>JGI26058J51888_1000205_pt1 | contig 41435 bp, 44 predicted proteins | sample HigsolmetaSP110D_FD_51888 | JGI IMG/M metagenome (IMG submission 51888) | reverse complement strand
CCCCCCCCCCCCCCCGGGGAAGCTTAAATACTTCTGTCAAGTTGCGGGAGTTGTGCGTAAGACCTCAGAATTAAGAACACGAAACACTACGGAGATAGAAGGACCAAGTCTGTCATTGCCAAAAAGCGCAGTATGCAAGAAAAAATATTAAGAATAATATGAATTCATCGCAGAATTATGACCAAAATAATCATTTACTATATATTACCAGCGTTATCTATTCCACATGGAACCATATATATGCCATGCTTGTTAATCAAGTCATAGATCGTTCACATAATCCTTAATAGGTCTTCAAATCGTCCGCAACCCTGAACGGCGCGGCGGTCTTGCTGCGGACCTCGTCCACAGTCACGCCCTCGGCCACCTCCGTCAGGAGGAGACCCTCAGTCGGGCTGACGTCGAACACGGCCAGATCGGTGATGATCTTCGACACGCAACGGGGGCCAGTCAGGGGGAAGGTGCATTCTACGGTTGTCAGTGTTGGGGATTCTTGATGTGGATTAGATATGACTCACCAGGCAGAATCTTGGGATTACCCTTCTTGTCGACGTGTTCCTGTAGGTAGAACGTGGTGGTTAGCTATGCATTTCTCTTTTCCTTAAGGGTCCACGCGGGGTCACGTACCATGGTAACCACAACCTTGGTCTTGCTCGGGTTGGCGACCAGGTCCATGGCGCCGCCGATACCCTTAACCTTGCCGGGGAGCATAAAGTTCGCCAGGTCTATACATTGTTAGCATAGATACAGGAGAGGAAAATGGAAAGACAATGACATACCTCCGTACTGGCTAACCTGCAGTGCTCCGAGCATAGTAAGATCAATGCGACCAGATCGGATCATTCCAAAGCTCTCATGGGATCCAAACAGAGACGCTCCGCGACCCAAAGTGACAGTCTCTTTACCAGGGTTGATGAGGTCCGGGTCTTCCTCACCGGGTTGAGGGTAGCCTCCAAGACCCAGGATACCATTCTCAGACTGAAGGACAACCTCAACGTCCTCAGGAAGGAAGGCAGGAGCAATAAGCGGCATTCCGATACCCAGGTTAACGTACATTCCGTCCTTGAACTCCTTCGCAGCCCGCTTGACGATGCGTTCACGGCGTGCGGTGGCGTCACCCGAGCCTGAATAAGGTGTATGAGCCAGGAATATCCAATGGAAAGTACGGAAATTACTTGAGACTCACCGCCTTCGAGCATCGCATTAGGATCTTTGGCGAAAACGAGCTTCTCAATCTTCTTTTCCACGGTGCTCTTGATGACCTTGTTGACGTAGATGCCCTGCAGATGGACGTCCTCGGGAGCGATCTCACCGACCTCGACAATCTCATCCGCCTCGACAATGGTGACCTTGGCGTTCTTGGCCATGGCTTCGTTGAAGTTGTTCATAGCCATGCGGAATCGGCAGTTACCAAGCTTGTCAGCCTTGTGGACCTTGATGAGAGCGTAATCACCGAAGATCGCCTCTTCCAGAACGTATTGCTTGCCGTTGAATTCCCGGGTTTCCTTTGGTTTCGACATTTCTGCGACGGTACCATCCTTGTTGTAGCGTACGGGGAGCTGACCAGTTTGCACTATGTACGTATGTGAGCTAACCAGGCCGGGCTACTCGATAAGTGGGCCAACGCGAGCGACGGCTCACCTATTGTTCCATATCCGGCCGGGGTATAGAAAGCAGGCACTCCCGCAGCTCCAGCAGCACACTTCTCGGCGATAGTGCCCTGAGGAGTGAGCTCAAGCGACAGGTCTCCGTTCAGGTACATCTGCTCAAAGACTTTATTTTCACCAATGAACGAGGCAATCATCTTGCTGATCTGACGGGTTTCGAGCAATTGGCCTGTCTATCGGTTAAGACGACGCATGGTCGGGGAGCTGGCTACCATGACTTACCAAGGCCGACACCGGGCATCCCTGCATTGTTGGACACGACGGTCAAGTCCCTTATGTCGGGGCGGTCACGCACGGCATTGATGAGAGTGTTGGGAACGCCGGAGAAGCCAAAGCCTCCAACCAAAACCGTCGAGGAACTCTTCATGTCTTTGATGGCCTCCGCGGCTGATGGGCATATCTTGTTAATTGCCCGCTGCGAGGCGGTCATAGAGAAGTTCCGCCGCCATAGCGGGCGGAACACCGAAGGGTAGGCCTTCGTCTTCATCCCGAGCAGCTCAACCTGTCAGGCAGGGTGTGAAACAGCTCTCATGAGGAGAGACAAGTGGAAAAGAAAGTGGAAGAGGGGGGAACCCGAAGACCTAAAGGCCGGAGGACCTTCGGCATGTCCATCGGCTAGGGCACTCCCGTAGTCTTTATCCGGCGCTGCTCCGCACCCCACAGGGCCTGCCGGTCGGCGCCCGCGGCGCCGGCGGTCGGCGGTGGGGTCGGCAGCGATCTGTAGGCGGTGAACCAGCTGGCATCGCTGACAGCCCTAACCAGCATCTCCCTCCGCTCCCCCAAGTCCATCGGGATATCCCCCCACAACCTCACCACCACCACGATGCATCAACCCTGCAACTAGGGAGCCCTGGCAAGGCCAGGCGAATACGAAAACTCTGGAGATGCCCAAACCCCGGTTACTTCGCATCGTGGCAGTCTGGGGGGAGCGCTGGTTTTCCGCGTAACCCCGCACTGGTCAGCTATAACAGTCGAGGCATTTCTAGCCACGGAGCTCTCGTGGCTTCTAAGAAAATATTTAACTATCCTCTTAGACCTGACCTAGTTTCCTTTGAAACTGCTGGTAAACATGGTGCACTGGAAGCAAGCCGTTCCCGCAACGCCGCTGCTTTCTGAGAAGCATAATGGAGTCCCGGCCAGACTGTTCGATAAGGCACAGAAGGCCAAGTCCTTAATCCTTGACATAGCGACCAAAACCCAGAATAAAAGGCACAGACCACCAGCCATTCCTCAGGGCATCGAAGAGAATAAGTTCTTGGAGGCGATCGAGGACCTCTCAAGACAGCTTGGGAAAGAGAATGTCGAGATCGCAGACAAGCCACTAAAGGATGGCTGGTGAGTTAATAAATTCTTACTTCAATGTCGGCATAACGCCCTGATCATGCTTTATCAGGTATATGGAAAGTTAGTCTCCGAATCTTTCATCTCCGACAGTTGTAAAGGAAAAGAGAAACAGTGTAAAGAGGAATATGTCGAAGCTATGTTGACAAAATACAGACCCAAACACTCACGATGCAATGCACATTCTGGACGATGAGGAGTTCGTTGCTTCGGCAATCGTCTACCCTGGTAGCACAGCCGAGGTTCAGAAGGTCGTTCTGTGGGCAAACAAGTATCATATTCCGATTTTCCCTATTTCCATAGGGAGGAACTGTACGGCCACTTCCTCATCTTATCTACTCCTTCCCTCATCTGACGCCATCTCTGTATAGTTGGCTACGGTGGGGCAGCTCCCCGCGTTCGCGGATCCGTCGTGGTCGATCTTGGACGGCGCATGAACAAGATCCTCGACATCAATCCGGACGACTGCACCTGCTTGGTGGAGCCTGGGGTGACTTTCTATGCGCTCTACGAGGAGATCCAAGCCCAGGGCTACAAGCACCTGTGGATCGATGTCCCAGACCTTGGCGGTGGTTCTGTCGTGGGAAACACCCTTGACAGAGGTGTAGGATACACTCCCTATGGCGATCATTGGACCTGGCACTCCGGACTGGAAGTCGTTCTTCCTACCGGAGAAGTTATACGGACAGGCATGGGGGCGCTCCCTAACAACAACAGCTGGCAGATCTTCCCATACGGTTTTGGTCCCTTCCCCGAGTCAGTTCTGAGTCTTTAAAGACCAACAGATGCAGTCACTAACGAAATTTTCAGTGGTATATTCTCACAATCCAACTTTGGTATTGTTACCAAGATGGGAATGGCGCTGATGCCTGACCCTGGCGGCTACGAAAGTTATGTACGTTGATACTTGGCTTTTAGATACTTTCCGACAGTCGAGCTGATAAGCCACTCTAGTTGTATACTTTCCAGAATGAAGAAGATCTGGCACAGCTAGTACGTGACCGCCAGGAGGATCTTTATCAATAGGAACGTCTGCTCACTGGTTTTTGAAGGTTGAAATCATTCGACCCCTTAGAATCGCTAATATACTGGAGAACGTCGCACAACTCAGACATGTTATCCAGCAGATCGCATGTCTAGGAAAGCCGCGCAGCTCCTATTACCAAGGTGAGGAGTCCATGCCTGACGAGGTTGTTCACAAGGTCGCGAAAACCTTGAGCCATGGCGATTGCACCTGGCTGTATTACGGCATGGCCTACGGTCCAAAGGAGATAAGGCAATACAAACTCGAGATTATTCACAGAGAGTTCATGAAGATCCCCGGCGCCCGCCGGATCGACCCTTCAACCTTGCCCAAAGATGACTATTTCTGGTCCAGGGATCGCATCGCGGCTGGCGTTCCTGACCTCGAGGAACTTGCCTGGGTCAACTGGCACCCGAACGGCGCCCACGTCGCATTCAGCCCTGTCTCTCCAGTGCGTGGCGCCGACGCTACGAATCTCTGGAAAATCGCCAAGAGCCGATGCAGGGAGTACGGTCTCGACCTGTTCCCGGCCTTCATCGTCGGGCTGCGGGAGATGCACCTCATCGTCGAGATCGTTTTCAACCGCGACGACCCAAAGATGCGGAAGGCGGCCCACGACTGCATGCGCGCGGTGATCGATGATGCCGCGAAGCAGGGTTACGGAGAATATCGCACCCACCTGGCGTTCATGGACCAGATAGCCGGGACGTACAATTGGAACGACAACGCGCTTATGAAGTTCAATGAGCGGCTCAAGGATTGCCTCGATCCGAATGGCATCTTGGCTCCTGGGAAGTCTGGGATCTGGCCGGCTAGGTATCGGGGACGGGGCTGGGAACTGACCCGAGAGTGGCGCGATACGTCTGAAGGTAACGGAGTCGCTCCGTCCTCGGCGAGTACGAAGCTGTAGCTTTTTTGAGCCAGTCGCTCGCGTGGAGCTTATCCGTCAATACTGCATAAAAAGCACCTTTCTCATGTTCTAGTTGAACCACGTCCCAGAAGCCCTAGCTTCCTTGAAGCAAGAATGAGACTTAACTTTTTAGTTGACCCAGGCCTTCCGCCAGTAGAACATCCCTTTTGCGCCGGATGGTCTTCTCGCGTCTAAACACAGAAGATGCTTTTGTTTGGCTCGTGTATGGCCTAGTCTATGTGGTACAGTCTATCAGTGCCCCTGATCTTCGACGCTAGGAGCTATCAGAACCACCCTTGACGAGCCGCTAGTTTTGCTAGCTAGTATCCGTGTCATGGATTCCCCCGGTCCTGGCTCTTTTCTTAATGGCCAACTTCTCCGGCCTTATCTTGTTATGGAGTGTTTGCAGGTAGTTTCCTGAACGGTTGTGGCAACTAGATAGATGACGCCAGAAATCCAAAACCATTTCTGGGAGTTCCACCCTCAACCCGCTCCTATTCTACTGCTCCGTATGCACTCTCCCCTATTCTTCTGCTGATAATTCATAAAGTCCAACAGTCTAGAGCGCACAGAGGAGAATGTGGGGTCAGCTCTCAGAGACCCACTGGTCCCTGCACCCGATCCTCGGGTGTGGGGCTCCAGCTTTGAAGGTAAAAGCTGATCTTGCCGGAGTTAAGATACATTTCAAACCTGGAGCATATATTTCTTTCTTGGAGTTTTTCCTTAGAATGTTTCCATAGAAGATCACTTTATTCAAGACTGGCAGAATGTACGGCTCTTGTTTCAGATCACTCTCAGCAGCGTTCGGGAAGTCCGCCCTCGTCCCGTCGCGATATGGATCGAGTAGTATCGTCCGTCGAAGACTCGCGACCGCGGCGGCAGCTGGAGCTGGAGCTGCAGCGGGCAAGAGTAAATTGCCTCTGGCAGGCATTCGAGTCCTGGATATGAGCAGGGTTCTTGCTGGGGTATGCCTACCTCCTATACATACATAATTGACTTGATCTCCTGCTTCTTCGGGAATGATGGGACGCATTGGCTAACAGAGACAACTGATTCTACAGCCCTATTGTACACAAATTCTTGGAGATCTGGGGTATGGTCCATGAGGCTCTGTATGAAGCGTCCTTCTGCAGTAGCGGAATCCTTTTTTTTTGCCAGCGTTACTTATTTGCCTGTATCCTGCTAATACCGGTTCTGCGGCATGAAGTGCGGAGATTATCAAGATCGAGCACCCGACGAGAGGCGACGACACGAGAGCATGGGGCCCTCCCTTTGCCAAATACGTGGATGGAAGAGAAGGTCCGGGAGAGAGTGCATATTATCTTTCTGTAAGATATACCGGGAAACAAATAGCTGTCGGAAATACTGATAGAACCTAGGTGAACCGGAACAAGAAATCTGTCGGCTTATCGTTCGCACACCCGGAGGGCGTGGAGATCCTCCACGAGCTCGCAAAGGACTGCGACGTCCTCGTCGAGAACTACCTTCCGGGCTCTCTCAAGAAATACAACATGGACTACGAGACCATCCGGAAGATCAACCCCCGACTGATCTACGCTAGCATCACAGGCTACGGTCAATTCGGACCCTACAGCAGCCGGCCCGGATTCGACGTCATGGTCGAGGCGGAGTTTGGCCTGATGCATCTAACCGGTCCTAGGGACGGTCCTCCTGTGAAGGTCGGAGTCGCGGTCACGGACCTGACCACCGGTCTCTACGCATGCAACTCCATCTTGGCCGCTTTGTTGCATAGAGCGACGACGGGCGAAGGACAGCATCTCGACGTCTGCCTGAGCGACTGCCAGACCGCGACGTTGGCCAATATGGCCAGCTCGGTCCTTATCAGTGGACAAAAGGACTCGGGGAGATGGGGAACTGCGCATCGTACGTAAACCTATTATCTCCAGATAGATGGAAATGTAGAGTTCAGAGGAGGCTGACAAAAGGAGCAGCTTCCGTCGTCCCTTACCAGGGCTTCAAGACCGCCGACGGCGACATCTTCATCGGCGGTGCTAACGACCGTCTCTTCGGCATCCTCTGCGACAAGCTGGGCAAGCCCGAATGGAAGACGGACCCGAAATTCATCTCGAACAACGAGCGAGTCAAGAACAGAACAGAGCTCGAAGGACTGATTGAAGCTGAGACGGAGAAGCGGACCACAAAGGAATGGCTGGAGATCTTCGAGGGCTGCGGCGTGCCCTACGCTGCGGTGAATGATGTCCAGGACACATTGAACCACGAACACAGTAAGTACATAACCTACCTACCTAGCCAACGAGCCTCCCATAATAGATCTATATAAATGAGGGAGAAACAATACTGACCAGGTACGCGATGCGATGCAGCCATCGCCCGCGGCATGGTCAAGGAAATCGAACACCCCGCCTGCGGCCGTATCAAGGTCCTCAACACCCCCGTCAAGTACTCGAATGCGGAACCCTGTGTCAGAACGCCTCCACCCCTGCTGGGCGAGCACACGGACGAAGTCCTTAAAGAGCGGCTCGGTCTGAGCGACGAGAGGATCCAGGAGCTGAAGAAAGGTGGCGTTATTGCCTAGATATAGACACGTTTTTTTGGCAAGAGAATTAGGTTTCTTTTTCTTTCATTCTTATATGATTGTACATAATCGCGATTTGTAAATTATATAACTACGTGGGGTTAGCTCAGCGTAGTTTTATTTTCATATATATATACTTCATATTGCATATGACTACAGACTTCCAACAGACAGGAATGTACTTGTTGAAAACGATCTCCCTCAAGAAGACCGAGTTTTGATAGAAAGGGAAAGGGAGGACTATAATTTTTCACGCCGAAATAGGGGTACATGCCTGAGATATACAGCCAACACGGCTTATAATTTTGAACCTGGCATACTCGTGTCTTCTTCTCCTTTCCTTCCATTGCTTTCACCAACCAACTTGTTATAGTACTGCGTCATATCATGCCTCAAGACATCGAGTGCCTAGTAGTAAATAAGGCGTTAGCATCTTCATTTATATACGAGCTTTGCCACGAAATACAATAACGGTTAGATGGACACTCACCAATGCCATCTGACTCGCAAGATCCTTGTCCGTCTCGGCCTTCACGCAGAGCCTGAAGAACTCGTCATTCTCGCGCGCCTTGTCCGGGTCCTGGTCGTGGAGCCGTCGGAAATTCTCCCGCGACATCGGGTCGATGATGTCTGTCCAGATCTTCCTCCGGACCTCGCTGTACTTGTCCAGAATGCTGTCGTCTGCGAGGCCGCGGTGGATGCCCATCAGGGCATCGAAGAGGCTTCCCACGTCGGCGATGCCTCCGGTCAGGCCGAGACCGCCGCTGTTGATGCGGTATGGTGTTAGCGTGCACTGTACGACTAAACATAATGTAGATCAAGGAAGGGGGAAATGAGGTTTTTTGGAAAGTTCTAACATACAAAGGATTACACAGATGCGCTGCGTCCGCTGCGAGGATCACCCTTCCAACTCGGAAGGTAGGGCAGCAGCGCTGCTGCAGTTTGTACGGGCTGATGTTCGTGATCCGGTATTCGCCCGGTTTGGGATTTCCTGGCAGGATCTCTTCGTACCGCATGGGCTGTCGCTTAATGTATTCCTCGCGACTCAGTCCGGGGACGTCGCCGTACGTGACTCGGTAGAGACCGTCCTTGGTGATCTTTGCGGCCATGTACCAGTTCGTTGGGTGCACGATGAAGTTCGAGTCCCAGAAGCTGTACTTGGTAAAGTCGTAATATACCTGAGAACCGGCTGTGTATTATTTCTGGTACATGTATAGATTGTATCTGGATGAATCGAGGAGGGCCCATGGGTATTTCGAGCCTGACTACTTACGTTTGTGGCGATAATTTGAGCGTTCAACGTCTCACCAGGATACTCAGGCCCAAACAGCTCTTTCCGAACAGTACTGCTCGCCCCATCGCAGCCCACGACATATTCTGCCTCTCGCCTCTGGCGGCCAGTAGGGGTCTCAACCTCCACCCACGCCTTGTCCTTGTCCTGCCCGACTTTCACGACTCTGTGCGACCACTTCACTGTAGCTGTCGGCAGCCGCTGTATGTGCTCATAGAGAAGTACTCCAAGCCTATCCAGCGGAAGCACGACCAGCTTATATGGATAGTCCTCGGGAAGATGTTCGTTCGTCACGCCCGCAATGAATGTTTCGTCTAGTTTTCTCCATGCGACACTCTTTGGGTGGAAGCCTCTTTCTTTCACATCGTCAAGAATGCCCGCGCGCATCAGCTCGTAAGCGGCTGGCGAGGCATAGTGTGCGGCGCGTGGCTGTTCGTCGAGTTTGCTGCCTGCCTCTAGGAGCTCGACCTCTATTCCTTGTTTGGCCAGGAGAATGCCCAGAATGAGACCGGAGGGTCCTGCTCCGACAATGATGATCTATGTATGAAAGAAGTGGTTAGGCGAAGACTTGTCAAGATATAGTAGGTGATTGCGGAACTACGAGATATCAGTGAGTACCTTTTTAATAGCCATGGATGTTGTGGTGTATGCAGCTCCAAGTCTCTATACCGCTCTACCGGAAGACGATATAAAATCGACAGTAACCCCAAAACGAAACGGAATATCAAAAGAGATATCTTCACAGGCATCGAGATGCCAACCACCCAGGCCCCTAATGAGTATAGTGGGGCTTAGCATCTGCTTTACAGAACAGCGCCCCCTGTGTCGTTGAAACTGCAGTCCCTCCCGTTGCGGGGCTCCGTTGCGGGGCGTATCGAACTATTCTAGGTTGTCGAATGTATTGCTCTTTGCTGGAGTATGTTTCCGGAGCTGAATATTCCGTTACAAATGCGGGGGATGACCTGGGGTGGCGACAATGTGGGTGCGCCGACGTGGGGTAAATCCGATTGATATGCCCGGGGAGAGCTTGAAGCGCCGAGCTTTTCGAAATCTGTCGGATATCGACATGGGTAGGTATCTTTCATCAATGAAGCCAGAGATTCCGGTTGCTTCCAGGCCCAGCGGGCTCTCCCAAGACTGATTTCCATTCAGAGACGGTGCCGGTTTCAATATAAGACTTATACTTCCTAGACAACTGTAATATCGAACAGAGGCAGAAAGCTGATTGGACGGAAGTTCCGTGGCGTCACACTTCTTCCAAGAACGTTGGATAATCTCCTCATCAAAACACTATCATAGATGCCCCCACAGGTTGAAAGAGCTATGGAGAGTGCACTCGACTTGAAGTCTGACGCTTCAGCTGTCATGATCTGGCCGGACTCAAGACTGTTGCCAGCAATATGGGCTGGTTCATACTCTCTCGAGCGCAGCTCCTTATGAACATGGTTTGGGAGCGTCAGTGGAATTTTGGTTTTCAGAATGACAGGTTACGGCCTAGAGCTCTCCACAACACAGCTCACCAAAGAAACTGTTGCTGGAACTTTACCGGAGGAGCCCCAATCCAGGAACTCAGCTCTTGCGGTGCTCTCGGTGCAAAATCTCGCCGACAGAATGGGGACTGCGATTTGCTGATAGCTCCAAACACGCCATAGCTGTTTGAGCTTTCGGCTCCTGCAACTATATATGGTGGTCTGTCCACCTCTCTTCTACATTGCTCTATTTGGGCGGCATCAGTGGCCTCCAGAGTTGGCGCTGAGACGATATCATCGGTTTGGCCCGAGTATCCATCAGTTTTTGATCCATAGGCAGACGAGGCAGGTCTCGGTCCTAACTCATGGGAATTGGAATGGCTTTCCTCAAATGAAGATTCCATGTCATTGGGAGCTTGTGACTCGAAGTTCCGTTGTCCTGTAGGGGTTATGCATGAATCGGTTGGTCCGATGTCCGTTTCAGCTCCATCCAAAGCCGGCCTCTTGTCCCTGAGGCAATATTGCTGCCATCTCCGAATGTCTTCGACAGTGGTCAGAGGGAATGACTTCCAGTGCTCCACTCCCTTTTTCCTCAATGGTGACAAGGGAATACAAGGTGATAGTCCACCGTTGCATATTCTTGCAGTCGCCACATCTTGTGACATCATGGATGATAGCTGAGCGTCGGAGAGCTGTGAAAGTATCTTCAACAGAACATTCTCCGTTTCCTGTAAACGATGTTCCAGAGCCTCGATGTAGCCTTTCGCTGGCCCACTGTTTAGGCAGAATATTAGTTCCCACAACGAACTGATCTAAGTTCCGCCATAACTAACCGTTTTAACTGCTCAGGCCAAGCACACGACCGGTTGTACTCGAGACACTGTTTACATGTTGGCCTAATTGATCGATTGACAATTTCAGTGTTAGAAAGTTTGACCCATTCTTAGAGTTGAAGCTTTCATGGTTTCAAATGCCGTTTTATTCACCTTTCACCACTACACTATATGAAGAAAAAAAAACTGCATAATCAGCAAGAAATTCGAACAGACCAAGTTCAGCTCGATAATCATCCCATGAAATAAATAACAAAAGTAATAAAAAGTTGTCAAAATAAAAGTTTGAAGGTTCACCTTGTGCTTTCGTGACCGGCAAGGATTGCAAGCGGTAGTGATACGCGATGCTTTCTTCTCGCGCAATTGGGGGGCCATTCGAGACGGTAGCGCGTGGAAGAGCTGATCTGTAGGATAGAATGATGTACAGTCTCCGAATGCGGGGGGTTGTCTAGAGAACCTCAATGACGCGTATGATGTAACAGGCATATCATGAATAAAGCATCTCATTCCAGATAAGACAAATAGGATCCTTGTGCCAACCCTCATGTTTCTGCCTATATTCGCCCTCTAAGAACACTGCTGCCAGTGCTCGGAAACAGTCCGCGGAGTTCTGGCGCGGCTGAACCTTTAGCCGACAGCTGCCGTTGACGTGCTGAGTCAGCGCTCCACCTTCGTTGACATCTGCGGAGTACCTATGATGGTGGATCTGGCGTCGGCTTTATCTTACTACTGTCAGGCTTCTTGGTATCTTCCGTAGGAGACAGGCTAGGTCGACCTGGATGAACGTTCAAGCATGACCCCGCTCGGAATTGGTGTGCTCGTGGAGAGCACACTCGGTACAAGTATTTCAATTTTCACTCCATTTTATCTCTCTAAGCTAGAAGCGAATACTTCCTAGGTCCTGTCTCTCATTTCCAAGCAGTTATTTCTGAAGGTCTATTTCTCGCTTCAGGAGACTGTCTTCACTAGTTGCTTTCCACCACCATGGCCCCAGGAGCATCCTACCATATTGCATCCATCCCTGGTGACGGCATAGGTTCAGAGGTCGTTGGAGCAGCGATCCAGATAGTCAAGAAGCTCGCGAAGACGCTTGGAACCTTTGAAATTGAATTTACGCACATTCCCTGGGGAACCGATTATTACAAGAAGCATGGCCGATACATGCCGGAAGATGCGTTGGACACCTTGCGCAAGTTTGATGCAGGCTTGTTTGGAGCCGTTGGAGCCCCCGGTAGGACCTTTTTTTCGTATTGTGCTGTTTTAAGATAGATTCAGAGTCTATTGCTATGCACTGGAACATATCTGTATCCTTGCAAGGAAACCGGCGGCTTCTGACGATATTCGAGCAGATGTCCCTGATCATATTTCCCTCTGGGGTCTTCTGCTACCCATTCGCTTTTCCCTCCAATTGTACGCCAATGTGCGTCCTGTCCGCACGTTCCCCGGGATTAAATCTCCACTTACGACTGCCGCTGGAGGGATTGACTGGGTTCTTATACGAGAAAACTCCGAAGGCGAATATTCCGGTCAGGGTGGACGCTCTCATATTCATCAGCCATGGGAAACGGCTACGGAGGTGGCGATCTTCACTCGCGTCGGGATCGAGCGGATTATCCGCTTCGCATTTGAGATAGCGCGCTCAAGGCCTCGTCGTCATCTTACTGTCGTCACAAAGAGCAACTCGATGCGAAACGGCATGGTTCTCTGGGATGAAATAGCTGCGGAAGTGGCCCAAGACTTCCCCGATGTCACTTGGGATAAGATGCTAGTTGATGCGATGACTGTGCGAATGGTGTCGAATCCACAGTCGCTGGATACTATTGTCGGCACAAACCTACATATGGACATTCTATCTGACCTTGCTGCCGCACTCGCTGGATCAATTGGAGTGGCTCCATCCAGCAACTTGGACCCCACAAAAAAGAATCCTTCGCTCTTTGAACCGGTCCACGGAAGCGCCTTCGATATCACCGGCAAGGGAATAGCCAACCCGGTCGCTACTTTTTGGTCCGCTGCGGAGATGCTCTCGTGGCTTGGGGAGAAGGAAGCCGCAAAGAAATTGATGGACTGCGTTGAACGTGTCTGCGCAGCTGGGATCTCGACTCCTGACCTTGGGGGAACAGCAAAGACACAGGATGTCGTTGATGCCGTTTGCCTAGAGATTGAACGCTTGGTTCAGCATTGAGCTATCTCTGAACTGGTAGATTGTGAGTAGTTTGATGTCTAATATCTGGGCACTATATAGAATGTGAGGTTTTATATTGATAGTGCATACGGTCTAGGGTAATTCCTGAAATAGCAGTTATGTCTCAAGAAGATCGGCTTCCCAAAATAAAAACGGCGCGCCATTCTTTAAGCCCCTTCAACATTTTTTGACATTAGTTCATTAAAATATATATTACCTATGTATATTAATATACATACATGCACATAACACACAATAGTTCGTTAGGTAACTTGGCAACCAAAATTTTGCATTTACTGCGCAAAAGGACAGGATTAAGTGTGGAGTCCAGAAGCTCGGTTGAACTATCAGCCGGATGGCTCCAGCCGAAGCCAAAGAGCCTGGTCACTCGACATCCGAGCGAACCATTTCTCTTCTCAATCCGTAGTTGGCGGGGAATTTCTGTGATATGCAAGGGACCCCCGGCCATGCGCTTGACGATTCCTTGCGGGGTTTGTCGTATCCTATCGCGTTCTGGGTTGTCGTCTCAAAGGCTCTCCAGGTATTTGCTGACTAAGCCACCGCAACGGTGTAACGGGCTCACGCTGTCCGAGAGAACCAGTACAAGACCCAATTGCGTTTCGAAAGCTCAAATTGCTGTCACTGCTGGATGCATTGAATAATGCAACGGAGTTAGTGAAATTTATTACTGCGTCCGGCCTAAGCTAGCCATACCCCACCATCGTGGACATCATGTCTTGTTCAAAATGGAGTCATCGGATTTCATGTCTGGCACGTCAGAGGTCGGATCCCTGACAGCACATTCGAATGATGAAAGCCAGTTCGTCGGCAGCTCAAGTGGTGTTTACTTCATTAATACAGTGCGTCAGGCTTTCCTGAAGAGTTTTGCTTCCAGTCATGTATCATCTGGGGAAGAATTTCCTCCAGCGGAAGATACAATTATTGGAAGTGAAGACTCACCGGGTGGAAAGCATGATTCAGATGGAAGCAATTGCTCGGATTCAACAGCTGAAGATAGGCTTCCTCGTCGATGGAGCTACGATCCCACGGTCGCTCGGGCGCTGGGGAAGCCCCCTCCGCTTGAACAGGCGAAGGAATTGATGATGTTGTATTTCAGGGTCTGGCACCCACTTTTCCCATTTCTACACGGACCTACATTTCTGCAAGAGATGGAGTTGCTTTATTCCGAGGATCATCAAGATAGATCTGCACGATTTGTCCATTCAGATCATAAGAATGCTTGCTGGGCAACAATCTTTCAATGCGTCTTTAATCTCGCGAGTCTTCTACGTCCGGAAATTCGTCTGCCATCTGAATCGAGAATTAAGTCTCCAACGAACATTCATTTAATACTCGGAACGCTCATCTACAGGCATGATGTTCCATCGTTACAGGCGCTTCTGGCCGCTCAACTGTATCTAGTAGCGACAATGTCGCTTCGAACAGCATCAACTGTAGGTGGCTGCATCCTCAGATCTATGCTCCATGCCGGTCTCCATCGTTGCCCGTTTCGGTACAAAGAACTTTCCTCGCATGATCGGCAACTACGAAAGAGGATATTCTGGTGCGCATATGCCATTGATCGGTACCTGAGTCAAGCACTTGGTCTGCCTCTTGGAATTCAGGATTCAGATGCCGATGTCTGCCTTCCGGGACCTTACGAAATTCATGATCCTGTTGTTCATAACTTTGTTATACCGAATACAGAGTACCGTCGCTACGTCGCCGCAGAAGAAACGTCGCCCTCCGAAATTTCCATTGGAAGGCACAAAGAGGGCATACCTATGGAAACTAGGGATGGCAGCACGCCCGGTTCTTTATCACATCATCAACGGGATCATACAGAAGACTGCAGACAGGCGCAGCAACACAATAGGGAAGCTGCTCTTGCCAATTATGTCGTGGCTGCGAAACTCACTGGTAGAGCCTTGGAGCTGTTCCACAAATCTATCCACGTCCGGACAGTACGACGAAGCTCTGTGCTCTTCTTAATTTCAGACGTACACAAATGGTGGAATGGCCTGCCCCCAGACTTACAAGGAACTCCTACCAGACACGATAAGGATACCTCCCTTTCAACAGATGAAGAGCCATTCGATTTAGGACCATTCTTCACTGTCCTTTATCAATACCTTATTCTCCTCATCAATCGTCCTTCACTGTCACTTGACCCATCTACCCCAGACTTTTGCTCTGGTCTCCAAACTTGCATTGGCGCTGCTAGAGGTATTTTATCAGCACTGAAGGCTCAGGTTGATGGAGGCCAGCCATTGTTTTGGCCGGGGTTTTTGTCAGCAGCGTGGATGTCTGGACTGGTCATTGCGTTTGCTTGTCAACTGAAGCAGTATCTTCTTTCGAAGGGCTGTCGGTGAGTTCTGACTTTCGTCTAGTCTACGGTTGCTACCTTGAGAATCCAAAACCAGTGTGCTTATTTTCTCTTAATGAAAAATTGATCCGCCAGTCGTCTATGAGGGGCACTGCATGGAGCCCCGAACACCAATGGTGTCATTGAGACTACCTACTAACTGCTTGTTAGAGAGATTAGTGAATGTCTAGAAATTCTACGTATCATGTCCGGACAATGGGAGACAGCAAAACACTGTCACACGGCGCTTTCTGTGCTATTGTCGAACATCCAGCAGCGGAGCAATGGGCATAGTAATTGCCTTACTTTCGAGAGCCTCAATTCGGGGCATTCTTCCATAAGCGCAGCAAAACATACAAGGCCCCTTACTAACTCCGATGAGTGTTCTGACTTTGGCAGCCAGAAGAGACGCAAACTCGACGTCTCTCACGAAGCGCTGAATCAGATGAGAGAGCCGAGAGATCACAGCACTAGAAGCTCTCTACCATCTGATAATTCGAGGAATAGCTCGTATATGTTGAATGAGACGACTTCGTCTACTCAAGAGACGTCAGGGAATTTTCGAACAGAGATAAACGGAGTCCATAGTACTTCCCTGCGTCCCGATCAGGGCGCTGGTAATAGAAAGAGGCCGCAGAATACGCCGTTTCAAGACCTTGCCCCTCTCTCTCAGCCATGCCGTACATTTCCCTTCGAGAACGGAACAATGATGAACGGCCAGTCGTCGTTGAATCTTAGCGGGCTCGAGGACGGTCAGTGGCCCGGTGGATCTGCGTTCACTACCGACTTTGACCTGAACATGACAGATTTATTCCAAGGCGCGGACTGGGAGTCGCTTTTTGATGTCATCGGCCAGCAGAATCCAAACTTTTGAAGTTCAAATTTTCGAGTGACGCCTTCGTTCGGAAATATTCGGGGGAGAAGACTGTCCTTGTTTTCACTTTCTTTTGATATGGCTAGGTAGGGAACGGTCACGTTTACAAGTCGGAGATAGATGTCTGCCTCTCTTGAAAAGGCAAAAAAACCCATCGCACCAGCTGCTCATGAGTACGGCGTACAATATATATAGTACAACGAGCCCATGCCACCGTCGTGTGTTCTGTACAGTATCATGAATTTCTGTCCTTTTTAGTCTCTGGAAAGGAGTACATTTTGCCCCCAGCAGTCCAGCCTGTGGACGAAGGAAGATGATTATCCTGCAATCATGTCTAGTATTGCTAGTACAGTTTGCTCGAGACTGTTGTCAAAGGAAATCGGAGAGATCGGTTCTCTGGATATAGTACGACCACCAATCCAGCTCTTTATCTAATATCGTTCCCGAGATGGTGAACTGAACGAACAGATGAATGTATGTACTTTTGCCACATCACCCGTGACAGCGTTTTGCTTTGTAAAACATATCACAACCGAGTAAAAGCATCACACATACATTATTAGACCAAAAATTACTAACGAGGGGATAGAGGAGCGTGAGTACGACAAAAGTATTTAAGGGGAAAGAGCCTTCATTCGATAAGAAGAATCTATCCATATCAAGATAAAAAAGAGAAAGGAAAAAAATAGAGACGTCACAAAAACCCATGACATACATGCCCAAAGCCGGTAGTTTTCCCTATCTTTCACCGCTGACCGTATCCGCAATCCCGCCCATCGAATAAAAGCATTCATTCATTCATTCCATTCCATTCGGCGGCCCATTTGCGCGTAGCGAACCCCAACATACAACCTGTTCTGTTTCCTTTTGTCCCGTTCCCCCTCATCAATAGTTCTCTCTAGGTATTTTTGGAGGATGATCTCATCTACACGTTGCATCCATTTAGCCACTGTGGCCAGACATGTCACCTATGGGCGGAAGACGTGATCAGCAGCGCCAGTGGCATGAAACGCCAAAGGCAGGGCGGACCCGCGAGAGGCTACATCACCCAAAGATACAGGTCACAAGGGAAAACAATAACTCTATGATACAAGTGTGCGTGAAATAGATACGAGGTAGGAATGGCAGAAAAGACGAATACCTCCCCGTTTGACGAAGATCAGACAGAGAAACACCGTGGCCGAACACTTTTCCGGTACCAATTGCCCCTCTCTGTTGTCCAGAAAAATCCATAAGCGCATCACCACTTTCGGGGAGAGGACAGCAGTGAATAGCATCTGCACACATACAAATCGTGTTTAACTAGGGGACCTGGTCAACCGAATGTCGTCATGAATAGAGGAGGATGCGAGGACATCATAACAAGAACTTTTCGAAACCGGGGATATCAGGGCCAGGGGAAAAAGGAAAACATTAGGTAGGAGAAATCCAAGAGCTGAACTGAAGGAGAAGTCGTGAAACACATCAATCGAGTCTTCCGAACAGGCCAAGCCAGATACCAGTTGTAACCGGCTCCATCTGCCCCGTGTCGGATATCAAGAATCAAGACATGTAATCTACGACTTAGCTTCCTCCGCAGCACCCTCCGTAGCTGCCTCCTTCGGCTTAGCGGAATCTCCAGTAGCCTCGCTCTCTGCACCCTTGTTCTTCATGTACTCATCGTAGACTTTGAGAGCTTCGTCGACCTTGGCGCGCAGAGCAGCCTCGTCGTCGATCCTAGACGATGTGTTAGTTAAAGCGGGATTCAAGATGATATGGTGAAGCAACTTACAGGCTAAGCAGCTCAGAGTTGTCCATTTCCAACAGCATACCGGTGATCTTTCCAGCCAATTCCGGTTGTAGGGCCTGAACCTTCGGGTAGAGAGCTTCACCGATCATCTGTTTCTGCTGAGCAGGCGGTGCAGCTGCCAGCGCCTGGAGGGTGAGGCCACCAGCGGCAGCCTCAGTTCCGGGAACCATCGATGGCTGCATAGCGGGAGCATTCTGTCCACGACCAGCCTGACCAGGTCTTCCCATCTGAGGGGGCATGCCGCCACGACCGTAGCCTTGACCGCCACGCATACCTGGGACATTAGCCATATTTGGAGGCACGCCCTGCATTCCAGGTACCTGGCCACGGCCGCCAGCGCCACGGCCAAAGTTAGCTTGTACCTGAGCGATCGCCTGAGGGTAGCCCAAGCCGTTAGGGATGGCTCCAGGAGCACCCTGCATGGCTCCCATAGGGATGCCTTGACCGAAGTTTGGAGGAATCTGCTGGTTAGGGATACCACGGCCACCCTGCTGGGCAGGGAAGGCACCGGGGTACTGGCCGGGTCGTCCGCCTGGGATACCAGGCATCATCATGCCGGGCTGGGGAGCAAAGGCCAATCCGCCACGTCCAGCCGCGTTTGCCGGCAGGAAACCCTGCTGACCAGGTCCGTAGAAAACGGGGGGCTGCATGTACTATTGAAACAGTTAGCTCGAAGTTCTTAAAGGCATAAATTAAAGCAACGTACCGGTTGAGGCATGCCAGCTGCAGCCGCAGCCTGTTGCTGTCTAAGGGCGTTGCGCGCCTGGATACTAGCTTCAAGCTGCCCAAAGTGTCAGCGATGACTTGAAGAATCTATGAGGAGCTATGGAAGGTGAATTTCTTACCTGGCTCTTGCGAACATCCTTGCGCTGAGCAAGGGCGACGTAGAGAGGCTTGCCGTTGACCATTCGCTGGTTCATTTCAGTCACTGCCTTAGAAGCCTCATCAGGACTACTGAAGCAGACGAAACCGAAGCCTTTGCTCTTTCCAAGAGGCTTCTTGTCGTCCTTGTCGGTCTTCTCGGGCTTCTTTGCATCCTTCTTCTCCTTGTCTTCTTCCTTGTCCTTCTTCTCTTCCTTTTCGGCCTCTCCTTCTTTCTTGGCGTTCTCCTTCTTCTCCTTTTCTTTCTCTTTTTCCTTCTCCTTTTCCTTCTGGTTCTCAGCCTCGATCTGCTTGAGGCGCTCAAGGTGGCTGGTATCACGCATTACGCGGGCAGATGTGATGGTGCCGAAGGGGCTGAAAAGCTCACGCAGCTTCTCGTCGTCAATGTCATCCGTGAGGTTCTTCACGTAGAGGTTGACACCCTGGTACTTGTTCGCCTTCTCAAGGCGGGCAGCTTCGTACTGCTTGCGGAGCTCCTCTTCGCGCTCATGCTTCTTCTGGGCACGGCCAACATAGAGTTTGTGGCCCCAGTACTCCTTGTCGTTCAACTCATCCACAGCGGCCTGCGCACTGTCGTGGGTGGAGAAGTTCACGAAACCGAAGCCACGGCTCTTTCCGGTCTCCGGATCGCGACTTAGGGTCGACGAGGTTATCTCGCCAAACTTCTCGAACAACTTGCGGAACTCCTCTTCCGTGACCTCCGGATCGATATTCTTCACATACACGTTGGTGAAGTTCGCCTTCATCTCCTCGAACTTGCTCTGACGATCTTTCTTGGGAATGTGGTGTCCAACATAGACCTTCTTGTCGTTGAGCAACATGCCATTAACGTGCTTGATCGCATTGTTGGCGGCTTCAGCGGTCTCGTAGTGAACGAAGCCGTATCCCTTCGAGTTACCAAACTCATCCTGAGCGACCTTGCAGCTGAGGATATTGCCGAAGGCGGCAAAGGTGTCGTGCAGCGCCTTGTTGTCAATGGCACTGTCCAGGTTCTTGATGAAGACGTTGCCCTGACCAGTCTTGCGCAGAGCGGGGTCACGCTGAGACCACATGATTCGGCATGGCTTGCCCTTGATCAGAGTGTAGTTCAGATCCTCGAGGGCACGCTCACCGTCAGCCGTGTTGTTGTAGTTAACGTAGGCGTATCCCAGAGAGCGTCTGGTGACGGCGTCACGGCAGACACGGATGGAGGCGACCTGGCCGATGGAAGAGAACAGCTCGTAGAGCATCGCCTCCGTCACAGAGGGATCCAGCTCGCCGACATAGAGCGACGCCGAGTGATGCGGCGTCGTCGAGCTCGAGCTGCTGGTGGTAGTAGACGTTGTGGTCGGCTTGGTCTCCACAGGAGCACTTTCAGTGGTGCTGGTAGTGGTGGTGGTGCCGTTGGCACCGGTGTCAGGGGTGCCATTGGCGGTGTTGTCAGCGGCAGGAGCGGTGGAAACGTCGGCAGACATTTTGATGCTGTTACTCTGAATTGACGCTTCAGTAAACGATGATTCCTCTCAAGATATCCCACAGAGGGACTGCGACAACTGCGGTAGTGTGGCCGCGATGTCGCGTAGGCGGGTTCTGCGCAAAAGGGAACGTACTGTCTTTTGTTATCAAATCTGAGAGTAACGAGAGGTTGCGCCGCACCCTAAGCAGTAGACTGCAAGGAGAGGTGTGTCTCGACGCGTTGAAGGTGGGTTTGTGTGTGGTTCTCCACGAACGACGAGCTAGAGACTAGCGACGATGTGAAGTGGTCGATCACAAGAGATGAGGAAGGCGGCAGGCGAAGAAATCTTCCACAAGACCGCACAGACCGAGAGACGTAGGGTTTTCACAGATTTTTCGATTTTTTTGTTATTTTTACGAGGTTTTTTTTCTAGAAAGGGAAGGGGGCAAAAAAGGAGAAATAGAAGGATGCTAAGGGTAGCAAAAAAAGAGATGCGAGGATGGTAGGAAGGTGGTGGTGGTGAAAGAGCTTTTGGCCTTTGACGGGGTTTCTGGAAAACTCAAAGGGAATTTTTGTGAGCAGAGCCACTAAACCCAATCGGGCCACCCCTGCGGCGTTGAAGTTTTTCGTGTGGCAGCGGCAAACCGCGCGCTCAGGTGACCGCAGCCATCCAGCGCGGCCGACGATATCGAAAATGCTACGAACCCTGGGAAGACAGGCCGCCAGAGACTGGCTCTGCTGGCAAAGTCCCGGCCTTCGTGTCGCTGAGCGACCAGAAGGCCCCGTCTGTCGGCCTATACGGACGCAGAGCCGCGCCTGTGGCAACCCTGCTGTGGCGTTTCCTGATCTGGCCACACCGTTCCAACACCTAGCCTATCTACGCACCTTGGAATCGATTCGGATGCTGGACATCTCCAAGCTGCTACAGGAAGTAACCAAATAATACATATCTCGGGAAATCTCTTGTTTGCCACGCGTTTGGTAGATACATCCTAACACCGCTTAGACATGGAAAAGGAACCCCCATAGACGCCAAGACTATGCTATGATCAGAACCACCTGAGAAGTGCTCTAGATGCCGCCTTCAAAGGACGGCCAGAAAACGTGTAAACAATCATGTCCCCAAAGGTTGACCTCTCCACGGAGTAGTGCTAGCGTGCGAAGGGGTCAGCTTAGGTCGAACCCCGCCCCCGAGTTGATAGCATACAGCAGCTTCTCACGCAGAATCTTTGCGTTGGTGTAGCGAGGGAGCTTCAACAGATTGACGCAGGTGCTTGTGCTGGGAAGTCGATCCTGGTCATCGCTCGAATCGCGGATGCTGAACCTCGGATTGAGGTGACTGAAGCCTAGCAGAGGAGCCCGCGGTGTGGAAGTCACGAATTTGAGCACCTTTTGCCGTTCCTCGTTCGTCATACTTTCCATAACCTCCCAGAACATCTTGACGGTAGGATGTTCTTCTTTGTCGTCTCCGATGGCATATACTCCGCCGTAGAGTGTGTTTCGCCTCAGGTCAGCCACATCAATCTCGCCAGAGTCACCACCGACGAGCCTCTGCAGCTCGGATTGGTTGAACATGGAGAGCCATGACGGCTGGATTATTTGCCCCAAGCCCTGTAAAAATGCATTCGTCTGTAAAAACGGCTGGATCTGCAGACGATGGCGAGCAATATAAGAAATGTAAACGAGACGGTTCTGGTTCGTGACGGGAATATTGGAACCGTTTGGCTTCAATTCCTTGGTGATGGTGCGGGATGTGGAGCCAGGAACGGGTATGGTGTCAGTGACGGTAAAGTTGAGAGCAAAATCTTCAACGTCTCCGGGATAGTTCTTCAATTGTAGCTAGAATAAAGGATCAGCCATTGTAGGGTTCCACGATGGTCCGATAAAAACTTACCAGCCCTTGGTACAGTCCCTCATCCAGATCTCTCAAATCGTTGATATTAGCCCGATACGCGGACTCCTTCTGGGCAGAGCCCGTCCCGCCAGTCAATGCCCATTTCAGCAAAAAGAATCCGGCGAAGTTGACGTCTACCAATATCCCCTCATAGAGACACTTTCCTATAATACGGCCTAGGAATTCATAGCGTCTGAGCAGGTCGCGGATCTGCTCATTCCACTCTGGACTGCCTTCCACAATGCCTGCTTCTCTGAGGAGCTCTTTCCGCTGCTCCACTGCTGCAGGGTTCGGATATAGCAGGTTCTGGTCATTTTCAACGAAGAGATTGAGCCCATTAGAGGACTTGAACGCTTCGTTTGTTATGCTGGTCAAAAATTCTTTGGTCACGCCTCCTCCATCTATTCCTGCCTCGACCGTGTCAAACCTGTCAATAAAGCTGATTTGGATAGGTTCTTTGAGGCCTTCCCCTAAGTCATAGAACTGATTGAAAGCATCCTCGAATACTCTGTCTCGCCTGATATCCGCATGATGGCGACTGAGAATATCTACAGCGGCAGGACGACCGTCTATCATGCGTCCCATTGTGGCCTGGGCAACAGACATCCGCCAAGCGTCAGGATCAATGAATCCATGCCTTCGGCGCATCTGATCCCTATAGATGAACTCCCGGAATATTTGCACTCTGGTCTCAAACGGGATGAAGAATGGCATGTTTCTTAGAATCTCGAGCCGAGGGGCAACTGCCTCCAGCTGTTTTCTCCGAGCTGCTTGCTGCTGGCGCCGCCTCAGAGCTTCGATTCGACGAGCTTGCTGAGCCCGGCCGGTGCCAACGAGCCCCAGTGAAGGCTCAGAGATGGTATCGTCTAAAAGGTCGTCTTGATTTTCGTCGTCTTCTTCCCCTTCTTGGAGTTGATGCCTTTTTTCTTCTTCTTCGACAACTGCAGGAATAAACCCTTCCATATCAAAGCGGCCCGTCATGAGCCAATGTCCGTCTGGCAGGAACTTGCGCCTCGAACTTTAAAAATGACAGTTAGTAAACAATGGCCTGGCCCAAAGATATTCTGACAAAGAGGAACTTACTCTCGCTCATGGATCATTCTCAACAGCCCCGTTACTAGCCCTTTGAAGTAATCCAGGGGTATTCCTGTCACTCCAGGCAGTCCTTTGTCCTTATTCCTGAGTTCTATATCCTTGATACTTATAGTCGAGTCGGGAAGAGGAGCTGAACTGAAATAGCTTCCAATACCGCTTGTATCTTGTGGGGCACCAGTTTCATTCAAATCGGCCGCGTTCCAGTACAACGTAAAAGCCAAGTTTTTCAGGAATACGGTCATATCCTTAATGTCCCTCAACGGCAGTGCGCTTTCCTTAGTCCAGGAGACCCTTGCCCTTGGGGTTGAGACAAAGGAAGACCCGCCTGAAAAGAATTCATCGTCGTCCATGACCTTCAGAACAAATGTATACAGTTCAAGGAACAATAGTATAATTGTCCACTCCTGCTCCCTTTCTTGCTGAGACAGATGTGGCGATTTGCCACTCTGAGAATCGTCGGAAGGGACGGGTTTCAGCAGGGGAAGGACGTTATTTGAGTCCTGGCTAATTGTATCGAATATCTTCGTAGATCGCGAGGCTTGCCAGAAATATTTGATCGCAGGTATCCGTGAGCTGGGCTGGCCTGGACGCTGGTCGCCCGAAGATACGGAACCAAGATACAACCACATACGGATATCATCACCCCGACGAGGAAATACCCTTAAAAGGGTCAGAGCGTATGTAGCCAGAATCTTCGCCTCATCTGACTCATCAGATTGAGTATCTGCTAGTGCCCCTTGTGAACGATGACTTGACGGAAGTTGAGTCAGAAGCCCTGTAATACTATGCTGGTTAACAAGACTGACGACCTGATCCCGAACAAATGGATGAAGCGGCGACTTCTCCGACAGCTGGTTCTCCATTGCATCTTCGGCTTCGAGACGGCGTGATACGTATAACGCAGTAGAGTTAAGAAGAGTGGACACCACTTTCGCAAATTCGAGATCCGGTGCTTGCTGTGCTGCATCGCCACCAAAAGCGTGTCGATGGAAAAAGATAAAGTACGCAAGCAACCATAGACGGGCATCCACGTCGTCGGGACTTTGGAGACTCTGGATGACTTGTGATATGTGCGTGTCCAAAGCTGATGCTAGCAGCTTGTAATTGATATTTGTCGCCAGATCCTCAATTGTTCCCAGATAACCCTCAAGATCTGGGATTGTGAGATATTTCCTCGCAAACCACTCGTATGCACTGAGAGTCTCGGAGGTAATGGGCCGAAGCAAGGCGAGTACACTCTCAACAAGACTGTCTCTAGAAACGTTGGTTCCTTTGGGAAGGTGCCCGATATTCTGCGTCAGAAAGGCCAGGACAGAATAATATTCGTCTGCAATCCGTGCCATCTGCTTAGGGATCAAGCCTGTCAGGAATATCAGTAGCCGTAGAAGATGGCCAATCGAGAGGGCCGGCCCTGAAGAGGACGTGGCTGAAGCACGTAGCACGCGGAGCGTCACCTTGGCGAGACGCAAAAGCAGCGTGGTCCATTCGCCTTCAGTAGCAATCGTAGGTATCTCCACGAGGGTCTTCTCGAAGGCTTTTGAAAAGTACACCAAGCGGAAGACGTCGCCTTCATTTCTCGTCTCCACAAAGTGTAGAAGCAACCTCAGTTGTGACAAACACTCCCCCGCGGTCGAGTATGGGACCGGAGGACGAAGTTCCAAATTCTCATATTCGGCAACATTTTCAAACAGAGGCGGACCACCTGTTCTCTGCTGTTCCACAGCATCCCATTCCGCTCGCCAGTTGCTGCGTGTAATCTTCCTGCTTCTGTAGCCCCGCCATGTCCGTTGAATAATGCGACTCGCACCCAGTCGTTCCCGCTCCTGCTGCCTCAGTATCCGCTCTTGTTGCGCTATGGCAAGTGTATTCTGGGGCCCCGCGCCATGAGGAACTTTTCTTGCAGAAGGAAACGCGGCAAAGGGGTTGGGGTTGCGGCTTGAGAGATTGACCTGTCGCGGGCGGCGAGAGTTACCAGTGAAGGACTGGAACATGACTTCGGTGCCTTGTAGGTTAACAGATCGTCCGTGAACTCAGACCGCGGGTCTCGGGTTTGCTATGGGCTCTGCAGGGCTGAGCACAGATGTCCCCATTATTCAAAAGGAGCGAGATGGAGTTGAGGACATCGGCCAACTGGACTATGACATACACTCTAGCTCGGTGACGATGACCGCGCGATGGACGCCCGGAGCTCGGGATAATCCGCTCACTTGGCCGAGTACGGGGGACCGCTCGAGCGGGCGGATAAGCAGCGGGCACGCATCCGCCGCCTTATTGCCACCGCCGGAACGCCACCGAAGATTCGATGCAGAGGTTGCTTACACGAACTACTGAACATGAAATACACGATGCGGAGGCCGTCATCGATTCTGCAACAGTAGATCCGTGTCTCATTTCGTTATATGATACAAATAAAATGTATCTCGCAGGGAAGCACCACAGCCCTCAAGGCTGGGTACCGAGGATAAGCAAATCCCCAACTGTTTCATGTCCCAGATCCCTTGTAACCAAATCCGTCAGATGAGATGTAACATAATAGGACCCCATTTCGCCAAGTGCCAAACAAAGTACATATTGTTACAGCAAGGGTGGTTGAGAGCAAATCGGTTCCCCGGTTTATGTAGACGGGATGACTCCAACGCTCTCGAGCCTTTGGAGAACTTTCAGAGATACCGTCCATCGACCCTGGTGCTCTGTCTAGCGGAAATCAGAAATTATTCGGATGACTAGACATGGAAGACGGACCTTCACTTCTGTTTCTGTTCCCTCATTCTCTCACGAGGTCTTCTGGGGAACAGCCTCGGTTTCCTCCACCCGTCCATTCTCCTGGTCAAGCCGTTCTTTCTCGAGAACTTCCTGTCCATTATCCGACATCCACATCTTCAGGTAGTCTTTTCCATCGAAGGCGCGTTCAACAGTGATAATCTTGCCATTTTTCTCGATATCCTTCGTATATTTGCTCTTTGTCGGCGCCATCCGTTTCGTGACAAATGGCGTAAGCTAGGAAGTCGTCAGACAGAGAGCGCATAGCAAAAAGAGGAAAATGGCACAAGGGCTCACCTTAAATTCATCGAGATTCTCAGGAACAACGTATGTGCGCACTTTCTTCCAATCGATCACATACGAACCGTTTTTCGCGAAGTATCCCATAGAACCGGTCCGGTTTCCCTTGTAGTAGCCGCCATTGACTTGCTTCGTGGTCAGGCGCAATCGCGCCATCAACGGTTGAGATGGCCTGACCATTCTTCGTGCGGATAGAAGTAACTATCCAGAAATGAATTGGTTGACGTGAGCGCAGTCAAGACGTGGGTGTTGTGAAAGAAGCTGTACAACCAGGGCTCGCCGAGTTTCGAACTGCGCTAGTAGTAGCTCCGCCTCGCCAGAGCATTTTGCCCGCAAAAAAAGTGCTGCATGAAGCACCCCACACTTTCGGCGAGCCGCAGCACGGAACTCAGAAATTTTCTACAGTCATCGCAATTGACTTTAATCTATTTTTCCCAGCACCGGCTGACTCGCAACTATGCCGGGCAGGCAGGTAAACCTACGCGGGCCAAAAGATGAGTCTTCCAAGAAATCGAAGAAGGGGAAGATCGGAAGAAGCCTAGACGCCCTCGCTATCGCGGAGAGCGAATATCCATCGAAGCCTAGGATCAAACAAAGCCGCCTCGGTGAGAGCGATGAGATTTCTAAGCGGAAACGCAACTCTGGCCAGGGCGGAGATGAATGGCAGGGCCCGGATACAAAACGCCGCAGAACTGGTGACGAATCCGACTCGAGCGACAACTACGGAAGTGACAGTGAGGGACATGAGTGGAAGATAGGGCAGGTTGACAGTGATGATGACAGTGAATTGGATAGTGACGAGGCCTTTGGCTCGAGCGACGAAGAGAGATTTGAAGGATTTACCTTCCGCGGCAGCTCTTCAACAAAGTCGAAACCAAAGCGGAGAGCTGCTAAAACAAAGCGAAATGACGAAATAGACTTGTCTGAAAATGATGACGATTTGGAAGGTTCATCAGAGGATGAGTCTGAAGATGGCCTCGGCGAGGATGCTGTGGATCTGGCTACTGCGTGGGACATGAATGCTGAAGAGGAAGAATCTCAAGAAGCATCTTCAAAATCAAATAAAAACATTGCTGGAAACACTGAAGATGGAAGCGAGTCAGAAGAAGACTATGATGACCTCAGTGATGATTCCGGCTTGTCATTTTCGGACGATGAAGAGGACGCCGAAAATCAGCGTGGTCTTTCAAAGCTTCAGAGCTTTGTCAACTCTATGGAGGGAGATGTTGCCAGCAAACCATCCAGGAAAACACAATCCGGACAGGAACATGGAAAACCCTCAGAGTTTGGATTAACGTCTACACGCAAGTTAACTGTCGCCGACCTCATACCCTCCGTAACCGATTCCCGATTGAAGAGCTCTCTTAAACACCTAGATTCCGCTACGTCTTCTCGGAAATCAAAATCTAGTGGTGTGCCTGGGAAGTTGGAAGCTCCTCTTCCAAAACGGCAGCAAGATCGGCTGGAACGAGCAGCGGCCTACGAGAAGAGTAAGGAAACGCTGGACCGGTGGATTGAGACGGTCAAGGCAAATCGGCGGGCAGAGCACCTTTCTTTCCCTCTTGTCGACCCCAGTGCGCAGCAAATCCCACGAATCGATGTTGCGAAACCGCAAACGGATCTCGAACAGACTATTCAAAACATTCTTGTAGAGTCCGGTCTTGCGGGGTCTAATGAAAAATCTGCTGAAGAACAGATCAAGCAAGCTGAAGAATTGGAAGCAAAGAAGCTCTCTCTCGAGGAGTTACGGGCCCGAAGAGCTGAACTTCGCAAGCGCCGAGAATTACTATTCCGAGAGGAAGTCCGCGCTAAAAGAATCAAGAAGATCAAGAGCAAATCATATCGTCGTATCCATCGAAAGGAACGTGAGAAGATGGCACAGCTGGAAAGACAAGCTCTTATAGAAGCCGGCGTCGATCTGGATGAAGAAGAAAGGGAAAGGCTTGATCGACAGAGAGCGGAAGCCAGGATGGGCAAGAAGCATCGAGAGAGTAAATGGGCAAAGAGTCTCAAAGAGACAGGCCGCGCTGCTTGGGACGAAGAAGCTCGTCTCAGTGTGGCAGAGATGGCACGGCGAGATGAAGAATTGCAGAGAAGAATTGAGGGAAGGCGTGTCCCTCGTGACGATGATGAGTTCCTTGGTTCGTCGAGCTCAGAGTCCGATGACGACGACGATGATGATCCATGGCGTGAGGAAACAGGGTCGGATGCTGAGGCCCGTAAACTCCGTAAGAAACTTGAAGAGCTAGAGGCAGATGGAGGCGCCGCGGAGGATGTTAAAGGCCCGCACTCGAAGCTTCTGTCGATGAAGTTCATGCAGAATGCCGAAGCCGCGCGGAAAGCACAGAACGATGCGGAAATCAAAAGACTTAAGCGAGAACTTCAAGGTGACGGGTCAGAATCCGAGGCAGAATCTGAGGTCGGTCGGCAAACGTTTGGCCGTTCGAAAGCTCAGGACTCTGAACAGCCGAAGCCTTTGCTTACGAAGAATGAATTTGAAGAGCCTCCCGGATCTGATGATGAAGAAGAAACGAGAAGTCCTGAGCCAGATGATGGCGTTCAAATAGTCATTGACCGCCCCAAAGGTCAAATACCGGCGCGGGCCTCAAGGAACGCTCCTCAACCTCGTGAACAAAAGAAGTCGGACGAGAAGGAACCTGTTGAAGAGGAGAACCCATGGTTGACGCAAACCAGCAGAAATAACCGCAAAAGGGCTACTAGCACTGCAAATGAAACTGTTGATATCACCTTAAGTGGTCCAGCTTCAACCAGCCATGAGACCATGGCTGAAGTGGTCAAAACTCAAGACAAGAATGACACCAAGGGCCAGTCAACGACACAGCAACCTCGCAAGGATGATGATGACCGGAGTGAGAGCGATGAAGAAGACCGTGTTCCCATACTGCTCAAGAACCATGATCTGGTGAAGAAAGCATTCGCCGGTGATGATGTCACCTATGACTTCGAAAGAGAAAAACTTGAAACCATCGAAGAGGAGGGCGACAAGGTGATAGACAACACGCTGCCTGGCTGGGGAAGCTGGACCGGTGAGGGAATCAGCAAGAAGCAGCAAAAGCGGCAGAAGCGTTTCCTCACTACCATAGAGGGTGTAAAGCCTGAAAATCGGAAGGATGCAAAGCTCTCCCGGGTCATCATCAACGAGAAAAGGGTCAAAAAGGTAAAGATCATTATCTTCTGTTCTCTAACATTCTTTCTCTACAAAGAGCTCATATGCTGACTGTCCGCTAGAACATCAAATATCTCGCAACCCAGCTTCCTCACCCCTTCGAATCAAAGCAGCAATACGAGAGGTCTCTCCGTCTCCCGATTGGTCCCGAATGGACTACCAAGGATACCTTCCAGAATGCTACAAAGCCCCGCGTGATGGTGAAGCAGGGCATCATCAAACCTATGGAAAAGCCTCTTATCTAATATATGTTTCCGCAAGATGGTTTCTGGGATTGGTTAGATGTAGAATAGTCGGGACTCGGAACAGGAATACTGGGCATTGCCAACGCAGTGTATTTTGTTGTTATTACTCATTAATCTACATCGAACTATCAAGTGTATTATTTGAATCATCTTGTCGCCAGCACAGAGCCTGCTACTTGCAGGTGCTCGCCCACCGCAATTCATCTTGACGCCATGACATGAGATCGATATCTACTCTCCTGCGTAGCTCTTATGACATCAGTAACAAGGATTCAACGCACGTGTTATTCATGAGTGACCGCGTCAGGTGAAGCAGTTGTCGAACGTGGAGATGACAATAGCGACCATATGACGGCATCTAGGGCGGTTAACAGCCAATGACTGTAAAGCGACAAGTTCTCCCAGAATTAACATGCACAGTCAGCGCGTCCACCGCTGTCTCGACCTGAACATACACTCTGAGATCGATGCATGGCCAGCCCGACCCAGCAGGCAATGTGCCAAGGTATGGGGTACCTGAAGCTCACGGCATTGGAATCAATGAAACGTGACATCCGTCCAGTCAGAGCATACCCCAGATGTCGGGTGGGTAACGGCACTCATAACACACTCGAGGGGATGGCAAAAGCCGCCTCCTCAAATTCGATGCTTCCCACATGGCTGCATATCTCCCGGGCGCGCGGCGCGCAGGATTGTCGTTGCGATGGGCACCACCGCGGACATCAAAGCCAAGCCTCCTTTCCATCGGGTCCACAGCCGCGCCTGCAGCGGACGCGGGACGAGGAGCGTCACTCGATCTATCTGTCGATCAGGAGAACTCATCAGCCGCCGGCCGGCAAGCTTGCATGCCATGTGGTGAGGGATCCCGATACCCAATTGAGTCCCGGTGTCAACCCTCTCTTGCATAGCTCCGCGTGGAGGCGCAGACTTCAGCCGTTCTGGACCTCTCCATCCCAACCTTCTGTCGTTCTTCCATTCCACGACCCCAGGACTTACGCATCTACGATCGACACTGGCCGACTAGCGCTTGCCTCTCTGTGAGCTTCACACGCTGACACGCCTGCCACGCGAAGCGGTCAGCTGGCGTTCCTTCTCCTTGCGGGGCAATTCATTCTTTGAAGATCCTATCCGCCTCCTCGGGGGATATATTGGATATCTGTGAGTGAACCATGGCTTTTTGTCCTTTTATTTCCTCGCTCTATCTCTCTCTTTCTTCGTGCAAGTTGGACATTCGGTCCGTCCTCTCCGTCTTGTTCATCTCGCTCGTGCTCAGGTCACCCCCTAGACCAGCACCGTCTGCAACTCTCTCGATCCTTTGAAGTTCCAGTCCTCCATTTCGCCAATGTATTGAGGGATTGCTCGGTTTGGTATTTAATTTTGTCACTCTCAAGAAGCAAGCGTTTTTTCTTGTCTATCAGCACACGCATAGACTATATTTATACCCACAAAACCACCATCTCCCTCGCTTGCCCCTTTTTCAAAGAACATATTGTCCATTGGGGCTACAGCACGTTTTTGATGTCTCCTTTCTTTTTGATCTCCATATTTTTGGAGCGGGCTCCATCCAGCTGCCCCCGTTGTTGGGAGAGCTTCCGTTTTAGTATCCCTGCCCAAAAGGATCATGAAAAAGGGATCGTCATGGCTCTTCGCAGTAATACTAATATGGCTTCAGGCTGGTTGAATTGCACACACTTTCCCGAGACCCTCGGAACCACAATTGCGGCTGTTTCGGATAGAGGAGAAGTCTACAACTACTGCTTTCGAGACTCAGTACCCTCCGAATATTGGTGGCGCGAGATTGCTTCAGCCTGAAACCAAAGGGGTAAGTTCCGTCTACTTCCAAGGTTGGTTGATGACTGACACACATATGTTTTAGGTTTACCCAACCAGCTTGGAACGTGACAGGCGACCATCCCTGCAGCCTTTTCCAACTGTTGTTTCATATAAAACGTCTAACCTAGACCCGGGACCTTTTCAGCCTTCTGCCTCTCCCTCTGAAGGTGACTACACTGCTTCGCAAACAGCTACCGCAGCCTAAGTCCCTATTTGCGCATCTTCTACGAGTCAGCCTTTAGTATCGAGCATTACTCATTCAGAATCCACCTTGAGGGCTCCTTCCTCAGATGCAGTGTCAGTAGACACATTCAGGCTGCTCTCGAGCTCAGTTTTTACTACCTGCTTCATTCCCCGGGTTACTCTACCGAATCCTACATCATCCGCTGATCTTGCTTCAACAATGGCGGCTCAGGACGTGTTTCAACCGGTGTCGACGGGGCCTATCCCATCAAATATTCCGTCGAGGAATGACCACCCAGTGCCTAGACTAGGAATTGTAAGTTGCAGTTTAGTCGAAGTTTAATATCTATGCTAATATTGGCAGGAAAACACATCCCGACCAATCCCCACAAACAAGTTCTATGCTGGTGCCTTCCTCGGCAGTCAGACCAGTGCTACGTTCACTCATCCCTATTCTCTTTCGTGGTGCAAGGGGAGTGGCAATGCTAAAAGTTATGGAATGAGTATCTCCCATATTGACGCTGATATGCTCGCAATGGGCCCACCGGATCCCCGTATTCCTGGAAGCCCTGTGAGCTATTATATCAACCCAATTGGGATTCAGCACATAATCCTATCAGCTGCTGAGCTGGATTCGTCGACAGTGCTTACCACAGTTGCTCCACTGGCATTTTCTGCCAACCTCACTTTGCAGCCAGGGAATGGATCCACCAAACAACTCATATTTCCAGTCGTCCAGGGCATGGGATACGTGACTGGTGTGTACTCTAATCTCCAACCTCTCATCCAAAGCAGTGTCTTCTTCCGGAGTGTCGTATCTGCCGGCTCTCCAAAGCCTGGGATTTACAAATATCGAGTAACCCTGGAGGACAGCAAGTCCTGGCTTCTCTACGTCACTCCCTCAAACGGAGCAGACCCGAAGCTCCAACTCGAATCTGCTACTGTTCTTCGTGGCCCTTCTGGATTTTCGGGTACCATTCAAGTGGCGAAGAATCCCTCTGGCGATACTGGTGAAAAGTTCTACGACAACTCTGCTGGTGTCTATCCAATTGGAGTTAACATAACCGGCTCGGTCTCCAACTCCACCGGGACATACAGCCTAAGGTGGGTGAAGGCAGGAAGGGACGCTGCGAGCACCCCACTCTTGATGTTTGCGCTGCCACACCATGTTCAATCATTCGACGCAGACACAAAGAGCCGACAAATAAATCTCCAACTTCGAACGACCACCAAGGGTAATGCGACCGCTGTCATAGGGGAATCATGGACTATGGTGGAACCGGACCTCCCAGTAGATATGGGATTCGCGCCCTGGTCCCCTTCAAAGGGCAACGTCGCAGAACTCTCCGCTGCAGCCACGCAGGTCATCCGTGACGTCGCTCCTACGGAGTTGAACCAAGATATGGAGTCTCAAACCAACCTTGATAGCATGTACTACAGTGGCAAAGCCCTGAGCAAATTTGCGACACTGGTATACACCGTGCATACTTTGGCCAAAGACCCAGAGCTTGCGGCATCAACTCTGGCAACGTTGAAACAGTGTTTTGCTCGGTTCGTCAATAACCAGCAGAAATGGCCACTTGTCTATGACAATGTCTGGAAGGGCGTGGTGTCCTCCGCGACCTACGAGCTCGGCGATACCGGTCTCGACTTTGGCAACACATGCTACAATGATCATCATTTTCACTATGGATACTTCATTCATGCAGCGTCTATCATCGGTACCCTCGACCCCAGCTGGATCGACGCCAACAAGGATTGGGTCAACATGCTTGTCCGTGACGCAGGAAATGGGGTAGCCAACGATCCTTTCTTCCCTTTTTCTCGAGCATTTGACTGGTTCCATGGTCATTCATGGGCTAAGGGCCTCTTCGAATCCTATGATGGCAAAGACGAGGAATCGACGTCTGAGGATGCGATGTTTGCGTATGCCCTGAAGATGTGGGGCAAAACCATTGGTGATGCAAGCCTGGAAGCGCGAGGCAACTTGATGCTGGGAATCCTCAGGCGCTCTCTCCAGAATTACTTCCTGATGGAAGACACGAATACCAACCAGCCGGCTAACTTCATTGCCAACAAGGTGACCGGAATTGTAGGTGCCTCTGGATGACCCCATAAACGTCACCGGACACTAACGACGATACAGCTCTTCGAGAACAAAGTTGACCATGCCACTTACTTCGGGACCAACCTCGAGTATATCCAAGGGTACGAAGTTTGTTACGATGATATTCCGAGACGTCGTTGCTGATCGGACGCACAGAATCCACATGCTGCCGCTTCTTCCCAGCTCCGCATACACGCGCAACAAGAACTTTGTGGCGCAAGAGTGGAACGCAATGTTTGCGTCCAATGCGTCAACACCGGCAGAGAAGGTAGAGGGGGGCTGGAAGGGCATCCTGTACGCGAACCTCGCCCTTATTGATCCGGCAGCCTCCTGGAACTTCTTCGCCCAGCCAAATTTCAACTACAGTTGGATTGATGGCGGCGCCTCGCGGACATGGTATCTGGCGTATGCAGCAGGTAAGATATACCCATCTTGTCCATTTCACAACGGCCCAGTTGCTGAGTACATGCCAAATAGGTCTTGGCGGGGGACCATCGTAAACTGCGGAGTCGATGAGCTCCGCGTGATCTGTGGTGCAACTAATAATGTCAGCGGGACATGGTGCATGTTTTGCTCTCTTGAAAGTCGGTGACATGGGGACCGGCAGTCTTACGCAAGAGACAACACGGGTATCCCGTACAACGTCTTGCACATCTCTTGTGGCCAGATGCTGTTCTCGTCGACATTTATCTCCAGACGACCATATATGTATTTCTGTGTGGGGTGGATTTTATCGTGAGCGGTATACGCCTCCTATCGATGTAGGAACATCAGTCGAGCTGGTGAGCACCCTGATCGCGGGGGCTGATATGAACTGTACTATACCTAGACAGCTATTCGACAGCACGATACCAGGGCATGTAGAGATTGAAGTGTTCTAGGCAATGATCGATATATAATATAATATAATGCATAACAGCAGACTTGAGCGGTTACCACTTGATCAACAGTTGCTAGGAGTATCCGAGTATGCCTGAAAATTCATCCTGGCAAATCGATACGGAGCATATCGAGGAGCACTCGTTGTGGTCGATGATGTGTCGCCGTGGTCCAAATGAAATGCGGTGGTGCGAGACCGTTGCGGGATGCTGCAGGCGGATCGAAAGAATCCGTGCGTCGGTGGAGCAGCCCCTGGCGCCAGCGAACAGGCCATCCTGCCGCCCAGGAAGCGCGCGAGTGCGGGACAAGCTTCTTATGGCGCGCGTTAGTCCGGGCGGTGAGGGCGCTTGGCGGCGGCCGTCTGCGCAGGTACGGGGTAGCCACTCCAGACTGCCTACTGTCTCGTAGTTGTATCATCAAAAGAGACAACGTCTGCGAGTCAGCGACCTTCCGATGAGATAACGAGCGCGAGCCCCAGAGCGGTCAGACACGCTGCTCTATCTACGGTCTGACGGCGCCAGAACCACCTGCCAAACCAAACCGTGGACGGGGATGTCTGGCTTGGCAGGAGGATCGTGGCAGTGCACGCTTGGCGGGCCTTGACCAGCAACTGATTTGCTGCGCGGAGCCGGTGAAGCATGCGATCCTCGGTTGCAAGGAGGTCCTGGCATGTCCTGTTGTGCGATGGGGAGGCCCGTCAAGCCCGATGGGGCGCGAGCTCCCCGGAGCTGCCACACCTCCCCGCCCACAGCGTCTCTTCCCAGTCTTCTTCATCCCTTCTGGGTCCCGCGGTCCGTCCTACCCGTCTTCCCCCTCCACGTCCAACGGTCAATTCGTGTCAATGGGTCGCTGTCGCTGGCCGTCCTTGTGTCGTACGGTGTGATCGTCCGCTGTTAGGTGAGTGCATAGTGGCTGGTCTTGCAACCTCTTCTTCTTCCCCGGATCCAAGTTGCTGGGCGAGGAGGCGGTGCATTGTGATAGTTTCCTGTCCTCCCACATCTGCCGCTGGCCGCTCCAGGATCTCCATTCCATGCTGTTCACTCTGCTGCTTGCATCGTGATCCGCATTGGCTCCCGTGGGTAACCTTGGCTCACTCTGGAAGCAGAGTTTCAGGTTGTCGACCAGACATTTCTAAGATCAGTTTCTGGTCTCCGGATACGCCCCGGCAGCGTGGCTTGACCCTTCGTCAGCTGGCCCTTGGTTCTGCTTGATCGGAGGTCCACCCCCCGCACCGCCATCCATCAAGCCTCTTCTCCAACCCGAGTCTTCATTCTTGTCCTCTTCTGCGGAAATTGCGGTTTGTCCGTGGTTCGGGGGTCATTGCAAATGTGTAGGTGCCACATCGTTCCTGCTTTCTTTCCCTCCCCGCTTCTTGGTATCACCTCTCTCCCCGCCTGGGCTTTCTCCCTACCCGCCTACCCATTGCACCGCCCTATCTCCCTTTTTCTGCTGAACAAGACAAACCACCCCTGTCTGCACATTATCGCTACCCCTCTTCTCTTTCGCTCCATCTCGTTCATCAGGAGCAGTGCAGTACATTGTCGTATTGTGTCGAATCAGTCCCACACCATCGAGGACGAACAAAGACGAGCTCAGCTAATACTTCGACTTCTGGGGCGCCTGTCGCCTGTTCTTTGTTTTTTTGCACAGCTTCCGGACATCATCACGATCATCATCATCATCACAGGGATATCTTTTCCCGTTTCCGCAGCTTCAGTTGGGGCAAAACGATCAGGATGGTGAACGGTACGCGGAACGGCAGTGCTGAGCCCAACGAGCGGACGTCGCTCCTGAACCCGGGGGCCCGGGTAAACGGTGGTGAAGGGGTCTGGACGTTTGCAGCCCTATATATCAAAGATGAACGCATCTGGGTGCGTTGGCCGATGCAGACTATCCATTTGACATACGCGACCCTCGTGAGAAACTACGTGAATGCTCTTCTGGTCTTTGTTCCCCTTGGAATCCTCTCGGGTGCGCTTCACTGGAATCCGACGACCGTCTTCCTCCTCAACTTCCTCGCGATCATCCCGCTGGCGTCGCTGCTGAGTTTCGCGACAGAGGAGTTGGCAGCGAAGATGGGTCAGACGCTGGGTGGGCTGATGAATGCCACTTTCGGAAATGCTGTTGAGTTGATCGTATGTCTCAATGCATCGTACTTCGTTCCGAACTTGTGAGATGAAAGTCATGGCTAACACGCAGTGACGCTGTAGGTCAGCATTGTAGCTCTGAAGGATGGGCAGATCCGTGTCGTTCAGGCCAGCATGCTTGGTAGCATTCTTTCGAACATTCTACTGGTTCTTGGTTGCTGCTTCTTCGTGGGCGGTCTCAGATATAATGAGCAGGTCTTCAACAGTACAGTGGCCTCCACAATGTCTTCTCTAATGGCTGTTGCATCAGCGTCATTGATCATTCCGGCTACCCTCTACGCGGCCCTAGACAAATTTGACAAGTCCAAGACGACCCACAACATCCTTATCTTGTCGCATGGAACCGCGGTTATCCTGCTGGTTCTTTACGTGATGTACCTCTACTTCCAGCTGAGGTCGCATTCTTACCTTTTCGAGGATGTCAGCGGTGATGACGCCGAGAGTCAGCAACTGGAGGAAGAGGAAGAACATCTCCTCAATCCGTGGGCTGCGGGTATCGCTCTCGTTATTGTGACCGTTCTCGTGGCAGTCTGTGCGGAATACCTCGTCGGAAGCATCGACAGCATTGTCGAGAAGACCGGCATGAGCAAGACCTTCATCGGTCTTATCCTGATCCCCATCGTCGGCAACGCGGCGGAGCACGTGACGGCCGTGGTCGTTGCATGGAAGAATAAAATGGATCTTGCGATTGGTGTCGCGATCGGAAGCAGTCTGCAGATTGCTCTCTTCGTCACCCCGTTCCTGGTGATCCTGGGTTGGGTTATGAATGTACCCTTGACTCTGTATTTCAAGACTTTCGAGACAGTGGCATTCTTTGTTTCCGGTCTAGTCGTGACGTTCCTCATTCAGGATGGAAAGTCGAACTATTTGGAAGGCGGATTGTGTCTGGGAATGTGCGTAACTCGATTTCCTCTCGCATCTGTCGTGGTCTTGATGTGATACTGATTGGCATACCCTTTTAGGTACATTATTATTGCCGTTGCATTTTACGTCTACCCGGATGATGTCGACGAGGGTGTGTTGTCCGCATTTATGAATCTGGTGACTGGATCCAGTCAGTGAGAGGCTCGGCGCAGCATTCGATCTAATAGCTGAGCTTCCCACTTCGCTCTTTTCCGAATTGGATTTCATTCTTCGTCCTTTGTGTATCCTATATGTCTTTGGCACTTTGCCACACGAGATCCTTCATATCAAAAACCTCACTATCCACAGCGTGGATTGCGTCACTTGGCACAACTCCCGTCTCCTATACATTGTCTTCATGCCTATTTCGTCTTTGCTGACTACTTTCCTATGGCACTTCGTACCTTTCCGATTCAAACTGGGTGGCTGGACTTTGTTCGGGGCTTCTGGTACCACTGGTGGTCATATACGTCGATGTTGGATTTGAAAGGAGAAATGTAGGGAGAAATTGAAATTACGCAATACGTTTGCCTGCGGCCAGGTGTTGCAAGCTGCGATAGCATCCGGAAAGGAAATCAAATAGAGAACTCGCGTCACTATTCCCTATTCTTATCTTCGCTTTGTTTGCTAGTCTGCTTGACGCAGCTCTCCTTGGCATGATTGTATTGCTGCTGTCTCCAATTCTTTCTCTTGTCTCTGTGTAGTTCGCTATTGTTCTAAATCTGCGTGTTTTCTCTTCTATCTATTCCTTTGAAAACTGTGTCTGACCTCACAGCTTGTACTGTGTGTTTCAACCTCATGTTCTGTCCTGTACATCGGAAGGTACTGTACAAAACAGCACAAATGCTCAAAAGCCACTGAGCTTTTTTAAGTTATTTGAGGATATTCAAGGACCCGAGTAACTAACCACGTCGTATTAAGGGTCATTCATATCGAGGAAGCTGAGACCGGTATGCTATTAGCACTTGCTGATGGCTTATGGGGCGATTTAGACTTTCCAGGTGTTACCAGTTAGTAGCGAATTAATACCCTGTCATGGACCTGAAAAGCGTAGTAGGGTGACGAAAGATTCCTAGCATAATTTAAATAGGAAATACTTGGACTGGTGCTTTCCGCTGGTCTTTCAAACATATTAGGGCTAGAGTGGAATTTATTAAGAACATATTCACATGGCTTTCTGTCCTGTAGTAGGTTAGTTAACGGCCGCCGAGATGGATGACTAAGCAAGCTGGGGTGGAAAATCGCTGCTCCACCTGAAGTTCGAAATCTCGGCGAAAGTTGAATTCGAGCGCATGGCGAGCGCGAACTTCTCGTGAGAACCGAGTGTTCCTCCCGTTCGTCCCGGCTGCGGACAGAGGTCTCAGTGTCTTCTCTCGTACTTGTCCACCTGTATCCAAAGTCAGTCGCACCGGCAGGCAAGACAGCGATTGACCATGCCGCCCCGGCTCAATTTCTCGACCGCCAGGAACGCCGTCTCCATCCTCCGCCAACCACCTTCGTCCCCTCTCCCGGTCTGTGGTCACAATGGCGCGTCTTCTTCGCGGAGAGGCGTCTCTTCCTGCCTCGCCGGCCGGCAGAATGCTTCGTCCTTTGGCTTCGGCGTGACTGCTCGCCTTCCGTCCTCGGCCCGCGTAGAGCGGAGGATGAACTCGTCTACTTCCGGCGCGAAAGACGGGGAACGACAGTCCAAGGACCAATTGCCCCATGTGAGCGAGGAGGCCGCGGCAATCGGTAAGATTATGGGGGAGAAGAGGTGCGATGGGACTCCCGCGACTCCGGAGCTCGAACAGGGCACTCCGGTCAGCGAGGTTAGTTTCCTCTCTTTTATTCTACAGGACAACTATGAGGTAGCTGATATGATATTCCTCTCATCTACCAGATTCTCTCGCGCGACAAAGAAGCCCAAAAGCACCTTCCCAAGGTCCTGAGAGATCAGATATCAGCGAAGACGGGAACCCGCTCATATTCGACCTCTGCCGTCCTCCGGCAGCAGGAATTGCAACAACAGAATCCACAGCAACCACAAACACAGGACGGAGCGTCGGCGTCGTCGGGCCAGCAGGGCCAGCAGGTAGACCCGACCGTCCCTGCGGTCGCCTACAAGATCGCGCAGGCTACGCTTGAAGCGGGTCTGAAGTTCGAGATGCCGCAGACGCCGTTGCCCAGGACGGAGAATTTCAGGCGACGATACGAGCCGCTGGTTGACCAGTTTACGAAGCTGCTGATGAAGGATGGCAAGTTGAGCGTCGCTCAGAAGGTATGTGCGTTGACTGACATTGGAGGAATATTTCTGTACCGTTTTGAGCATGGAAGATAACAATTGTGACCTGTTAAAAAGAACATGGCCTTCATCCTCGACCATCTTCGCACTGCTCCACCGCCCCAGCTGCACCCAAAGCGCCGCCTCCTTCAGGCGCCACCACCTGCTCAACTTCCCCTCAACCCCGTCCTTTACCTAACCCTGATCGTGGACTCCGTTGCCCCGCTCATCAAGATCCGGCAGCAGAAAGGTATCGCCGGTGGTGGTGCGGCGCTGCAGATCCCGGTCCCGCTGGCTCTGCGCCAGCGGCGCCGCACCGCGATCAAGTGGATCATCGACGCCTCCGACAAGCGGCGCGACACCAAGTTTGCGCAGCGAGTTGCCAACGAGCTCGTCGCTGTCGCGGAGGGCCGGAGTAGCGTGTGGGAGAGGAGGGAGCAGGTGCACAAGATCGGTGTTGCTGGCCGGTCGAACCTGAGCTTGGTCGCCCCTCGTAGGTAAAAAAAAAAAATAAAGTAAAGTACAATTTAGGAGAGTTCTTGATCGATCGATCGATGAAATGGATGCCCGATGGATAAGTACTTTTAAAATCGGGTCCAAGCGGCTGCGGACCGAAGAGTGTTTTGGTTTGCTTTGGTGGACCCGGTCTGTGTAAGTTTAGATATGAATCATTATTGACATTGTTCCCCCTTCATTATCATATGATAGCAGCTCATGCGTCTATATGTATGTGTATCTATAGTATAGCTAGTTGATGTTACGGACTAGGAATGAGGTCACGTGATGGATCGTCTACGATCCAATTCTATGATCCAATTCCACGATCCAAGACTATGATCCCATTCTATGATCCCCAGGAACCCAAGATGAGCAGCATGTATATAAGGACACTCCTTTCAGACAGATTCCGACCCTCGTAGTCGACTCACATAGCAACCTGTCATATAGACATTGCTAGTAACACAGGCTTATTCTCACTATTATATTGCTCACCCCCTTGTTTCTTGTCTTCAAGATAAA
>JGI26058J51888_1000203_pt1 | contig 41665 bp, 39 predicted proteins | sample HigsolmetaSP110D_FD_51888 | JGI IMG/M metagenome (IMG submission 51888) | reverse complement strand
GGGGGGGGGGGGGTGTTGTTCCCTGGGGAGCAGCCTGTAATGTTTGATGGCGACTTTGAGCATTTTCCTCTTCTCTCCTTTCTTTTTTTATTTTCTTTAGAAAAGCGGGAAACAGTCTCTTTTTCCCCTTTATATCTGTTTATGTAGGTGTTGAATTGGGTTGGTCTAGGATGGAATGTGATTATCAGGGTTGGGATGGGACGTGTTGTGCGAGAACAGAAAGGGATAGATAGAAAGAGGGTTGGTATTGTAGCAGAAACCACCACTTCGGTTTTTTTTTTCTTCATTTGAGTTGAATGTTGAATAATAATACCTCGTCGATCTCGGCGCGGTCGAGGCGATGAATGGCCTTGGAACCTAGTACAGTACATACTAACTGGTAGTGATGGGAGATATATCTGATTTTTTTTGAATCTATAACGCAGTATATGAATGATCCACATTCTGAGAGTGGTGCAAAATAGCTAATTAGGTGAAAATAAATAGACGGAAATAAGCAAGAATAAGAGGGCATGATGATGTGGGGATAATAATGACTTGGTGAGATCTCTAGGTAGGAATGGCTCAACCATACGGTCCCAGTTCTAGTAATATTATTATTATACGGCGGTATAATAATACACGGCTGACAGACAAAACTTGCATGCAGCATACTTTTGGGGAGTCGAAGCTGGCACTGATGTCAGATACCTGGCTAGCTGGCTATCAGAGAGAGAGAGAGAGAGAGAGTAGTACTCATGGACAGCTATGTCTTTTTATGCCATTTAGACAAAATAGAGACAAAAAGTAGAATTGGGCGGTCTTGTAAGGAACCACAAATCTACTGCTTTCCTGCATAGGTCTGCTGCAGCCTTTTTTTTCCCCTCATACCAGGGATTTGAGATCTCTCTCTACGCGTTCCGTCAAAGGAATGTACAGTACATGTACAGACAGAGTCTTCTTTGTTTGGTGGTTTCAGGATGACCGTAGGACTGATGGTGGAACCTATAATAATATTATTAAAGGTCAAAGAATCAGAGAAGGTTTTGCCGGATCATCAATCGATTAATTTTATGACAAATATTAGGTCCGGAGGTAATGTATGTACATGTATATGTACATGTACCAATACTGCTACTGATTGGCGATTTAATTGTAGGGCAACCTCATATAGATGTATATATAGGCGCTTTTTCTTTCCTTCATCATGTATTTATTGATTATTAATGCCAGCTTGGAATTGGGCACTTGCTGGGAGAAAGCTCGGTATTCAGAATGAGATCAAGTTTGGGAGATACCTGCTCCGGGGCGATGGTACTGTACATACAGACAGACTGTAGGATTTGTTCTTTCTAGCTATGTCGTAATGCAGTCGTCGTTTACCTGATTCAGAACATTGGCTTCTTCGCAGAAAAGAAGAGCAGGATCCTTGCCGACAGATGGCGTTGTGGTCAAATCAGACGCGCGTTATGCCATGCAGATACCTAAATAGTCACCTAAATTTACCAGTCTTGTATCCTCGACATAGACATAGATAGACATAGTACACAAGACATATATATCATGCTGTCTTCCGTCTGGTCTGGTCTTGCCCGGCTAACCGACTGAACTGACTGAGAGCTACTACTGAATAGATACTCAATGGATCATGAATACTCGCGAAGAAAAGGAAGATAACATATCGAAAACATGCCGCTTGTCGCTTGCAAAACTTCAAAACTCCGGCTCGCATTCAAATTCGATTCGATCCGATCCGATAAGGTTCAATTCAATTCGATTCGGTTCACTTCGATGCAGGCCCTACCGTGCCGGGATGAAATACATGCGTTGCAGATGCAGTCCAAACGGAGCGTAAATTGAAACATTAAATGAAGGGAGGATATCATATTAGGTCAGGTCACGTTCCATGTCCACGTCTGTATGCGTATCCGGGGGCCGCTTCGTTTCGTACGGGGCGACCGCTGCGCGACGAAACGAAGCGGCGCGTCATGTTGTCGTTGCTCGCGTCTAGCAGCAGAGTTCGAGGCATTCGAAGCAGCATTCGCAGGTCTCCTCGCAGAGGAAGCAGCAGCACATGGTTGCGATGCTGGAGGAGAAGTCAGTAGCCTGGTTAAGAACCAAGGGAGAAGAGGGAAACGCACCAAGTGGCCAGACACCCGCGGTCCTTCTTCTGCTCGGGCGGCGGCTGCTGGTACTGCATGGGCGGAGGGTAGGACTGCTGGGGCGGGTAGGCCTGGGGCGGTGGTGGAGCAGCGTAGCCCTGAGGAGGATAGCTAAGCGGAGCCGGCTGTCGTCAGCAGCGTGCAACAGATGGCAACCGTGGAAGGGTCAGAAACAAAGAAAGGGGTGAGAGCAAGCTGGACAGGACAGGACAGGACAGCCCGCGCATCACGGAGACCAAAACACTGTGCAGACGACTGAGGTCGCGTCCAGCTGCAGGGCTGCATGGCTAACGTCATGCGACAGTAACAAGGGTGAACAAGAGAAGGGAACTTACGCAGGCTGGGGGTACTGAGGCTGGCCGTAGTAGCCCTGGTTCGACATGGTCGTGATGTGATCTCTCGGTCTGCTTGTGCTTTACGACTGTCAGCGCGGTCTGCTGCTGGGACGGTCTTGTCTGGCACAAGACAGATGAGCGAGGAGGGATGGCGAGTGATGTGTCAAGACATACCGACACGGGAGGGCTGTGCGTGAAGATGGAGCGCGATGCGGATGAGAAGAGAAGATGACAGGAGAGAGAGAAAGGATGGGAAGTGAAGAGGATGGATGTTAAAAGAGAGAGGGAGAGAGAGGTGCTGCTTGGAGAAGCGCGCTGGCGACGGCGGATGCGTCTCTGTGCCTGCCGGCAGCCCTATCCCAGGGCCTGCGCAAGGCTCGCCGACCACACAGCGACCACCGCTGAACCATCTACCTCAACCCATCCACCTCCCCATCTCTCTCCATCCCTCGCCCTCATACAACGCGGGTTTCAGGAGACGCCCCGGTGAGTTCTCCCCAGCAGTCCCTCTGATGGATGAATTCGCAGCTGAACGCTGATGAGTCTGAAGGTCCAGACAGTATCTCAGCTGTCGCTGCACCGCGCGTCCCCCGCCGCTCCCAGGATGTGCTCCAGCAAAACGGACCAGCCCCAGCCCTACTGCAGGCCCCGTGCCCGGCAAGCCCGGTGGATCGTCGACGCCCCAGCCCCATACTGCCTAGACCGTCTCTCGAAGTCGATAGTCTGCTGCTACTACCCCTACTACGGCCCGTTGAATCCATTGTCCTACACGCCGTGTGGGCGTCTACGACTCTCAGCATACCCAGCTGGCGACCGGAGGACTTGGCCCTGCGCATCTCGGCGTCTCGCAGGGAAATGGGACTGGACGCTATCGGAATCCCTAGCCGTCTTGCGGTGGGCCACAGCGCTCGCCCCGGTGGGCCGGCCGCGGCGCTAACGTGGCTGGCGTCGTGCACGTCGTGGCTTGCCAGCGTGCTGATGAGCGGCTCGAGGCTGATGCGGTCGACTCATGCGGTGAGACGCCGGATCCCCGGTGCGGTCTTGCCCTCGCCGTGGGATATTACAGGATGAATAATTGGGCAGACACGCGACGGACAGCCGGTGTACCTCGACGCAGGCTTCCCCATGGTTGCACGTGCTCTGCACCTCCGGACGGGACACGCCGGGTCAGCCACACCCGACTCAGCCCGGCCTGTGGCACCCGGCTTGGCGCCGCCACAGCTTACATCTGACGCATGCCTGACGGATCACCCGTCCTAACGCTCTCGCCAGAGCTACAGTACAAGGCAGGTCGGACAAACGCTCAGCATTGCATCCATGTTCATTCACGTGGCCGGCTTTCCGGCCCAGGGCATTAGTGTACATCACCATGCGGATGAGGAATATCCTCGGAGAACAATCGAGATACTAATATACGCAGAAGAAGGGAAAAGAGGAAAAGAGAGGCAGACAAGGGATATCCAAATGCCAACAGTCCATCAAGCAGCGTCGTGACATCATAACCTCGTGCAGGCCCGACGCCATGGACCCGGCCGGTCCATCGACGCCTTCCGGCCAGTCTGGAAAGCGTGGAGGGGAGCTCCATCATGTGATCGTGGGATGAGGAACATAAAAATGGAAGAGGAAAAAAAATGAAAAACACAAAAGAGAAAAAAAGAAACATGGACAAAGGAAGAGAAAAGAAACTCTGCAAGATAAAATGCAAGAGAAAAGTCATCACTCGATTGTTATACAAATCACACAAGGTATGGGTCAACCTCAGCAGGCATCTGTTGAGGGTCGACGTAGAACGGGGAATCCAGGGATGAACCAGCGTTCATCGTCTGCAGCGCAAAAGCGTCATACGCGTTGTTACTGCCCAGGGGTGGCTCCCACCCGAGCGACGCCGTCGCGTTCTGCTCCAGGCCCGCGTCCGGGGTGACCGCCGGCGCGGTGGTGTATGCAGGATCGACAGGAGCTGTCGGCTGCTGCTGCTGCTGCTGCTGCCGCGGCGGCGGCGGCGGCGGCGGCGGCGTCACGGTGGTTTCGTCAGCCAGCACGTCCTTATCGATAAAGTGCTGCATGTTCTCCAGGACGATCTCCTCCCGCTGCTCCATCCAGTGCTTTAGCACCTCCATCGGGGGGTGGGTGCCGCCGCCCTTGCCTCCGCGCTTCTCGCTGTCCTTGCCGCGCCCGCCTCGTCCGCGCTGGCACGGGTTGAAGTGCGTGCGCCGGAGGTGCGCGGCGGCGTTGTAGTTGGCGCCGTACCGCTTGCCATTGCGGCAGGCCTTGCAGTTTGCGAGGAACGTCTTGTCGGGGGAGATGTCGACGCAGACCCAGACCTTGCGGACGACCGAGTGGACGCGCTCGATGTGCCGTCGCAGCTCGTGCTCGCCGTGGAAGCCATCTGGCTGGTCGTTGCACATGGTGCAATACGTCTTCGGGCGGGGCGGGCGCTGGAACGACGCCTTGGGGATGGCGGCCACCTCCTTGGAGGTGCCGTCCTGCGACTTGATGCGGATCATCTTGTGCTGCTGCTCGGCCGGTTTTGACGGCGAGCTGTTTGTGTTCTGCACCTTGGGCGCGATCGGCCGCGCGCCCTGAACAATCTGTTCCTGAGTCCTCCGAGCAGCCCTTGACTGCTGTGACTGAGACGAGCTGCTGCTCGCAGCAGACAGGGAATGCTTCATCTCCACCGCGGCAGATGAAGGCGGCAACGAAGAGGATGCAGAAGTAGCAGGGGGGTGAAAGGAAGTGGCAGCGGGGGCAGAAGTGGAAAAGCAGGTAGGGGCAGACTCAGACAAGGGGAACTGAGCATTGTCCATGTTCTGACCAAAATGGGAAAAAGAAGAGGAAGCGGGGAACGGGACGTCCAGAGGGGACGACTTGGGCAAGAAGTCAGGGGAAGAAAAGGGAAAACCAAAATTGCTGTCAAGATTCGATCCGGTGGAGTCGAATCTGATCATATCCAATCCTCCGCACAGCGACTCTGTGGTCGCGCTCCGGGTCATTTCGGGTGCAGTACTCGTTCCAACCATCAACTGGTCGGACACGGGCGAGCTTGAGAGCAACGCAAAGTTGGACTGCTGAAGTTGCTGTTGTTCTTGCTGCTGCTGCTGCTGCTGTAGTCCCGTAAAGTCGAAACCTGATGAGGACGCCAGGGTAAAGGCCGAGGTGCCCTGGTTCTGGAAGTCGTCCAAGCACTGCTGGGTGTACTCCGAGGGCGAGTACTCGTGGACGTTGTCAAGGCGAAGTTGCGGTCGCTGGGCCCCAGAGAGTTGCTGCTGCGCCGCCACGGATGCCGCTGACGGCCTCGCAACCTGCTGGCTCTGCGAGCGCACCATGGGCGTCGGTCGCGCGGAGGACCCAATGCTGGAGGAGGTGCCAATCCGATATCTCGTCGTGGACGGCCGCTTGGTCATCAGGGGGGCCGCCGGCGAGGATGCATGAGAGAGGTCGCGCGTCAGGTCGACAGCGACGGGGGTTTCCGGAGTCTGCCAACTGTCAATCCAGGAAGGTAGGGAGGAGGGAGAAGCGCAACAGGGACGGGCGGGGGACGGATGCATGGAGAAAGAGGCGGGAGCAAAAGACCAAGGAGACATACGGTGGCTCGTCGCTTCGCCGGGGGTTGTCCAGAGGGGAGTGTCCGGGGAACATCCTGCCGCGTCCTCTTTCCAGAGCCGTCGGGGGAGGGACCACCGATGTTGCTGGGAGCGCTGCTGGAGGTCGTCATGAACTGGCTGAGGCGCTGGGTCCAAAGCTGACTTCGCTCCGATTCCGGGAGGTGGGAGTGCTGGACCAAAAAGACGTCCCGGTAGCTGGAGATGGCCCTCGTGAACAACTCGTCGTCGGCCATGGAGACAGCCATGATGTCCGTTTGTTCCTCTCTCTCTCTCTCTCTCTCGCGGGTGTGGCAGCTGGTATCAGTGTAACAAGACGAAGTAGTGGGGGGAAAGATGGAGAGGTATGGTATCCGTGAGACTGCGAGGTCAGCCTGGGAGTATCACAGACACGGTTCGAGACTCACTGAATGTCAAGGGTTAGAACGAAGGGCGTGGCAGAGACCGAAGAGAGTGACTTGGTGGTATATGTGCTGAGGTGTGATGATGATGGCGATTGTGGTTGACTATGTCCAAGCGCAGCTGGTGATGAGATGGATGGAGATGGGACGGCCGGCCGGGGAGGGACGAGGTTAAAGAAGCGCAGCAGGACGGCATCCCCGGCCGACCAATGATGGATACGAGATGGTGAACTGATGAGGGTGAGGAGGTGAGCAGACGGGGAGAGGCAGTGCGCTGCGTGACTTGGGAGCCGGAGATCTCAGGCCGCGACGGAGCGGAGCGACCGCACAGGGCGAGGCAGCGAAACGGATCGCGCCGCGCCGGAGCCGGGCCAGCCAGAGGCCGCGCTAGAGACGCCCGAGGCCGCCCACCAGCCCCCCAGGAGGCCGCCGAGCGTCCCCCAGAGGCGCCCCCGGGCGTCCCTCGGTCGCCCCCCGAGCACCCGCCCAGGCGCCCCCGCTGCCCGCCCGCCCTCGAGTCCCTGGCCGCCACGTCGTCCACCAGAAAAGCCATCCTCCTCCGTCTGCAGCACGCCGCAACGGTCTGTCTGCGTCCGTGGCCATCTCCTCTTCACCGTGCCACCACTGCCACCATGCCCCAAACGGGCGTAGTCGGCCTGGTGATGCTCGGGGCCCTGCGCCCGGTCGTGCTTGGTCGACGATCCCGAAGCTGTCGAATCTCGTCTTCTGGCAGTGATCGTCCTGACTATCGCCCCCCATCCCCATCTCTCGGACCCAGTTTCGACGAAATAATCATCGTCGTTATCATGTCCAGTCCGCGAACCCCCTGCGGAGACAGAGTCAGAAACATCCCTCCACCACGCGTACGACACGGGCGATGGTGCAAACACATCCAGCCTCTTTCCCCGTGTTCTCCGCGCACGGCGTCCACGTCGTCGCGCCAGGCGACGAACCGTCGACCTTGTCCCTGATAGTCCTCCCCTCACCGGCCAGCACAGGACCAGTCGAGGTGAGTCATCCCCGTGAAACACCCGTTCCTGGCCATCCCCGGTCATCTCGAGACAGCTGTCACCCAGATCCGATTGGGCCACGGCGTCAGGCCTGTTTCAGCATCCCCAAAACAGCAGTCAATAGCCCCCTATCTTAGAATGACGTACAGCTGTCAGAGCGACAAGTCCCGAGACCCCGAGACTTGGCGGGGTCCTAATGGGTCCAGCTCGTCTTATCTATACATGACCAGAGCGATATCGCGATGATGGCGATGCTCCAGCAGATTGCGTAGACTCCAAAAAGGAGTACGATAAGCCGGACAGACAACTAAGGACCCCTACCCAGATAGGTTCCCATGATTGAGTTTGCCCGCGAAAACGCCGGGCTCATACTATGTTGGCGTTGGCAGTTCCTCCCCAGCTAGTGAGGGCAGCGACTCGACTCGATATCAACTGACGCAATATGTAGGGCACGGTACCTACATACCGCGTGGATCGGTCCATCCGCGCTTAGCGATGGAAAAGCAAGATAAAACATGACCTCTCCGGACGCCTGCTGCAGGTACCGCGCTGCTACGTAGCAGAAGTACAGTAGCTGGATAGACGGAGGGAGGTAGGTAGGTAGGGAGGACCGATGACTCAGTCATGCCATATGGAGAAGTAGTGAGGTCGGAGGTCGGAGAGAAGGAGGCTCTTTGCCCGTTTGGGTCCTCCCCGCTTATGACGGATGGGTCCATGGACCATCTGCCGGACTCCAGTTCTCCATCTGGCATTCTGGCATTGTTCCAGGGTTCCAAGATGCCCAGCTTTCCTCGGTCTGTGTACTCTGTATGGAGTGGGGAGCACGTCAACTAACCTCCTAGGGGATTAAATCGATGGTGCCGTTTAGTAAGCTGCTCACCGAGTACGGAGTCCCTACCTACCTCGTTACGTCACGGAAGGATCAGGGATACGGGACAGCACATTACTTTGTCCAGTGCTCGGTCGACAGTGGTGTGATCCGAAAGAAGGGCAGGCAGAAACATTTTATTTTTCCAGCCGAGGTCCGGGCCAGCCAGGTTGTCAGTGTCCTCATGATCACGGGTGTGGATGTGGATGCGGATGCGTTGTACGACTTGTGCTGTTCCCGTCGCTTCTGGAGGTTACTTGCAGGATCCGGAGGGGACGAAGCGGCCTCGAGAAGAGGGGTAGGGAGGCACTAGCAGCACTACTAGTTAGGCACACCGCAAGTCGGTTCGGATAGGTAGGTGCCGTGATGCCTCAGGAATATCGCGGAACGGAACGGATCGGATCCATGGATGGGTGATTATGTAATTGTGCACTGGTTGTGCACAGCGTTTATTACTCAGCAACGCAGCCTAGTGACTGTTCCGGCAGATGCCTTTGATCAACCACGCTGTTGTCCCTGTCGTCGTTCAACTAAACAACTGGCATAGATAGAGCCTTCTGAGAAGAGAGAAGCCTGCGGCGACGAGCATGCCCCTCTATGGTGGTGGACGAAAGAACAGGTTCTGTCTGTTCCGAGACGGCTCACCTTGCAAGAATAGCCACGCCATGCCATGCCACGCATTCCACTGGAGGAGCGAATTTCTTTATCTTCTCCCATTCCCTTCCTTCATGCCTTATCGACAGGTCACGACTGTGTAGGCAGCAAGTATCATTCATGGATGGCGCTGAGACAGAGGCGGTGGAAGCCACACCACAAACCCAACGCCCAACACCCGTAGCTACTGTACTACCAGGTACTCCGTACCCGACCTATGTAGGTAAACTAAGACCCCGCCAACCACCTCCAATCTTCCACCACCACCACCATGAGCACGACCACAAAGATCTCGCGCAGAAATTTTTCGTCGTGGTTTTTCTTTTCCCCCCTAATCGACACTAATCGACACCCAATCCCGTCACGGAAAATTCCAGGGCTGCGTGGCCATGGCCGGCTGGTCCTGCTCGTTGCCCGTCCGTTCGCAGCTCGGATGGACTGAATCAATTAATTCATAATTGATGGAGGGCCTCGTATCGGATCTCACACAATTGGCAAACGGCCTGGTTGGTTCCAAGGAGCCTAAGGCAGCCATACATACAGACATACATGCCATAACTGGCGTTCGTGGTTCGTGCCCCGCGTACTCCCCCTGGACTCGATGTCCGCACTCCCAGAGTCAGGAAGCAGTTCAGTCAGTCCGGGTTACTACTGGTACCTGCCTACAGTAGCCGCTGTTGCCGCTTTTTCCTCTTTCGCATGCGTTCTGATCATGCTTTTATCTTGTGCTCGCGGTCCTGATCTTGCCTCACTTTGCTTTGGGCTTCTGTGGTCTGCTTATCTTGGCCAATCGTACTGGGCGAGGAGTATCCCAGAGTTGCAGCGAATGATGGCCAGCTTAGATACCTTCTTGATTACGCTGAGTGTCCGCGCGATACATCGGCCAGTTCGTTTTCATACGTGATTTTCTGTACCTTGCTACTCGCATATCTGTTCTATACACTCGATCAAGGCCGGCGTCCAGCGTGGGACAGCACCGGTGTCCTAACTCGAGCTGATGGAAGTGCTCGTGAGCACCTGCTGCTTGATGCACAGGGCGGCGGAAAAGCCGACCCCGGCAAATCCAACGCAGCACCACAGTCCGGTGCTGTACTGCCTGATCAGGCCGTGGCCCTTGTTGACGTCGACCGCCTGGACAATCGCCGCTGCGAGGGCCAGAGCAACGCCGGAGCCGAGCTGGAATGCCGTGTTGACCTGGAGATCGATCAGTCTCTATGGTCGAGGTTTGATGGAGGCGAGGAGAGACAGACCATGCTGCCGCACAGGCTCTTCACGTTGACAGGAACGCTGGCCAACATGATGGTGCTCGTCGTGACGTACATGATGCTCACGCCGGCAACGCCCATAACGGATGTCGGGAACACGTGCTTCCAGCTGAGATCGACGCAAATTGTCAGACGGCATAGATCACTCCAGTCGTATCAGGGGCGAAGCTTACAAATTGACATCACCCTCCCTGATGAGACAACTCGGTACGGGAGCAATCATGCACAAGCCCACGCCGGCGAGCAGAAGGGTCTTCACGTTGAATCTTTCCACGACCATGCCCGTGAGCAAGGATACGAGGAAGCCCACTGCCCCCATCGGAAGGAACCGAACTGCGGTCTCGCCTGCAGAATACTTGTTCACTTCCTGGGCGATGAGAACGAGATAGTAAAGGACTGTCTGGTAGCCTCCGTACACGACTGGAGTGTCGAGGACTTAGCAAGAGACGCAGTGAAGAACACGATAGGCGAGTCTCTTACCGAACCCAGCGATCCAGAGCCCTGCGAAGTTTTGGATCTTCCACAGCGAAAGCGGCATCACCGGGTTGCTGACCTTCTTCTCGAGACAAGTGAACACCACGATCAATGCTATGGAGACGACAAGCAGGGCGATGATGAAGGATTTGTTCCAGCCGTAGACACCGCCACTGGAGAGGACAAAGGAAAGCAGAATGAGTCCGCCCGTTGAAAGTCCCGCGCCCAGGACGTCCAGCCGCGGCCTCGCTTGTCCTTCCAGCCGGTCCCTTGGCAGGATCAGGAATCCAAGAATGCTCAGGCTTCCCGTCAATACCACGGACAGACGGAAGATGTATCGCCAGCCAAGCGACGAGGTCAGGAAGCCGCCGAATATCAACCCCGTGCAGAACCCGATCCCGCCCGCGGAAGCGTAGACGCCCAGCGCTCGAGACCGGTCCTGGGCCACGAAGTAGGAGCTGATGATTCCAACTGCGGACGGGACGGTCATTGCCGCTCCGATGCCCTGCAGCGCCCTGAAGGTTGCCAGTTGGATGAATGAGGTGCCGAAGCCGGTGGCAATCGTCCAGAGAGATAGCCAGAGCAGCCCGGCGCAGAAGACGTGCTTCCTCCCGTATCTGCAGGGAAGTTGAATGATAAGTTGAATCGGATAATTCGGAGGGCAAAAGGGATGACACAGTACTTACCTATCGGACATGACGCCGGAAAGAAGTAAAAAGCCCCCAAACGTCAGCGTATACGCGGATATCATCCACTGCAGGTCACCGGGACCGACATCAAATTCCCTCTGGATGGCCGGAAGCGAGATGTTCGCTCCCGTCATAAACACATTGTCCAGCATCTGAGCGCTGGCTGTGATCAACAGGACCGACGCTCCCCGCCAGGACTTGATCGTGCCCACGTCCGGATACCGCGTTGCTGGCTGGGCATCACTGATCTGGAACTCGGTGATGATATCTGGCGGCGTGGACGTCGTAGGAGTAGGGAGCGACGGGGTCGCCATCGACACGGGCTCTTCAATAATAGAAGTTGTCGGGCCCGTCATCATCACGGCCTCTGGGCGAGAAATTTCCGGCGCGAGGTTGGTGCTCACGCCGCGTTGGAGCTCGCCCAGGCCCCTCTCAGAGGGGAGCTCCGTCGTGCTTTGTAGACGCTCTCTGATGGTATTTTGATCCATTGGTGTCAAAAGAGTTTGTCCCTGATGATGATGCTCATCGGCGCAGAGCATGCCAGCCATGTGGTGGAGGATGGCTTTTTTCTTGGGCCAAGTGACTCGACACTTCGGTATTCGGTATAGATAACTCCAGAGTCGATGTTGACGGCGCCGAAGGCCAAGAAGGCTTGCCAAATCAGTGCAATTCTTTTAACCTGGCTTGCCTTGGACTTAAAAGTCCAGTCACTTAAATTGGAGAATTGCAAGCGTGGAGAATTCAGTCAAGTCCTGCTGCGCATCTGTGATATAAATATGATGGATAGAGCGGTGAGTGCGGCGATAAAGATGTCTTAATCCGGTAGGTAATTTTACAGACCAGTAGAACCTTGTCGATTGCAGTGCGTGGGTCCATAGAGCAATCAATTATTTCAGTTGCTATGCTTGCTGATCTGTCAGCTGCAACTAGATGGCATGACATGTTTTCGCTGTCTACAGCACTTATTTTTTTTTAACGGTTAATATGATCCTTTTGTTCTACAAAAAAATAATAATAATAATTCAACATGTAAAGTGTTCTTTGTAGGAAGTTCATACCAATTGCTCTCCCTGACTATATTATATATTAGTCGTAGAGATCCAACCTATACAAGTAGCTATGCTATGGTAGCATAATGGTCCCTCATCCAGTCGGCCAGCCACTCACGCGTCTAGAATCCTCAGAGGCACAATTAATTAAGCACGATCCTTGACCTCCGCAGGACCCGGACTCAAATCATCACAGACCTGAGAAATAGCCAGTAGTAGCTATGCTCCGATGCATCTCCTCTTCCATACCCCCCTCGACTCATACCATAAGTAAGTGCTTTAATGCTGCGGCGCTGCCCACCACCAGCACTGCAGCCTGTGTCTTCGGCCCGATTCTAATTCTAATCCTCAGGTTGAACTTTTCCCGGTTTTTTTTCTTCTCCAGCATCTTCTGCCTTCCAGAGAACTGTTTCCGGCGTGTCCGGTTAAGTTAGTATCCGACTGCTGTGCCTTTGACCCTGCCCCTTTCTTCTCTGTCGCGGCGGAGGGGGAAGGGGGAATGGAGGCAATAAAAGATCCACAGCCCTCTCCGGTGTTCTTGTCCTGAGTGAGGAGTAGAGTAATCCTGCGAGGAAAAGAACTTTGTAGATACCTTATAATGCTATTGTTTTTCCCAAACAATGGTAGCGTTCAGGAATGACGATTTTCTTTTAAATGCTAAGCAGATGGTAGAACGAGAAGATCCGGCCTGTCGTCTCCGCTCCCATGAATTGTTGCACGATCAGAAGAACAAGTCTGCCGCAATCGATCATTTTTTTTTCTCACCTGGAACAGGAAATCTGTCGGATTGTAGGTCCTGTTTGGCAACTCGTGTTTTCACGTTTCAGGTGGAGTCAGATCCAGCGAGTCATGTACAGTACAGTACATACATAGATTATTATTGCCGTGTGGGGAGTAGATAGGATAACCTTAAAGTTAGGTATTACTGGGCACTCCATGCATGGTCAGGTTGATCAATAGTGGAAGGACATTCATGGGATCTCATTCGTGCTTTATTTCCCCGCATGTTGAACAACTATATGCCGTGATTCCCTCACTGGCGTCACTGGATGGGTTTAACCTCATCTGTTTGACAGGAGGAACAATCAGGCCTTAATGCTATTCTCCTTGGGCAGAGGTTTATACCTGTTGTCGACTAGGAGTGATTCAGAAATAGGAGCCAAGGTACCTAATACGAAAACACAGAATCGGTCATATTCGGATTTAATTAATTGCTAAGTCATAAGGCATCCCAATTGAGGGTACATAATTCATCAACGATACTAACACAAGCACATAAACGGCACGTTGATCTTCAGCTCAGGAATCTTGATTCGCTGAGATATTGAAGCAGCGATGTGTCGTACAATCCCACCTCAACTACTATCTCTAATAGTAAACTATGAACTATGCCTACCAGCTTGAAGGCCCAAAGGTCTCACCCTGTTTGAGAGTCTTCTGAATCGCCGTATCCATCGCATCCATTGTGTTTGCCGCAATATTCGTGCCCCACCAGGACGGGAATTCGGTCTTGGTGAGCTGCAGCGCACAGAAAATAAGGATGGTGCAGAGTGCGAGGCCGACATCCAGACCGGCCGAGAAGACATAGTTGTAGTGCATCCACCAGCCCCTCCACCTGTTGCGAATATATCGGTTGAAGATGAAGCCCACGATGCCCCAGCTGAGGTAGTTGAGAGGAGTCGCCGGCGGGATGAGGCCGGAGCCCCCGAAGATGATGGGCGCGTTGAGGTAGCGGATAGGACTCTTGGGGAATGCGCGTGCGCCCAAGTAGATGAGAACAGGGAGCACTGCGCCGGCGATGAAGAAGTAGAGAAGAGGGGAGTAGATCCGGCCAGGCGAGAAGATGCGAGCCGGTCCAATAGCACCCCAAATCACAGACGCATTGAAGAAGACACGGCCGTTGGGGCAGGTGTAATGGTTTACCTGGTGCTGGTCACAAACGTTGGGGATGGCACTGAGTGCCCAGTTCATAACAGCGATCTGGACAACAGAAGACCAGAGGCAGCTGATCATTTGCGCTGCAAATGTAACACGCGGTGGGATCTTCATGTAATGTCCCAATTTCATATCCTGGCAGAAGAAAAGCCCCTGATACATGCTGATATAGCCGTATGATTTGAAAAGCATCATCGCCATCGGCCTTCCGGGCTGCATGTATCCGATAACGAACTCCGTAATAACGTTCAGACCGATTTGGATGTTGGTCGTAGCCTGCACTATGCCACACGGAACGAACCAGACAGCACCCATTATAAGAGCAACGAAGAATGCCCACCAGGACAGATGGGTAGGATACCCAAGAATGACGCCCAGTGCCATGCCTAACATAATCAAGAAGATTGCGCCATACCACCACAGTGGTACTGTCTTAAACCTTGCCATGAGGCGCCCATGAACGTCCTCTTCCTCAGTGCCCACCTTCTTAAACCTCGTCCACAGCTCCGGGCCGTGAAACAATGCAGTGTGGACAAGGACAGCAACAATTGTAGCGAATGACAGCCCGTATGACAAAGCAAAAGTGGTTGTAAGGAAAAGAGGCGAGTAGTTCCGATACTTCTCCAGATCAAACTCCTGATTTTCATTCAAAATCCTGCTCACGTCGTATAGGTTCCCAGTATTGTCGTAGCTGTTGGAGTCGCTGATTGGGAGATACTCGGCATAGAACAGCCCCTTATAATGTATGGCACACGTCACAATCCAGTAGAAGATCACCATTCCAATCAGGGTGTTTGCGATACCGTGCCATGGGGCAATGAGAGGACTGAAATTGAATCCCGAAATTTGCGTCCAATCAAACGTGATGGGGATCAGCGAGAGGCCAGTCCACCCACCAAAGAGCTGGTTGATAATCACATTCTGCGGCTTGATCCAGGTGACGAACGCAAAGACGCCCAGGAAAGGAGCGATGTACCCCGGGAACCAGTACCAGACGAACGAACCGATCATGGTATACAGGAAGAGCCTGTACTTGCCCATGGTCCAGCCCGAAACCTTCTTCGGATCTGGCCGACTGTGATCATGAAGAGCGGTAAATAGGCTGGTGTTTATGAGGACTGACGGCCAGATCATCGCCGCGGGGGTCACTAGGAACCGATGAAAGAAACCGGCCATCCCGAATCCGATCATCTGATTGGAGATACACAAAAAGATCTCAAATGGCCAACCGAAGCGCTGTTTGTAGAAGGCGCGCTGGGCGAGCAGGATGTCGGTGGCGTATGCAGCACCCCCCGCAAATGTTGCATTGGCCATGATGACGATCACAGCGTGCTCCTTCTTACTGAAAGGTCCCGGGTTCAGATTGCACTCGATTCCAAAGAACTTGAATTTATATGCAGGCATCCACTTCGCCCACGCCACGCCGATTGGGTAGGAGACCACCTGGGCGACATACGACGGAATGACGATGTACGGCTGTCGCATGGAGAACAGCATGTTCAGCGCTGAGCCGAGAGTCGCGAAGATTAGACCAAGCACCCATGCTCGAATAGTGTTGGAATGTCCACCCTCGTCGTAGTTGGGCACCGCCGCTCTAACCTCGGGGTAGGGCGAGTTCTCGAGAAGTTCACCAGCGACACCAACCTGAGTGTTCGGGTCTGACGTGTGGAGGGCATCATCGATCTCATCCAAGATGTCCTCGGGAAGATTGGGATCCCAGTGATGCTGCTTCTTCAGATTCTTGAGGTGTCCAATGGCTTCGGGAGCCGCCTCGTTGGCGATACCCGTGCTCACGGCCATGGAGGTCTCTTTGATCTTCTCCATGGCGGTAGCTGACCGACTCGCCCAGCTGTCGGAGAATCAGGAGGATAAAGACGAACTAGATACTAGGAAGCCAGAAGTCCAAGAGAAGCAAGCGTCAGGTCCGGCCCCAATATATACGCTATGCTGAATGGAAACATCCTTCTATTAGAGCGATATGAGACAGCACACCCAAGCCGCCGGTGCTCCGACGCTTATCAGGGCGATAACCACCTACCTAGGTACCGGGACTGGAGGAGGCAAGGTCCAGAATCCGCATAACGTGCCACCAATGTTTAAAGGTGCCATCCGGAGATACCAAAGAGCGCTCATCGCACTAGACGCGGCCAAGGATGTAACCTCAGAGATGGGGTTGACGCTAAGATAGTAAAGAAGGCCGTTCGACGGTCCTGAGTGGCGAGAGATCAACTGAACCCTCTGCGTCTTCGGAGCATGGTTCCTTGTGCGCGGAGCACTTTGTACTGCATGTAGACCCCGGCCTTTTAGCAATTAGCGGCGGGTTAGTTCACGCTTTGCGAGGAGTCTGGTGATTCTTACAGTGCGGGAGATCATTATCAATGATTGTTATGAGCCACGATACTGACTCCTACAGAACAACGAAGCATGGCCGAAATGTTCGACTTAGCTTGATCATAGGGTTATCCACGGTTGCATCAACCGACCTTACTATCCGAGTCTTAGCCAGCAAATCATGAGCCCGGATCAACCTGTCAAGAAGCCAAGCATCATCAAGCAAATTAAGCCAAGTCCTACTTCGCCGTCATGCGTGCAAAAGTGGGCCGCCTCCTGAGGGCGGGGTACAAGGACCAAGAGGTTCCTCGGGCGGCGCCTCTTCGCTAAAGCTCAAGCGCGGAGTATACGGACTACTCCGTGCAATTCTGCTCACGTAGGTTCCATCAGTATTCTGTAGATTATCTACCTTTCCGGCGAATAAGGTAGCGATCTGGGGATTGACGTTCATGGTTCCGTCGTCAAGTTCGAGTTTCCGGGCCTTTCCTTTGGAATGGAGAAACGAAAGCGACACTGACGCGGCAGGTATGGACGTGGTAATATTGCCTGATAAGGACTGTCAGCAACCATGTGGGGGACCCCTGCCAAGCCAACGCCGATGCTTACGTAGTATTCTTGATAAGAGCGTAATCTGCTATTATCATTGCGTACAGGCCGGCTGCTCGACTTCGCTCTCTGGCTTTTGTTCCACACGGTCCAGCGTCCTTTTGGCTGGTTTCAGCGACGACCAACCTCTTGTTTCGTCTCCAACCGCAGACTCCCCACCCATGTAACGTCGATATCAAGATGAGATGTCAACTTTCGCTGTGGCACGGCCTGTGGCGCTAAGCTAGCGCAGGAAGAGGCGGACAGAGTCAATTGATTTTCATAGGTTCCGGCTGCTTGATCAACAATCACCGGGGTGCGGAGACGTCGTTGGCTACCGGCACGAACCAAACCCCGGCGATATGCCTTTTTCGGGTCCTAGTTGTATCCGATACCCCGGTCCTTGAGCAGCTTCTTGCGGGATTACTGGTACGAGAATGATGTTGATATGTAGCTCTTGTCTATCATGATGCTTTCTGCCGGCTCTACCGTCGAGCCACGGTTGTCCAGAATCCAGAATCTTCTGGGTACAGTACTAAGATCTCACGGTGTCAATATCGCGACATGTTTGTTGGGAATACCAGGCGCCACATAGCTGGCCATTGAGGCGAGAACGGAGTACTCTGCTAGGAGACATGCCTCAGCCCGTCGCCCGACGGCATTATTGCGCCTGGCGGCCTGAACTTCAGTAGGGGAAACCGAGACAGTGTGTATCGAGTATCACCATCACCATTACCACCAGCCATTTTCCAAAGCCTCCGTCGATAGATATTGACAGGTTGCTGTCTCCACTGACCATGCAAGATCAAATGCGGGGCAACGCGCGTGGGAGTGCGGCCGTCGAGCGTGCTGAGAGTCGAGACTTGAGAGGCGGGGACCTGCGGCTGCCATGTAGTAAAAGACGCTGAACACTTGCACCATCCAGTGGGCTAGGGCCTCTCAAGTGCCGTGTCTGACTCTCATGCATGTCTATCTCTTCTTCTGCTCGGTTTGCTGCAGCGTGGCTGAAAGGCTGCACCGAGATGGCTATTCGCGGCGTAAGAAACTAACTGGAAGCATCAGCTTAGAAATGAACCTAAGTACGTTTGAAATAGGTAGCCCATCTCACTTAAATAGCCATAGACTGGCCAATGGAGATTTCGAAACAGCCGTTGCAAATAGCCGTTGCAACGTCCTGCTGCACGCTTAGGCATCAAGCACGTGCAAATCGCCGTTCCGGCGATTCTCTCGAAGGGCATAATCGTTAGATACCGTGCTGATTGAGGATTGCTGGAATGACGCCTCGTAGTCAGCCATAACCAGAGGGGCAGAGAGGATGATGTTTCGAAGGGAGAGACAGTTCTGCGGCCGGATTCACCACGGACTCTTTCTTGATTTTTACGCCATATACGCTCGCTAGGCAACCGCGAGCTCGCGTGAGCACCAGCATGTCGAGCGTCGTCAGATGCAATCTAGCCAGGGTCCTGCCCAATCTTATTAGGAAACCCTCTTTTGCAGAGGCATAATACACCAACCATAATGATCATAATTCATGATCAAAGGATTCCCGACCCACGCAGGTCTGCATGTGTGATTCTAGCATCAGCCCTAACTGGATTCGAGAAAGCGAGAAGTGGAGCGAATACCTAGTAATCAGGTCATGCTGCATCCGGGGGCTCTGGGTAAAAATCATTCGTTAAGGGCAAGCCGTTGACGAAGTAAGCATCGTCCTAACATACCGTAGCTTGATGAGTCTGAGATATGCCGCAGTTGTCGAACCTTAGAGTTGCACGTCATCTCTCCTAAAGCCTAGCTGATGCGATTGTGGCAAATTCAAAGTGATTATGTAGGGACAATGCCGTGGAGGAAAGGGACTCCCGTCTAACTTCACTTTTGGACGATGTCTTATATACATCTAGATATCGGCGGTGAATCACGCAAGGCAGCAGAATAAGCAGACTTCATTGTGGCAACGTGCCGCTCAACACCATCAGAATGTGCTACTGCCCAAAAGTGAAGCTGGTATGTGACACGGATCAAGGTCGTACGCTGCTTCCGTCGGTATGCTAAAATGTTCGTCGAAGGCGCCGGATTAAGCAGCTGATAACAGGCAACGAAGCAGTAAAGACTAGAGGAGAGATGGTCTTCAAGATTAATCTGGCGTCTTGAATTTAAGTAGTATGCCTTGACGTTTACAAAGAAATTACGCTGGTTTGATCGGATACATAGGTCATGAATGTCCTCCCAATTTGGCTCCACTCAATATTATTCCTTACATGAGCACATCCAACACACAGCGGGAACACCAAGAGCCGATATCGATTACGCGCTGAAAGTAATTTAGCAGCGACATCTCGAGAGCGAAGTGCGGCGGGTGCGGAGAGCAGATGACGCGGCAAGTTAACAAACTTGGTACCATGCGTGGGGTAGGGAGCAGATGTTGTCGTGCCGTGGAATTCATCCTATAACCCGCATGTTTATGACACACTCTTATGTGCTGAAGATATCGTTTATGAGGTCATCCTTCGAGGCATTGCGCAAGCGAAATAAAGATTAAAGCTGTTGGGACATGCATGAGGCTCCCGTTTAGCCTATTGTCCCCGAACTGATCCAATTACAGTGCCTAATCTGTTAGTTCTTAGAGACCATTCAACAACGGAGCTTCCTAGAGAATAGTGATTACGTACTCGATCTCCGACGTTAGCATGCTCCTATGCGCTGGGGCTCCTGTTCGCCGGTTAGAATAATGATGTTTAATACGCGTGATGCATCGTGCTGCTTTTAATTCCGATCCGTACTAAATTACTAGAAGATCAATGAAGCCGTTGCTCATAGTGCGTTGAGTTAGCGCGAGGATTTCGAGCCGCCTATATGATATTGGTGCTAGAAGGCCACATAGCACCATATGGCTCCGTAGGTGCAAATAAACCGTCATCCCCAAGCGCCCACTCGAAATCGGCAAGGAACTGCTCATCCACGTGAAGCGGTTCTTGTCTCTCGGACGGAATTGTTGAGTTATTAGAGGAGACCCCAGAGTTATCACGGCTGGAGTCCGAACCTAGGTCGTTGGTCAGCTAGAGTGCCACTTCATGTGATTATGAAAACACTACCATCGGAAGGCTCGCTATGAGGCGGCACGAGAGGCTTGTACTGGCTATCAAACTCATCCCGCCACCACCACACAGCATCAAGCACGGGGCTCAAAAGCAAGCGGCTTCGGATCCGGAGCGGCGTATCTGTGCCGTCGGATTTTTTGAATGCCTTTGAACTATTCCATAGCTGGTTTAGGATCATGACACACTTCGCAGCACTGTCGTTGCTGTCTGTTGATATCTGCTTCGCGATATTGATAGCGAGGAATAGTGATGATTTCGCTCTCTCAGCATCCAGGTCTCTGGATGCAGAACTTTTAAGTATTCGGAGAAGTATAAAAGATGCTAACATCAATGATGAAAATACGTAGAGTGGAGTCGCCGGTAAACTTCCAGGCCTCTTCCCGCGTTCTGCTACACAGTCTATCACTGTACAAGCGGTTGCCAGCAACTTAGCAAGACAGCTATTGTGGGATGCAGTGTGATTCTTATACAGATGAAACATCTGAATGTTCAACCGACAAAGAGTCGTGTGGAATCTGTCGGTATCTAAGATGCGGTCAGCTCCGCCAGCACCAGAAGTTGAGAAATACATACCTGATATGACCTGCGTCTCAACGTCCTTCACTTGATTCTCATATGTGCGAATGATGATGTCTAACGCGCGCTCTTGGTCCGCAGACAAAGTCCGCACACCATTCTCAAGCACTGCGGAGCAGCACCGCACAGAGATTTCCTGACACTTAATTTCGAGCATGAGAGCAGGTGAGATCCTCTGGAATAGAATCTGGCTCTGCCCTGGTTCGTGTTCTAGATCAAGAAAGGATCGGGCTGACTGGCCCTTGCACAGACAAGCACTACTTCACGTTAGCTAAAAGTAAGGCTGTTAGGCGTGGGAAACTCACCGCTGGTATACCAGGACGCAGTGAGCCCAGAGCTCGGAGCGTCTAGTCATGTCAGCTTCGGACGGGGCCGGTATTCTCACTTTGGAGAATTCATGACTTAACATCGGAATATGGAGACCGTTTTGCATGGCCATGTGCAGAAGTAAACCGCTGAGAGGAAAAACAACGTCCATCTTATTCATTTCTCTGGGGAATGGCCATGTCAGTATTAGAAGCAGGCCTTGGATGCTGTGCAGCGTTGACGTCGTCGAAGCTATGGACAGAAGTGCCATTTCTATGATGCTCCGCGAGAGCGCATTTAGTAGCGTTGGGTTTCTTGGGTAGCTGCGGCAGGCAACACCTATTACCGCCCAAAACAAAAATGGGGACTGCGAGTAGTAAGCGTTTGGGCTCATCTGTGGGTCCAGGATGGGCATGAAGGGTGCGTAGTCTTGAAAGAACCTTAAAGGAGCCGTGAGCTGGCAGGAACAAAGAAACCCAACAAAAGACCTGGCACTTGATACGTACAATCGAAAGATCTCGTCTATTTCTTCGCCTGATACCTGCACGCCATTCAAAGTTCGGGCGATGGATCGTTCAGAAGGCCGCACCTCGGGACCATTCTCAGGTCGTGGTACTGGAGGAGGCACGATGTCTACTCTCGGAGCAACTGGTTGAGTATACCCCACAGGGCACTGCGGCGGACTCAGAGCAGGCATATCGGCTGCATTACCAGGAGCGACACCCATTTCCGCTGCAGCTGTCAACATTGCGATGGGCGACGATAGAGAGTTGTTGTTCTCAGAGGACCTGAGCTTCCGCCGCAACTCGATCGTTTCCTGCTCCAGTTCAGAGAGACGTCTACCCACTACATATCAGCCAATTCTCATCCAAATCGCAGAAGATATCAATTACGAACTGGCGCTTATGCTCCCTCTTGAACGGGTCTGAGATGACGCATCGCGCCTTCACTTTCTGACAGCGCGAACATGGCTGGTCTGGGTTGAGGTACGCATCGCATTTCGCCTACTTTCCTGCCTCAGCTCCTTGTTGCAGGGAATGGTAGATTTTAGAGCATCGCCAAGGGGGTTCTCAACCTTTTGCTGTCTGCATTCTGTGCAGGCCTTCTTGCTTCGTTTGGATAGAGTTCTGCATTGGCCCGTTCCCATGTCAGCGTCGGTCTGAGACTTAGGGGAGAGAGGTGGGTTCGCTTACTGCCTGGCAGGTTGATTCATGTTTCGACAGCGCTGCTGCAGGCAACTGGGAATTTGTTGTTGCAGAAGCAGCGCACACTCATAGTGATCATTCTACAGGATCCTCGCGCGGGGACGACGACGCGGTAGAAGTCGGGCGCCGGCGGAGAAGTCGCCAAGATCCCGGAGATCACTAGCCGTTAACTCCGCCGGCACTCCGCTCACAGCCGTTATCCTGCCTCTGAAGGAGAAGTGAGAACACGGAAACCATTGCCTAAGTTGGACACGATGCCCGAGTGGTTAAGGGGTGAGACTCGAACCACGTGATCGACTTGTGATCCGTGTCGAACATCTCATGGCTTCGGCCGCGTAGGTTCAAATCCTGCTCGTGTCGTATTTTTTGCTCTTTTCGTTTCCACTCCGAAAGAACTCCAATGGCTAACTTCGACTGCTGTTACACCTGCGAGAAGTTTGCGAGCAATTACATCTCATTGATAGATTCTTTTGTTTACGAGGATGGCGTTGTTCCTGCATTGTTATTTCTCTAATTCTGGGAAGCTATGAGTCAAGGTTACGTTTTCAGCTTACTTCACGATCTACTTGGTTCTAAGTGGCAAGCGCAGCATTTGCGCAGGATACATACGACACAAAACTGCTGGTATAGGACACTTGTGGATAAGAGGAACTGGGACCATCTTTCTCTACTCGCGATGGGCGTTGCCTTCCTAATTTATTTAGAAAGCTATCCTGATAGCACTTGATAGCATTCAATCAGTATAGTTTCTGTTCAGCGCATGTACCGTCCCAAAACTTGAGTTGTACTTTCATAGAATTTCCATTCCGGTACACACAAAGCCGGCGCCAAGAGAGAATGGGCAAGAGCTTCGACACCCTCAATTATCAATAGTGGCAGGTAGGTCTAATAAGTGTTTCGAAGTCAACGGATGTCCATAATCTGCAGAGGCTACGCCGAGAACTCAGTATGTCGATGGGCGGCATCTCAGTCAAGTCACGAATAGAGCGGGTACGTTACTACAGGATATTGAAGCACAGATGGTAGTCTACGCTTCGATATAGCATTCTTAATCAATAGAGAATGTGGCATTCTGATTCCTGTCAATTCTTACTTTCTCCATTTCCCTTATTTAGATAAATATATTCTTTTTCTATGAACATCGGCCTCTGGGCTTGTATCTAGGCCAGCGCTTCAGAGCTACCTCACTAACAAATGCCGGAAACGGCTTCTGGGAGATTGCGATGCCGGTTTTTGTGCAACATCGACAAGCTTATCCTAACGGGAACTTGAATTTTTGCCGGTATCGGGCTCCTTCCTGCCAATGTCCTCTTGGACCTCTGCTTCCTGAACCGGCCAGAAACCGGATACTCGACCGCAGTGGTCCCCGGGCCGCGGAAAATGTTGAGAAGTACATAAGCAGAGCATCCAATCTTTGGAGAAAGGAGTTCCAGTGTTCATGAACGGGCTGAGATATTATACATTATTATAATTTTTCCATCAATCTCTTCCTTTCTCTTGATACTCTTGTTCAGGCATATACTTCCCATCTCGATATCATCCCAATTGATCTCCCTCCATCTCTCCATGCCCATGATGGAATCGACAGCTATCACACATTGGCTGTAAGCACTGTCGACCCTTTCCCATTATGGAAAAAGATAAATACTTTTGTCCAGTGCATAGCTTGCTGACAAGTCTTCAGGCTTACGTTATCACAGAAGCAGAGAGTTAGTCGGCATGTCGACCTTCCTCATCCCGTCATTGCTGATATCGGAAGAGCATTACCTCGTCGACCTGCCCTATGTTGAAACAATGCAACCCTCTGTTCATCTCTCTCGACAGTCGCCAGCATGTTTTCAGGCTCTACCATCCATATTCTAGACACTTGAGACCTCAAGGGAACACGCAGTCATACCTAGCTTGCTCATCACTTCGTTGTGTCACATGTCTGAGTTATCCCAGCTAAGCAGATTGTTGCACACGAAAACAGCACACCATTGCATATGGAAGCGATTACACAAAGAAGTTATGGTATGTGTCTCTGCATCATTGAAACTGCCTTGTTCAATTGTACCGTTTTTGACATACAAGGCGCTAGGAACACGGACCATGTTAAACATGTACTTACCCGATGACCTTTGGTTCACTTTGTGTTTCTCTCCTCAAGAGAGAGTCAAACATCACCAATGATACTGCAACGGTCTTTGCAACGTTCCACTGGGGACTACTATCTCGCGAACCAAAACACGGGGACTGTCGTTTCTCTACTTTGATGATCGGGTACGTTACAAAGTCACCTGTATACAGATTCACAGCAGTTCCTCGTTGCTCGGTACATCAGCCTCCCACATTCAGGAAAATGCTGAGGTCTCGATTTCCGAATGCGATCTTTGGAAGTCTCACAGCATTAAGTCGATCTACTTTACAGCGCAGTGGAACGTTTTACCTGCCGTGCGATTGTCAGGGCGCAGAACTTATCAAGCTCAAAGGTTGCATGGATACGCGGTAACGTCTCACCAGAGTCGACTGTCTGGACATGAAAACCACCATGTTTAAGTCGTTGTACTCAGACACAGTGTTCTCTTCTACAGCAACCTATTCCGTCGCATCGTCCTCCAGCGTACGAGACCATGTCTGGCCAACGAGTCGGCCGAAAGCTTATGCAATGCAGTGTAACCAAGCCAGTCTCTGCGCAATCCAAAGATATGGTATTTCTTGACTTAGGATAGCCACCATGCGATGTGGCAGAGCGATGGTTGCACCATGCTTGTTGATCTACACCCGACATACTAGATGGTTAGGCGCGTTTAGATGCAAGTCCGTTGTGGCAGTAGTGTCTCGTAGATCGTACTCCTAGGCGGTCGTCTCGCCTCCCCAAATGGTAGACGTTTGTCTGAGAGAGTACGATTTCATGCAATCTGTGTAACCCACTCCATCCATCAGGGATAGTAAGACGGCAAGTGGCAGGCCAATGTAGGACAAGATCTGTACACAGTTGTTGAAGTCGGAATCCTCTGAGTTGACATCGTCAATACGGCGCTCAGTATCTGGAAGAGAAAAGGACAGCTTGAAGGTATTTTTCAATATTCGATTCGAGGAGCATGTATGAAACAAAAAAAAAATGGATTGTCTCATCAAGTCTATCCGTCCGGATATAAGAATCGGTCCACTGCCGCTGAGATGCCTTCGGAAAATGCCAAAGTCTCTAACTTGTTGCGAGCGGCTTTCTGTCCGCTCCCTAAATGGCTGATTGACCATCTCAGATGCATCAACGTACCATGTGGGGAACTTCCATATGTCCTCCCACATCAGGCAAAAGGGAGTTCCAGGGAAGTTAATATCACTGACGGAGCCAACAAAAAGCTCACATACTCCCAGTCCATCGGGGCCATCCTAAAGGTGCTGAGAAAAATCCCTGCTTGTGCTTTTTTGAACTCAGAGACTTGGACCACAAGCCCTCGGGCTTTGGTGACAGATAGAAGTCCGTGCTTCCTTGCAGAAGACAGACAAACTCATGAGGAGCATTATTCATCTTCCTGTCTGTTATATACATCTGAAGGATAATATCCTGATCTGTCCAGTCTCAATTATCACTTTGTCCGATTTCTACTGGATCCATTAAAATTGTAGATATATCTTACATTATGGGACAGTAAGATAAAGTATCTCTCGAGCCTCCTGAATGTTCGAATTTCAAATTAAATGCCCCAGATCGATCTTCATGCTAGCGTTTCAAGCTGATTGTTGCAGAAAAGGAATTCCCCACTCTTTCTTTTCCGTTCCTTCCTCTTCCTATTCATTTCCTCTGTCACTTAGCGGTAGTCTGTTTTGCCTTGAGCAAGATGCCTTTGGTCTACATGTTTCAGAGCACATATGCCTTCGAGAATCCTCTTCATGTGGATGGTTATGCATCTTGCTTCCATTATTGGCTTATTACACCCTATGCTTGAATGGCGGTAATAGCAGCACAGGCACAGAATCGCGTAATTCCATGAAGTCAACAAAGCCAGAGAGACCACGGGCACCGTATTTGAGCTCAACAATTTTCGAGCTTCTAAGGGTTGTTAGCCTGCGGATAAATTTCGAAGCGGCTATGTCGCCCTTGATGTTGCTAAGAAGCAGATCAACGCGGAATGGTTTGTGTCTCTTTGACTGACTGTTTAAATATTATTTAATCATCTTTTAAGAAAGAAATTTTTCGATAGAACAGAAAACTCACACTGCGCGAGGAACTAGCTTGAGTGAGGAAAATAAATCCAGGTTGGTCTATACTTCTCCAAACGACAACAGCAACCCGATATCTGACCTGAATAGAAAATGGTCCAATACATCGGAGATTCTAAAACAAAAAAAAGGAAGGATAAAGAGAATTAGGCCAACAGACTAATAGAACAGTCAGCTAGTATTCGAGATTCAACGTGGTGGCGACAATACGCGCCGCTGCCGCTCGACAAGTACCGTCCACGCCCTATCGGAAATCAAGATCCGCGACATAAAGGCCCTATTATATACAAATCAACTGGTCTTTGCTTATCGGTTACAAATGGATATTCTTGTCAATGGTATGACACAGTGAATATTGCCTACTTGTGCTAATTGGCATCGCACATAGTTGAGGTGACGCAGAAGCAGTAACCAGTCCTTAGAATAATAGATCTTTGCTTCTTATTAACAGACACCGATTTCCAGGAATCTACATGTACCTCGAATTTACAACCTTAGGCTATACTTGGGGAGCTCCATCCTAATTCGTCTGCTAATCAGACCTGGAGAACACTGCTGATCCAAAGCGCTGCCTTCGCTGGTTTACAAGGACCACAGCCCCAACGTAGCAAATCTCAAGACATAGCTATAGTGAATCAATATTCCCACTACAGACATGCCGCCAAATGCCCTGGAGCATTTTTTGCCCCCCGCCCCAACCCCAGATTCCCCGTGGTTCGGCAAGCCGATCGGATCGCCATCGTCTCATGCTGACATCACCGGCCGGTATCTACCATATATCGTCCCAATGCCACTATACTTACCCAAACACGAACAATGTACCCTTTCCCGGGCCCTAAGCAACCATGCAACACGAAATACAGGCGAAAATCGATGCGTACGAGCTTCCCTTCGTCTCGGAGCTCAAGCGTGCTGCGGCAGCCGGCCAGCGCATCACACCCGAAGATGTGTCTGTGATAGCACAGGCCGAGAGTGAGATCACGGGAGGCGGACCGGTGAAAGGAGGGCCTGCAGGTCAGTAGATTCCGTGGGTATTCAGGGAGGATTGCGGAAAAGTTGACTTGTTGCCTTGACTAGCGACGGCGCACAGCCTAGCCTCGAGGCAGATCAACTTCGACACCAAGGTCGACGAGCTCTCGAGAAAACCCCAGAGCCACATCACGCAGGAGGACGCGCGGCAGATGCAGTCTGCGGAAGTACTGATCCCTCACATATATAATTATTTGATGTTATAGGTACACGGACTAACATGGCATCTTCAAGGGCCGCGCCTTCAACTGTCCCCCAGGACCGGGTTCTATATCGGCGCAGGTGCGCTCCATCGCAAACAGGAACGAGGCCCTTGGGCTTCCGCCAGTCGCGGATCCAGGGTCGGTGTATGTGTCCAAGGACGATGCGAGGGATGCGCAAAGCATGGAGTCAAAGATCTACGGGGGCCAGGTCCCCAAGGGGGGTATGGCGGCTCAGATGCAGGTGAGTGACGATGCCTGGATATCTCGTGCCAGTCGACTGAATGGGATTATAGAGTGCTGCGGACAAATTAGAACACGCCAAACATTCAACTTACTGTTAGTGTTTTGGTTGGAGGAGTATTGTATGTACATGTATAGTGCAATATGTTCTGGTATATATGACGAATATCTTCCTGTACAATACGTTGTGACGTCTATTATATAGATAGGGCAGCCGATGCCATCCTATTTAAATGATCCAAAGCAATGAAATCATAACGATCCTCATTTACTCTTTTCGGAATACTGCTTCGCAGGAAGGAATATGAAAACTACCTCCTTGAATATAGTCGAATAATATATCCACTCGAAATGGTGGATTTAGTCCAGAAATGATTAGTCCAAAAATAACTGCGGTTAATCCAAATCTGCAGATCGAGAAGGTCGAGAAATTCCCCTCTAGGAAAAGAGACGTCAGATGCAGTGCCACGTTGTCGCGGGGCCCAACTGAATGCGGTCTGGCCTATCCTCATCTTCAGCGACTCGCAAGCGCAGCTCAGAGTAAACCCAACCAAACATAAGCGCAGCTGCGCCATCAGCCGGACTATTTTTGCCCTATATCGGTCTAACGAGCTATATTTGTCCTCCACTGGCCGGAGATTTCTTTAACCTTTCTCTGTCAGACGCCGCGGCGTACTAGCGCTTACCTAAGTGCCAGACATTCAGCATATCGCGGGATAACTCACTGGGCTTTAAAGGACTCTTGGAGCGTTTCATGTCTTTCGAGAAGCTCTTGATCGCATTATTGATTTTTGTTTCAGTGACTATGAGAGGGCCTATGTCCAAGTATTGATCCTTGCATATCTTGTTTCATCTTCGGACCGATCTTCTGATTCTGCAGGATTCTGGCCGCCATGTCAAAGCGAACGGTCTTCACTACCATCACTCCTCTCCCGTCGTATATCACACGGGAAACCGTCGTGGAGACGCTGCACAGTCACTCTGAGATGATCGAGCTCAACCCGCTGGTTATCCACCATGCGCGCTGCAAACCGCCGCCCTCGGCACCCCCGGACGAATTCCACTGCATCTGGTACGAACTGACGGACAAGATCTCCTACTTGCCAGGTGATGTGCTCACTGGCAACGTGAACTACAAGGCCTGCTTCTATAACCTCCCCCGCGGCCTTCAGACGCATGTCTACGCCCCCGCGGGGCTCGATATTAGGGATAAATGGAGCGTCTGCGGCAACATGCCGGGCGAGCCGCGCGAGCCTGTGGAGCTGGGCTTGATTGACGCGCCTAGAGAGGGTCTCTACCTAAGAGAGGACGTTGATATGCGATGCAACATCTTCATGACTAACTTCGTCAAGAAGACCCTGAAGCGCGCGCACGCGGTGCTGGTCGAGCGCCTCATCGTCAAGGCGGATATCCTCAAGGAGAAGGCGGAGCGCGCCTCCTCGATGCTCCAGAGAGAAGGGTCGCTGCGAGCATCCTCAACTTACTCGAGCTACTCGGGCCATTCGCGCTCAATGCTCTCACCAGCATCGTCCGAATTTGGCGGCGGTACTGATCCACGACTGCAGCATCCGGCGTCGCTGATCCCTGGTGAGGATCCGAATGCTCGACGATTCAGCACAAGCTGTGGACCGCCAAGCTATTTGAATATAGGTACTACTGTTGCAGAAGTCCCCGGATCGCTGCCTCCGGGGTACCAGCTCGATCCCGCAGCGGGGTCGCGACCCGTGTGGCAGAGTCAAGGTCTTCGGAGCAGCGAGGTCCCTGCTGGATACAAGCATCCTGAGTTGGTTCCTGATCCGCTGAAGCGTAATTCCACTGGCCAGGTCGATCAGCAGAGACATCATCAGGAGATCCATGAACTGGAGTGACCGCATTTCTATTTTCTGTTGGTATAACTCTTAGAGTGCTGCGGCCAGCAGGAGTAAAAGAAAGCCTAAAGACTGCCGGAACTGATCTTGAGACGGCAAAAATGAACTTTGACCCAGCAGGTTATACCTGCGATAACAGGCTTGTACCAAACCCCGTCTGGGAACCGATCCCATGTCGAACTCCACGGCTACAAAGATCGCCCCGTGCAGTTCTGAGTGTCTCGTACCAAGGTTGGTTAGAATGGACGCACATGCAGTGCGGAGCAAAACGACATTGATTGAAATGGTTTCTTATTTATACCCAGGTGAAGAGGTGCTAGAGTTTTGTTTACTTGTTCATATCATTTGATTCAGTATGAGGTTGGTGTTTGATTTGGATTGTGAACTATATATATGAATGTATGCTTTGCTGCATGTAATGTACATACGTAATCCACGTCTCCAGAGCAGAATTAGTGGAGGAACACAGTTACTTTAACTCTCGTTTATTCAGTAGTCTATATAACCAGCATTCTGTAAATGGGTTGTTGACTTCCAGTATATAGTTTATCAAGACCAACGGTAATTCTGAACTCAGACTATATCGTCTCTGCTGTAGATAAGTAGAGGCAGAGCAGCAGCAATAAGTTACCACCTCTGTAAGCCCGAAGCACACAAAGGTCCTTGCAGCGTCTTGTCTTCTCGATGCTCTTTCTAGCTGCCCTCCTTCATTAGCGAACGTATTTTCTTGTGGGCTATCTTCTTAGCCCTTTCCTCATAAAAACCCTTGAGAGCTACCAATTCTCTGGAAGTCTGATAGGTTCTTTATCAGTGTGTAGATATACCCTAGCAGTTGACCAGTCGTGATGCAGATGTCATTCCGGTGCTCAGGTCCTCCGTAGACTTCGTTGGGGGAGAAATCAGCACGTTCCATAGCGCGGTCAGATGGCAGAAGCGGATGAAAGAAATAGACGTATGTCTTGAGATTCTCAACGAGCGGGACTTCGAAGCGCCTGTGCTGTAGGACGATATTCCTGCCCAGCTTAGCTGGATCCATTCCCCGAAGCGGCTCGGGAGTCGGGTCACAGGTGCTTTCGTTTTCGTGCTGCCTGGATTTTGTCTCCGTCACATCAACGAGAATCACAAGTTTGGTCTGCCCTTCTGTTCCAGCTATCCATTTCTCCGCATCCACAAATGACGTCCTTTACCCTTCGGAGACAGCTACTTCGAGGACAACTAGAGGATAATATTGTCTATTGTTAATGATGCTCCCGTCCGGTTGTTTCATGCTGTCTTCATAAGGCCCGGTGAGGAAATAATCTAAAAGTGATTGTCAGTGTCTCAAGATAATATGTAGATACATCATCAAACAATACTACCAACCGTGGTTCCCAATGACCACAAATTTAGTCCCGTATTTTTTCTCTTCAAGTTCAAGCATTTGCGCAATGTTGTTAAACCACCCAGAGAAGATACTAGCTTATGCAAATTGCTGTGCCTAGCTTTGATGATGACATGCCGTTCCTTAGCGTCGTACTCAACACCGTGTCGAGGGTGCATGTCTGTAAACCACAGTTTAAACTTGCCGGGTTTGACTTTGAACTTCTGAATCGGGAATCTCCCAACATTGGTGGATTTCAGCTGGGCGACAATATCCACAGTCAAGTCGTTGATGGACTCGACATTGGCGAGGATTCGCTCGATCTCCTTTCGAGTTTCTGGGTCCATTAGGTATTTGGCGAATCATCGACTCACTGAATTATCGACTCACTAATCGTCAACTGCTCATGGTGATCTCCTCGGTGCTAACTCTGTATTTGTAGTCTCGAAGAACAAAAAAATATCAGATATAATAAAGAGCTTCGAAAAACCGATACCCGTGCTGCTCATTGGATTTGACGGTATACGTGAACATGAAACTGAACTTCACGCTTTGATCGGGGAAACAGCCATGGCTTGATGTTATTACTACGCTTGATTAGGTATGATGCTCTGCTTGGTCCTTGTTCAGCGATGAGGCTCGAGGGACAAGTAAGAGAGGCGTCAAAGCAAGTATCATGTTGTTTGAGAAGTCAGAAGAGATGGATGTTTGTTTCTTTTATTTCTTTTCTTTCTCTCTTGATGCTGGCGGTTGTGGCGTGTGTGTGGCAGGCAAGCCACAAACAGCATCTGTGACGAGGTACTTCATTTTCTGATTAGCCCACAACGGAGTATTCTTTCTCTACCAGGCATTGGTGATTTGTGTCTTCTGACCTTGTTACTGTCCATGTTAATGATTAAGTTGACATGAGAAGTCACGTGTGCTGATTCTGTTGTATCAGGCTTATATGTGGCTGGCATCAAAGAAACCAATGGCTTTGAAATCAACAAAGCAGATCAACTGTGGCTAATAAACCGGCACTCGACCACAGGCCAAGGCGTACCGCGGGAAGCAAGTACGATACCCGAGGACATAAAAAGAGTCGAAGAGACACAGTGATGAAGTCTTTTTTCCCTGTCCTGAAACGACATAGACACAATGACGTACATCAGCAGATGAGGGGTATGATGTTCTTATTTCCAATCGAACTGCAGCCGGGGATATCGAGATTCCGTCCAGACCTGAAACGCCTCCTTTGTCTCATGGTACATGGAAAGCCAGGTATATACAAGACCGATGTTCCAATACCTGAATATTAAAACCCGCCAGCACATGTACAAGTCGCATATATGTATGGAAAAGATGATTGATACAAAGAACATAGGAAGGGTATAAGTCGTTCCAGGGAATTAAAGACAAAAAAAGCGAGTCTCGCGGTTTTCGGGTACCATACACGTATAATATATGCAGTCAGCAAACACTGAGTCTTGGGCGACAGGCGATACGACCTTGGAAACAGAGCCATGCGTTACTTTTCATGTCGGGGAGTGCTGTCAATCTCGGCTATATGACTGCCGTCAAGCTCGTGGTTCAATTCTCTTGACTGGATTTCCACGGAAGCCACTTGTCCGTCATAGCCGTTGGGCTGCTGAGACCGCAAGGGTTGGTAGTCATAGACGCCTTGTGGTTGATCCGGCGCTCGGTGGTCGACATGCCACCTTAAACAGCAGCCGAAGATTCCAAAATATGTTCCTATCGTGCAGATGATCTTGGCAATGCCCGTTGACTCCAAAATTGGGTACATCGGTCGTTTGGGCCATGCTTGGAGTTCCATGATCGTACCAATGCACGCGAATACGTTAAAAACCAGCCATAAAACACTTGAAATACATATGAAAATGCGTCCTATCTATTACGTGATCTTCATGTTAGCAAAACCTGGCGAAGGGTCAAAGGGAGGCGTCTTACCACAGAATGGAGATTTGTTGCCCTCGATTTCACGACCACAAAAACCGCCCAGAACGTCACCTCCAGAGAGCTCACGAGGTATATAAGAGATTTAGCGACATTGACGCCGGTCAAGGACAAATCCACTTTTGAATATATTACATCCACATCAGTGAGCTGCCGAACGTTAATGAAAATGTAGAGTATGAGCTCCGCAAGGGAGATCAGCCACAAGATGCTAATGACAGCCTTGTGGATCCTGCGCAACGAGACAAGCCTATCGTTTCCATTCCAAATTCGAGCAAGATAGCGGTCGAGAACCCGATAGAACACGTAGAAAATCAGGACGTTCCCAATCGACGTGAGTATGGCCATTAAAATCCTGGCAGCGGTCAAGCCAGGCGAAGTTGTAACGTGAAGTAGTAATAAGATAAAATCCTGGGCAGCATTGATGGCTGAATACCTATCGAAAACAAGCAACTGTCAACTCGAGCTTTGGGAATAGTAATCATGCTGGGGACAATGGTTGGACTCACACTGTAATGGCCACAGTCGAGCATATTAGGGACTTGAATGGAAGTCTGTTCCGGTCGCTTTTCCATCGCTTCTTGATGAAAAATGAAGCAATAAGACAGGTCAGAAGTGCGACGAATTGTATCAGCGGAAAGATAGGATATGTCCATTCAAAACCCATGTTATCGCAGTGTCGGTGCTGCTAGATGGATCCGGTGTGAGAAATATCCACGCTACAAACTAATTTCCAAATCGACGTCCACAAATCTGAATTCCTCTACTGCAAAAAAAGCAGCAGAACAAAAAGAAAGAATGACAAAGAAAGCCGTGGTCTTGACGCGTCGCGAGCTATTGCTCTTGTTTTGTTGTTGACCAGACTCTGAGACATGAGGATCCCCCCATCAGATCCTTGAACAGAAGCAACATATATAACAACCACCGAGCCCCTTGTCAGAGCCGCCTTGCTACTCCATACCAGGGAGGTGTGTTCCTCAGGCTACTTCGGAGATCATGGCGGTCTGTGGAGACATTTCCAATCGCACAGCCTTCCAATATGCCTGGGAGGTAACGACTTTTCTAATAAGGGCGCAATTTGGTTTAAGCCACTCGAGCGGCACTCTCCAGGAGACCGCAAATACGACATTGATAGGATATCATGATTATCACTGTGGAGAAATCTGTGCGGGTGGCCTTAAGAGGGCCGTGCACGCCAACATCACAAAGAGAGCGATCAATCACCTGAAGAAACACCACCAACAATTCAGCCGCCCAACCGGTGCAAAAGACCATCCAATCATACATTGTTGTCTTCAAGCAAGCTGCTACTGCAATCCTGCAACACTAGCCTACGAGGTTGTGAGGATGCGTGGTCGTCGGTGGCCATGGGGAAACGACCCGCCTTCATATGCTTGGTTATCGTACGGGGAGCAGTGACACTGCTATGAAGCAAGGCCTCACAGTGCTGGAGTCGTTCGAGGAGTTGGAGATTTTTTTTCTTCACAAGCGTTTATGGAGTACTCTTTGCTTTCTTAACAGAAAGCAGCATATGGTATATTTCAATGTGATATGTCAGAAGGAATCTCGAAAAAGGGGAACGATCGACTGCAGTGAGTGATATTTTTGGTTTTAGCTGTACGCTAAACACCAGCTAGCTTTCCTGGGGTGATAGCAGGATGATATCCCCCACGATAAGTGCGAACGGGGAGATGAATGAATAATGACCAACAGCAATCGGGATATTCATTATTGGCTCCCATTTTTCTGGCGTGGAGCGATGCCCACAACGCGGCAGTGCCTCGAGATGCCCGACCTTTTAATGGTCCTGCAAATTCTACGCAGTGCGGCTGAAGCAGGCCATTTGAGCTTCTCTGGTCTTATTCAGGATGGAGTCTACGGCGCATGTCAATAAACGCCGGAACAACATGTTGGTTGATGGAATCCCATGACAATCATAGAGCTGGGCGATGTTTTAATACTGATTTTGCTCGACTCGACACTCTCATACCTAGATTGCGGAGTGGACCAAGGCTTATGTCCAATCAGAAGATTATGTAAGTTTTTGAGCACGGCTGATAATGTCTTGTTGTGATACCAAGATAGATCAGCGAACACACTTTAGAGCAGTTTATGTTGAAGTTCGGGGTTATCATCTTCACCTGCAGGTACCGAACCTGCAAGTTTGCATTGACGAGCTTCTTGACTTCACCCGTACCTCGTCGAAACGTGGCTGTGTCTTCACAAGTTTAACTTATCTTGGGGATCTCATATGCTTACTTCTCGCTATGGCTAGATGTCTAGACACCTTTTTGTGACAGAGCGGCATAACAACTACAACAGTATGCATGCCTCTGTACCGTTACCTTTGTTTTCTTTGCAGACTGGTATTAGGTATCTCGGATTATGGAGAGGTTTATGGAGCTTTTTCTTTTATCTCTATGACTATGACTCGACTGATTCATCATCATCATCCTTATACTCAACCCACGTCTTCATCTTCCCCCTCACATACTCTCCATACACCACCGCGTCATTCTCGTCGTCTACGGATCTCACGACGCAATTTTCGCCCGGCTCAAAGAAGAACGGGACGCTGAACCTACCGAAGCGGGTCGGAGTCACTTTTTCACCATCAATAGAGGTTAAAGGTACCGGCCGAGGAGCCCGCACACGGTGAACCGTCGCCACAAACCGACCTCCGGATACCTTTGCCATGAGGTCGCCGATGTTTACCACAATGGAACCGGGAATGTACGGCACAGGGACCCATTTACCGGAGGCGTCCTGCACCTCCAGACCGCCGGTAGCGTCTTGGTGGAGCAGAGTGAGGATCCCACTGTCCGTGTGAGGACTGCAGCTCAGCTTGACCGGCTCTTCCTCCGAGTCTGGGGGCGGAGTCGCGGTAGACGCTCGCTGAGGGATGCCCGAACCAGATTCGGTAGAGACCGCGACGGGTGGATAATGGAGCAGACGAAGCGTACTGATCGAATCCGTCAGGTAGTCCGCGAAGAAGTCCGCCGGCTTTCCCAGAGAGATGGCAAGCATGGAGAGCAGCCTCTCGGACAGCGACTGCAGCTCCATGTAGAGATGTTCCAGGCGGGTCCGGGACGGGAAGACCACTTCGGCCGGCCAGACGTTGGGTTCTGACAGATTGAACTTGGACGACTTTGCGCGATCAGAGTCCGCGGTGGCGATGGCCTTTGGCGGCCCGATCTCGAAGCCTTCCTTCAGATTATCTGTTGAGTCAAGCGGTTGCGTGGGGAAGTATCTGCCCGGAAGTGTGAGCTGACTATTTTGCTTTAGGTAGACAAAACGCGGGATGGACTCACCCTCTGTATGTATTCTTGTTCTTCTTCCGGAACGTCTTCTTCGCCAGCTTCATCTTCTCCTCCTCGGGAAGCGCAAAGAACTCCAGCGCCAGGCCGAACACGTCCGCATGGTCGAAGCTCAAGGGCACGTTGACCAGGTACGCGAACCCAGTCGTCGAGAATACATCGTAGAGATGCTTGCTCAGCGCTGTGAGCTGCCCTGCCGTTGGCCCCAAGGGGGCCTTGAGAGGGCCGAGGTCGACGATTGGGAGCGACGCGAAGGTGGTCGTCATAATTCTACCCTGGCGTGCATCTACGAAAATAGGACCTGCTGCAGAGAACAGGCAGGTGACAAGATATCAAAATCGAGAAGAATATCAGACGCACAAACTTTCTATAACTCTGTGGTCTTTATATATGTGTCCGGATAGAACTTCCCGTCGTGGTATCCTGTCGCGTGTTCTAGTGTGGCTGGAGGACGTCGATCCGGAGGGGTCTTCCTCGCCAACCCCGCAGTCCCTTCACTTATCCCACGACAGCGACCAGTGACAAGCCCCTGAATGACGGAGTTGTAACTCTAAAATGTGTGCCAAGTCGACCACGTCTTTATCATGGTCTATTTTCGGCACTAGGTATGGATCGACGGCATGTCCTTATGCGGGGCCTGCAGTGTGAGTGATGATAGTTCCGGAGTGTCCCGCTCCAGGTTGGATACGCATATGAGATACTCGCATTTGATTATCATGTGGGACTTGGCGCATTTGAACTAAGCAGCTATCGAGCTGCGAAAGGCGAATTTCCTCCTTTATTGCAGTCTCTGCTGACCTGACATTTGTTTCAACTGCCGCTATTGTGCAATGTACATCTTCCCACTACAGTAGCTGATATCTTCATAAGCGGCCTTTCGCAGAGCATATCCAAAGTTGACCAACTGCTGCTGCTGCAGATCTCTAGATTTTGCACCACTCCTGTTGGGTAGCCCAGGAGACATGACAATGTCAGAAATCCCGAGATAAAATAGGATCCCCTCCTTAAATGGAAAGGTGCTGCGCGGGTTGTCATCCTTTACTGGACAGTTTTAAAAAAAAATCATAATCTGCTGGCGTGTCGTATCGAAAGCGATGCTTTATATCTCGAGCTCCTTGAGTGGTTCTGACGTTGAGACCCAGTCAACATGATTTTCTCCATTGTTGCCAAAGTTACAGTTGTGGAGTTGGTATTTAAACAGCTCCGAGACATCCACTATCAAAGACATCAGGTAGAGGACCGGAACATTCGTGACTAAGACCGTCATTAATTGCAGCCGGATGAAGGTTGCGCATATGTCTTTAGTACTATTGCACGTTGTTCACAGCCATGAGCACTTGTTGACCTCTATCTGCGGCGATTGGATGCCTGAGGTCAGCAAGATCGCGCTTTCGTGGGGAGTTGTAAGTTGAAGATTGAACCGGTGATGATGTCATAGTTTCCATGCTTTATTTTGCTCTCTCGCTGTTATCCAAGTTCTGTTTGTTGAGTTATTCTCCATCTTACCGTTTGCAATGCATTTGTAGGGTATATCAAATGAGCAGATAACAATTATTCTGAGCGCTCTCTAACTTCGATACACGTCTCTTTATCTGCTGAATAGCGCAGTATTCTGCACCTGAGTTTACAGACCGAGGATGATATAATCCCGAGATTATGGACGGCACTTGGTGCGGTGCTAAAGTCTCACACCCGCCACATGGAGGCTAAATACTCTCTACTACCCACTCATGTCCTCTCATATCCATGTCACATGGTACACGGTACCTGGTCTTCAGCAGGTCACTCTCTGCTCAGCTCTTATGAGATGCTATGAAGCTCTTATGACGCATCATGATCGAATTGCAGCTTACAACTTCTTTTGGTAATTACGGCGCCTGATGGCCAGGAATGACGTGTGCCTGAACACATCCCGTGATGGGGAGCCAGGGATCGAGCATGGCTGAGGCGCCATTATCAGCGGTCTTCGGCTCCGATCTATAACCGTTTTGCTGAGGCCGTCAAAGATGAGAAGAGATTCAGCGCGACATCGATAGCTGAAATCGTAAGCCAAATGATACCTTGAGGCGAGGACGGTCTTGGATCCGTTAGTATATAAAGGTCGACAGCAGCGACGGAAGGATATCGAATCCAAAGAACGACTATCACCCTATCTGCTAGAATATTGTCAACTATTCCTTGATCCGCGACCAACATGCCGAAGAATAGCATGAAAGCCACCGTGTGGGAGGGGCAGCCCTTCCACATGGCTGTCAAGAGCTGGCCGGTCCCCAGAATCAGAGACCCCCGCGATGTCATCGTTCGACTGACCACTGCTGCCATCTGTGGTACCGATTTGCACGATTACCACGGTAAGGAACCGATCCTCCGTACAGAGCCCCGGTGAAGTTATCTATCTGACATTGCGACAGGTCTCCTCGGCAGCAGGTACCCTCCGTGGGTGATGGGCCACGAGGGCGTCGGGATCGTGACTGAAGTGGGCGATGCCGTCGTTTCTGTGAAGAGGGGAGACCGTGTGGTTGTCTCGTATGTTTCCTCCATCTGTACCGTATATCTTATCCTTTTTTGTTCGATTCCATACTGATGGAGTAAAGGGCCTGCCCGTCCTGTGGCTTCTGTGACAACTGCGTCAAGAGCAACTTTGGCTACTGCCTCAACGTGAACCCTCCCAACGAGGGAGGCCTCATCGGCGAGGGCGCCGACTTTGGCGATGTCCATGGCCACTTCGGAGGCACCCAATGTTCGTAAAATCCTTATATCCCATCGTTGTTGCAATACCGCGGTTGCTGACTTGGTCCTAGCGGAGTACATACGGGTCCCTTTTGCCGACAACAGCTGCGTCCTCATTCCGCCCGGAAAGGAGAAGGAGAACGACTATGTCATGATCAGTGACATCTTCTGCACGGCGTGAGTCATACCCATATTCGATCCCCTTCACAGCTACAACCTCTAACTAACGTCCGCCAGCTGGTGGGGTGTCGAGGCCTCCGGCTTCCAGTCCGGCGACTCCGTCGCTGTCTTTGGAGCCGGCCCCGTCGGCCTCCTCGCCGCGTACAGCGCCATCCTGCGCGGCGCCCGCGTCGTCTACAGCATCGACCATGTGCGCGACCGCCTGGAGAAGGCCAGATCCATCGGCGCCGTCCCCATCGACTTCACCGAGGTCGACCCCGTCGCGGAGATCATGAAGCATGAACCCCGCGGCGTCACGCGCAGCCTGGACTGCGTCGGCCTCGAGTGCGTCAATAGGGACCTCAAGCCCCAGATCGACTACGTGATCTCCAGCTGCGTCGCCGTGACGGCCTCCCGCGGCGGCATCGCCCTCGTCGGCGTCTACTGGCCCTCGACGGGGCCGACCCCGGGCGCGCCCAGGTCCGACCCCGCGACGAGCGCGTTCCCCGTGCCCGTCGGCGAGCTCTGGATGAAGGGCCTCACCGTCAGCGCGGGCGTGGCCGAGATCCGCCGGTACCAGCCTGTCCTGCGGGACCTGATCGAGAGCGGCAGGGCGACGCCGTCGTTCGTCGTCAGCAGCGAGGTCGACATCGAGGGCGTGCCCGAGGCGTACCGCCGGTTCTCCGAGCACAAGGAGACCAAGGTGCTCATCCACTTCGACTGGGATGAGGCGGAGAGGGAGCGCGAGGGCCGGCACGAGCCGCGGCGGTTCTATCACGATGTGGCGCATGAAGGGCGTGCTCTGCAGGTCGCTGTCAAGCCTCCGAGACCCAACATTCACTAGTTATCCATATACATATACATATGTACATATATGGTGTGATTATCGGGGAGAAGAGATGATAAGCTGTTTGCCAACTGGAAAGCTCTGTGCTTTGTCTGAAAATTGTATCTACATCAGAACGTCAATTTGAGCTGCTTTCTTTAGGATATGACCATTATCTCAGTGATCCTGGTATACCGGTTTTCAACTGCCTTACGTTTGCATGTAGCTTCGTCGGTAAACCCACCCAGAAACCAGATATGGCCGCAAGTGAGTATCTCGAGAACAATCTAGATGCGTGGTCTTTTTTTAGGGTCCATATTCGCAGCCAGATTGTGTACTGAACCCACGAAAGCCAGTAGCTTTTTTCTTTTTTTTAAAAAAACAACTATCCTCCTCTTTCTAACTGAACCTGGAGAACCGATACTGCACTCAGCTTATATTACATAAGGCATAGACAGACAAAACATCTCTCTTTCCTCTCTCCTCCCAGCTGAACAAAACTAACCAGGATAACGCCAATAAACCAGCGGTCGGATTAAATTATTTCCTGATTATTTTCTGCTTTCAAATACATTAGCGGAGACTACTAAATATATATCTTCTCGAGATGATGATAAGATCAGCCTCGTAGAGGAAATGCAAGGGAAGAGCTTCGCTTTGGTGTCTTGAGAGGCCTGTTGGGCCTCCTGCCCTGCTCTGTTGCGTCTTCCGCGCTCTTTGGCTCTCTTTCTTGTTTTACTATGTGTGTGGACAGGAACTAAGGTGAGCAGGGCATTCTGACCTTTGGCCCTCCCTAGGTAGGTGGTTAGGTTCAGCGCGCGTCAGTCTTCGTTGTCAAATGATTATTATCATTATTACTCGCAATCTGTGTTAGCTCTGTCCTGGCTTTGGCGGTCATAAGCCCGGAGCATGGCCTGAAGCATATTTATTATTTCTCTTAGTACTCTACAGTAGCAGTTGTAACGACAGGCCTAGACGACTAGGCCTAAAGGGGCCGTTGGTTTATCTTGAAGACAAGAAACAAGGGGGTGAGCAATATAATAGCAAGAATAGACCTGTGTTACTAGCAATGCCTATATGACAGGCTGCTATGTGAGTCGACCACGGGGGTCGGAATCTGTCTGAAAAGAGGGTCGTTATATACATGCTTGTCTGCCTGGATCAATGGGTCGTTTGGATCATTCTGGATGTTGGATCATTCTGGGTGTTGGATCATAGACCTCGATGGATCAAAATGGCAGATTTGATCCATTGTC
>JGI26058J51888_1000198_pt1 | contig 42137 bp, 32 predicted proteins | sample HigsolmetaSP110D_FD_51888 | JGI IMG/M metagenome (IMG submission 51888) | reverse complement strand
CAAGAAACAAGGGGGTGAGCAATATAATAGTAAGAACAAGCCTGTGTTACTAGCAATGTCTATATGACAGGTTGCTATGTGAGTCGACCACGAGGGTCGGATTCTGTCTGAAAGGAGCGTCATTATATACATGCCGTTTTCCCTGAGTCTTGGTGATCATAGTGATCATGGTGATCGTGGTGATCGTGGTGATCAAGGTGATCAAGGTGATCAGGGTCAGTCACGTGCCGATCAGTTCCTTCCTTCGGTCCTATAATTATCCGGCCTTTATATGGTAAGGTCCATAACACGGTGTCCCACTACTACGTATAGAACACACCTTGTGTCTTATCTATATATGTGGATGGATGTATACTTTGTCTCTCGACTGCATTAACTATCTACTTCCTCGAGAAGCTCCTTTACCTGCCAGTCGTACATGTCCATAATCAGGAACTTTGGGGCCTCCGATTTGACGGACAGGCCGCTTCTGACTTGTTTGTTACAAGGAGAGACAGGAGTCCGAGCAAAGCAAGGATCATTGAAAAACACATCTTTCTTTCTTTCAACAGCTGGGAGAAGTGTTCAATGCTCAAGGGAAAGACAGTCATTCCCAGAACGCTTCCCGTTTAATACAATGACAATGATGGCTAAAATATATATATCCTTCACTAGTTTATATTTCCTTGCTTCCGTCCCTCCGCCTTTCACTGCTTGCTTCATTCATCGGTTCGGGATATTCACATATATACCATACTTTTATATATTGCATATACATATAACCTGACGTGCCATCTATAGATGGAGAGATGGAAGGCGGCACGGAAGATCGGCCTTGTCACTCTTGACTCGAGCTCCCTGACCCATCTTCTCTTGCCATGATAATCCGCCGCTGAGATTATCCAGGGTGGACAGTGCCGCGCCATGGCTGGTTTTTTTTATTTTACATATACGAAGAATGGGCGAGCTATAGATAAGGACGCAGTGTTCTGGAAACCGGTCTTTGTCTTCCAGATTCGATGTTGTTATGAACAAATGGCAAACGGTGGAGGGTGATGCCATGCCTGAGATCGAGCCGTACAGACACTTGCCGTCTCCTTGACGAGCATAGATCTATCTGATGATGATATCTTTACAGCCTTCAACCCCTGTCACAGAATGAGGTGCTTTCTCTGGGCATCTCAGGTTCAGAATCCATCTGATGCTTCTGCTGCTCCCTCTGCAACTGCCAGCAATCAGTCTGTCAACCTGACCCAGCATGCGCGGAACCCCTGCATCAGCGAAAGACCATTCTCTCTAATCTCTTATGCCGACTTCTTGACTCCGACAGGGGAAAAAAGGTTATACCTATAGCAAAGCGGGATAATTAAAAAAAAAGTCTGCGACGCAATCTCTGGCCGAGCAATTCCATGACTATCGATGGATACACTGAAGTGCGGCATGACTTCATCTTCATTATCGACGAAGGGCGGCCGATTTATGCCGATCCGGATCTATGATGTAATCTAATCGGATCTTAGAGTCGGGGGTTTAGGTTGTTACTTCTGGGCTGCTTACAGCGTTTCTCGTTTAATTATGCACAAATTTCACAACGAAGGCAATTTGAGACACGGGCCAGTATCATCTGGCGGACTGCAGTATCGGATAGAGATGTATGTCCCATCTTGCTTTCGAAAATTTTCCAGGGCAACTACTAAACAATATTAACAACAGGAGAGACGCATAGATGAGAATCCCCCTTGGGACGCAGTGGACAGTCACCACAACGAACGATGGGAGCGTCTATCTATCCCGCAAAGGACAGCATACGGATTCCGATAGATATGGAACAGTTCCTTTGATTTCATTGGAAGTTAGTACCTCCTCGAATAGAAACTTCTCTGTCTTATTTCCATTTTCTTTCTAGGCAAAGCGACGCCACGCAGGTGGTATCCGTCGCCCAGCTGGCATTTCGAAACTATGGAGCAGTCTCGATATCAGCTGTTCTAAAGTCAATACAATGATATCGCTCCAAGGTTGGCTTAGACCTAGTTCGACAAGGAGATGGCATCCTCTCCTTTGGAATGGCTTTACACTTCACTAACAAGCAATATATTTCACGAGACTATTGAAGACCTCAAGATATCTATTCTCAGCGCAATATGGAGGCACGGACAGGTACGAAAACGAGGAATCTCGAGCGCGCTATATCACTGTATGCAGCCCTGGCTCCTTTAGAAGCTCCACTACTGTTATGGGAAATTTGCTGCTGCTGCTGCTGCTGCTGCTGCTGCTGTGATTCGAATGACGATGATCAAGATCTTAGGTAGCTACTTGATATATATGATCATCAGGATGTCAGGAAGACTTTGCTAATATATGAATAGGCCAGATAGCAAATTATATGCGTCATTTTCAGTTGAGATCTGGCTTCATATCAAACTACATCTACATAATCTTCTTAAAACAGGAACATATAAACCGGGCGGAATGAGTGTTTTCTTCGACACTATTTTTAATAATTCAAAATTCCATCATGGATGACACAGTTGCTCCACAAGTGTCTGCTCGGAAATTGACACAGTATCTGCAATACATGACTGCATAGCATTTCAACCGCATTGTGGCTCTTGAAATGGGACAAACTGACAGCAGAGTTGTTTCCTTATTTCAAGGCGCTTCTGGATAACAAGAACATAGGTAAGTCATACTAGATAATGCAGGATTTTCATAACGCATGAATGCGGCGGGGAAAGGACGAGTTTTGAAAGAGGAAATCAGTGCAGTACACAAACATATGCCCACTGACTAGAGACGCGAATTTATCTTTTCTCATTGCGCCCACTTCTGTTGGCTGTTTCCTGACCTGCGCTCGTTGTGTCTGTGTTCCGCCTGCTTATTGCAAACAATGATCAACCTGAATAAGGGATTGTGTTTCGTGAACGAAAAAGATGATTCCGCAGTTTTCTCTCGCAAGTCTGCGACCTTATACTAAAATAGTTTTAAAATCTTACCGCGAATCTATACATCAATCCGTTTTAAGATATTTTCATAAAAGACAACAGATATCAAACTTCTGTGGTCTTTTAACCACCAATGTCCCTCGTCACAAACGAGAGTGAGAGGAAGCTGCTTGCGGAGGCTAGGGATTTGCAGTGGCTGGAAACCAGTACTGCAAAGTTCTGGATGGCCATCTTCCACCGCGAATTCCCACTTGGCTGTTGGATCAGCAATTATGATGAAGGCCTGTCAAGGATCCTCTTATATCTTGAACCCAAAGTCTTAGGGAAGAGCCTGGCAATGGAGGTGCTTGCCTGTTCGTGGAACAATACTTGGGTATGAACCATCTGAACCCTTCCTTGCCCTCAGTATTCATGTTATTCTCAGCTATCCTCATTCTCATAGGTCAGTGTAATAACTGTCCCTTAACCAGATACTACAGTCGCTTCCAATAAAGCTGTCTCTGCTCGATCAGCTCCTACTGCAGCCTCTGACCATCCTGTCGCTCAATCAGATACTGCTGCCTCTAAGCGGTCAGCATGCCGTCAGGACAAGATGGACCCATATTTTGGACATCTTTGCTCCTCAAAACTCAGGATTGACGAAAGACAATACATCACCTCTAGTCTCGGACGGAATAAACTGGCAATTCCTGCGTCTTGAAGGGAAGGAGTTGCGGATCTCTCTAAGGATCTCAAGGTTTACGGAACATGATCGCGGTCGCATCAATCGATTTGTCGATGCGATCATCAGAGCTGCCATTGCATCTTCTCCACATCCAACCCCGGCGCGCCGCTTTCCAGCTGCCCAAGAGCGATGGGCAAACTTCTGGATCTCAACCTAGAATGCGTCGGCAGCAGCTGACAACGAAACACGGCCGCACGTGCTCTGCGCCGATAGAGCCCATCTCTTCCCAAGATGCTGAGATATGTGTGTTTCTCTACGAAAGGCAAGCCAGACTCAATAGAATTGGGTACAGTACACTTACCTACTAGGTGCTTATATATATACCTAGGTCGCTACTTGGACAGGTTGGATATCGCCTAGAATGACAACCATAACACACAGGTGACCCTCTGGATTTTCGAAATGGAAGGGGAAAAGCGTAAAGATATGCCTAGTCCATTGAGTACGCCTAAGACGGAAAGATGACATCTGGAAAATCTTCCAAGTGGGATTCAGTCTATCTTTGCCAGATTTCTGCTGCCTTGTCGGATTCAGACATGAAAGTCCTGGAACGGAGTCGTGATGCGCCCAGTAACAGGGCCAGTTGACCTGACCGAAAAGGACATGGAAAATATGTACGAACAATTTCCATTTAGGATAATCCCAGGAATACTAACTCAAGGACCAAAGAATCCCTTTAGAAAAAAAAAAGAAAGCTCTAAAACATGAACTAAATACACGCTCCTTATTATCATTCCTTTCATTATCATACCATCTTCCTTCTGGATCAGAACCTAATCATAGTATTTCTATCTCCCTCGAGACCTTCTGTTAGGAAGGCGAGAAGGAAGGCTGGCAACTATATTTCACCAATTGATAACTATAATGTACAAGTCTCAAACTCCAGAAGCGTGTTCTTTAGGGACGATGACTGTGACAGCCACAAACCCGCAGAACAATAACGACCGGGTCAGTGACGAGGCACTGAATTGGCACTTCCATATGTGGAAGCAAACGACGAAAAAAACTAGTTCGCTGTTTGGGGGCAGCGAGTCAATTGCTGGAGCCACCATCAAGTACGGAAATGACAATGGCCAATTATTTGTCCTATTTGATAATATCTGCACTTTCATTTTGGATTCCGTAAAAAATTTCCGGTCTAAAGGGCTTGGAGGTGAGTTTTCCTCACGGGAAAAGGCAGTCACAGGTTAACATTGTGGCAGGAGAACTGTCACAAAGAGTCTCTATCTTCACAAGGAGTTTGGGAAATCTTTTTGTTGATCATTGAGGAACGAGGCCCATGTTTATCACCTCAAGATCTACCCAAATTTCACTCATGACCTTTGGACCTGCTCCCAATGGACAAAATGGTTAGAAAGGGCAAAAGAAGTGTTGGTTTACTCTTCTATGTGCATCGGAATGCTGTGTGAACACCCCTTTCTTAGAGGATAATTTTTAGTATGGCGAAGCTATACAAAAAGAACGTGATTGTCCATACTACTTCCTGGTCATATGTTTAGAGGTCTGGCAGTTCTTCATCTGGAGATGGCTCGAACAAGACATGTACATGTGACGGCGCGGCAGACATCTAGGCGGTAGGGTAGGCGGTGTTGAGCATCCCTTTGTCTCTTGGGATACTGCCGGTCCTACTTGCCTACGTATATCGCGCTACATGAAGCCCTGCAATTTCTTTCCTTTCCCCTCATGCTTTCGATTCTGTATGACAAGCTACCGTAGTTTTAGCTAATAATACTATGACTGGGCGCCGTCACAGTACACTTAACTGGCGAGTTACGGCGCCTCTGCCACGTTTCACCACTGCCAAAGTTTTCTTTCCCAGGCCGGATGGGGCTAAGCAAGATGTTTGTGTCGAAGATTGACTTTGTCACGTCTTTAGGGAGCAGAACTGGTGAGATCAATGGATACATTCTATTTCTGGCCCTCCTATTCTACCTGCAGCGGCCGATGACCAGGGTTGTGTTCAACATACCCACGCATGCCTGGATGTACATGTACGTATAGATATAGATAAAGACATGGAGATCCACGATTGGTTAGCATCAAAATCTCTCATGGACCTTCAGGTCTCAACGAAGGGAAGAACACCATTCTCATCAGCCCCAAGGAAGATGTTACAGTTTTTCTACATATCTCGTCTTTTTTTTAGATGCCTGAAACAATTTAAAGTCTAAGAATAAAATATTTTATAAATTGATAGCGGAATATCAGCTTGCTAGTAGGGTTAGAATTCACTTGAAAATGACGAAGAAAAGCAGTTATGTTTTAGTAGATAAAGGAGTATTAGTGAGACGAGGGAGAACAGAAGGGTAAAGGTGATGCATGAAGTGATGCCGGAAGACGTTACTGTAGAGCTCGCAGAGCTGCTACTCGTACTCGATGACGGGGCAGAGCTAGTGGTAGGGGGGTAGAGGTTCCAGACGATGAACTGTTTTCTGTCCTGGTGTTGTCGCCGGTGGCAAGGATTCTACCGCCGCTGTGCTCTATGTTCCTTTTACAGTTGGTAGGCACGCTCTTTGCCTCAGAAGTACCCCAGCTATGAGACACAATGCCATTGAGACAGTCGATTGCCTATAATATAATAAGGCAGCGTACGACCACGTCAAGTGCGCAGCAGATGTCGCATGCCGTGGTAGCTTGGAGAACTGCTCCGTAAAGGAGACGTGGCTAGGTGAGTGCTTTTGGATGACGGATGGAAATCCATCCGCAAAGTTCTTGATGGCATTTGTGAGAGAGGAGTAGACGTTGGAAGATGATACGTAGTTTCTGATGTCAGTTGAGAGATAAAAGTCGTGGAAGAATTCTACATAGATGTTCCCGTGACTTTAATGCATCTCTGTCGATCCCACTGTGATACATTCCAAGGTTGCGTTGTAGAGTTGCTCGACTGCTATGAGGGTGCATTAGTACCGCAACCATCGATCTCGATCCTCATAATAGGGCAACTTTCTCTTAATCATGCCAAATTATTGCCTGGGAAACTAGGGACCATGACTCCACGCGCGAAACAGCGAGATCTGAGCGGAATTAGGGTCCCTCTGCCCTCACGCCGTCGATCTGGGCACTCCAGTCGATGCTCTTTTCCTGGACAGTGCGTTGCCTACATGCTGCAAGCTCGAAGAGAGGATATTTTTTGTTAGCTTGCTCCTGTATGAATGACGCTTCGCAGCTTCATCTCACGCCACCCTTCCCCCTTGCGTTATGTGACTGATAATAGTTGGTCCTGGTATACTGACTCCCTGCGCGGCCAAGCTATTACCGGAGGACCTTCAGTATACATGCACCTTGCTCAAAACGTCAGTTTTCTCATCTGGAAAGACACTGCATGGGCAAGACCACCATGGCTGCTTATTCGCTTTCGAGGTCTTTGATCTGATACACCGTCATAGTATTGTGGTCGCTCTTCCCAGTGATCTCTCTAATGACACAGGTGCTGGATCGCACCTGCGTTTCTCGCCTTAATTTACGGTCCTTGTTAACTGCGCATTTCTACTTTCTTCCCTTTCCTTTCGAAAGTTCTCTAGACCTTCGTCTACTGTGATCTTTCGATTGATTTAGATACAACGCGCTAGTTTTGGCTCTTTGACTCTCCTTTCCCCTTGCTCGGTATCTGTCGTGTACATGCCTTTGGAATTCTTATTTTCTGCTTATCGCCTGAGATTTTGCCATTCTTAGCTATTGTAGTGGACACTGGTTGGAAAAGAATTCGTTTTTCCTCGAGAATATCAACATGAAGTTTTCCGTGCTCTTTACAAGTGCTCTGTACGCTCGTGCAGTCCTGGCAGCCAGCCCTATAGACTGGCGCTCGAGATCCATATACCAGGTCCTCACGGATAGGTTCGCGCGCACTGACGGATCAACGACAGCACCTTGTCGCCTCGAAGACCGCACGTATTGCGGCGGTACGTACCGAGGCATTATAAACCGCCTGGATTACATTCAGGGAATGGGGTTTAATGCCGTATGTTTTTTTGTCCTTGGACCAAGATTGAACACATGCTTACTTTGGCCACTAGATATGGATCTCCCCCATTACCCTTCAGATTGAAGGGCAGACATCCTATGGAGAGGCGTATCACGGCTACTGGCAGCAGAAAATCTACGAGCTGAATCCGCATTTTGGATCTGGTGACGACCTGAGGGCTCTAGCCACGGAGCTCCACAATCGCGGCATGGTATCTTCCTGATGAAAGTATTCCTTGCTGAATAATTTCTGATAAAAATGGCAGTATCTAATGCTGGACATTATTGTCAATCACAACGCCTGGAATGGAGAAAGCTCCACTGTGGATTATTCAAGGTTCCATCCCTTCAACCGCCAGGACTTCTATCATCCGTATTGCCCCATATCGAACTGGTCAAATCAGTGGCAGGTCGAGAACTGCTGGATGGGAGATGATAGTGTTGCTCTTGCGGATCTGGATACGCAGTCTGCTGTTGTTGCGAACGAGTACAATGCATGGATATCCGCCCTCGTTTCCAACTACTCTGGTACGTTGCCGCCCTGAACATAAAATAATTGGAGCGTCTCATCGTTCACTGTAGTGGATGGTCTGCGAATAGACAGCGCGAAACATGTTCAAAAGGAATTTTGGCCTGGCTTCAAGGCAGCATCTGGGGTTTTCACTATGGGTGAAGTTTTCACCAGCGACGCTGGCTACACCTGTCCGTATCAGCAATATCTGGACAGTGTCATGAACTATCCTATGTATGTTTCTCTCGTGTCTGCTTCAGCAATACTTCTGCTTACATTCAGCAGCTATGACTCTCTTATTGGCGCGTTCAACTCAACATCGGGTAGCATCAGCGGCCTGGTCAACCAGATCAATATAGTAAAATCAGCCTGTGCAGACTCGACCATCTTGGGCACCTTCTCTGAGAACCATGACAACCCGCGTTTTCCCTGCCATACTTCTGACCTTTCTCTCGCGAAGAATGTCATTGCTTTTACAATACTTGCTGACGGTATCCCCATCATCTACTCCGGGCAGGAGCAGCATTATGCTGGCTGTGCTGATCCTGCAAACCGTGAGGCGCTTTGGCCTTCAGGCTACGACACTTCAGCGCCACTCTACACACACATCGCGCAGTTAAATCGGATCCGGAATCGAGCTATCTATATGGACCCCGCGTACCTCAGCTATAAGAACGAACCAATCTATAGCGATTCGACGACAATCGCTATGCGGAAGGGTTTCAATGGAAACCAAGTTGTGACAGTGCTGAGCAATCAGGGGTCAAGCGGTCCGAGCTACACATTCTTGCTCGGAAATACTGGCCATACGAGCGGGCAGCAGCTGGTCGAAGTGCTAACATGCTCCTCTGTGATTGTGGATGGCAACGGGAATATCCCCGTCAGTATGAACCAAGGCATGCCAAGGGTGTTCTATCCGGCACACCAGCTTTCGGGGTCGGGTATATGTGGTCGTTGAAATTCATTTTGCTATTCCCTTGGTTGAAAGCGGACATCACCATGTCTGATGCTTTTCTTATCTCTGTACTCTGTATATAGCACTTGCTATTATTCCCGGCGTGAATCAATAGAGGTCGACGTTCGTTTCAAAGTTTCCAGTTCTTTTAAATATATTGCTATACATGGCACTGACTGATGTCAACGCCGCATCAACCGCGTTGATTCTCAGTTTAAGATTACATCTGTGCTGTTATAAAATCAGGAAGCTTTGGGAGCCACCTCAGCGATGTTGTCGATCACAAAGGAATAGGAGTAGAATGTCCCACGTAGCACTGTGCTGAATAATAAATTAGTATTAGTCCGGGGATGACAGCCATCTCCAAGTCTAGCATTTTGCTCTTTGCTCCACATTTGCTTTAAAGTTATCGACAAGCGACGCGGGGAAGACAGTATCCCAGTCACAGAGCGCTAGTAGTAGATCATGAAGACGAGAACAGATAGATGACATCACTTACTACCAGTAGTAGATCTTTGATCATCCGGGTCGATCCATTCCTGATCTTCTCCAAGCGTGTGTACTAGTACTTTGTTCATACATATGTATCCCGGGCCCTAATCTCCCGAGCTCGTGTGGGATAATATATGTAACCTCGAGACGTCCCCAGGTATTTTTTGCCCGCACTCTACGTAGCAGCTGGTTCAGGCCAGGTTCGTATGATTTTTTTAAGACATTAAGTACGGAGTAGTACTCCGTACTTAAGTAGTACCTAATCTACCTAGGTGCAACATTACTTGGGTACAGCACATGACAGTTATTATAGGTATACAATGGCAGCATGAATTGACCTTTAAACCAGTACCTCCTCCAATCCATCTAAAAGGAGGTACATAATCGCAATGGATCCTCTCTGGAGTGTGGCGTGGGCCCCGTGGGGCAGGCAGGTCTCAGGCCACTTCTCCATACTTTGAACTACAAAGGCTGGCTACTCTTTTTTCTGGTTTGTTTTACGAGGGTCTCGTATGGAGTAGTGGATCAGTACGTCTTGTGGCCAGTGGGGTCCCATTTCTCAGACAAGAGATGCAGCCCAGTCACAGTGGTGCTTACTCGTGGTTCGTCTTGTTTTTGGTCTGGGTTTGCTGAGAGCAAGCTGATAAGTATACTTCGTATTTTCTAGTGATCTCCCTTTCCCTGGAGCTGGGTGACCGCAGTTTCGCGAATCGATGCGAGTTAGCTGCGTACAACGCTCTCTCAGTTATGCTCGCACCAAACTGGTGGGCTCACAATACGTTGCGCAGACTAACAAACCAATCTCCCATGAATTAGAACTTTCGCCCCTTCTGGTATGTCGACAAGGTCAGCCAGACCAACGGACTTGAAGCGGATGATCCTTACTGCAGAGTAAAGCACCCGCATGGATGTCCCCAATCCATCTCTTCCTCTTTCATGAGAGCACGCGTTGATAGCAGAAGTCTCAATTAACGAAAGTTCCTGATTCCAGTTCATCCTGATTCAGCAACGGGTTTGCATGGATTCCCGGTACAAGGTAGTGGCCTACACCGTCGGCCAACATCCGCATGGAACCAAGAGCCAATGGAGCTGCATCGAATTGTCATGGCGCCCTTCTCTATGCCACACCTGTCGGTGAAAATATCAGAAAGAATCACTCAACCCATCCTGGTGCTCGCCTGAGGTCCAGGAATATACAATAATGACTCCAACGACGAAGTGGGCGCTGGCAATCGATCCGTCCACGCTCTTGGTTCAATGCACTTTCCGGTCGAGATGCTGAAACACTTCCGAATCACATATTGACGTTGAACGCCCCGCCAGTGCATTGCCACTGTATGTGAAATCGCATACAAGCTTGCCGATGGCTGTGCGCCCAATCCCCCCAGCGGCGGAACTGTCGGTGAGCCGTCCGACATCGAGCTGGTACTGTGCGGGAGCGCGAAGCCGCACATGGCAGAGCTGCCCACCGTTAACCTAGAGTCATAGGAGGGCGGAAGCACACCGTATACGCGTCCTGCAGTGGAGAGCTATGCCTGAATATCCTGTACCCGGTCATAGTGATGATGGTGATGATTAATTTGCCAACAAATCTCGAGTGCGCCGAGCCCGCCGCCCCGCTCGCCGTGAAATGAAGTCGTGGTTAGCGCTGGACCGGGAGCGGAGCAACCCGCTCACCGACCTAAAGTGGACAAGCCCCTGGCTGACTCGGAAATTTATATCAAAAATCTGTCCAGAGCAGCTGAACGAGCTGACAACTCCGTGAGGGAGAGCGTCTCTCGGCCTCGCCTAGAAGGGGCCCGTCTTCTCAATTCCTTTCTGGCTGCACTCTGCCCACTTCTTTTGCATTCCGCTCTTTCCGGGACACGCTGCGTCCAGCTTATCCGTGCTCTCCAGGCGCGAGGAAGGAAGGATTGGCTTTGCACCGTACACGGTACGGCAGGAAGGCTTTGCCAGACCGATAGGGCGAACCGTTGCACGGCCCGGCACACAGATCGTCGTCCAACATGGCTCGACTACGGAGGAAGTCGAGCAATCTGGGTGCGGACATCAGAGGCGACACCGGCGCGCCCGCCATCTCGACCATGGACAGCGTCGACAGTCCGACTGTGTCTGAGTTCCCTGACGCAGCCCAGGTAGGATATCTGCATCCAGATGGTGATTTCCCTTCACCTGTGTGGCTCAACGTTTCTCTCCCTGTAGGCATTCCTGCGCGCCTCTCCCGAAAAGCCAGTGAAGCCGCACTCGAAACGGCGCAAAGAACGTTCTCTGCTCCGCCGCTGGAAAGACCTATGTCTAAAGCACACATGGCTCATGCCTCTCATCATCCTGCTAGTCATCCTGTCCGCTTACGCTGTGAACCCGACTCCGTCCAACCCAGTGCATAGTGCGATCTTCCTGTCCTACCGTAAAGAACCAAAATCCCCGGGCGAGCCTGTGATGTATGGCAAAGGCAAGAAGGACATTGCGTTCGTGGCCTTCTACACGGTTTTCCTGTCCTTTACTCGCGAATTCCTGATGCAGCGAGTAATTCGTCCATGGGGACAGTGGTGCGGCATCAAGGGAAAGGCAAAGATGGCCCGCTTCATGGAGCAGGTCTACACCGCCATGTACTTTGCTGTGTTTGGGCCGTTCGGACTCTATGTGATGAGCAAGACGAACATTTGGTACTTCAACACGACTGCGATGTTTGAAGGCTTCCCGCATCGTGAACATACCGCGATGTTCAAGGCTTACTATCTGCTCCAGGCGAGCTATTGGGCCCAGCAAGCGATCGTCCTGATGCTGCAGCTCGAGAAGCCGAGGAAGGACTTCAAAGAGCTTGTGGCACATCACATTATCACCCTGGCTCTCATCGGGCTGAGCTATCGGTTCCACTTTACCTACATGGGTCTCGCGGTCTACATCACCCACGATATCTCGGATTTCTTCCTTGCGGTAAGTGCTACTGGCATCCGTCCATGCTTCCGCAGATTGATGCGAGTTCAATTTACTGACTTACATCGAACGTCTATAGACATCCAAGACCTTGAACTATCTCGACTCGGCCATCATCGGGCCTTACTTTGGACTTTTCGTTGCCGTGTGGATCTATCTGAGACATTACATCAACTTGAAGATCCTCTGGGCTGTCCTGACTGAATTCCGGACCGTTGGGCCGTTCGAGCTGAACTGGGAAACAGAGCAGTACAAGTGCTGGATCAGCCAGTACATTACCTTTGCTTTGCTTGCCAGTCTGCAGGCTGTGAACCTCTTCTGGCTCTTCCTGATTTTGCGCATCTTGAAGAACTACCTCGTCAACAGCGTGAAGAGGGACGAAAGGAGCGATAACGAGGAAGAGGAGGAACAAGCGCCAGCCAAAGACACGAACGGAACTGCCGCCATAGCCAATGGCGAGGAGAGCACCGTGACACGGCGAAATGTCGGGAAGGAGAACCAGACTCCTCAGGTTCTGGTCAATGGAGAACCGGTCGTGGCCGCGACTCCAACCGCCAACGGCAAGAAGGGCCGGTAACTTGAAGAGAATATATATATTCCGGAAATAGGAGCCCATTGAGGGCGTTGCCGGCATCAATGGCTGGCGGTCTGGAAAAAAAAGGCTACGTGACTTGCATTCTACTGTTCTATGTTCGGTTTTGGCTATGATCAAGGAACCCGGCGCTCTTCTGTTACAGCGCCTCTAGGGATCTTTCTTGAATTACGTTTCCACGGAAGGTGATGATGACATTCGTTCAATTCTCCCTGAATTGATGGTTGGGACAGTCCACGGTCTCTGAACCGGTGTGGGTGTATATGACGATATGGGATGAAATACTTCGGCTGGGGCCCCGGTCCGTTCTGGATATAGAACTTCCATGCGACGACTAGTCTTTTTTCTTCGCTTAGTTAGGCGCCGTTTTTTCTTGTTTATTACGACTTATTTAATAGTCTTCTCTGACGCCCTTCTCTTCTTGTCCGCTTGGCTTTTATTCTTTTGCTTTCTCTTTTTCGTCGGCAGGTTTCATTGTCGACACTTATTATTATTATTATTATATTTAATCGGCGCTTCCTCCTCTTGTTCTGTGAGTATGATTGATCCGTTTCCTCAACGTTGATTTTTTTTTTTCTTCGCCTCCTGCGAGCGCTCTTGGGCGCATTATTTTCCTCCATTTTTGTTATCTTTTTTAAAGCTGTTTTAATTTCCGGAACTCCACCGTCTGAGCTGCATTGAATCGGGCGACTCACCTTTCTAAGTGGAGTGACTCAAGTGGGATTAGGCAGTGCGGCAACAGCCGTGTAGATATGTAATTACTAATTCGATGAATGCAGATGAAGTTGTGTGTTATGTTGCATGATATCTGTGTGTGCTTTTATGTGTCTTTGTATTTGACTTCGACCAGGATCCAGGGAGTAGGTTGCTCGTGGGACAAGCCAACTGAAAACAGCTTTTTTGGGTTGAATATACTCTTTGCTAGGAACTATATTACACCACACGAGGACATGACAGAAGTCGCCTATATCTTCATAATTAGATGCCTCAAGGCAAAGGGTCATTGAACGTTTCTTTTTGTCAGGTCGTTTGATCGTTTTACCCGTTCATCTTCTACACCCTCAGCGGTGGTCTCGGTACAGTCCATGGGAGAGATGGTGACCGTTATCTCGCCTACAGGCAAGCACAAACGGGTACGACATCAGCTCCCCATGAACTAACTAACGGAACCACCGTGCCCCGGCCGTCCTTACTCCAACTCCGCTGCAGGGAAAGAAAGAAACAAAGAAAGAGAGTCGACATCTAGTGCTGGGGGCGGTCGGGATGGACGCTGCCCCTGAGCCGAGCAGTCTCGGTGGTGCCCTCGGACTTCTCACTCTTGCCCTTGTCGGAGAGGAAAGGGTTCGAGGTGTCCGCGTTGGCGATGCCCTCTTGCCTGCTGGATGCGACGTTGGGGCCGCCCACCTGCTTCGTGCCAAGGGTCTGTGTGCGGAATGGAATGTTAGTCTTGCTCTAGTTTCGTGTGGACACTACTATCACTGCAAGGTAGGTAGAGAACACTACGGGTGCAGACATACCACATCAACGTCGGGGTCTCTCTGCCGCACTCGATCGTACTCGTGCACCCGGGGAGAGACATCGATCACCTCCTCCTTGGGTTCCTCCTCAGGCTTGGGCTCCACCTCCTTGAGCTCCTCCGGCTTGGGTTCCTCGGGCTGAGGTTCCTTGGGCTTGAGCTCCTCCTCCGCCTTCTTGACCTCCTCGATCGAGTGGTGCTCCTCGCCGATGTGTCCGTGGGGCTTCTTCTCGGGCCCGGAGTTGAGCAGCAGCGCAGCCGCCGGGACGGTGATGGCGACGGATGCTATGGCCCTGTGGGGTGTCGTCAGCGATCAATCCATCAATCCATCAATCCCTTGAACGGGGCACATAGTTCAAGATTTCCGGGTATCCAGCAGGTTGAAATTCATGAAACCAGAAAAAAAATTGGGTTGGGAAAGAGAGATAACTGACCAAGGGAGGTCACTCTTCTTCGGGGTAGGACCGTGGCCAGCGGCATCGCTGGTGTAGGTCCGTCGTCCGAACTGCCGCCAGTGCGAGCTTACCCGGGAACCGGCGCGAGCTCCAGAGGCGACGACGGTACGGAAGACGCTGGCGCGTGAAAGGGCCATGACGGGAGTAAGGTAGAGAAGAGAGAGAGGGGGGCCTTTCCGTGTAGCTGGAACGGGGGCGTCAAGACAGCAATTGGGTTGAGATAATGATAATGAGGGGAGGAGGCTCGCGTGACGGCGGAAATGCAAGACATGGAGCTCCAGGTCCGGCCACCGGAGCTTGGCAGGTGTTCGCTGGGCGCGACGCCAGGGCCCGGGAGCGGCCGTAGCCATGCGGGAAAAGCCGGCCCAGTGGGCCCTGGTGATGTCAGGCAGACGGGGTCCGGAATACTTGGCCGGGCGGGCGGCGCAGGTACCAGCTGGTCCGGGCGGTCCATGCCTGCGTTGGACACCTGAGGCCTCCAGGAGTGCCTGGCCGGAGCACGGAGTAACTATCCCCGCGCGGAGTACGTGAGATACCTGTCGTAGGCAACCTGTACGCCCTGCAGCAAGCGCTCAGTTGTTGCTTGTCTGTCGTGCGGCCTCTGACTCAGGTTCTTCCCATCTAGAGCTCCAGCCCTGGGGTTGACAGTGCTGTCCTGCCTGGACGCTCCCCTTCATTCCTCCGCAAGCCCCTCTACCTGATCGTGCGTCGTCCAGTTTCCCCTCATTTCAGGCAGGCTGTCTTGCCCCACGTCTGCTCCGTCGACGCGACAAAACGGACCGCCAACGGCTCTTCCTCTAGACACTCTGAGCCTCCTTCCTTGCTCCCTGTTGTCACCTGAGCCCTGATCCAGAGTGACCATCTAGTCTTTCTACTTCACGATCAGCCCCGTCGTCGTCCTTGCCCGCTGGTGCGGGTTCCCTCAGTGAGCCATGGCGGACCGACAGTCAACCCAGCAGAACCTCAACGCTCTGCTGGTGAAGCTCGATGACCCCGATCCAGATATTCGGTATATGTCTCTCAATGATCTCCTGGGAATCCTGAATGGCCCCAGCTCCGCATATCTCTCCCACGACCACTACAATGCGGCCAGACTCGTCGACGGTCTGCTGAAAGCTCTCGACGACCAGCATGGCGAGGTGCAGAACCAGGCGCTGAAGTGGTGAGTAAAAGGCTAGGTCTGCTCTCTATCCATCGACTGGAGCCTCTTTTCTCACCATGCATTCTTCCAGTTTTGGTCCGCTCGTTCTACGGTTACCGGCGGAGACCTTGTCCCCTCTCATCGACAAGCTCTCCAACTTGACGGCATCCCAGACCATCGACACTTCAGTCCCGAACACGGCCCTGAGGGTCGTCATCACTTCCCTTCCTTGCCCCCAGCCAGGGCTGCCACCGAGCCAGGAGTCTACGGTGGCGTACGCGGCGATCTCCAAAGTCCTGATTCCGCGCTTGACCGGCCCGACGCAGTCGCCGTCGACGAGGAGGGGCTCGGTCACAAGGGGCATGTTGGAGAAGGATCCGTCGAAGGGGTTCAGCAGCGACGCAATCGATGTCCTGATAGAGGTGGTGAACTGCTTTGGGCCGCTGCTTAAAGATGTGGAGGTCGCTGCCATGCAGAAGTCCGTCATGGCCATCATTGAGAACGACACTGCCGGCACTGTGGTGACGAAACGGGCGTTGGTGGCTCTGTCGGCCCTCGTGCACCACTTCTCGGATAGCCAACTTGGCGCGTTCGTGTCGGAGCTCGTCGAAAGCTTCCGTTCTCCCAATCTCACGGTGAACCGCCGCCGGCATCTCATCGCTGCCGTTGGCAGTCTGGCCAGGTCTGCTCCGGCGAAGTTCGGCCCGTACATCAAGACCTTGGCTCCGTTTGTCCTCTCTGCGGTCAGTGAACAGGAGTCGGAGGAGATGAATGAGGATGAGTCGGATAGTGGAGAACATGATCCTCAAGCGGATGAGCTTCGTGAGACAGCACTGGTGACGCTAGAGGCGCTGCTTGATTCCTGCAGCCAGGAGATGCAGCCTTACCTGACGGACTGTATCAACGCAGCTCTGAGATATCTCAAGTATGACCCGAACGTGGCGGAGATAGAAGATGAAGAAATGGGAGGAACCCAAGACGAAGGCAGCGATGATGGTGCGACCGAAGAACAGGATGAAGGCGATGATGAATTCGGCGACTTTGAAGAGGAGGCGGGCTACAGTGACATTGATGATATGAGCTGGAAGGTGCGACGATGCGCCGCGAAAATGCTGCATACCGTTGTTTCAAACTACGGCGGTGGCCGTGCTCTGGAAGATGGCACTCTGTACCAACAGGTAGCACCGGCTCTAATCTCCCGGTTTAGTAAAGAGAGGGAGGAGAATGTCAAGCTTGAAGTGGTCTCTACTGTGACTGCCCTGGTCCGGAAAACGAGCGAGGGTACTGCGATCCTATCGTCCAACGGGTTCCTCGAGTCTGTCGGGGGATCAAAGAATACGAGGAAGAGGAGACGACAAGACAGCGATGCCAGCATGATTGACTTCGAACCTAGCATTGGCACATCCTCAGCTATGAGCGAGCCAGTTGTTGCACCGCCAACGCCCAAATCTGGTCCCCAAGCTGACCTCGCTCGTTTGGTTCCTTCCATTGTTCAGAGCCTCGTAAAGATGTGGAAGAAGGCTTCGGTGCCGCTGAAACAGGCTTCAATTGTGTTGTTGAAAAGCCTAGCCCTAGTTCGCTACGGTGGCCTGGAGGATTTCCTGCAGCAGATCGAAGATCCTATTGCGGACGCTCTGAAAACCTCATCTCTCTCTGGAACCACCGCGGTCTCGGCAACTGCGGTAAGCGCAGGAAGCCTGCAGATCGAGACGCTGAGCCTGATAGCTGCAATTGCCGAAACTCACACATCCCAAGCGCTTTTGCCTTTCCTCATTGCGCTAATCCCCGGTGTGGTAGACTCAGTGAACGACAGGAACTACAAAGTGAGCAGTGAGGCTCTCGGTGCCATTGAGCAGATCGTCAAGGCACTTACGCCGCCTCGTGTCTCTGCAACTGAACAGGACCTTGCGATGCAGCTGGAGAGACTATACGATATCGTCCTTGCGCGTATCACTGATACCAGTGCCGATCTGGAAGTTCGTCAACGGGCGATCCACGTGTTTGGCGTTCTGTTGGCCCGAACATCGGGAGAGCAAGGAACCAAATTCGTTTCGCCTGCTCAACGGACTAAGGGGCTTGCGATCCTCGTCGACCGCCTCAAGAATGAGACAACCCGGCTCGCGGCTGTCCGCGCGATTGATGATATAGCTGTTCTTGCAAGCAGTGACCAAGATGTCACTACGCCTTGGGTCAGCGAAGTGTCTATAGAACTTGGTGCTCAACTACGCAAATCGGATCGTACCCTCCGAAGCTCTTGCCTGGAGGCTCTGCGAAGTCTGGCCATGAATCCCCACACAAGAAAGCATTATGACCAGAAGACGATACAGGAGCTGGAGAATTTCCTTCTTCCGCTCCTCAACGCTTCTGATTTCCATCTTCTGGCCCCGGCGCTGATCATCTTGGCCAAGCTCATCCCAGGTAATGCAGAACTGCTGGTCAATGATAGTTTGATAACAGCCCTCTGCTCCATTGTTCGCGCCTCCTTGGTTGGCACCGTCCTCAAAGCCTTGCTGCTGGTAGTGAAGGTCATCGGAGAGCAGGGCGCCGGAGCGGAGCTGATGAAACGGTTCCTACGGGATGTCGGCATCAATGGGGATACCTCAGTTGTAGGACGAGCGATTGGAACGCTGTTGGTGCATGGCGGGCCTAACCTGGGCGTTAAGATGGAGGATTTCCTGACGGAACTGCGCACGACGCAGGACCACCAGCGCAAGTGCCTTGCGCTCGCCATATTAGGCGAAGTTGGTCTTCGGATGGGAGCCGAATGCCCTCTGACACCCGATCTCTTCATCTCCAACTTCCAATCAAAATCGGACAAAGTGCGTCTTGCAGCCGCCGTAGCTCTCGGCAACGCGGCTGCCAGCAACATCAAGACTTACATGCCAGTTATCCTGGAGGGATTGGACAAGTCGAGCTCTTCTAACTATCTGCTTCTGCACTCGGTGAAGGAGCTCCTTCAGCATCCGGAGCTCGTGCGACCAGATATTTCGCCCCTCGCTACGAAGCTCTGGCAGATCCTTGTCACCGTCTCTGACGACGAAGACAACCGGGCTGTAGGTGCGGAATGTATCGGTCGTTTGGCTTTGATCGATCCCGCAGCCTACATCCCGCACCTTCAGGTGAGTTATACTCTGATTGTACAAAATTGTTCTGTTGCTAACTTTTTTTTTCCTTGCAGGAATATTTGTCCAATCCTAATCCCGCAGTCCGCGGGACTGTCATATCAGCGTTCCGTTATACCCTCTCAGACTCGAGCAGCGCCTATAACGACGTGCTGCGGCCGTTGATAGTCCCGATGCTGGTGAACATGCTCAGTGATCGTGATCTGGGCAACCATCGCCTTGCCTTGACAACGTTGAACTCTGCTATCCACAACAAGATGGAGATCCTTATCCCGCATCTTAGCGAGTTGCTTCCAGCAGTCATTGGTGATACCCACGTCAAACCTGAACTTATCCGCGAGGTGCAAATGGGTCCGTTCAAGCACAAGGTTGATGAGGGCCTTGAGCTTCGGAAGGTGAATCCCCCAGTTCCTTTCCAGATCTATTGGAGCGATTATGTCCGCTAACAACATTGCAGAGCGCTTATGAGACGCTGTATGCTTGCCTGGACACGGCCTTCTTGCGCATTAACGTCTCGGAGTTCTTCGACCGTATCTTGGCCGGCATCGAGGACGAGCAGGACATTCGTACGCTGTGCAACTTGATGACGTCCAAGCTCATCACGCTCGCCCCAGAAGAGACGCAGCGCCACCTGGATGCGCTCTCTGACCACTACCGCGCAGTTCTGTCGTTCAAGCCCAAGGAGAACGCGGTGAAGCAGGAGCTGGAGAAGGCGCAGGAGGCATCACTAGGCATCCTCAAGATCACCAGGGAGCTGGAAAAGGCCTTCCCAGCGGCAGAGTCGTCCGGCGACCACCTCAAGTGGAAGGGGTACATGGACTGGGTCCGGAAGACGTTTGGACAGCAACTGCGGACTCTGGAGGCTGAGTCTTAGAGCGTATCTATCTTTAGCGTCTCCTGGGTCCGGGGTAGATAGGTCCAGCGGACGTCTGTAGGTATGTATATACAGATGCGGTCGCGACGGCGATGGCGAAGCACATGCGCTGGGAACGAGGGGGCTTTGACTCGCGGACGTCCTGAGGATTGTCCGAAGACAATGTTTTGACGATTTGACGACCATACATTTCTCCAAAAAGAAAAGGCTAGGAAAATATCAAGTCACAAAATTTAATCAGACTTGTTTGATTGGTTTCCGGAATCGATTATCCTGGGACAAGTTAGCGTCAAAATAGTTCCGCTTCGACGATAAAAAGACGATCTGAAAATAGCTGCTAATTTAATTCAACACTGCCCATACAGTACTGCAGGGAGGGACCCTTGGCCTTGTAGGAAGCAGAATCAAGCACAGCACTGTAGGTTCTTCAACCCAGTTGAAACTGCACCAGCACGTCCTAGCCTCGATCGTGGGCTTAGCGATTCTGAAAAACAGTAATGTAAAGGGTTTGTTTGAAACTCTCATGTTCGCTGCAGCCGGGAACCATTGATGCAGAGAACAAAGAAAAGTATGCTGTGCTGATCCATGTCACCCACGCTCTCGAGTCATGGGAGGAGCGGGGCTGAGCTGCACCCCGGCCCGGTAGTCACATCGCCTAGCACCTTATGTACTGTACTTACTGTGTAGTGACCGATCGATATCAGCACGGTGCCATGGGTTGGTTACAATAAGGCTGCTGGGCGTCCGTTCGGATCGTGGAAGCGCGGCGGGTAGAGTCCGTGACATCCGCTAGGGCGGGATTAAGCGGTGGTTCGAGCGGCAACCAAGAGGGGAAATGATCGATCTCTTGTGCCAGTGCGTATGCAGTACACAGAGTATGTACTCCGTGCGCCTGACTCGAGTCTGACTTTATATGTCATTGGTGTTTGATCGACGACTGTGTGGATGACTGATCAGATCCTGTTGTCTCCGGACATTCTTCGTGCTGCTCATACATGCCTTTCTGCCTGCGGTCTACTTGGAGCTCTTCTCGATGGAGTTTATTTCCAGAGGCAAAGACGGCCGTGCAGATCAGCTTGCTTCAGCCCCCTCCGGTTTTAGATGCCGATCTTCTCTTCGAATGAAACGGATGCAGAGCAGCTTAAATTTGATTCTTCCGGCCCATCTGGCATCGGCATCCGACTGCTGCGCACGCAGTGAAGTACAGCCACACTGGGGCCGATGCGTCCTCCGGTCTTTTCGACATGGCGCGCTCTCAGCCTCTCCTGCGACCTTCAGGGCACGGCGCTGGTGCGTGCATCGATGGTGGGGTTCCCCGTCAGGCTGTCCCCGGCATCCCATTGGGGAGTGGGCGCTTAATGTGCTGCCAGGTGTGATGAGGAACGCGCCGGCGCTGTGACGAGAAGCCCGAACAGGCTCTTGCTGTCGCCGCCGACCCAACCGCCCGACGACGCCGGCGCGACGTGCATCACAGCGCGACAGCCCGTCAAATAAGAATCAAGTGCCTGCGGACCTCCCGGGGTTATCGACTTTGCATCTCGAGTGCATCGGAGTCTCCTGGGAGGCGAGGTCTTCTTCCCCTCGAGGCTTGCTACTACCTCTGGAGACCCTGCTCTTAAGGCTTACAACGCATTGATCGCTGGGCTCTTTGTTCGCGGGGGAAGAACCGTGTCCTTTCGCCCCCGTTACACAGTGCGGTGCTCCTGGTGGGCGGGGAATTAATTTTAAGAGGTGCTACTTAGGACTTGCTTCCCCCGCTGGTCGAGGGATCTGTCTATCCTATCGGCTGCCCACGGGGATAGCCAACGCGAATAATAGCATCTGAAGAGTACCAAAGGTAGGTATGAATACATAGAAAGCCATAATATTTTAATTCAGCTCACTGATACTCCCAGTCTGAATAAGCTTTCATCATCCACTGACTGCTGACGGACTGCAGCCGGCCAATCCATACCTACGACGTACGACCTGTTCACGCCCAGAAGCTTGTGACACCAACCTTGGAATTGTCTGCGCAGACGACAGCTGGCCGATGACGATTCTTTGTTCCACTTCAGGGGGGATAATGCCAATATGAGGCAGCAACCGCGCCTGGACCTGGACACCTCCAATGTGGATCTGAGTCGGCGGTACTCTTACCTCCAGACCCCGTTGGAGATGGAGGCACCGAGTGGCAGGCATGGTAGAAACGCGGATCGGATCTCACCACCGCCCGCTGTGCCCCATTCCAACGAGAAACCCGCCACGACGGAGCCGCGGCATTCGAACCTGGCGAGCGAGAAGGAGCTGGAGCTGGAGCACCTGCGCCTGATGCAGATGCAACAGGAGCGAGCGGCCATGCCTTACGGTGGTCCCCCGCCGCTGGAACAGCATCCAGCGCACTTCGCTCCGTACGCAGGTGAGATAAATAATAATCCACAACCCCAGCAGCAGCCCAGATCCCAAACACCACACTCCGCACATCAACCTGTCCCCAATTCTCCCGGGCCGATTCCCGTCAAAATGGACCCGGATGTCCACGAACCGCCTCGACAGAACTATATCGTGCCCATTGAGCCGGACGCAAACCCGCTGCAGACCTCTCGCTCCCCTCGCTCTCCGCCTGCTGCTGCGGTGGGGACGTTCAGGAAACTTGGACCCGGCGGGACGGCGCTTGATGACATCTACGCGAACCACCTCCCGGGCCAGATAACACACCCGAATCAGGAGATAAAAGGAGGAACCTGGAGTCATGGCCTGTGCGACTGCACGGATATTGGGACTTGCTGCCTCGGAATCTGGTGTCCATGCATCCTCTACGGAAAGACGCAGTACCGCCTGGCGATGAAGTCCAGGAGGGACGATCCGACGAATCTGTTGGGATATGAAAAGTGCAATGCGTCGTGCGCGGTCATGGCGCTTTTGTGCGGATGTCAATGTGCGGGATCTCAGTTGAATGATCTCCTCTTAGATGCGTATGCTAACACTGTATTCCAGGGCTGCTCGCTACCATCCAGCACACGCGGACAAGGAAAGTATACGATATCAAGGGCGATATTGCATCCGACTGCGTCCGAGCCACATGCTGCACCTGCTGCACCCTGATCCAGGACGAGCGAGAGATCAAGAAACGAGAAGAAGATTGGAGCAAGGCCGCCAGGGCTGCGGGGGCAACCCTGGCCTCGCCTTATATCCCGCCGGGCCCGATGTCTTATGCATCGCCCCTCAGGTGATCACCTGGGGCTGGGATGATGTTGTCGATGCAGATAACGTCAGCTTCTTACGTCAAGGCCTTCTCTGAGTGGACGGAGCCTGATTTGTCAAGAGGAGCACAGCCCTTCTATTGTTCAAACTGACCATGACCGGAAATATACGGACTATTTTTGCTGACGATCCAGGAATCAGCCATTGCAACATACAGGCCCTCCTACGGCAGTATGTCATCTGCCGGCATACTAATAACTACCGCTACCTACTCTATAACAAGTGAACAGCTCAGCTACCGCTTTCTTTCTTATATACCCCCCTGGCAGATCAGGCTGAAATCACGCTTTCCGAGGAGATTAAGTCATTGACACGAAATATACCCAACGTTTCTGATATCTAGCTGTCTGTTGATTGTCGTACGCTGCTACTGCTTCCATTACGCGCTTATACCCAGAACCTTTTTTTTTTACCCACGATCGAATCTTGAAGATTCAAATATGCTTATGATTTCCCAGGAAGATTAAAACATCACATTCTCGACCTGCCGTTTCTCTTCCCCGCTCAGTTCCCTCTTCTCCCTCTCTCTGTTTGCTTATGAATGGATGTATATATGTGCCACTTTTCTTTCTTTTTGGCTGGCCTTCGGTTCGGTTTATTCTACTGGCTGCATGGCAATTTTCTGTCAATCGTTGGCGTTCGTTTCTCTTATCTCCGACTCCTCTTTCTTACCAATTTATCCACGGCGCAGGGCGTTGGAATCTACAGCACAGTACAGTACAGAACAGTGCATACATCTACAGCTCTGGCAGGGGAGTTCAACTAACTCTGTTTACTGTATATTAACATTCTCATATCAACATCGGATTATATCTACATTGCGTTAGGATCTCGGATAGGTATATATAATGGAATGGAACAAACAAATATACGAAACCGATTCGCTTGCTTCGATGTATCTGTAAGTCATATATCCGTGTCTTGAGAGAGTGTGTGGATTACGCATTAGGTAGGTATATACACTTGTCTTCCCTGACGGATCGATCGATCTGGAAAGTCTGTTTTCAACGTGGTCTGAAGGGTTATTTTGATTAAATGTCTTTCTCCTGATGAATGTATAGTGTGGGCACTGTCACCCGTCTCCCGGATTAGGTTATGTAGGTAGTGAACCTTAGAGTTACTACTACTTAGTCGGTGTACCTAGAGATGCGTCCTGGTCCGTTCCCGGTTCCCGGATCGGACTGACATTTTGCGACAACACAACTGTGGGAAGGAAGCCAGTAGAGCAGTAGGTCTGTTCTCGTTGAATCTGAGGCCTGAACACAACCATGACTGCTGTTTCTGTTTCTGGTTCTGGTTCTGCAGAAATGTTAGTCAGCTTTGAAGGGAATACAATACGGGTCACATACTTCCGTGTATTATTGGCGACTTGAAATGGATTGCATTATTTTGCTCGGGTGGTTTTTTGAGAGGTACTCACTAGCAGTTTTGATAGTCACTGAAGACAAAAAAAACCTTTGAATTGAGCTTGAGAATGCCAGTAGGTGAGGCAGTGTTTTTTCCTTGGATGAGATGGTAGTTGCCTTGAAGTTTTTATTTTCTTAACTTGAAGAATTCACTTCTTCCTCTCACCTGCAAAGACAGGAAAGGAAGGAGCGGATTGCTCTCTGGATCTCATCCATCCATGGCAGTCACTTTCTCTACGACCCTAATCTCTAGAATTCTTCACATACCTTTCTTCCCCTTTGAATCTACCGCTTTTATCTCTTTCTCTCTTCATCCTCCTCCTCCTCCTCCTCGTATTTGACATTTTGTATAAAATACATTATCCGCCCGTGCGCGAATCCCACAGCAGTTTGTACACAGCAGAGCACAGCACAGTACAGTACTTCCTTTTCTAGGATAACATGATACCCGCCACGGCTCTCCTCTCCCTGGCGGTGTGCTCCCTGCCGTTACCGTTGGTACAGAATTTTGCTGCTCCCCTCTACAGCAAGCACTGTCACGTCTCCGTCTCCGACTCCGACTCTGGCTCTGGCTCTGGCTCTGATCACAACCATGACCGCGACCATGGTTCCAGCGGTTCCGAAGGTACCAGGGTGGTCGTCTGGAGGACGGAGGACTTCCAGATCCAGCGCGGGAAGCCGACGCTGCTGAAGTGGGAGTGGGAGTGGGTGTTTGTGCATAATAATACTAATACTAGTACTGCTGCTGCTGCTGGTACTGGTGATGGTCATGATGATGAGGTGTATGTTTCTATTGCGCTGGTATCGGTGCCGCTGTCTCTAGAGGGCGGGATGGGTACGGGGCAGGGGATAGGAGAGGGGAAGGAGGTGGTTGAGGTGCCTATACTTGGTGAGTTTTTTTGCCTTCTCTGCTCTTTGGGCCTGATACATGGTATGGTAATTCGTGGGGGGAAATATAGATGGCTCGAGGTATCCCCAAACGAGAGAATATAACTGGACGCCTCCGGACTCGCTCGATTCGGGGAGTTATATGTTTCGTCTGCGGCCTAGCTTTGGTGGCGAGCCGGACTGGAGTCCCGTCGTGGTGTACGATGCGAACCGGGAGGAGGATCTCGAGGAGCATCGTCATGATCATCGTCCGACTCCTTCAGCCTCGGGGTCTTCAGACGACTCGATGCCGATGGCGATACGTCGTCAAGCGGCGGTTCCGCATTCAGAGATACCGGCTGCCTGTCTAGATGTGCGCGCGACAGTTGCAGCTGCAGAGCGGGTTCCTGGTTTGAGCGCAGAGCCCGAGGCGAGAAGTAGACTTGTCGGTCCGACCACCAAAGAATACTTCTTCTCTCATCCCAGCTTGTCGTCGATACCATCATCATCCTCCACAGCAGCAGTCCCGGTCGTCACGCCGGTTGGGGTTGTGGGAGCTAGTATCGATCGTCCGGAGAGGCGCAATATTTCTGGCTGCATTGCTAGGCATCCTCATATCAGGGCGAGGGCATGCGGGAGGTATGTACCTTGAATGTCACTCCTTAAAGATCCTAGAGCTGACAAGTTCAGTGAAAAAGAACAAGCGAAATAGGAATCAAGCCTGTATTAATATGCTCTATGATAGAACTCCGGTCTTTGCAGAGAAGGGCTCGTCGGTTTGTCTGGCCGAGGAAGCTCCGGGAAAGCTCAGATTTGTAGTGACATGGAAAGCGCTGGACGCAATGATATTGACACACAAATGGTTTACTCCATTGCAGTGGCTCTTTGGTCCTTGGCATATCGAGAGCCACGTTGAGGTTTAGGTTAGTCACACCAAAAGAGTATTACAAAATGCACATTTGCAACTAGGACAGATAGCATAGGCCAGGAAAGAGTTAGGATAGGTAGCATTGGGGCGTTCGATGTACTGTGCTTGTGGGATACCAAGAACTGGCGTGACACTTGGACAACGTGTAAGTAGGCACTGTCACCTTTGCAAAGGAAAATGTATGCTTGTTAGAACTTGCGTAGTGTAGATGTCCCAGATAGCTGATATCTGGCAAGATCTAAGGCAATAGGTCAAGTCAGACACAGAAGGCCGGATATGCAAAATACCCCAATTTCAGTACACCAGCAGCTGTCTCGAATATCATTCTCTAATCAGATGATATACGGCCGTACATTGCCAATGTTCAGTGTTCCCGTGTTCCCTGAGCGTTTGGTACGACAGATGGACAGATATTGCACGTCACCATCAACGAGTAGCACAACCGGACGGAAATGAAACGACACGGATCACAGACCACAAATATGTTGCGCGTAGCGAGAAACGTCAGTCCCGAGGCTGTGGAGGTGAAGTTGGATGCGCTCCGTGGCAGCGTGGAGCGTGGAGGACGGCGAGTCTTGGCAGCCCCGGACGGGGGGGCAGTGGCGGATGGTTCGTCGAGCCCGACATCCCGCCTCGCTGCTCCGGCCGATCGCGACCTTCGTCTGACCATACCCTCTTGCTCGACCACGATATCTGTCCCCCCGACCCCAGCCGCTTCAGACCCGACTCGAACCTCCCTGCTCGGTCATCGCTTTCTCTGTCTCGGACCCGGAGTCCCCACATCGCGACCGCCTGACGGGGACCTCCTGCTACCTAGAAACTCGCGCGGACCAACCTCGTGACGGGACAATGCTCCGATCGCACGCCTAGGGGGAGTCAAAAAAGGGCGATCCGAATGGTTGCGTGGCATACGATCTGCTCAGGAAGACGACTCGACGCTTCCGACAATGGGCGATGACGCCCAACTTCACCGCCGCCAGATATGGGCCCGGCCCACGACGACGACGCCGCCTCCCGAGCCCGCGTGCACCCCGTTTGTGCTTCCCAGTGACGGTATGTCCTGCTGTCCTTTAATATATATAAGGATCAATATTGTTAGTAATGGGCGGGAGAGATGAATGCAGGCCATAAAATGTCTCAAGTTAGTTACTGACTTTGATCCATCGTGACTTGCAGGAGTGCTGAGCCTCAACCGGACCTACGCCATTACCCTGACCGAAAATGTCGTCTTTCAGCCCGCGTGTACGGGGAATTCGACGCCCGCGGAGGTGGGTATCCCCTCCGCCGTGATCGATATGCGCGACCCGTTCTACTCCTCGACCGCCCCGCAGCTGTACGCGATCGGCTGCGCGACCGTCATCAGCTACGTCCTCGTCATCATCCTGATCATCACGCCGCGGACGTTCTACGTCGGGGGTCCCGGCGGCGGCACCAACTTCCTGGGCCGCCATGGCATGATCGGCGCCTCGTACGGCGGGAGTTCCTCCGTCGTCGGCGTCGGCGGCCGTCCGTGGCTGCAGAAGGTCGCGGCCCTGACGGTCGCCGTCTCCCTGACCATCGCGACGGTGGACTCGTTCAAGGTTGCGGAGAGGCAGTACGACTATGGCTACATGGACGCCGAGGCGCTGACGGACGAGGTCATCGATGGGCTGGAGATCCGCATCGTGCGCGTCATCTCGAGCACCTTCCTCTGGCTTGCCCAGGTCCAGACACTCATCCGGCTGTTTCCCCGGCACAAGGAGAAGGTCATGATCAAGTGGGCTGGGTTCGCGCTGATCGTCCTGGACACGATCTTCAGCATCCTGAATAACTTCGTCGCCCGGGGCACGAATACCCGACCCCGGCTGTTCGACGACGCAATCCCGGCGCTGAGCTACCTGTTCGAGCTGGCTCTCAGCTTACTCTACGCGGCGTGGGTCATCTTCTACTCTCTCTCTAAACATCGTTTTGCGTTCTTTCATCCAAAAATGCGGAACATATGTCTGGTGGCGTTGCTGTCCTTGTGTGCGATCTTGGTGCCTGTCGTCTTCTTTGTTCTTGATATTTCTCAACCAAACGTCGCTGGCTGGGGTGAGTATATCCGGTGGGTTGGAGCTGCCGCGGCGAGTGTGGTGGTTTGGGAATGGGTGGAACGGATCGAGGCACTGGAACGGGACGAAAGGAAGGACGGTATCCTCGGACGGGAGATCTTTGACGGAGACGAGATGCTCGAAGTTACGCCCTCGGAAGAGGTCGACTGGCTTCACCAGCCCAATCGCGGGCAGGATGCTGGTGGCGGGACCGGCACATCCACCAGCTGGGGAGGCGTTATGGGTTTGGGTTATCGTCCCTTACGGACCCGCGTCGGCTTCCAGCGTGGCAGCCGCGGTCGACGGGACAATCAGCATGATCAGGGCAATATCCACTCTGCGGGCCCACAATGCAGAGGAGCAGCATCTCATCCCACTCCTCCTCCGGCTGCGATAACGCCTGCCAGCAGGGCTGATACCACGAGTGCAGCGAGTACCGTGTATTACGTCCGTTATCACCCCGTATCCAGTCCGTCGCCACCGGTCATGAATGTCCCCATGGCCCCCATGGGGCAAGAAGGAGAGAAGGAAATGACAGTTGCGGTGGAGAGTCATTCATCTAGTGGGACTAGCAACGGTCCGGCGGGGCAGCAGAGCATGGAACCTTCTGTTCCTGTGATAAGACCAGAATCGCGATGGTTCTCCCTGGTCAACCCGTTCAGGAGACGACGTGCGTCACCACCGCGAGAGGTCGCTACGGCCCAGGCGGAGGAGGAGCAGGCGTCAGCGGCAAAGGAGCCGGAACAGTCGGAGGACAAGGATGGACGGTGGAATATCAGGTCCACGGTCGATAATCTGCTGTCTCTCCACAGAGATAGAGACAAATCTGGATCGCGCGCTGACGTCCCCTTACCCGTCACGGTCATCCCAGCGAGACGACGAGGTCAGCAAACGTGGTCACCGCGGGGATTTGAAGATTCGAACCCATCGAATCCACACGGACGGCCTGAGAGCGGTCATGTCTCACCGAGCCGCTCCAACTTACCTGTCAGGGTCATCCCGGCACGGCCTAGATCGGCTGCGCCCTGGCCTCGGCCAGCTGCCGATTCGGAAGCGGATAACGGGGATCACGGGCTTCAATACGATCCCGACGCAGCGGCGCTTGTCGGCCTTGAGACGGAATCTTCCCCTTCCGAGAGACGCTTGGGGACCGATGCACAAGATGATTCCCTCCGACGGACGTTCTCCGCGAACGAAACCGTTGTCGGGTCCGACGAGCAGATGATGGCCGATTACAACAGCAGAACATCGTCCGAAACATCATATCAACCGCAGACGTCGAGCTGGCCGTCGCCCGGGCGGCAGCGGGAGTCAGACCACTCTGGTTCAACGATAATCGGAGGCACGTCGACGGGTTCAACGTCGCGGCGGCCCTCGCAGCGATCGTCTGAGGTACATGAGCACGATGAGTCCCCTATTGCCCATGACGACACGGATCTCGAAGCTGGGCTGGGTCCCAGACGAGATCACAGAGGTCCATGATACCCACTCCAGTGCATCCACTGTTGTCTTCCATCTCATCTTTCGCCATGTCATGTATATATATACCAGCTTTTGCCATTTAGCGAGGAGTCCGGAGGTTATTGTATAAAGCCATGGATAAAGGGAAACCGGCTTTTGGATTCGGCGCAATAGTGCGGGGTATTCGGGTATATATATTACATATATATACATCACGATGTATTAATCTATTGTTGAATGCTGTTGATTACCTATTTTTGGAGGCAGGTGGACACGTTCTCGGAGGCCGCGGACACGGGGAAGACCCGCTGCGGAGCGCGCGGAGAGATACCCTTGGCGTCGTTTTGTTGGGTCATGTAGGCTATGTACTCGATATCGCTGGTCCGATGCAATATCATCGCATGATTTGCAACACTAGAGAGTAGTCTATTGTTCGTAGAGTCGAGAAGCGGACGCACGCGTGGGTGCCGCTGCCTGGCGACCGCCGGCAGCTCTGGGCTCGGCGGAGCAACTTGAGGCCGCCGCGCATCGCATCAGCTTCTCCAGACATTTCACTGCCAATTGCTCTCTTCCACCTCTTCCATGTCCTCCAGTCTGCTGCATCCCTTGCCCCGACGGCCGCCGCTCCCTCGCCTGCAAAGCGCACCATGGCGGCTGTCAACCGGAACATGTTAGATGCAAGCATCTCCGCTGATAGCAGGCCTCATACGCGGGGCCCGACGTTGATGGCGCTACCGTTGAACCTCATTGCCCATATCATCTCATACGTACGTGTGTCCTGCCGTCCGTTACTCAGTCGCACTGCAGATGCGGCACTGTGCCGGCGTCTTCCGAAGCTGTGTAGCTTGACAACAGGCGTACTGACTATCTCTGCAGCTGGACAATGTTGCCGACCTTGCCCGCGTATGTCGCACTTGTCGCGTCCTCAACTACATGGCCCTTCCCCAGCTCTACAAGAACCTCACCCTCACATCTTACGACAGAATACGCTACCGCGATGAGCATCCGGAAGGATGGGGCAGCGCGAGCCCCTTCTCCATGGGCCTCAACGCCGTCATCACGCGGCCCCATGCGGCCCTGGTGCGATCCATGACGCTGCGGGGGGAGTGGAGGGAGCATGACTTGGAGGAGCATGCGCGCGTTGGGAGGGTGCCGGATTCATCGATGATGCTGAATATCGCTGTGAGAGCGGCTGTGGATCGGATGAAGGGGCTGGAGAGCTTCAGGTACTTGCTCCCCGACATTTTTTTTCAGTTGGCCTGTGATAGATACATGTGCTCGGGCCCGGTCTGTGCTGATACTGACATGTACTCGACCTAAAGCTGGGAACTCAACACGAAGATGCTCGAGACGGTCTATGTAGGGCTATCTCAACTGCCTAATCTCACGTCCCTCACGGTGCGGTTTCCGTCAAGCCGCCATCCTCGGCCGACGACCGTCATTCCGCCCATGCCCCATCTCCGCTCGCTGAAGGTCACGGATATCGACCCCCTCTGCTACCCGGATGACATCTCCACGCTCCTGCACAAGAGCAGGAAGCTGGAGGAGCTGAAGATGCACTGGTCTCCCCGGATGCGGGAGGAGCAGGAACCCAGCGTCGTGCTGCACCACTACTTCCGCAAATGCATCGCTGCGAAGTCGCCGTTGAAGATCAAGAGGCTCTCCCTGCAGAACCTCTATGCCCTCCACACCGAAGAATTCACTACGGCGTTCGATCAGAGCGTCATTGAGGAGATCACTACCCTGATCAGCCCCGGCATTGACGAAACGACCTCTCTGAACACGTTTGTCGACAACAGCTGGCCGTCCCATCCGCCCACCGACAAGCTGAGGATAAAGTCATTGCGACATGACGGGCTGTCGAAGAAGCACTGCGAGTTCCTGACCACTTTCAGCGGGCTCGAAAGACTGTACTTCGTCAACCCGATCCGCCATCCAGGCGACTATGTCAATTTCCCGCGACAGTCGGAGGAGCCATCATCCTCCACGACCACCCTCTCGACTCCGCCCATTGAAAATAATACCACCGCAGCTCCTCCTCCTCCAAACGGTGCTGCCGCTGCTGCCGCCGCTCTTGCGGGCGCCCCAGCAATGGCATCCACCCCTGCTTCTCCGCGTTCCCCAGCAGCAAACGGTGGCCCCAGCCCGAGCGCCCTCCTACGAGATACGTATCTGAACAACGTCTTCACCCACCACGGCTCCACCCTCCGACATCTCCTGCTTCCCTCACGCTGGGCCCTCCCGGCGGCCACGATCGCCCGTATTGTCGGTGCCTGTCCCAATCTGGAGCAACTCGCTCTGGCCCCGGAGATTTCCAGCATGGAAACCTTAGGTATCCTTCTTCCGTCCCTTCGGAAGCTAGTCGCAGTTCGCCTCCTCATCCCCACAGGCAACAACACCTCCACTCCGGTCGGAGAGAACGTGAGCGGAATATCTGCTTCAGCAAGACCGAGCAGATCCGTCTCGGGACACTCGTCAAGTTCCCGTACTAGTGGTCAAAATAACAATAATATTAATAATAACGTGCCGGTCCCTGTGCAGATCCTTTCAGAGATCCTCGATTTCGACGACAACATACACAACGAGCGGATCGGGGTCACGCTGGCGGACAAGGAGATATTTGGCAATCTCAAGCTGATTGGCCTAGGCTGGAGGACGTGGGAGCTGGGCGAGTTCTACACCATCCCTGCTGCGAGCGCGGAGAAGCAGCTCAAGTTCCCGCCGGCGCAGGGTCTGAGCGGGGACGCGAATGGGAACGTAGCGGAGCCTGATCATGGCCATGCCACCGCTGGCACTCCCCACGAGACACCAGCAGCTCAAGCTGCTGCTGCTGCTGCTTCTCCTACTGCTGCCGCAACCGTTGATTTATCGAGACCGCCGCCGCCGTCGATACTGGGGAAGCGTCCACGGCATAGTGTCGAAGCCTCCTCATCCGCACCGCCGCAGCAACAGCGGCCGCAGCCGCAGAGTAGTTATGTCTGCGCTGGAGAGCCTGGATATAATGCATCAGGCGAGAAGGTCCTCTGGAGACGGCGCGTGCGGCGCGTCGGGTGGGACGTCCTCAAGCATTGGGAGATCTGGGGGTTGGATGTGCAGGAGATATAAGCGTCTGGTACAGCCGGAACTCATGATGCAGACAGGTGACCAAGCCCACGGAACCGGCGTCGGAGTCCAGCTACAAAGGATAATTATGGCAAGTGAGAATCGGGTGGCATAGAGCTTTTTTGTTTTTCTTTTTCTTCTTTTGGCGTCATCGGTACGGGCGACCGGGCCACAGACAAAGTTGGCAGGGCTCGTGGTGTTCACGGTATCGGTGTGGGTTTCTTGTCTTGGTTGTTGGGGGATTGTTCTTCAGGAAGCTTTGTTTCTTTGCTTTATTATTTACTTTACTTCCTTCGTGTGTTATCTATTGGTTATTGTATTGGCCACGTCTTGTCTTTCATTGGAAGGGAGTGGGATATTTGTGATTGCGGTTTGTATAAATATCAACATATATACATATATATTGGTATCATATATATTCCGCGGCGATATAGATGCCAAATGAATGATACATAGATACAAGGCTTCCCTGTGTCCTAGAATATGGAGAATACTGTTCTACTCTGTTTCTCTTCCTTTACCTGTAGTGGCGTCTTCCGGGCAGAGACATACATACATACCTAGGTCAGGTGAGTAACTCGCCATGTGACAGCAGCTAGTTAGGGCTTCCCCTCTTCCACAGCATTCTAAACCCGAGTGTACCTGTACATATATGTATGTATGTGGACAAGTAAAGGGATGCTGCTGTCAAAAGATAGTGCTGTCTGTACTTCCCCACCCACCTCAAATTCATCAAGAAGCTCCCTTTTCGCATTTCTTGATATACAGTACATACGGATCGCTCCAGGATACGAGCCAGGGAATCTAGTAGCTAGCGCTCAGCCCCACTCCTCACAGTACTGTAGTGTAGGACCTACAGACGCTCGAGGTGGTAGAAGTTTCCTTCATTTTTCTTTTCTTCCTCTTCTTCTTCTTCCTCCTTTGTTTCTGCTTCTTGATATCTTCAAAGAAATACTACACTGTAAGGAACTCCGCCCGGAAGACATGCATGTACTGTACATGTATTGTCTGTGCAGTGATTCCCTGTATGTACTGTGCTACATGGAACAAAGCAATAATAAAAGTGGTCAGGTGAGTACGACAGAGCGCACAGCACTGTGCGCAGTACATGTACTCCGTACATGTAGTGTAGAGAGATACATGCCCACTAAAGTATCTACAGTATAGGCACAAGACGGGTGGGACACTGCTTATTATTATTGATTATTGGATTTCTTGTCCGTCCATCCGATATCGATATCAGCTAAGAGCCTACACGTACTGAACAGTAAGTCCCTACCTAGCTAGCTACCTACCTGCAGGTAGGTAGCCGTGGTGCGCGCGCGCGACTTTTCAAGTAGAGCCAGGGTCAAGCGCGTATCTTTGCTTTGTTCTTGTCCTCCTGGGCAGGCTCTGGGCTGGATTGCTTCGTTGCTTTTCAACGAATCCTTCGGACACGGGACACCAGTGCGCCCTAATTATTATTCTTGTGGGCGTGGCATGGGAGCGCTGGCGATGGTTGACCCCCGTGTGCAGTACCTATGTATATGTAGCGGTATGTTAGGTAAGTAAGCTAAGTAAGGTAAGTAGATGGGCTGATTCGATGAATGATAATGACGTATTTGTATGCCTGTTTTGAGCGTTCCAATCGATTTCAGTTCGTGTTCATCTACCTATCTCGAATCTCTATGGAGTATAGTAGATCAGTCTCCGCATACGGTACGGTCTCTTGGGGCCCTTATTCATGCCCGGAAAGTCTGTCCGCTTTTGTATGTTCCTGTACTTTGTACATACTACTGTGCCACCATCTCTTTGTTCTTGTACTGGGGTTCCTATCAGGGATCAACCCGGCAGAAATGGACCGGCTCGCGCGCAAACAGGGGATCGAGAAGCCCCAGGCGGTCAGGCCCTGAGGGACGGTCACGCGCGGCGGGCAAGGGAAGATGCAGCTCACTGCTTATTGCTTTCTTGGGCTTTGTCGCTGCGGCGGTCAGTGGATTTAGTATCACGATAGCAAATCACGCCGTTGAAGTATGCAGTGGTATCCCCGCCCAGTGGCGCGGCCGAGAACCGATAGTACTTTTCACTGGACAAAGAAGTAATTATTTTGGTACGCCGTACCTAGACTTTCATTGTCAGGAGAGGACCTAAAATGAAAAAAAAGGAAGACAATCAGGGGTTATAAGAGCCAAAAAAAAGTCTGCTCACTACCGTGTACCGTCAAACTGCTAGGTAGCTGAGTAGTTGTCCTTGGGTTTATATATATATATACGGTGAACTGAAGGGGAATATCAATCAAACAAACAGAGTGACTTCGGGGTAGACATCCAGGATCTGACAATTAATAATAGCCTTCTATCCACCCACCTATAGCAAAGCGATGGAGGATGATGGAGAACAGGAGCGTCTTCCTAGAAAGAAAGAAACCTCCAAAGTTCGGGAGCAGTGGGTGGGTATTTATGTTGAATTCCCCTCCTTTGAGGTCACCTACCCATGAAGGACTACAGTATTGTAGGAACTCTACCTGATTCTATTCTTTGACCTCCATCATAGGTAGGTTTCACCACAGTCCTGCTGCCCGAAACCGCCAAATAATAAAGAAGTTGGTACTGTACTTTGGCAAGAGTTTCCCGGATGCGGGCATATACATAGAGCCCTGCGGGCGGTCCGGACCTACTGTATGCAGGAAGCGGTAGATAGATTAGATGGATGGCTGGGTGGTGGTGGTGGTGGGGGTGGCCTATCTAAGGCCGCGCCCCATCCTACAGTTAGGTACACCTTTGTTTAACGAAAGTTTTTTGTATGTAAGGGTCCCCCTGCCCAACCCAAACTACATACATACCTCGGCAAGCTCAGTTACCTTTTCTTTTCTTTATTGAAATCTAGACTCGACTGGCTCCGCTAGCTAGGTTCGCTTTTGGTCTTTTTTTGAACCTTACCTACTAATCGTATCATAATCAATGTTTGTTTATTTAATGCCCTTTGATTGTCGACGATAGCCTCCAAATCTGTCGTCGAATGGAGCGGGAGCGGTCTTAGAGTCTACCATCCATCCATCCATCATCCATTCATTGACCACCCACTCACTACCCGCATACAGTAGGTTCGCTGCAGCGCTTTATATGTATATGCCTGCATCCGGAGATCTCACTCAGATCCATCAATTAAAGGAGTGTATCAGCTTCTTTATCAGGGCTGTTTCAGGAGACTCGGTGGTGGCAGTTAGTGAGACTTGTATGATAAAGGTCTCGTCAAAGAATGAGATTAGTCGAGAGCTCTTTTCACTTTTACACTGCATAAATAAGGATGGAAGATTGGATCTACACGCTTCATTCTGACTGCTAAGCTGAATTAAAACGGGAGGTCGGTTGGTAGATTGGACACGGATGTGTTCATCTATGTACAACATACATGAACCGCTATTTGCGCCGTCGCCCCTTCATCTTCACGACTGGACAACTTGCAAATAACATGGACAGTCCAGATTAGATAGGAAAGGTGAAAAAAAAGGATAAGAAAGGGCTCGAATCGGTCTTTATCACAAGACCACAGAGCCCCTTATGATAACGAACAGATCAAGGACAGATCTACGCCTGCGGCGCGAAACCCAGCTTAGGACCGTCAGCGTGGAACACGACGTACTGGCTCTTCAGGAAAATGTCGCCGAAGATGGAGACGCCGATGCCATTGTTGTCCTGGATGCCACCGAAGCAGATCGGGCTGTTGTCGGTGACAGGGGCGTAGTTGATGAGGTTACCGGGGATGACGGCGTTGTAGCCGTTGATAGCGACGGTGAAGGACGGGAGCTCAGTGTCGCAGGGGAAGACGTATCCTCCGAACTGGGCGCTGTTCTGGGCCCCCGGTACTTGGCCGTAGTAGGCCTCCACGATGCCCCTGGGCAGGAGGAGCAGGGTGGTGCCGGTGTCTAAGACGAAAACAAAGATGTTAGCACGGTACACATGGGCTCTCACGTGTCATCACAGAGACAGGGACACAGAGAGAGAGAGAGAAATCTTACCAACGATGCCGTTGATCGACTCAGAGTTGACACCTGAGTCTCCAACGCCGTAGCCGCTGGCGGTGAAGCCCCAGAAGCCCCTCGAGGAGTCGACGTCGGTGTAGGTGATCTTGCCCGTGTACTTCTCGTGGTCGATATAGCCGAAGTCGTAGCTACCAGGGGCGTTGTGCTTCAGGGTAACTGCAAAGAGCGGGGCGTCAAGCTGCGACTTGACGGTGTCAAAGAAAGTATTCTGGCGCCTAGGCCTGACTGAACCAGACGCCGTCAGAACCATCGCTGTACTGAACGGAATCACGCAGAATCACAGACTTACCGGTGTTGATCGAGCTAAAAGCCAGGCCCAGCAGGCCATCGTTGTCCTTGTCCTGGACGAACTGCTGGCTGATCCTTCTGGCAGCCTCGACTGCCTGGTTGTGAGCCGTCACGCCGCCAACGGTGACGGTGTCCAGGTAAACATCGCCGCTGGCCGAGCTGCCGTCACCGTAGGCGATGCTCCAGGTGTACCCTTGCATCTTCGTCGCATTAGGCGATGGGTTGTAGATATCATGGCCGCTGCTCTGTGACGCAGGGAGCAGTGACGAGAACACCCACCTGGCAAGATATGTCAATCATCTCTGGAGCAGAAACATTTAAGAAGCGCGAAAGGCAGCTTACAGGTCCGCAGAGCCCGTGTCGAGATCGAGGTTCAGAGTCGAATTGCCAATGGTCACCGGAGTGAGGTATGCAATATCGTTGGCCTCCGGGGTCGTGACGGCGCTGCCTCTCTCCGCAGCTGCCTTGACATGATAAGGAACCGCACCGCCAAACTTGCGAAGACTGTTGGCGTAGACGCCCGGGAGGTTGACGGCCTTCGGAGTAACCTGCTTGGAAATCTGGCGGATCGAGAAACCACGGTGGTGCCTGTTCGTGGTGGGAACAGCCGACGCAACGGCAGAGAGAGCGGCCAGGACGACTGTGGCCTTGCTGAAAACGACCATGATGGAAACGAGCGTCGTTGGATTCTTGGGGAAATGAACGAGAGGTACTCAAGAATCGCAGGTCTCGAGCTCGATGGATGAAAAGGAGAGGGTCAGGAGCAGGAGGGGAGCCGTGCTTTATAATAGCTTCCAAGCCGCCTTGACATTCACCAGGGAGCCCTCCCGTATCACGGAGAATATCATTTCAGGGTCACCGCGGCCTACTGACCATTGCTCCACTGGGTAAACAACCGAAGCTCGACAAACGAGGGGTAGAAGATGGGTTCGCTGCCCTCCAGACCCCAGAGACAAGCGTTCCACATCCAAGCAGCACACGTTACAATGCATGCCAAGAGGAGCCTAAGGGACGCAGCCTGGCCCACCGATCTGGTCGAGAGACATGATGGCGGAGAGAGCAGCATCGGCTGCAGGGCTCCCCTGAAATCCTGAATAATATTTACGCGGCGGGGCAGGTGGTGGCAGAGCGATGGTAGTAGTATACGGAGTAGCATAAGTTAGTGGAGTCGAGGCAGCAAGATTCTGGTGTAGCCAAGAAAGATGCCTGAGAGAACCCGTCCATCGGTGTAACAAAGCTCCTTTTACCGTGCTGAGGCGAGCAGCCAAGAATCGACGACTGTGGGCTTGATTCGACGACATCGCGGCGATCCTCATCGCGTGGGGAGAGAGGATCGTCGGAGCGCGGAGGGTGCGCTGTGCCTGTTACATCCGTCCCTGCGCACTGTGACGGCGATGACACGAAGACATCCCATTCGAGGAGACCGTCGACCTCATCCTCTCGAAGACAGGGGAACAGACGCTCCCACTGGCCCGGTGGTCGATGATCCAGGAGCACCGAGCCACACGACCAGCCAATGTGGGAGGCTCTTTTTGACTCGCACATGATATTGCAGACGTTTGACAAAGGCAAACAACTTGTGTGGCGGATCGGAGATTTAGCCGTCTATTCTATCATAAGCACGCAGCATAGACCGCGAGTCCATAGACCAGTGTTGGAGACTTGGACTCAACGGGATATTAACGGAGGACTCCGTCGTGCCATGCTGTCGAGCGTCGCCAGCAACCCGCGGACGGACAGTCCAAGACATGATGACTTGGAACAACAGAGAGCGTGTTACCGGCTCCGGCGATCAGCAGACGGCACCTGCAAAGAAGACCCAAAGAAGCAAAAGAGAATTCGTCACGATCGGCCCCGCAGGAATGGGTGAGCTGCCATCGCCGCAAAGGATCAACAGGCCATGCATTTGGCCGTTGTGAGTGAGCCAGCGGTCTGGATTATGGCGTCCTGGCTATCGACGATCGTTGCAACGCCCACGGCCGCAAGAACCTCTGCTGTGGCCTGGCAACACAGGCTTCTGCGGACACCTGCTGCGTTAGCCGTGGAAAACGAGGCGATGTGCAGGGAGACTTCAGCCCATCCTGCAGACTGAGGTTGCAGTGGGCACGGCAGAGATAACCACATTCAACGTTATTTTTCTTCCCGACTGTTGAGCTCTCGAGGCAAGGCCGGATCGACAGGGCGCAGCTCGCTGGGTCTCGGCGACCCCGGGCTCATCAGGTTAGATGATTTAATTCGGATGATCGGCGGGGCCAGAGGCAGCAAAATCTCCCGAAAGCGTCGATCGCCCGCGTAGGGTTGTATGATGCGCGCCCGGCCTGCTTTCTACGGTAAAAGTATGCCACTTTGGTCCAAAAGCTAAAGTTCTGTCCCTGATCATAACGCCAGGGCCATCGTCGGACACGTTGGGGGGGCCGTTTCCCTTCCGACTCTTCACAAAGCACCTGCGTACTCCGTACTTCCAATCCATCAACATCTCCCGCAGCTCAACCCACTCGACCGACAGTTTTCCGCAGTCGAGATGTTTCTTGACGCCATGTCTCACAAGCGATGTTACCATGGACGCGTTTGTCCGTGTCTGTCCTCGACGGAGAGGTCGATACCCGATCCGTGCGAATCCACAAGCACTCCGGAAGTTAGTACTAGTTACAATACTACTTCCGCCGTTGAAGCTTGGAAGGGCGGCCGCCTGCGCCGTGTACGAGATACTTATGGCATGTTGGTCGCACATATTACTCACTGTACTCCGTGCACATGTTTGCCACGAGTAGATGCAGGCAGGATCTCACTTTTCGGAGTGGTTCGCCTTGGAATTATTCTCGGCCTTGATCCCTAGTCGCCTATGTGATTGGATATATATATAGTAGTAGTTTGATGGAGCATGGCCCCCAACGTTGATCAACAATCGTTTCCTCCAAGCTCGAAGTTTTATCAATTTACATCATTCTCTTGAACTGACCTCATGTCTGGAAAGATAGGCAGTCCTCCAGCTCTACAAAGAATTATTGGAGGATGTTACCGACTCTGGCAGTCTCAAATATATCCCCAAAAGACCTCGGTACACATGCGCAGATCCGATGTGGCAGATCATGCCGGAACCCGGGGATCTAGCAGAAAGAAAATACTCGTTTCTTTATTGAGCTGTCTGCAGGTCTCGGGATGCCACTGGACCCTACATATATATGCAGGTATGCAGAATTAGTCAATAATCAGATGATTTTGAAGCCGTTCAAGGAATGTGATTGCTTATAAAAAGCGGCCAGACTCCCTTGTGGAATGATTCTATTCTTCACTCTCAACCTACTAACATGGTCTAGATAACTAGTCTCAATCAATCGTTCTATGTTGCTTCTTGGGTCGCTCTATTGTGTTCGTACTTTTCTCTCTTCATGTAGGAGCATGTTGGGACTGGCTGCTTGTAAGCTTACATTCTCGGATCTGGTACGAAAAAGTTCAGTATAGGGCCACGTATGCCAACACCGGCATTATATGTCGCGATGTCAGTACAGTAGCATGTATGTACATGCTATATCTTCTCCCAATCATAAATGATGAAAATCTGCTTGATAGCAATGCCTCCCTGCCGTGGCCAACCAAATCTTGCGAATTGTCAAACATGAGCAATGCAGTATTTCCATCTCTCTCTCCTGTTCTGTGCCCTTTCATTATTTTTTTTTCATCTTTACTCTCTGCTTCTACTTTTCCTTCGCTTTAGAAAATTGTCTATTCTTTTTTTTTACTAAATTTAATGTATATAATTTTAAGGTTCTGACAGTTGAAAAAAGTCCACAACCAAGTCAGTGGAAGAAATTGTAACGACAGGCCTGGAATGCTTAGGTCGTAGGGTTTATCTTGAGAACGAGAGACAAGGGCGCCAGATATAGATAAAAGACGAGGTAGTATTGCTATCTTAGGATGTCCTATCGTTGCATGAGTTGACCACGAGGGTCTGAATTCATCTGTAGGGAGTGCCATTATATACATGACGCCTTGCTTGGATCATTCCCTGGGATCATCAGTTAGGATCGTGGTTATGGATCGCGGGGTTGGATCATAGAGCCGGATCATAAGAGTTGGATCATAGACGATCCTTTGTCACGTGATGACCCCTCTCTGTTAGTCCTTCTGCTTTGTGCTGTTACAGAAATAAATTATAAAAAAGATTCTAAAAGGCTGACGAAAGGGACTCAAAGGAAATTTGCATAATTATTAATATAGCAGCCTATTAATATTTTACTTGTCGCCTTTCTTCCTATGCTATGCGACAACAAATCAGAAGAACCAAACTTCAAACTGTAACGACAGGCCTAGATAGCTAGACCTAATAGGGCCGTTGGTTTATCTTGAAGACAAGAAACAAGGGGGTGAGCAATATAGCAGTAAAAATAAGCCTGTGTTACTAGCAATGTCTATATGACGAGTTGCTATGTGAGTCGACCACGAGGGTCGGATTCTGTCTGAAAGGAGCGTCATTATATACATGCTGCCTGTCCTGGGTCCTTGGGGATCATAGAATGGGATCATAGTTTTGGATCATAGGTTTGGATCATAG
>JGI26058J51888_1000190_pt1 | contig 43053 bp, 26 predicted proteins | sample HigsolmetaSP110D_FD_51888 | JGI IMG/M metagenome (IMG submission 51888) | reverse complement strand
ACAATGGCTGACCAGGAAAGCCTCAAATGTGAAAAAAAAAAAAACCATTGATTCGATAATCTGCTTCTCACCTTCCCTTACAACTACAATCCACCTGCAGATCCTTCGCCGTTTCACGGATAGGCACCTAACCCAAACTCAGACCTGCCTGCCTCGCCGCCTGAGAAGCAGTGAGCTGAACAACCACCGAAGTATCTCCTTCCACCATCTCCAGTAAACCTTGACAATCGGCTGAATTTCAGCGGCCAAACTGTTATTCCTGCCATTCCTTGGACTACTTGCTTCACACAAGAAACCGGTTGTGCTCAATCTGATAAGCAAGTGTATTTCGAGAGAAATACCATTAGCAATTAATATCAATTACAAGAAGCCACGAATTAGTCTTAATTGCCAGTAGCCCACAATACCAGACTGCGCATGCCGTCCTATCTATGGCAGCGTAGAGCTGCCGCATGGAATAAAAACACAAAATAGAAATTCCCAATCCAACTTCCAGAACGCCACCTTGCAGAGGACACTGGGGAATTCAGAAGTAGCAACAAGGGTACCAAGGAGGAATGAAATAAATGAGATGTACAGGGACGGGATATTTGTAAACATCATATAGGCCTCGATCGTGCCCCCCTCCCCGGATTTATGCACCGTGCCGTCTAATGTAAATGACAGAAAACGAAATTGAACAACCAATGGGTGGTCGAGTGGTATTATTATGTAGCATGCGAACAAAAGAACCAAAGAGCCGCCGGGCCGAAGACTGGAAGGAGGCACTTCTCAGAGAAGAAAAAAAAAAATCTGGCAGTGAATAATGTCAGATCCGCTGGATTCCCCAAGAATACCGGTTATCGCACGACAGCTGAGGCCAGGAATCCATTGAGTGATCGAAATACAGTCCACGGAAGGATTATCTTGTTTCGGTGTCCGGGTGTTGCAGAGGTCCATATTAACGAGTAATTATCAACGAGAATCCGTCAACCCAGGGTCCGCACGAACCCGCAACTCCTGCAATGCTGTAGCCCCTTGGGGGTATCAAAGTATGTCTGGAGAGAGGAAGCCCGTCAGCGGAGCATTCACCATAGAACACAGCCCAGTGATCTGCACCAACTGGGCTGCAATATAAAGAATATATCAAGGTTGTCAGTGGATGCGTACCCAGATCCCCCCTTCGCGTTCCCAAACACACCTGATTTCCTTCCCAAGCTTGTCAGGATTTCGATTCCGTCGATCCAAAGACCAGCTCTAACGTAGAAACCCAGCAGGATCTCCCCACGTCGAGTATCTAATGCACATTGCCAGACCATGGTCAGAAGGCGCCGTTGAAAATGTGGGAGTATAGAGACAGCGCCTGGAAAACTTACCTAGGACAAATTCGTCACCACCGGGCTTCCCTCCTCGTTTCCCAAACAGCTGGCTGGTCGAATCCTCGTAGAAGAATTCCAAGCCATCCAACGCATAGCCGTGATAGACTTTAATAGAGGTCAAAACCTTTTTCTGATTGACCGCACATTCCAGAATGACCTGCTCGGGCTGGGACCCTTCCATTTGAGAGAAACCCAGCTTGTTACCCCTGTAACCGAGTTGCCCGTTTGGAAGTTTCACCAGCGAGTATTTCGACTTCAACTGGCTGAGGTCATCGATGGTATGGCTGCCAAGGCCGCCAGAAAATATTACAAGCCGTATCTTTTTGTTCCTCTTGTCGCTGGGCAGTCGCTGTCGTATTTCGCTTTCCGTGACGGTAACTTGCTTCGGGATTCCGCTGTTGCCCATGTCGCCGTTGACGTACTCGACAAAGGTGCGACAAATATCGTCGCTTTCGGTGTAGATCTCCATAAACGCGACGCCGGAAGAGGCCGTAATCAGGATCTTCCCGTTGTCGACAGGCCATACCTGGACGCTGTCGTCTGAGCTGACGGGAGGATCACTAGGTAATCGGAAACATGGGTGGAATCGAAAGCGCAAGGTGTCGAGTCGATGCCATCCACATTCATCAGAAGGCAAGCACGGCCTCAGACCCGGGGATTTGGTGCGAGTTGAAAACGGCTCCCGGGTCGTGAAGGTGCGGTTGAGCCGCACATAGTCTCTGAGCATTATGCCAGACTCCTGGTGAGGACACCCGAAGAGATGGCCGACCTCGTGCAGGTGCGCCCCTATCCCAATGTTGGCTGCTTCCCAGTTACTTCCGGCTTCACCGCAGTCGTTGGCGACGTAATTCGTATCGGTGCGCGTGCAGTCGCTGAATGCACCGACGACGTCTTCCAGACTGGACGGATAGCTCTGGAGGCAGTGAGACCCAAAGATGGCCAGCTTAATGTTGTCCCCGGCAGAGCCAAGAGCAGCATGGCCGGTAATGGTTTGACGTTCTTTGTCCCAATGGGAGTCAAGAAGCAAAACCGATACGTATAGTTTCTGGCCTGGTTGGGGTTTGAAATAGTTTTCGACAGCTTCCTTGGCGATCTTGAAGAGCTCATCCTTCCTCGTGGCGGGCCCATACTGCTGAGCGATATCGAGGTCCCGGAGCTCCGCAACCGTCTTCTCCGTACGGATGACGTGAATCTTAGCCTCGTTCCTCATCTGCCCGGTGATCTCATCTCGGCAGCTGAGGGTGCCCGTCTGCCACTCTTCCTCCAAGCGGAAACACCGTCTTCCGAAGTTGTGGCGGAACATCTGTTCCCCAGTGAACGCCTGCCAAAGATAGGCGGCCATTCGATATTTCCGTATCGCAGTCTGGAGGCCGTTCCCTTCCCTCTGTATCCTCTCCGGAACAGCGTCAAAGGTGCCTTCGGAGTCCTTTCCCAGCAGAATGGCCAAGTGCAGTGGCGGAGCATTCACCAAAGGAAGGTAATTGATGGTCAGGTACGACGAATGAGTGGGAACATGGGTGCTTCCTGCGGACAGTTTTGGCGAGGTAAAGTCGAATCGTAGTTTATTCGGACCCGGCACCAGATGCACGAGCGCTTTAAAGTGTGAATCCCAGACGGGCCAGCTGATGGAAGGGAAGCTGTCTTGGTTATGGAAGACCGTCAAGGTTCCGTCCAGCGGATGCTGCCTTGGGTCTCCAATCTGGCCATAGATGAGCAACACCTTCTGGTGCACCTATTTCGAGAACAGTGGCAGTTAGAATCGGTTCTCAGATCGGTGGTCGAGTGCGCTTTCTCCATACCCATGAATTGTCAGAGATAGAAATGATCCGCGGTGCGTATGGAGATACGGGCGCAGGCGGCCTCAACAACCCATTGCTACCCTGTAAGAGATGGCCATTAGTCTGGTGCTCCTGAGATTTCCAAATCCAAGATTACACGGGGCAACACTCATCGGGTTCCGTACAACAAAGCTGTTCCTGTTCGAGTGGGGTGTGCTGGACACCGGCCGCTGTTGGGGGGCGGGCGCCAACGTGGCGGAACCGTTTATGCTGCCATTGGAATTGTTTATGGGAAGATGGGGGGAGGACAGGCTGGGTTTGAGCGAAGACGGAGGGGTGTTGGAGCTGTACGACGTATCCAAAGTGGAGGAGGATTTGCCCGACGTCACATCGCCGTTGGACTGCGGCTGCGACTCTGTGGAGGCGTCTGTTCGAAAGCTGGCCTTGGACCGGCGACGCAGCTCCTTGAACAAAGGCATTGTTGATGGCGATCCAGGGCCGGAGGTCTCGACAGAATCAACACAACGTGAGGATCAATATCACGGCGGCTGCTCTGCGGGACGAAACGAGCGGCAGGCACCTGGAAGGACCCTGGAAACGAAGCTCACGGGGAAGGAGAGCGTTTGCGGTCGCAGCTGGCAGACAAGTGCAAGTGAATCGCCCCGCCCGGAGACCCAGGCACACCGCGAGGCAGGAGAAATCGAAGGGCAGGACGGCTCATGGGACGGAGAAGCGAAGAGGGGGCGCGAACGGAGAGAAGGGAGAGAGAGCTACGAGAGCGAGCGACAGTGGGTCAGCAGCGACATGGAGAGTGTGTCGAGAACAACGGCCGCGGACGGTGTCCTCGTCGCCGATAAAGCTCGAGTCGACAGGATTCCACGGGCGCACGAGGGCATTATCAGCGTTGCAGGATGGACCTGAGCTGAGGCTAGTTTCACCTCTTCACGGCGCCGTGGGGCGGGAGCACCAGCCATCCTGCGTGGGATTCCTTAGGGAGTAGTGAGCACTCGCTGTCCCGGGCGCCGCGTCGTACAGTCCAGTGCACGCTGAACACTCCCAGGGACAGTGCAACGGCGGGCGGTTTGATGTCCAGACAGCATGACTGCAGTGGCGTGCAGATCCACGCCAGCTAAGCACGCCCGTCCACCCCCTCCAGCTGCTTAAGCGCCCCTCTGGGCAGCTAGCTGGATGCGGATGTGTCCCTCTGCGCCGGCGTCTGCATGCCCGCAAGCTCTGTCATGCTTTTGTCAGATCGCCCAATGATCGTGGTGAGTCGGCAAGGGTGCGTTTATCTGCCCCGCTCTCTCAATGCTCAAGTCTCTTTGCCAAGCGGGACTCGCCCATTGAGAATTCTAGGGCTGGAGGATCTGAGATACCACAGCTGACCTCTGCCACAGCAAAGTCTCATCATGAAAATACGCATGCAGACAAAACCTCCGAGCACCAGCACCCAATTGGTGACGCCGCATGGCAGGATGACTGTCAGGAACACAGCGAACAAGGAAGGGTCGCAGTTGGCGTTTGGATGCATCTGGGGGACCCTGTTCAAGTTGTAACACTGCCTGGGCAGAGTACGCAATCGGGCATGCCACGTTCTCTTTCCCCCTGGTCGCATATCTCTGGCATTATTACCCCATCTTTCATGAAACCACTGCCATCCCGCAGAAGGTTCTGTGCCGTCCTGCACTGCATGGATTCTCTCTGGAGGCTTTCATCTTGTTGATCTGCAAGGCCAGTGAAAAGAATATGGCTACGAGCGTATACTACAATATGGAGAAATTACTGCGGCAAACTCCAAGGGCAGGCGCTGACCACTTGACAAGGGGCCCTGTGTGAAACGGAGATTTCAGGCCTCGGGTTGGAAGGCAGCGATTTGGCATGGCAGATCCGTCGAGATAGGATCAGTTATGCGGGCCAGAGTATCTTTTTGGTTATTAGATTTCCGCTTTCGGAACTGCAAGACGAGCGGACTGTGGTGGAACCAAGGTTCTTTGTAGAGTAGTTCCAAATGGCCCTGCCTGTCGCGGGAGATGGGAGACCATAGCGTGCTATGGATGGCACAGTCCGTATGCCTCTTAAATGACCGGCTGGAGCCTGCATGCTCTCGCAGAACACTGAAAGCAGCAGGACTGGCGGACAAGAAAGCCGGCGCCGCCAAGCCAGCGGTCCCGACCGAGATGGCTGGGGCACGGCACGGGTCTGGTCCTCGCGCGTTGCTCTGTTTGGCTTCAGATCCACCTTTAAGGAACACTGAATTTGCTTTGATGTTCTCTTCCGTCCTCCAGCCATCGGTGTCAAACCTCTTACTTTCCCCAGAGTCCAAAGCCTCCTATCTTCCTGCGTCCTGCAGGCTGCATAAAATCGTCCAATCTCGCTCCCGCCTCTTTTCGTGCATGCAATTGAGCTTGCGTCTCATCCTCCCTTCATTATCGAACTGCCTCCCTTGCGTCCTTCTAGCGACCTAAACAACTCCGGACTCCTAGATCCTTTCAGCCACTCCAACAGACCATTATCGCATTTTGCGATCATAAGAGCTTCTGGATCTTAATGAATTAGCACAACTGCTGCTCAGAACCAAACATGTCTTTCTCGCGTCCATGCAGCTCTCCTGAGAAGACAATCCGGAAAATCGATATAGCTCAGGTGAGTTCCGACAAAGTCAATTTTTATGCTCCTTCCCAAAGGGCTGGGGTCTCCGCATCCTGGCTTTAGTGTTCCGCAACTGACGTGACCATTTTTTATAAGGTGTCCCTCAGTCTACAGGATCGCCTAGGCCTTGCCAAAGTCAAGTATCAGAATGGCCGTCTCCGTGCCTTGGAATCCCAGGACCAGAACCAGCAAGACAAGAATGGGTTTTTGGGAAGCGGGAAACCGTCCGATTCCTCGTCCCACGAGACAACATTTGCCTCATCCCCGGTTCGAGGCTCGGCGTTCTCAAAGGAATTGCCGCGCTCGGCGCGGAATAAGCACGCTGCAACCTTCAATCCGGGGATGATGCATCCCATGCTGACAGAAAGCCGCAAACGTGTCCGGTCAAACTCCATAACCGATCGCCCCGCAAAGACTCCTCGAGTCTCCTGGAAGAGCTCCCACCGATTACCAGAGTCGTCTCCCGGTTTCAACAGACCTCACTCGATGTACCATAATTACCATTCCTTCGCTTCGGAAACCGCCACTATCCCAGAGCTCTCCTCTCCGACTCTGCGCGGCCACTCTGACGACGAGAATGATCCCGATCTTCCTTCGCATAGTTTCCAAAACGTCAGCTCCTCCATGATCAGCTCTTCACCTCCTCGCACCCCGCCGCCGAAGCATGCTCGTCTGCCGCGGAACGACAAAACTACACAGAACCAAGACGACGCCGATCTCCTGCTCTACCTTGCCAACTCTCCCACCCCTGTCAACATGGGCGGCAAGACTCAGTCCCGAGATTTCCTCCCATCGACTCCACCCAGCCAGCACGCTGTCCTGCCGTCGTTGACTCCCACTCCCGGCGGCGGTGGTGGTATATTCGGAAACTTGAGTACTCCCAAGGAGCAGTTCAACTTTGCAGACTTTGTCAACGTGACTCCAAGCCCTGCACAGCGGCCATGGGGCGGGCGTACTCCCGGTGGCCCCTCCAGGACCCCACTTGCCACCAAAGACGCAAGGAAACGGCTCAATTTCGATAACATGGGCCCGCCTACCGCGGAGAGTCCCAAGAATCGTGAAAAGGAATCCGGCATGACTTTGCAGCTGGGTGAAGAGCTGCGGCCTTGAATCGTTCGTCCTTTTGTGCATTTCCCTTTTGCTGGTACTAAGTAATGGATCTCGGACACGACCTCTATGATGCATGATGTGCGTTACGATGTGTGATTCTCCATCATCATCATCATCATCATCATGTTTCCGTCGACGCGTTAATTTTGCTTTTCCTTCCTTGCATCCACGGTTGGTCACTCTTCCTTCTAATCATCTTGGTTTTCCTGCGCATTCATGTCCCACATTGTCCATACATCCTGCATCTTTGTTTTGCTACGGATACACCTACCACCACCACCACCACCACCACCGCCACCAGACACACCTGATCTCTGTACCTGCACCACACGGTTTCTGTTTCATTTCCCCTTGTTTCCCCCTCACAACGCTCTCCCACTGCAAAAGTCTCCAACTTTTGGCTATTCTTCTTCTTCCAGCCTTGAGCACCGGCGGGTCAATCATCTTCTGTATGAGTACGGATGGCTATGGATGGGCTACGGCAATGGCAAAGTGCATGTGACGATGTGACTTGGCTGCTTGTTGCTGGCACACTGGATACCCACGCATCAACCACGACAACAGTCTCCTGCAGACCTGGATCTGAATGCATGTACTGTACATTCCGAGGTAGCATAGCAGAGACCGGAACCATAGCTAGTTCTTACAAATTAAAAAATATCCTCAAAATATAAATGACAAAAATCAATCATAGATTATTAGTCGAACGTATTATTACAAGTATTCCGCGCTTTCACCGGATCATCTCATAGTACAGTAGTTGGTGGACACCGGGACACCGACATTTTTTTTTCACCGTCTCTACAGTGACCAGCGTGTCGACTCACCGACCGAGGGAGTCGGGACAAAACAATGCATACCTACTGCAAGGTATTTAGTAATTCCCCCACCCCCTCCCCCAAAGACGCAAGTTAACCGAAGTGGGGTTGGGGTTGACGGTTGACGTTGACCCGACGACGCGCTTCGAGACCGCGTTCGCGTCGTTTTCGCGTCGGTCGCTATCTCCAAAAACGGCAACGATGCTAAATTTAGGCGGGGATCTAAAGTGAAATTCTGACGGGAATTTCCATTTTCCAATGAGATCCCTGTCCGGTTTGTCGGGGTTTATCTCTTGGCGGCAGATCCTGCGTCGGAAAAGACGGTAAAAAACCTTCCAATCAGCCAATGGGATTGTGAAATTGGATATCTATTTTTGATTGGCGCCGCCGGGATGGCGTCTGCCGTGAGCCAGGCTAGCCAGCCGAGGCAGGCCTGCGGGCACGTGTGAGGGGTGCATGTCTGGAAATTCGAATCACGCGGAGTGACTTGAGTGAACCTCTGACTGCAACGTCGCACTGATGATATATCCTGAGCCCATGCCATTGCTATTGATGTCGTCGGACGTACTCCGTATGATCTGACGGGAGGCAGCTGGGCGCGTATCAGCTGCCGACAGTGGCAGGAACGGGAGATGCCCCCAGCGTCTTCACAGCTCGAAGCCTATTGATGATGTTGACGCTTCAAGACGGAGCTTCAATCCTCCTGCAAGTCAAGCTCATCATCCTCTTCTTTCACCAGCTGACTGTCTTCCACCTTCGTCCGCTCCACCTGCTTCCTCCACAGACTAGCGAGGTGATCCGACGTGCTCGCCTCCTCGATAGACTTGTCCTCGCGGACCCGCAGAAAGCGCGGAAACCGGAGGCTCAGCCCTCGCTCATCGCTCACCAGCCCGATCGCCGCCGTGTACGTCGGGCTGAGCGTGATATCCGCAAACGCGACTTCCCAGACCTCCTGCGGCTCGAACCACACGTCCGGTTCGGGGCCGTAGTATTCGATGTAGCTGGGCCGCGGGATGACGTTGTGGCTGCCTTCGGCGTACTTTTCCTTGTTGGCCTGGTAGAACTTGTCCGAGAAGCCGGTCATGCACTTTGTGACGGCCTCCAGCATCCCGGACTCCGGGTTGCGGACGGCCATGAGGATGGGGGACCACCATTTCGCTTTTCGGCCCTGTCCGTGCCATCCTGCGATGGGAATCAAGTCCAGGGTGTCGAAGGACGTGGTGTAGTCTTTCTTCACCTTCAGCCAGGACTCCAGGCGTTTGTCTGGCTCGTATGTGGACAGTAGAGCTTTCCGTCGGGATCCCTTCTCTTTGGTCTCAGCGGGCTTCGGCTTTTTGGGCTCAGGGCCGCTTTTGTCGACTTCCAACTCTGAGTCGACAATTTCCTCTCCGCTGTGTATGACTTCGGGTCCCCTGACGAGATCTGGTTTCGAGTCATTGTCAAGGACCTTCACCATGATTCCTTCGCACCTGTTCTCAGTAGCACTCTTGAAAAATTCCAGAACCGCTTCGGAATCAGCGGATGTCGCATCAAGACTCTTGACCCAGGTGAAGCGATTTGGGATTTCGACAAACAAGCTTCGAAGCAGGTCCCTTCGCTCCCTGAAGGACCTGTCAAGTAACGGTTCACCGTTGAGGTACATCAGGTCAAATGCAAAAAGACACACGTTGACCTTGATAGACTCTAGGCCAACGTTCTTCTTTGCACGATTCGTAAGGACCTGGAAAGGCTGGAGTTCTCCTGTCTCCTGATTGACGGCAACAACCTCCCCTTCGAGGATGAAGCTCGAGACGCCTTCCCCTCTAAACTGCGGAACCAGAGACACGAGATCTGGATACTTTTCTGTCATCAGTTCCAGGTGCCGAGAGAAGATAGATACCTTCCCCTGGGCGTCACAATGGACCTGCGCACGTTGCCCGTCGTACTTGTATTCGCAGCTGAAGTCCCTTCCTTGAAGTTTTGTAAGCATCTCGGGGAGATCCCGCGTGATACTGCCCAGCATCGGCCTCAGCGGCACATGGAGGGTCAGCCCGCACCGCACCAGGAGCTCTTCCGTGACCCCGATCTCCAGAAGACAAGGGACAAGATCATCGTAGTTCGGATGTCGGGCATAGGACGCTTTGACGATCTCTTCAGCTCTACTGTATATCTCGGCAAGCTCCTCTTTCTTCAGACGCGCAAGCTCCTCCGGCGAATAGACGGAGAACTCTGCGCCGGCTGGCTTTGAGTAAAGGAAAGCTCGAGCAAGTGCGATGAGCATGGTCGTCTTCACCGCCCCGATTCGCAGGTGCTGGACAAGGGTCCTGACGATATATCTGCTCTCTTCGGCCCCCCGCGTATCTTGGAGCAATTTCTCGACGATCCGCTGCTTGGTCTCCTGACTGCCGGGTCCCTTGCTCTTGGCGATTTTCAGCAGTGACTGATACACACTTTTGATCGTCAGGGGCTTGGGCTTTTTCAACGTATAGGTCTGTCTTTTCTTAGCCTCGAAGGCAACGTCGCCAGCGTCTCCATGCTTGTCGTAGAGCGTTTTAAGCCCCTGGCTATTTAAACCGTATATTTTCTTCAGCGCCTTCGATATTGCGGAGCCCCCCAGACCGAGCTCTAACGGGACATACGGAGGGGCAAATGAGTTCGTCGCCAGCCAGACCGCGGGGAGAAGGCTCGAGGGATCTCCCTCGATAATGACCCTCAGGACGTTGACCAGCGTATCGACGATCTTGATGCGACTCTGGGTGCTGTTTACAAGGACAAAGCCCCTCGTCAACAGCGCATATGAGGCGTCTCCGCCATCCGCGGCCCAGTGCTTCTGGAGCTCTCCCACGTACTTCGACGGCTCAAAGGTCAGCGGGCTTTGATCGAAAGGGATAGTCGAGCAGATGGTGTCTTCGGCATTGGCGGAGGACTGCAAGGAAAGCGTGTCTTTCTTTGGCGGAAGACTGGCTGGTTTGGCATCAGGACTTTTCGGTTTCCCAGGAGCTGGAGCATCAGGCTTCAATTGCTCCGATTGAGTCACTTCGAGTCTTGCTGAGGCCTTATCGGTCTGCGACGCAATGCCGTCCTCCTGATCCCATTGCGCCTGAAGCTTCCGGGCAAGCGCCTCGTCAGATAAAGTCTCATCCGCATCTCGAGGCACTGGCTCTCGCGGTTCATCGTCTTTCTTGGTGCGCTTAATAGCTTCTCCTTTAAAGAAAGACTCGATGCTCCGCATGCGCTGCGGAGAAGTCTCCGCGTCATTCCTCTTGCGTTTCTTCGCGGGGCTGGGCATAATCGCTCATATCTATGCAAGTACGGAAAAATGATTGCTGAGCGACCCCAGCGAGTCGCAAATAAATTAATAGATTTATTGCATTTTGGTGGCGCGCTCGTATGCTCGTGCGACGCGGTAGGTGGAGAGTTGCGAGCTTCGAGCTCCAGCTCCGCGGCGGCGGTTGACGCTGACGTTGATGGCTCCGTCGGCCGCGGCGCGGGGGACTTCGTGTCGACAACTGGCACATCTATCTCCCTCTCAGCAACCAGACTTAGAATGGCGACCTCAGTAATATCCAGGCTCTCGCCACAAGAGAGCGCAAGGGTCGAAGATTATCTAAATGACAAAATACAGACCGCCGCGGACTTGGAGAGCCTGGACTCTCTGCTCGCGAACCTCCGCGCGCAACAAGAGCTTCAGCGGAAACAGGTACGGACTGCCCGATATTTATCAAATCTACAAATTCGATTAAATACTGACTCAAAATTACAATAGTTAGCCGAAGCCCAGGAGGCACTTGAAAAGGCGACCAAGGCCTCCAACGACCATGCCGACGCCCTGCGAAGACAGGCCGAAGAGTTTAATAGACAGCAGGCCGACATCGACAGGCGCTTGAAGATCATCACACAATCCGACACGAGCGATGACGCGGTACGGCATTTCGAGGCGAGCATGGAAAAGCTCCGACGGCTCGACGTTTCGAAGGGGTATATGGAGCTGCTGAAGGAGATAGATGGGCTCAGGTATTAATTAGGCTCCCATCTCCAGTCGTTGACAACTCATCCGCTGACGCAGTCGCAGCAAAGAAGCTACAGAGAAGGTCAAATCCGCTCCCGGTCTTGCCTTGCAGCCATACACCCGCTTGCGGAATATCACGTCGTCGTTGAAGGACGCTCAGCCTGCGGCCGATGGTGCGGCTCCGCATCTGGTCGACTATACGGAAAAACTGGCGTCTGGGCTGAGGGAACAGTTAAGGAGGGATTTCAGCGGTCAACTGCAAAGGGTCCTCGAGAAAATGAAATGGCCCGGAAAGGAGTTGACGCTCACGGATGGACTGATAAAGGAATGGATGGATTGTGTGCGATTACTCCTAGATTTGCAGGAACCGTACGTAGCATTTTTCAGCCCACTTCCCATAATGCCTATATCAAGAGAAGAACCTTATCCGCTAATACCCATACTTGCAGTGAACTTGAACCACGACATCCAACTCCCGGCAGCCAGGACGCGGAACCGCGTGTTCTTCTACCGCTGGAGGTGATGGTACATCCGCTTGAGCTCCGATTCAAATACCACTTCAGCGGAGACAAGCCAACAAACAGACTCGACAAAGTATGAATTTGCTCTGATAATAATGAAAGACATTGAACACTAATTCTGATCATCCAGCCCGAATACTTTCTCTCGCATGTTCTGGACTTGATAAACACTCACAGTGGCTTCTTCGCATCGTATCTCCAGCCGATCTTTGACGAAAGGGCGCAGAAAGTGGGATCAAATCTCGAGTGGAACTACTTCAACTCTACACACGCCTTTATTACCGCTCTACTGCCCATGCTGCGGCAGAAGATCACCACGTTCCTTCCGCAGATTTCGAATCACCCCCAGCTGCTTAGTCACTTCATCCACGAACTCATGAATTTCGACAACGAGATCCGCGAGACGTGGAACTACCTGCCGGATCCGTACGCCGAGGAGAACTGGAGGGGTCTGACCTGGGAAGTCCTGACCAAGCAGGGTTGGTTCGACCGCTGGCTCCAGGTCGAGAAGGACTTTGCCCTGTCACGCTACAAGGACATCATCGACGCCGCAGACAGCGGACACATCGACTACGACGGCGTCGAGCCGACAGCCACAAAGCCCACGAAGGCTGCCATCCGCGTCAACGATCTCCTCGAGACGATCACGGAGCTGTACCGCCCGTTGTCGTCGTTCAGCCAGAAACTGCGCTTCCTCATCGACATCCAGATCACCATCTTCGACAAGTTCCACGAGCGTCTGCATTCGGGTCTCGAGGCTTATCTGGCTATGACATCCGCGATCGGCCGGACTGTGCAGGGCGCCTCCGCAGAGGAGCAAGCCAGCCTCGGAGGCGTCGCAGGGCTCGAGCGCCTCTGCCGCGTCTTCGGCAGCGCAGAGTACCTCGAGAAGAAGATGCAGGACTGGAGCGACGACGTCTTCTTCCTCGAGCTCTGGGCCGAGCTGCAGGAGCGCGTCCGGAAGAACAAGGACGGCGGCCGGAACGTCGCGGGCCCCATGTCCGTCGCGGATGTCGCGTCGCGGACCTCACAGGCCGTCACGGAGAACAGACACAAACGGACGCAGAGCGCCATCGCCGACGGCGCCCTCTTCGACGAGACGGCGTCGGCGTACCGCCGGCTCCGCCTGCGCTCCGAGTCCATCATCACATCGACCCTCACCTCCAACACCACCTCCGCGCTTCGCCCTTACGCCCGCGTCTCTACATGGGCGTCCCTCTCGTCCAACAACACAGGATACTACCCCCTCCCCCCCTCCTCCGACCTCGCACCCACGATCCGCACTCTCTCTCCCAGCGTCTCCTTCCTGTCTCGCGCGCTGGGCGTCGCGCCCCTGCGGCGCATCACGCGCCAGCTCCTCCTCAATATCCAGGCTTACATCTGGGACAACGTGCTGATGCGACACACCTTCTCCGGCGCGGGTGCGGCGCAGCTGGCCAGCGACGTCGAGCACATCTGCAGCGTGGTCGACGGCGCGATAGGCAGTGGCAATGGCAATGGCAACGCGGGCTCGGGCGAGTCGTCGGAGCGGGTGATGAGGAAGTTGAAGGAGGGGCTGGTGCTGTTGTGTTTGCCGGTCAAGGATCAGCAGAAGCGGAAGCAGGATAAATTAGATGATGATGAAGAAGTGGAAGCGGCCTGGCTGGCGGAGGAAGAAGAAGGGAATAATGGTGAGACGGAACAAGAACCGGAACCGGAACCAGAGCCAGAACCGGTGGAACCGGGCCTCGGTCTGGATCTGTGGGAAGTCGAGAAGAGGCTCTTCGCGAGCAACGAGAGCGCGAGGGAGGTGCTTGCGGAGCTGGAGATCGAGACGCTGACGGAGGCGGAGGCGCGGGCTGTCTTGGAGAGGAGGGTTGAGATTCGCAGTTAAGCTGATGATGCGAACGCCGCTTGGGGAACCGGAATATGATATATGATATTATCTTAGATATCTGGGTGCTTACTTACGCACTTACTTGATGGACGAGAATATAGTGTCTCAGAGGGTTTCCAGGTAAATATCTATGTTCAAAAAGAGTCGTTATTTTTGTTGTGAATGGAGATGAGATATCATTCATAATTGGTGCAAATATATATATATATATATATACCCGGTGGAGATGGTCTCAGTGTATGATGTATCTATCTACGGATATCAAGTATCAGCATATACATATACATATACATCGATGATGCAAACGTTTCCAAATTCTGTTATCCAAAAATCAGATAACCTCCTGTCCGCTTTGCGGTCGGGTTCCATAAAAGGAACAAGACTCGCACGCGCACCACGGGCCCATGTCTCCTCTCACCTGGTCTCCTCCGGGGTACAGGACCAAGCGGCTCAGATACCGAGGCAGAGGTAGAGGAAGAGGCATCCTCGGCAAGTAGAAATGGAATGGTCAGAACTCCAGACGCCCCTCCGCACCTCCTAAGAATCTCTCGACTTCAACCGCTCAACGACGCCCGGCCCGACCTCCTCGATAGCGCGAACAAGCGCCTCCGCCGTCTCCCTCCTCGTCCGGATGTTGACCACGCAGCGGAAGAACTTGCCACTTCCGACCGCTTCGTCGTCGCCGCTCGGGGGCGCAAAATCGATCATGAACCCTTTACTCACGATCCCGCGCGTCACCTCCTCGGTGACCTTGCTGTTGCGCCTGCCGCGCTCGACCTCGTCCGGCACCGAGCCGGGCGGGAAGACGAGCTGGCGGCCGGGGGCGTAGTAGAAGCAGACCTGCAGGCAGGGGGGCGGGTTCTCGCTGACGAGGATGAAGTTGGGGTTGTCGGCGACGAGGGCCGCGAGGTAGGCGGCGACGTCGCAGGCCGAGTTGACCTGGCGCTCGTAGCCCTCGGAACCGTAGTAGGTCCAGCCGAGGAAAAGCTTGAGGGAGTCGGCGCGCCGGCCGCACTGCAGGGTCAGGTCGGCAAGGTCCCAGACCTCCGGGGAGTCGACGCGCAGGTCGGCTTGGTCAGCCGGCTTTCCGCTCGTCACGGGCTCCGGGTCATCATTGTGGAAGAGGTAACCGGCGGGGAGCGTGTTGGCGCGGTGGAACTGGCGGATGTCTGCTCCGAGGAGGAACGAGCATGTCACGGGGACACCGAGCATCTTGTGCGGATTGATGGCGATGCTGTTCGCCTTCTCCGCCCCCGCCAGTTTGTGTCTCTGGTTCCTGGAGAAGACGAACGAACCACCCCACGATCCGTCGACGTGGAACCATAGATTGTGTTTCTTGCAGATGGCGGCGATCTCCTCGAAGGGATCGAACGAGCCTAAAACGGTCGTGCCGGCCGTGGCGTTGACGTAGAAGGGCGTTCTCCCTTCATCCTTGGCCTGCTGAATGAGCCTCTCCAGCTCCGACGGGATCATGCGACCCTGCTTGTCGACGGGGACCGACCACACGGCCCTGCTACCGAAGCCCAGCATCTGAGCTGCCTTCTCGATGCTGTAGTGGCCATGGGCGCTTGTGAAGAGCACAAATCGGCGGTCGCCGTAGCCATCCGTCTTGGTGCTGGGGAATAGGTTGTTCCGCGCAATGACAATCGACGTCGTATTCGACGCCGAACCGCCCTGGACGGAGATACCACCCGCATGAGGACCGGTCAGGCCGAACAGGGACGCCAATTGCCTTGCCGTGTGCTTCTCGATGACCGAAAGGGCGGGCGAGACCTGGTAGACATGGACATTGGTGTTCAGCGCAGCGAGGATCAGCTCCGCGGCGACACCGGGCGCGTTTGTCGACGCGTACAGCTTGTCCAAGAATCCCTGATGCCAGGTGTTGACGGAGTAGCGCAGAACCTTCTCCAGGATCTGGATCAGACCGTCCTGTCCCTTTCCTGCCGTCGGGAACTCCAGCTGTAGAATATCCTGCAGTTCCTCGGGTCTTTTGTAATCCACCAAGGCCGTGCTGCGCTTGCCGGCATGGCCATTGACGCCGTTGCGCTCGGTCTTCTTCGCATCGAACGTGTCTTGATCTGCGGAGCGGATGAAGGGAATGATGAGATCTCGAACGGCGTTTAAAAGCTGCGATGCGACAAACACACTGTCAGTCAAAAAGGCACTTGACGCAAACCCGACACGGACAGTAGGAAAAACATCATACAGAACGAAACGGTTGAACCGGAGAAAGGACATGGGCTCATCGCGTTTGACTCACATTTCGCACTTCCTCAGCCCGATCCGGATTCTCGTCCGGTCGAATGTGCGTGGAGGGCGGAGTATCCACGGCCATGGAGGAATAATGTGCGATGTCCCTCAGAGCCGCTGATGTCGTGGGGATACTGGGCTGGAAGAAATGAGGGCGCAAAGACCGACAGCGCGCGCGTCCGTTTTGATGTTTAATCAGCATCAAGAAAAAGTTCCCGGGGATTGCGACATCGGGCCTAAGGGTCCTCGGGATGTGGCGACAGATCCCGCCGGCGTGACATCATCTCCACGACCCTCTGCGTCTGGGGATGCGCGTGCATCCGGGGGATATTCTTGAGTCTCCCGTTCGCGAGGGATCAAAGAACGATCGGGGTGCAGAGAAAAGGCGCTCAGCGGCGCGTCACGGCCTTTCGCTTCTGGGATGCACCCCTTCCGCGGGGCACAAGCCCATGTGAGGCTCTGAGGGCTGCTCGGGATGTGCCAGCCCACTCGAGCGACGGATCCATGATGCAGGCAGGAGACAGTGGAATGGAGTGATATCCGTTCAAGACTCGAGGACACACGACTGCTGAAGGGAAGATATAGAGCAGCAACACTGTCGTCTACACCTCGCACACGATCCAGGAACACGCTAGCTGCGTCACATGACAGGGGCTGCCATCATGTGAATCCGCGATGAGTCCATTGGATGCCATCAAACATCTAACCACACTTAAACAGAAAACAAAAACACCCTTATTCCTAGCCCAGGGTACTTTTTAAAACTGAAACTCAAGCTGTACACGGCATGCTATTTACAGTACAACTAAACATAACCCATTAGAGCTTTTTATGACTTAGCCGCAACGACCTTGGGCGGCTTGGGCGGCTTCTGCCTGCTCTCGACAGCCCTCGCACGCTCCGCCCGCTGGGCAAACCTCGCCCTCGCTATGTCAATCTTCGACTTGGGCCGCTCCGCCGCGCCGTCGCCGTCTGAACCCGTCGGCCGGCTGTTGTCCTGGCCCTTGGCTTTCGCCTTCCACTCCCCCCGTCGCCGCTTGTACAGATCCATCGACCAGTTTCTCCACACGGCGCGCCCGACGAACGAGTCGCGCAGCGCGTACTCGTTGCGCGCGAGCTCCTCGGCCAGCCGCTCCTTGACGAAGAAGAGGTCCTTGGTCGCGGGCCACAGCGCGTCGGCCACGTGCGAGCCGCTCGTGTCCAGCGCGAGCTCGCCCATGTGCCCGAAGAAGCGGGGCGTGAACTGGCGGCGGAACTGCGCCGTCGATGTGGGCAGGGTGAGTGCCTGCTGGATGACGCGGGAGGCCATTGAGTCCGTGGCCATGCGCATGATGGCTTCTGGCGATTTGGCCAGGAGGCCTGAGTAGATGAGCTCGCTGAGAGGGCCGGGGACGGTCAGCATTGCCTGTGCGAGCAGCGAGCCGTGGACCCTCTCCGGCGGGATGGCCGTCTGATTATTTTCGGCCTTCTGTTGCTTCTTGCGAGATTCCTGCTGTTCGTTTTCCTGTGATGACGACGTTGTTGATGTCGTATCCAGACGGAGGATCTGGTTCAATCTGGTAGACGGATCCTTGTCGTACGCGGACTCTAAAGCTTTTGCCAGCGGAGCCGTGTCGACGCCTCGCACGACACATCGCTCGATCAGCACCTTTGGAACGATCATCCTCGACCGTTCGACCAGAGTAGGAATCTCGGGAAGAATCAGCCCCATGGCGTCCTGTAGATCGTCCTTTCCAAGCCGCTCCAGGACCCGGAGCACCACGTAGCCAGCGGTCTCGCTCCGCGCCAACGAGGCAATCCGGTCCTTGATGCTGTTCTTGTAGAGGTTCTTGAAGATCTTGCCCGGAGCGCACCGCACCATGGTCTCCAGCAACCGAGACCCAACCGGATCGTAGAGCAACCCCTTGATGAACGCCGCGCTCTGCGATCCTTCCTCCAAGGTCTCATCCGGAATAAGCCTCTTCGTAAGCGAGTTGGCGTCCTTCGCGCTGGACTTGCCAAAGTGCAACAGCTCCAGGGTCAGCAGCACCTGCAGGACCGGGTTCCCAACGGGATGGGTAGCCAGCGTGCGGAGATACGTATCGTCCATCACGGACGTCATGTCCTTCATGACCTTCTTCAGCGCCGTCTCGAACGACTCGGGGACGGGTCTCTTCTGCGCGATGGCGCTTTCGGCTTGCGATTCTGTTCCGCCGGCAGCAGCAGCACCGAGACCCAGCCTCTCCTTCTTCTTGCTGGCGACGACGGAGTCGTTCGAAGCGATGTCGACCGGCTCGCCCGCCAGCACGAGGAGTAAAATCCGAATGGCATGCGACGCGAACTTCTCCGTCAACAGGTACCCCCAATTGCCCTCCAGCTCCTCGACCACCTTCAGAAACATCTCCGCCAGCGACAATTCCCCTTCTCCAGCTTCACCACCACCACTCGACTTGTTCTTATTCTTATTCCCACCGGCAGGTTTCGAGATCTTCTTCGTCACCGCGGGCGCCGCATGAATGAACAGCGTCTCGCAGCAATGGCTCGCGAACCGATGCTGCACGAGGTGTAAAAAGTGGCCCAGGAACTTGCCGAACAGGCGCCGGATCTGATGCACGTCGGACAGGGAGATGAGCTTCTCCATGAGCCGCGAGCACGACTGGCTGCAGGCGATCTTGAGCTCCTTGCCGTCCGCCTCGGCGTAGACGCCCTCGAGGAAGAGCCGCCTCTCCTCGGCGTCGCGGAACTGGTTCAGCTCGAGCACCTCGTTGGCGCGCGAGAAGTACTCCTGCTCCTCGGCGTCGAGGAGGCCGTAGAAGGGCATTTCGGTCTTCGCTCCATTTCCGCTCCTGTTCTCTTCTAATGGGATGTAATCCGGTGCTTCGCTTTCATGGTTCTTATCGGTCTCGTCGGTAGATGGCTTCTGCCGCTTCGCGGTCGGTGGCTCATCGCCAGCGGCGGCGGCTTCTTCGCGTTTTCGCTTCGCGGCCGCGCGGCGGCCTCTCTTCTGCTTCTCGCGAGGCATGATGGGCGGACCGTCGGGTCGCTCTGTAACAATGGTTTTTATGGGGAGGTTATTGCTCAAGCCCGCCGCGCAGGAAATTTTTGGATAAGCTACTGGTCCAAGCTCCGCCCCTGGGCGGGACGGCCTGAGGTGTTTGGCCTGTTTGCATCTCAACCCGACAAGGCGGAAACCGCCTCGAATATCAAGTGCAGATGAATTTAATCATTGAATTTTAGTGCCTGGAGAATAAAACTGGCTGATATAACGAGCAGGTCATGTCTAGATCATAATATCGTACGTCTGTAGCTTAGATCTTTCAGGCGCACCTCAAAAGATGGCGAAAGGCATTATAAGGAGTTGTTACTGAAGTAACACGTGCAATAATACATTTTCATTGATTTTCAGTAGATCACCACCCATTTTTAACATTTCGTACGTCATACAGTCGACATGGGAAAAAAGAAAGTCATAACACATCAGACGAAAGGAAGCACCAAGATGTTTTACACGCCGGAGTATACGGCCGACACATGTTTTCCGCACTCGATACGTTGCTCCATGGTGACCGTCCGATTGCCCACCTTGCCCTTGTAGTGCGGCACGACCTGGAACCGCTGCTCCTTGTCGCTGTCCGGATTCTCAATGTCCGCAGGAGGTCGTATGTGTGTCGGAGCAGGGACGTTGTTTCTCTTGCCGGTGCCGAGTTGCCAGAACTCGTTTCCTCCCCAGAAGAGAGCATCCGAACCGAAGTAGGTCTCATTCTGCGAGGCATTGTTGGACACGCTGAGGTGGGTATTGTTGGCCAGAACCGCCGAAGCATGGGTCGAACCAACAGAGATCCGGTGCAGACGGATGGGTAAGAGCCTCTTCGTCTTGTCGTCGTATTCGTAGAGACCGCTCAGAGCTTTCACCTTCGTGGGTTCATCCTGCAAGTGCGTCCATCGTCCGTTTCCAAGAGTACCGTAGATCCCTTTGCCAAAAGCCCAGGTGTCCGCCGAAATGCGACCCAGGTCCCGCACTTCCGACGGGTCCTCTTCGGGTCCGAGGATTCGTTTGGCGTCCACAGTGAAGAAGCTGGTCGCACCACCTGCCGCAATGCTGGTCGCCTTTGGAACCCATTTCTTGCCCGGGTAGAGACTCTGGAGAGGCAGTGCAGTGGGTTTGTCAATGAATGGTGCCGCAGGATCGAACTCAACACCTAGCTGACCGAAACCGTTGTCACCGAAGACGAAAACGCGACCATCCTTGCTAAGCGCCAAAGAGTGGTAGTCCCCGCTTGCAATCTGTACGATCTTGGTGCCGCGAAGTTCGGTGATCTCATGGCAACTGTCGACGGGTCCCGCAGGTCGCGTCGCCCAAGTTAGCCCGGGGATGCCGAGCTGACCCTTGGAGGGGTAGTGTTCAGTCGCTGAAGCCGCGGAGAAAACGCGGCCAGAGCTGGTCAACAGCAGAACATGCTCTAGTCCACCACTGATAGCGACAACCTTTTCACCCAGCCCCAGGCGCGGTTGAAGGAGACGGTAGCTCAGCCGCGCTCTGCCGGCCCAAAAGGGCAGCCAGGAACTTTCCTGCAACTTGCGGCCAGTCCGCTGGTCGTCCTTGGATATGGGTAAAGAATATACGCTTCCATTGGAAGAAAGCGCAATGATCCGGTCCCGAGACATGCACAGCGAGACGAGATCCTTGCCGGTTAGAGTCTTCGTGGGCTTGAATTCAGTCTCAGAGAATCCCTTGCCCCACTGAACCAAGTCGCCGTTCTCGGTTATCGCAGCCCCCGATCTCTCATCTAGCTTGAGGTCTCTGAGAAGTTGGCCGTTGAAGTAGGATATCCTCCGCGGAGCCTTGATGATGGCTTCATCCGAGTCCGGGTCCACGACACGACCGCTGTTCGAGCCCCAAGCATACACCCCGGGATTTTCCAAGCTTTTCTTCACCTGCACATGCTGAGAACTCAACCGCTCCCGGACCTCTTCCGTCGATAGAGCGCCGTCCGCCCTCGGAGTCTCAAAAGTGATATCGACAGGCGCGGTCTTGGGTGCAACATCCTCCTGCTTGTTTCTTCCAATTAGATATGCAACAGATGCCGCAGAAGTTACGCCCAACACGCCCAGGGTAATCCGAAACCACGGAGAGGAAAAAGGGGAATTGTTTGGAGCTCGCTGATTATCGCTGGAGTAATGCCTGCGCCATTGTAATCTGACAGGCCGGGGAGTGGTGGAGAAGCCGGGAGCAAAGGCGACGATCCTTGTCGCCTGCCTTCGTGTCCGATTTGCAAGCATGGCTAGGTGAGAACTCGATCGGGCCCTTTAGCACTCGCTATCCATCACTTAAAAACAAGCCTTGGAGAAGAAGGGCGGCAGAGCGCAAGACATCAAAAGCTGCTCCCCGCGGGAAAGGAACTCCATGCCGCTAGCGCGGGCGGGCGTGGACGGCAGAATACCGCAGGTCGCAGGATCCGGAGTCATCCAACTGGTCTCAGTGGACGACGGTCGAGCAGCTCCTGATGCATGGCCTGGGCGCAGCGTGACTCCTTTCTCTGGATTCTGATAGCGGCATAAGTCCAGGTCTTCTCGGCGACTCCCATTGGGGCCTCATTTTCACCATGCATCAGCAATCCGACAGGCAGCGAGCACGCCGCCCAACCGATCCGTCTGGTCTATCGCTGCGACCCAAGATCAGGGACCCCGACGTGGCCGAGACACCCCAGGAGGTGCGGAAATCCGTCAGCGATATCAGCAACGAGCTCGAGTTTGCTCGATGGTATAACGAGATCGAGGATGGCCTGCTGGAAGCCAGCTATGAGGAATATCAGTATGCGCAATCCCCATTGCAGATATGATTGCTTTCGTGTTTCCATTGATCTAAAGCTAACATTTAATATCAACAGGTCTTGTCTCGATGAGCTTCAGACGTCCAAAGCCCACCTTGACACGCTCCTATCGGATACTTCCTCCACCCTCGACCTGCTGTCGAAACTCTCTGAGTCGTTCCAGGCCGTCGAGTCGAAGACCTACGCTTTCCGGAAACAATGCGAAGGCCTCCTCGCCGCGCAGAAACGCAATTCAGAGCTGGCTGAGAATATCCGCGATAACCTCCAATACTATGATTTCCTAGACCCCGCCTCCAGGCGGCTCAATGCCCCTGGCGCCGGAAGTAGCGTGCGTGAGAAGGAGTTCTCGGACATGCTCAGGCGCCTTGATGAGTGTATAGATTACATGGAAGCCCATGTGAGTGGTCGCTTGTATCTGATGCTGAAACCCGACAGCTAACAGTGTGCAGCCCGATCAAAGGGAGGCAGAGATATACCGCTCTCGGTACAGGCTGCTATTAACACGCGCCCTCACGCTCATCCGCGGCCATTTCGTCTCCGCGTTGCGAGAAATCTCTTCTGACGTCTCAAAAAGAATCGCCGATCGACAGCTCAATGACACTACCATGTCGGCTCTTCTATATGCCAAGTTTCGCGTCGGGGCCGCTGAATTAAAACAAATCGGTCTGGAGATTCAGAAGAGAGCTGTTCCACCCGTCGATGCTGAGCCGGGCGCCGAGGCTGAGTATCAGAGTCTTATGAATGAACTCCATACAAGTTTCTCAGCAACCCGCGGGAAATTAATTATACCGCTGGTACGGAAGAAACTTAGCGACATTGCACAGGCGCCTAGCACTTCCAAAGACCTGGTAGCCTTCGCCCGTGCTAGCATTAGTTACATTCGCGGCATCTGCCTGGATGAGTTTGAGCTGTGGGGCGAGTGGTTCCACGGCCAGGCGGGTTTATATGATTTCTTAGAATCCATCTGCGAGCCGCTCTATGATCACCTGCGACCTAGGATTATTCACGAAACTAAGCTCATTAAACTCTGCCAGCTATGTACCCTGCTGCAGACGCGATATTTGCTAGATCCGGAAGATGAAACGGAGTATACCGATCCGAGTCAACTCGACTTTTCCGTTCTAATCCAGCCTGCTCTGGAAGATGCTCAGACGCGTCTCGTCTTCCGTGCGCAGGCGATTCTCCGGGATGAGATCGAGCGGTACAAGCCCCGTCCCGAGGACATCGACTATCCAGCGCGCAATCGGCGGGCCACGGCATCAGCATTGCAGAATCAGATTTCAGGCCGGAAGGTCACGTCGACTGAACCTGCAACTCCGCTACCGAAGACTCCGACTGTCGTCGACGAGGACTCTGATTCACAGACGGAGCGAGATGTGCGGTGGGATTTCGATTCGCAAGCCGCGGCAGAGGGATGGTATCCTACGTTACGAAAAGCTGTATGGCTACTTAGCCGAATATACCGGCTTGTTAATGTATGATATCCTATCATCTTCTTCACACTCATCCAAAAGGTCAAATTTTTTATTGCTAACACTGTGACAGTCCACTGTATTTGATGACCTTGCCCATCAGATCGTCCACCAAACAAACCTATCTCTCCAACAAGCAAGCTCCCTGATCTCCAGCAAATCCTCGCCAGTGGACGGACAACTGTTCCTAATCAAACACCTACTCATCCTGAAGCAGCAGATCGTCGCGTTCGACATCGAGTTCGTCACGCCAGACATCTCAATCGATTTCTCCGGCGTGACCAACACCTTCTGGGAACTCCGCGAACGCGGAGGCCTCTTCAACCCGAAGAACCTCATGCGCCTCGTCGGCCAGGGCCTACTGCCCCGGGTCGTGGAGAACATGCTGGACGCCAAGGCCGAGCTGGACGGGATGCTGCGCACCGTCATCAACGACTTCACCAACACCTTCGCGACGCGGATGACGGCGTCGCTGCCGACCAAGTTCGTCGACACGCGCACCACCACCACCAACAACATGGAGCGCGGCGGCGCCATCATCAGCCCGACCTGCCGCACCATCGAGAAGGAGGTCCCCGTCCTCCGGCAGATCCTCGACGACTACCTAGACGACGTGCGCACCAAAGAGACGCTGGTCGGCGCGGTGCAGGACCGCGTCATCCAGATCTACGAGGACTTCTTCGAGAGGTACCGCTCCGCGGAGAAGAGCAAGGGGAAACCCGTGAGCAAGAAGGGTAAAGGGCGCGAGGACGCCGTGTGGGACGTGGATACCTTCACGGAGTGGAGCGAGGAGGTCTTCCGCGTCGGGATCGCGGGGATCAGGTCTCCCGATAACGACGATCCTGATGATGAAGATGACGATGAAGAAGCTATAAGCAGGAGCGCCAGCGTGTAATGTAATATATAATATATAAATAATTCCGCAGCACTTTTGTGGATTTGTTACGAAAACCCTCATTCTTGATAGATAGATGGGTAGATAGATGTATACACCTCCACGCACGCCGATGGCACGATGAGACGAGGACGAAAAAATCAAATAATGATAATTAATAACGGAGTTAAATAAAAAAAATGCTTGTTCAGGATACTCGAATTACTACTGTCCAGACACACATAGCAACATACCGCTCGCGGCGAGGCGTAATAGAATTTGACTAGGAAGATTAGTGGGGATCAAGGCCACTATCCTCGACATCCATGAAGAGACTTGTGCTTCACTACTAAGCAGAAAGCAGAACACAGCAAGAGAGCTGAGCATAGTAAAAGCATCTTGCTATCGGCCAAGAGTTGAGTGTCCAGTACTATCTCAACGACCTATTTACGGATGTCGCTCCGCAGTCTACACTAAATAGTGAATCAAACCCACGAGAAGAATAGCGAGCGGCTTTGATCTTGATCAAAAAGGTGTTTGTATTCAACACTTACTGATTAAGCTCGTGCTTGGTTCTCTGAACAGTAAAGCTAGGCTCGACCAAGAGTTGAGAACAATAGGATCCTTATGAGCGACGGTTCACGGAAATGGATTGAAAAAAATGACACGCTTTATGGTGAGGAAGAGAGCCATCACGCCTGCTCTGTACACCATATCCAATAGGATATTTATACCAAAAAAAGAAATTCCTGAGAACACGACAGTTTTCGGGACATAATACAAACAAAGAAATAAGCAGGGAAAAAAAATGACAGGGCGCCAGTGCATCAAGTGAGGAAAAGTGAAAAGGAAAAATCCTGTTCAAAGAACATGTCGGATCTTAGCATACAACTCAGTGTCAAAGAAATTAAAATTTGGATCGGGTTCACAGAACGGATGTCGCGAAAGAAGCGTCTCGGCTGTTGGACGCTCGGAGCTATCCCTAAAGTCGCTGTTAGAATTCGACCACAAGCGTGCAAGGCTCAGCTGTACTCACACTGTGAAGCAGTCATACATAAAAGCAAGTGCTGCTGGACTGATATTCATGGATACATCCTCAGGAATAGGGGGTGCTTGGTTGAGACTACCGAGTTTGAAAATCGCACCAATGGCTTCTTCCTTGCTCCATGGCCGACGCCCAGCGAACATTTCCAAGACCACACAACCGAGAGACCAGATATCGACTTTCGCGCTGTAACCCTGTCCTTGCGATTGGATAACTTCAGGAGCCATCCAAAATACTGAACCCTGCATCGAATTGGAAGAGTCGTTGCCGTAGATATTATCGCTCTTCTTGGAGATACCGAAATCCGAAATCTTGCAGGTTCCATCAAGATCCAGAAGAATGTTATCTGCTTTCAGATCACGATGTAAGATTCCCTGATCGTGGAGGTATGCCAACCCACTCAGAGTCTGGCGGTTAAGGGACTTGACAACACTCTCCTCGAATTTGCCATGCTTCCGAAGACAGCTACCAATGGAGCCACCAGGAATATATTCAAGATAGATCGAGATGGAGAATTCGCGTCGCTCGCAACCCAAATACTGCACAATATTTGGATGGTCGAGATGCTGCATGGTATCAATTTCTTGATTCATTGCAGCTACCATTTCTTTTATCCGATCTTTGTCCTGCCCGGCAACTTTTGGGTTGATCTGCACCTGCTTAACAGCCAGGAGCTCACCAGTATCTGCGTTGATGCCAAGGTATACCCGGCCGTATGTTCCCTTCCCAATAAGCTGACCGCGAACGATACGGAACGTAGGCTGTCTCTGTAGGGTACTGCCTTGGGGCGCAGTGTTTTGAGGAATAGGATCCAGCTCACTTAATCGACTGCCAGGTCTCGGACTGATCTCCATAATCTTTGCTCCAAACATTTTGGTGCTCTTGCGCCTGAGGATCTGGCCGGAATTTGCATTGCTAGAAGAAGTCACACTACGATTTCGGTGGACTTGATGTGCCCCCTTAGCGACCTCTCTGATAGATTTCATGCGACCAAGTCCACCACCACGGGTGGCGTTACGTCGAGTAATGCCGTTTGTCTCTTTTGCCTTCACATTAGAATCATCGGAGCCGAGGTTACCGGTGTTTTCATTGTTAGGCTGCGCAGTGTAAGGATGTGTTGCCGGCTTGTCTTTCAAGTTCACGTCGTTCTCGGCAGAAGCCCCAGCGGAAACTGCGGTAGGGGAGGAGGGTGGTGAGATCCCGTTTGGTTCCAAGTAGGGTTCATCCAGATCAATGTTAGGGAAGAAGTCGTCCAAATGGTCGATGACGCCTTCCACAGGAGGTCTGGTGGCCCAGACATCTTCTCGAGCAAACGAATCTCTCCGTGATGGCCTATCGTCATCAGGAGAAAACTCGGGGACCTGCTCGAACTCAGAATGGATCCCCCCTCTTGAGTTCCCAGGGTCGCTAGCAGAGCCCTGGGTTGATGGCCCTGTGGACGTCTCCCCTCCGGTACTTGGGGACTTAAAGCGCACAGACAGCCCTTTCCGTAGCCTTGGTTCGGTGTCAACAGTAAGGGAGGGCTTCTCAGACTTCTTCGGTGTTTCAGGGGACCCTGGGGTAGCTCGCTTGCCCTTAGATTGATTTTTGCTTGTCGACAATGGTATTGCAAAGAGACCATCATCAGAATCCTCATCCGAGTCCTCCTGTGGCCGAGGCGACTGTTGGAAGGAGACCTTCGTTTCTTCGAAATCAAACTCAGGACCACAGGACTTGCGAGACTCCATCACTGGCTGTGATGGTCTCTCGGATGCAGGGCTTGCTACTGGAGACAGGTCAGCATGATAATTCGCGCAATTCCGTGGTCTTGTCCCACAGCTGGTTTTGGAGAATCCACTAGCTCTCCGTGACTGCGAGATGTCTTGAACAAGGTACATTTCACTTCTAATACGAGCTCCTGGCTGCGGGGAAACCTACCTGGAGTTGTTCGGCTAAATCCATTTAGGCCAAACTCACCCGACTGCAATGCGTGCTGCCGTCCAGGATCAGCATCAAACACACAGGACACTGAGTGCCTAAGGAAAGAGATCCGTACCGAGGGCGATGGTGTTCCAATAGCAGAAGTCATCTTGCCCACACTTGCTATGGCTGCGCCGAGGCCATGGCCTAATGCGGATGTGGTAGCCACTGGCTTTCGGTTGTCGCGTTCCACCATCTCCTCTGCGATAGTGACTTGTTTAAAGGGTTCTGTCTGAGTTGTCTGTTGTGCACGGCCACGCTCACCGTGCTTTTTACTCAGAGAGTTAAGCCTGGTAAGTGTACTCGATTCCGCCGGTGCCGATGGAGGTTTACGAAGAGGAACAAGTGTCTCGGGCTTTTTATCTTCAAACGGAGAACTACGACGCGTGTCGAAATCAATGACCCCTTCGCGCCTATAGCCAATTTCGCTGTAGTTCTCCTTTCTCGGCGGCTGCGATGGCGGTTGCTTTGATATATGATACGCCTTTTGTTTCCGTTCGACTTCACGCTTATGAGCCTCATGACGTGCAAGCAGATCAGCCTTCTCTGGACTAAGACCTTGTTTTGTTTCCCGGGCTCCATCCACAGGAGAAGCTCCAGGAAAAGGTGGAGGAGGGTCGTGCGCAGAATCAGTAGTTGTGGGCTTCAGGGTAGGCTGCCGAGACCCAAGCGGCGGAGAGGCAGATCTGGGTTGAGAATGGGGTGAGATTCCGAGGAGAGCGTCATGGTGCTGCCCAGTAATTGGAGACGCAGCAGACTTCTCCGGAATCGACACACCAAGGCCGGTAAATTGTGGTGGAATATTCGCCCCAGAATTCGCATATGTGCCACGCACATAGAATTTCAATGTACCAATGGAGTCTGATTTTGTTCGCCAGCTATGAATCAACATGGTATCGTTTAGTGGCTCTTCATGGTCGGTTTGACCAGGTTCAGTTAAGAAGATCTGGGCGCTCGTCCAGTCCGCAATTCCCAGATTTTGACAAACAGCGGTACGTAAAGCATCCGCGGAATCAACATCTGTTATGTCTACCAAACGGTAATTCCATCCGTCCAGAGTTGCAAAGGCATACTTCTTCTCTTTGGTAACGTTAACGGATCTTCTCCACATTGTCATCTTCTCGTGATCCGACATAGATGCCGAGGATGGGCGCTCTCCCAGAGACAGGTCACTAGAATTATATCCTGGTTTTGCGAACGGTAGGTGGCTGCCGTTTCGCGTATTCACTGGACTGGTGGGAGATTCGAGATTCTGTTCCTCGGGAGACTGATGGGTAGAATCTGTGGGCTTAGGCTTCTTCTTGAAAATATGCAGGAAACCCTTGCTATGCTCTTTGGTATAGGAAGAATGCTCCCCACTCAACTGTCGAGTATATGAATCCTGCGCTGATGGGCGTACAGTGTCTTGCCCCTGTCTCCGGGCTTCGTAATACCGACTAATCCTTGGTGCCTCCCCTGGAGCACTGCCTGTCCCGCTTCGACTTGTGTTGTGGCCGGATGCATGGCCTCTGCCGGAACCCATATTAGAATCAGTGCTGTTTCCTCTTGAGTGTTCAGATTTGACACTCAAGTCCCCTGTCGATGATGATGTCAATCCAGGTTGAGAGAGGGTTGCAGGTTGTATGGCCGGGCTCCCGCTCTGTGGACTGTCTTCGTATGGTCGAAGAGAAGATGCTGCGGAAGGACCACCGTCGCTGCATATCGAAGGGCTTTGTCTTCGATGTTCTAACCCAGATAGTGTATTTCGAGAATGGTCCGATCGAGAATAAAACGTAGAGTCAGCTACGCTGAGTTCAGCAGATGTCGAATCTTGACTCGTTGTAATAGGCATTGTAACAGAACGGGGTTGCATGCTGTGTCTTTGGTTGAAACCAGGATGTGAAATTTTTAGAGCATAATGTTGGCCAGGACTATTTTCCACGTTAGTCCTGGGAGCAGCTGAAATGGACTCCCATCCCAGATTGGGAGAATGTTCCAGCCCGCCCTCAGATGAAGCACTGGCCGCGGGCGGGTGAGACCCTCGTCGCTTCTGGATGGCTATCCCCGCATCAGTGCTCCCATTCTCATGGATCTTACGGATCAGCTTGCGCATGCGCTTTCCTTCCTCACGTTCACGGGCCTGATCCCATCCAGTTCCACTCTTTTCACACTCCTTTGCTAACTGGGGATAAACAACCTTATGCATCTTCCCTAGGTTTCCTCTTCCATTCGCCCCATGACCAAGTTCGATGAAATCAGCCCCTTGGATCTCCAGGGCCTTAAAGGTCTCTTGCCAATCACTGGAGAAACCGTTGTCGGCAAGCCACTGTAACACGCGCTCCAGAGGCCATTGAATAGCAGCTTCGCTTGCCGACATACCTCCTAGTGACGGATTGCTGCTGTTGTGACGATGACTCGGCGTTTTTGACAGCTCAGGACCTTGACCACTATTTTGGGGCTGAGGATTCTGTACCGTTGCCGTTGGAAGTCCGGGTGACGCTAATTCGTGGACATTGTCGTGCAATACAAATGACGAAGGGATATTGCGATTCGATGTAGGATTCTCATCTTTCCTGTAGGAAGAGCCGTCCGAGGTGACATTTTCATATGACTGATGTCTATCGGCTCCTGTCGATTGTCCATATCCATCATAGCCGGAGCGCGAATGCGAATCAAATAGCGGGGGGATTCCAACACCCGGTCCAAAAGATTCCCCTGCTGGAATGTACGTAGCAGAAGTAAGAGGCTGGTTTTCACTTTGAGGGGGGGGAGGGGGTATCGACAGAGGTGCAGGTTGTCGGTTGTATGCTAGATGCTGGTTCTGCGTCTGGTTTGCCTGGAGAATGGGAGGCGGTGGAGGAGGCGGAGGAGGAAAGCCTTGCGGTAGCCCCTGTCTTCCCCAATTCTGCTGCCAACCCGAGGACACCCCGTAACCGGCTCCTGGGGGCGGCCCCGGAGGTGGCGGAGGTACTACGGTGTGAGATTGCGCTGGTGGATGTCGGGGAGGCGGCGGCGGCAATGATATGATGTGCGACTGAGGTGGCTGCGATATCGAGGGTGGTGGAGGAGCGGGTATGTACTGTTGTCGCTGCCCATCCATGGTATTTGTCTTCCAGATGTTATCGACAGTTAGCGGAGGTGCACAATGAAAAAGGGCCCTGGTAGACTTTTTGGCTCACAAAAAACCAGCTTGTTGGAAATCTGTTTCGCAATAAACGTCGGACTTGGTTTCCAGAGCTTTACAACAGCTAATGTCCAAGCTCTGCGCACGGATAATACAGTTCACTTCATTGTCGATCGCACTGCCCAAAGTTGGCACACTCAACTGCTGGAGTTCGAGCTGTCAAAGAAGGAACCCAGTGCTTGCACAGATTAGAACGGTTGAGTAGTTATTAGAAGCAGCTTCCCACAGCTATAGTCGGGCATCAAGCCCTATTGTGTGATCACTGAGGCACTCTAGACCACCATGTGATTCATCGCTGCAATATCGACTCGGGCCCAATTAAAGCGAGGTATGATGGAAAAAGGCAGTGGAATTATTGACGCGGACGCCTCGCACGTCGGTAACAAGAAACGTTCGATACGCCGATGGGTTTTAAATGCCCGGTGTCAGTGATCGCGAAGAAAGCACCGTGTTGGGGGATGAAAGCCGTCGAATGGCAACAGTCTGTATTTGTTGAATAGGAGTCAGCGATCATATTACTCCACAGAAGTATGATGGGGAGCTCCGCATGAACGTGTGGACGAACCTTCGACGACGAACAGTTGCGATCCGCAGCAGAGAGCGGAGAAGCAAGAGATAACAACTCTCCACAAAGCCACTGTAGTCCACTAAAACCGTAATCAAGCTCTCCTTTCCTGAGGGATAAGGGACATCATACAATGTCTATAAGAAAAAATGATCCTTCCTGCTTCTGTTCGAAGCTGGTTGTGATCCATCAATCCCTAGGGGAGGTTCACGAGCTTCGTTGCTTCCAAGCGGCTTATCAATCACGTGGCATTCCCTACGAACTAGCGCACGCCAACACACACGCCAAGCGGCTAAGGCGGCCAGACACCCCCGAGCTGACCCCCTACTACTCCTTAGCACGAGCAAGATCTCCATAATAGGTAGGTAGATCTCGGAATGGATCCATGGGTACTATGTTGGGAAGTACTAGGTACTTAAAGTATGCATGTGCTGTACATAACAGACTTGTGTATTCCATATTGATTTACCAAAGGGATAATCAAGGTACAGTACATAACTGAACACCATCTCCCCTCAGAAAAGAACGAATGTCACACCTCTATCCCTTAGAGCTTCTCGCGGAAGCTTCTGTCGTCATCTTCAGCGCTGATGGCGCATCTTCTTGGGGCATATATAGTTCAACCAGCTGACAAAGTTAGTAGAAGGGTCGATATCAAATTCCTCGACCAATTCTATTGCTCACCTGGAGACACGGAGCAGATGAGAACACCTTATCTGCAAAGAGATTGGTCAATTCCTGTCTCGTTCTGATTTGGTATCCCTTGTAATTATCATCGCCTTTTGCTCCAAATGTCAAGGGGATGTCCTTGAACTTCCATGGTTGAATGTCATTGTAACTTTCTTCCCACCCATGGATGTAACGCTCAATGGTGTAGCCGTTGTTGCATATGACAAATCTATATTCTGTTAGCTGGTTGTCCTAGGAATAGCAGTATGATGACGGAATACACGTGCGAGCCATACATGATCGGGTTTAGCCCTAGTCTTAGCATTGTGCTTATTTCCTGTACAGTGAACTGGAAACTGCCATCTCCAACAAACAGAATCGTTCGACGGCCATTGCGTTCCTTTGCGGCCAGTGCAGCACCTTGACAGGCTCCAACTGAGTAACCAATACTGCCCCACAGGACTTGACTCACAGCAGTGACACCTTTGGGGAACCTGGTGTCCCATATGCCAAAGTTTGCAGTTCCTGTTTCTGTAATGATAATATCCTTTTCTTGTAGCCATTGACCGACGGTGGGCCACAACCATGCATGGGTTATTCTCTGGTCAGAAGAACCATCCTCCTGACGCGGGAGCGCGTTTGATATCTTCGGAACGGGTGTAACACTCAGCTGTCCCATTTTTTGTATGACCTTCCGTAAGACACCTTTCATATTGATGTCGGGGTACTCTGAGTATTTCACACGCACATAGGTGCTATGGAAGTCAATGGTATTCAGTTGTCCAATTCGATAGGTGAAACCAGCAGTATTGAAATCGGACTTGATGGCGCCGATACTGAGAATGAGATCTGACGACTCAACCCGCTCGCGTACACCTGCATTTGAGCCATCACCAGCATAGACACCTCCATAATTTTTGTGACTCTCATCCACTGCACCTTTACCCATTGGGGCCACAAATGTTGGCAAGCCAGAGGCTTCTACCAAATCATGGACCTCTTGAAGGACACGGTGCCGAATAGCGCAGGCATCAACCAAAATGATTGGCTGCTTAGCAGCATGCAGATACTTCAAGATGACATCAACCACGTAGTCTTCTTTCTCGGGCTCATTTTTGGGGAGAGAGAGATCGATGGGATGCTTGAGTCTTTCCCCTTCGACTTTCATCTTAACAATGTCAATTGGAAGAGTGATGTAAACAGGTCTGCTTCGAATCCAGCACTCTCGGATAGCACTGTCAATAAGAGTCGCTGCCTCTCGGGGATCATTAAGTCTCGCAACCGAACAAGAAATGCTGGCGTTCATGTGTGTAAAAACATTGAAGTCACCATTTCCAAGCGTATGATGCAGTAACATCCCATCCCGCTGTGACCGAGTGCTTGGTTGACCGACAATGTGGATGATTGGAACGTACTCTGAATAAGCGCCAGCAATGGCATTGAGAGCCGAGAGCTCGCCCACGCCAAAGGTGGTAATAAGGGCACTGATGCCTGTCACCCGAGCGTAACCATCGGCGGCATAGCCTGGGTACTTCAATCAGCGAGCAACTCCAATTTTGAGCACGTAGAACACCCAATTATCAGGAGGAAGGGACGATTTGCGGACCGGCGTTCAGCTCATTGCAATTCCCAATCCAACTTAGGCCGCACTTGGGAATATAATCCAAGGCTGCTAGGTTATAATCACCTAGAATGACGCCGTCAGCACCCTATCAGAGAAGTTTGTACCTATTCATGGAGGAAACTTACCAGGAACACCATGAATTGCACGGATTCCAATTTCATGGAGTCGTCTGAAGAGATACTCTGCAACGTCGATGGGAGATTTGAGCTCTCTGATAGCAATGTCGGTGGCCATTATCATGTATGTGATAGTAGACGACTCCTACTGTGGAAAGCAACGGAAGCAGAATTTATATCGATGAGAGAACCAGATTTCAATGTATCATTACACAAATGGGCAACCTCTGCCAGGCCAGCAGAGGACCATGATGATCTTCAGCATGGCCCCTGGATATTCCATGATTGGGAGGTGATGTCATTACTCATACCAAATCCAAGCTCTGCCGACTTATGCCTGTGACGTTTCCGCTGCCCGTTGTCCTTGCTAACAGCTTATCACGTGAAGAGACGGGCGCAAGTATCACCAGGATTCGTTGGTGCGTAGACATTCTAGGTGGCCGTTGTCATTGTCATGCTTGTAGCTTTGGCTCGTAGTATGTATTTCTTTCTTGGCAATACTGTGATAGGCTTTTGCATCGTTGCCGAATTGCCATCTTGCAGGACTGCGATGGAGGTCATGGTTGCTTCGGTAAATGTGCTCCGTACTCCGTAGGAGTACTCTGAGGTACCCGCTAAAAACGCCCACTAATAGAAACGACCGGGCAAACCCCGCCAATTAGGCATTGCGAAAGGGTTCTGGATCCCAGATCACACACCAGCGCCAAAGAAGATTCGTGCCTCTGCAACTGGAGCACACAAGGACTCCCTCGGTCTCACAAACCATACATCTTTCGGTTCTCAGAGCTTGTTCAAATGGCTGAGAAGGGGAAAAGAGCAATTGCCGATTCCGCATCCCATCGGTCCTCGAAGAGACGAAAGGTGAGTAATATAACATACAATACCTCCAAGCTTGCTGTAGCGCATACTGCTATGAGGCAGTTTACGGCGTTTCACTTCTTCTGCCCTGGCAATCTTCTCTTTATTTAGTTGCTCTGTTGCTCTATTGCAACAAGTAACTGACTCTCTGTTAGGGAGGGGAACAATGGCGGAAACAGCAGGCCGCAAAGAGCGGCCGAATCATGATTGAGAGTGGTGATTCCGGTGTCTTTGTAACTTGCGACATGGGTAGAGAAGGCAAGTGTACAGCTGAAGCACTCGATCTCTTCTCTCAGGTCAGTAATGCAGAAGCATTTCCTCTTCTCCTATGCATATTAGGATTATCTTCTGCTCGTCGCCTTCGCTGATGCATCTTGGCGAATAGAGCGTCGAAATATCCCATGAAAATACTGGGAAAGTTGAAGAATCAGAAGACGGCGATGATGATATCGAGGCGCAAATCAGGAAAGAAGTGGAAGGCCTGAAGCCAAAATCAGAAGCCCGTCCACTCTTTCAGGCCATCAGACTAGATATTCCATGCTGTGGGTCAAGGCAGTTTCTTTTATCCTAATAGCGCCAAATCCCACATGATTAACTTTCTGTAGTGATCTTCATACGGGTGGATAAATCCATAGACCCCGTTCAGCTGGTTCACCGGTTGTGCGCCGAGGCTCAAGCAAATCCTGAAAAGAAGAAGAGTCGCTGGATTAAGCGGATGACCCCTGTCACCTCGATTCGAAAGACGCTCAGTGTTGACCTAGAGAGCTTTGCGAAGGAGATTCTTAAGCCTCACTTCCACGCCGGGGGACCACCAAAGAAGGTAAGTCCGACTTGCCGCTGTCACAGCCAGTCTCATGCCCAACAGTTGAAGACTTGCGGTTGGGCCACGCGATGACGGATTGACGGAAATATCATTTTCGCTTTTTTGGTGATAAAGACTAATTAGATGACATAGTATGCCATTCGTCCCACAGTTAGAAGCAACGATCAATGGAAAAGAGACGATATCATCAAAACGATAGCGGACGTGGTTGGTCCTGGCCATAGTGTCGACCTCAAACACTATGATTTGATAATTCTGGTTGATGTTGTCCAGGTGAGTTCCTTTCAAATAGGGAGTCCTTCCGTATCATCCCCCCCCTAACTCTATACCATGTAGAATGTTCTCGGGATGAGTGTCGTTGGAAGCGATTATGACCAGCTGAAGCGATTCAATCTCGCCGAACTTTATAGTCCAACCCCGAAACCGCAGGGTCCTAAGAACGACCAAAATTAGACCACAGAAATAAGTCCCGAGTCTGAAGATAGCTTCCGCATGTACACTTGGCGCTATAACTCAAACCCAGGCGCTCTTCAAGAGTATGGAACACGGAACTAATGCATGTAGCGTCCCGAATGAACTGGTCTGGCAATGTGAAAAGAAGCTTAAATGATATTTAAGACGACACTGTCAACTTGAAACGGCAGCGTTCTATGTAACCTTCCCTGCTCAACTAGACGAGCCGACGAATGAACAGATGAACGTGCCATGCTGTGAAAATTTCAACACGGCGTCATCTCTGCAGATACACCCGAAAAGCAGAACATGTCCAGATGGACTCTGACGCAGCTGGCCTGCGCTTCTAAATAGCAACAAAGAGCCGTCGGCAGGACGCCGAGGAACCTTGCAGAGAGATTCCTTCCAATTGAAAGATACAAATAGATGAGGCGTCTCAGACCGCAAATGAGACAAACTTAATTTTTCACCAGTGATAGAACTGTATCCACAACGGGTTTTTAATGCTTTGGAGCCCTTCAGATCCACGACGACTTCGCCGAAGCAAGCTCCTGATTGACGGAAAGCAAGCGAGCCTTTGCGACAACTGTAACCAGTCCAGATCCCGCCTTCCTTACAAGGGGGATTTAGGCGACTGATTGCAACAGACATCTCGGGCTGTCTGATTCGTTCCGAGAATTTGCTGGGTGCTGGCTCTTCTGTGTCATCCTTTCGAATGGTTCTATGCGCGCTATGGGTCGTCTCCTGCGCGCTGCCACCTAGCGCTGTTCTCCTTAGGCCGTGTCTACCTAGGTACATTGATACTATTTCTCAGATGCTTTCTCGCATTTCCGGTATCGATTGGACAATGGGAACTGCTCCATCATCATTGCTACCTAAGTGCTAAAGACCTCTTACCCAAACTGTTTATGATGAACCCCTGAAGCTCCCAATGCGCTTTTGCTCACTACTCGTGAAGACTGTTATCACTTTATTGTTTGATCGTAAGAAGTGCTGGTGGAGATTCATATACGGCCCATATTTTCTGGTATAATAGCCCAATAGTAATAGTTTTCGTTTTAACGACTTATGTGTATAATTTCCCCTTACTCCTTGCTCTATCTTCTTATGTTTACAAAACTGCATTTAGCTCTAGATATATTGCAATGGTCCTCGCCTTTAAAGGCTCGGTAATACTCTGGCATGCCCTCCCTTTATCCTACGCTTTCCCTCCGGGCCCTCAGAAGGCTCCAAAATATAATCCAGTCACTCTTTCCACCAACAGTCCATATTCAGGATGTACAGATGTTAGAGAATCACATCCATCTACTTCGTCTTCCGACATTATCCAACGGGCTGCCGCTGATGTTAAAAACCCCGCCGCGACCTACGACCGCCCTTCTACGCCGAGAACGCCAGCCGCTTGAAACTGAGGCCAGAGTCTTCGCTCTCCTTGGACAATGTGCAAATCCATGTATCCCACAACTATTTTATCACGATCTCAAAGGCGGCTCTCCGGGCTCAGCATTTCTGTCGCGACAGTACATTAGAGGCCCAACTCTCCACGAGATGGAGACCGTACTCACAGCTGAAAACAGGAGGGATATCGATGAACACCTGGGATTTTTGGCCAATATGATCGGCCAGAATGTGGCGGCATCCTTTGGACCTCTCGACAAAGTTGCATCCGGGACGGGAAGTCCTTTCATGGCAGCATGCATTTATCACCCTCTTCGAGGGCGTACTTTCTGACGCGGAGGACATGCTCATTCACCTTCTGTACACGGAGATCCGGCAGGAAGTCACCCGTCTAGCACCGGGAAGAAATTACCCTCCTACGACTCGTTACCGTCGATTTCGGACGATCGCCCAAACTTCTCATCGATCCAGAATCAAAGCAGTTGTCTGGTGTTATAGACATTGGCAGCGCGCTTTGGGGAGATGTCCTGATGACGGAAATCTTCGAGAATCCATCCACTGCCGCTATTGAGGCTTTTGTCTAACCCAACCAACGGCAGATCAAAAAATATCTGACTTCTTCTGTATAAGTGTCTTGAGGGCTACTGGTTTCCAGGGTGCGTCGCTCACTGTTTCCAACTACGCTCGCTGCCGCTACGCATATAAGATCACTGAGTAGTATTACCGCAAAAGAAACGGCGCAAGTGAGATTCAGGCACGGAGGACGCTAACGGCGACCCTCGAAAATAGCCGTTGTGGAATAATGATACATGGTCTTTGATGGGGAGGCTTGGTGCCTCGCGATAACGACGTCACACCTCTATATTCATAGAAACGGCGCATGTTCTGGGGAAAAAAAAAGAACTTAATCAGGATGTTGATTGTTGCCGTATACGGACGTATGCGCATAGGACTGATGCCTCGTCTTCCCCTCCTTCTGAGCTCAGTCATATTAGATACTGCACCCACCCGAACCCGGAGCCCTCTTCCGTCGATCTTAACAACCGCAGCGTCGATGGCTTGCTTCTCGAGACAAAATATCTCGCTGTGTAGGCACTTGCACGTAGAATGTACCTTAGACATCTATGGACTAAGTCCAGCCTTTGTCCGGATCCACGGGGCGCGGGACGTGATCATGTCAGCCTGAGCGGGGCGGATCGGCAAGCCACATGCCGTCAGGGCGCTGCGACCCCGCGAGCGGCGGTTCAGCAGCCAGTCCCCTCCACCTGGTGATCTCGCCCTTGGTTTGTTCGACCTCAGGTCCTCAGCCCTCTTCTCTCCCGACGCTGTCTTCTCATCCTCTGCTGTCGCTGGAGATGGCTCATTTTCTGAGAGGCAAGCAGGCCGGCATCCAAAATGACTTGTCCGATGGCTTGTCGCCGGACCTCTTTGTCCTGGATGATGTATGTATTTCTTTGCCCGCCTCAGCTGATCCGCAACACCGTCTTTGCCCCGAGGACATTCAGAGCTAACCACTGATTTCTACATAGTTGGCGCGATACGGCGTGAATTCACGGATCAGCGCCCTCGCATACGATCCCGTTCAATCCCTCCTCGCTGTAGGCACGAGTGACACGCAGTATGGTAGCGGTCAAATCTACGTCTTCGGCCAGCGCCGGGTGTCAGTCGTCTTTTCCTTTCCCCGAAAGGCATCCGCCAAATTCCTGCAATTCTGCGCCGACAAGCTCGTCAGTGTCGACTCGAAGAATGACGTGTGTGTCTTTTCGCTCGAGACGAAGAAGATGCTAACGACCTACGCCCCGCCGAATCATGTCACAGCTTTGCTGACGGATCCGAGTCTCGACTACGCATTCATCGGGCTGCAAAACGGTGGGTATTGACTTCTATACCCTCCATTGGCAGGACTCGACTTATGTGCTGATTGGGACAGGTGATATTATTGCGTACGATCTCGACCGTGAATCGTTAACGCCGTTCAGCATACCTAATCTCTGGAAAGAGCGCAATCCACGGTCGCGGTTAACCTCTGTCGTGGCCCTTGCTTTTGCGCCCCGTGACATCGGCAAGCTCTTAGTTGGGTATCCCGAAGGCGCAGTGATATTCTCGTTTAAACAGAACATACCCGTCAATTACTTCGAATATGAGGTTCCAAGAGGCGCGCCTGGCGGCGAGTCTGATCCTTCGTTGTCCCGCGACGTCCGCAGACCTAGATTGACCAAAGCTCTGTGGCATCCAAATGGATCATTTATCTTAACAGTCCATGAGGACTCAAGCCTTGTCTTTTGGGATGCAAAGGACGGCCGGGTGTTGATGGCGAGAACGATCCAAGACACCAATGTTAACCAGCCGGGCTCGAGGTCGGAAAGTCTTGGGTCGACGCCTGGCACGTTCTCTCTCAAGGAGCCAATCTATCAGATTGCGTGGTGCGTAAAAGAGAATGCTGATGAGACGGGAATTCTTATTGCTGGCGGTCGACCGACGACTGAAACGAACGAGGGTCTGACCTTTTTCGATCTCGGTCCGACTCCGAATTATCAGACATCCTCGTGGCAGACACTGTCGAGATACTTCGAGAACCCTAAACGGCAGATCACACTACCAACTCCTCCAGGCGCGGAGGTTGTTGATTTCTGCCTCATCCCTCGCGCTTCACCATATTACGCAGGCGCCCATGATCCAATTGCGGTTATCGCTCTACTGTCCTCGGGAGAATTGGTCACAATGAGCTTTCCCAGCGGACACCCGATTACAGCCACAAATATGCTTCATATTTCTCTGGCTTTTGTCCACCCGTTTGTTAACAAGATCTCCCTGGATTCTATCGACAGAAACTCCTGGCTTAATCTGAGAGAAAGGCGGGTTCAAGGTCCCAAGTTTTTGATCGGAGGCGCGGAGGCGAAAAAGCAATTGAAGCGTTTTGAAGATCGTAATATTGTTTCAATGGCGCATGCGGACGGAATAGTGCGAGTCTGGGATGCCGGTCACGATGATGAGATCGAAAACGGAGATGTGATCCAGGTGGATTTAGCTCGCGCCGTTGGTCGAATAGGAAATACTGAAGTAACTCAAATGTCTATGGCAGGTCCAGCGGGAGAGTTGTCTATTGGTCTCAAGAGCGGAGAGGTTGTGATCTTCAGATGGGGCCGCAACCAGAACCTTGGCAGCGATATCCCGGCTGGTCCAAACGAAGGTCCCGGGAAATTGACAGACATCACTCAAAGAACTGATCCCGGACTAAAAGAGGGCTTGCTTCCACTAACCCTCTTGGACATGAAGCAAGGACCAGTTACCGCATTGAAGCATAGCGATATTGGATTCGTCTGTGCTGGCTTTGAAAATGGCGCCTTATCAATCATTGATCTTCGTGGCCCAGCAATCATTTACACGGCTCATTTATCTGATTTCATAAAGCCGCATAAACGGAGCAGCTTCAGGAAGAGCCGCGGTCCCGAAGATGCTCCTCCGGACTGGCCCGTGTGCATCGAGTTTGGAGTATTGACCCTGGAAGAAGAAGGTAGGTACATACCTCGCCTAGGTTATTGGGAGTGATAGTAATTTTTGTCAGATTACTCTAGTATTTGTTGCTTCGTTGGCACCAACCGGGGAAATCTTGCGACATTCAAGATCTTACCCGCAGGTGATGGAACCTACTCGGTCTCTTTCGCTGGTGCCACCACCCTTGATGACAAAGTCATACGAATTTGTCCAATCGACGCAGACTCCGGCAGTCCTGCCCTGGCCACTCAAACAGCCGTCGCTGGCCTCAGAAACGGATTTAAAGTTAATGGGATTGTCGTTGCTGTGACACCTTCGAGTTGTAGGATGTTTAAACCTCCAACGTCCAAGGGCGCTCACAAGACGTGGGATGATTTTCTGTGTGACTCTGCTGCTGTAGTGAAAACTGAAGGCAGAGGTTATAGTCTAGTAGGCTTGTTTGGCGATGGAAACGCACGAGCATATTCGATTCCAGCTCTCAAGGAGATCGGATGCGCACAAATCAGCCATATCTTAGACATGAGGCGGCTTTCGGAGGCTATAGTCTCCCCTACAGGCGATGTTTTAGGTTGGATTGGGCCGTCCGAAGTGGGAGTGTTCAATGTTTGGGGCTCTGGAATTGCACTGTATGTAATCCTAACCGATCTTAACTGTCAAGAAGAGCTGACGATTCCTTCAGGCAGCCTTCCGGTGACAGACTTTTCAATGATCAGGCACTTATTCCTCCTCGACCAACCATTTCGAACCTGCAGTGGCTTGCCGGCACTCAATACATCTCTCCTGCTGATATGGACCTTCTTAGTACGTCGCCCGATATATTTCTTGTCTCTCTGATGTTTTTGTTTCCCTCCGTTCGATGTCGCGTAAAGTCTAACACCCTACATGCAGTTGGTGGTCCCGATCGCCCGCCTTCGAAGCGGATGCTGGAACAGATGCGAATCGAAGAACAAGAACGACGCAAAGCTGCGCGTGAAGGACGGCAGCCTCCAAACCCAGCCCCAGGGCGAGGAAATGAGGAAGGTTACTGGGCTTCTATGCAACGGCAGCTACAAGAGAGAACAGAGAGACTTTCGATCATGGGAGACAGTATGGACAGGCTTGAGGAAAGTAGCAGCAACTGGGCCAGCGATGTCAACAAGTACATCCAGTCTCAAAAAAGGAAGCTGGCCCTTGGCGGTTAGTCCCCTTTTCATATCCTGTTTCTTATATAGTGTAGCTCGAATGAGTACTGACGAAATAAACAGCTCTCGGGTCCAAATTCGGCTTCTGATCGCCGAGTCTTGTACGGATTATTACAAATACATGTAGAACTATCGTGGCGTGACCTATGTGAATTTTTGTATTGCTTAATGATACCACTAGGATTCCCACTATTGATAACATTCTCCTTTTTATACTTGCAATGCACTTGGTTTCGGCAGATATAGATTCCATTTTAATGTCTATCTAGGAGGTATGTGTTTATGTATGCAGACCGGCATCAGTACCAATGTACAGTACACAGATCCACGGGACCGTTCAATCACCGAGTACCTGGTATGAATCCCCTCATGAGATCACCAGCCAAAGCCGGACCCGGATCCCCCCATCTCCGACTATACGTATCCCACATCTGTTCCGTTCGAAGCCGGTATGTGTTCTCCGCTCGGAGCTTTGCCCCCCGCAGCGGAGCACACGCCTGCAGTATATATCCGCTGAACTGGGGCCCTCGGAGTCTGGGATCCGTCTCGATGGCCCGAATCTGCCGGTTTATCTCGTTGATATCGGCGATCAATCTCTCGATAAGCATTCGGTCCAGCTGGACATTGTCTGGTAGTGGCAGGTCTTGCAGAGGCAGGGGATGCGTCGACGTTCGGGAGTCACGTTCATGTCCAAGGCGCCGCGCGGCATAGGGCAGTTGGGCTCGGGCCCTGGTGTCCGCAGGTGAAGGTAAACATGGTTAGGCTAGGTCCAGTAGGTAAGATATGCAGGTATTTCTTTGCCCCTGGTCATGGGTAGGTAGGCAGGTGAGACTCGGTTCTACTATGGGGGGGAGGTTTCCAAGACTCACGCGATTACTGGGTCTCGAGTTTGTTATGGTATTCTGACAAAGAAGAACGCCTTTTGATGACGTATTATTATGTAGTCCTCAATGAAAGTTGGACAATGGTGTTCGGACTGACTGACTGACTGACTGAAGAGTCTTGCTGGAGAATGGTATAGAAAGACAGGTAGCACACAAGAGACTCCATTTTATACAACGTGCTATTACTCGATAATTGATGATATTATCACCGTGGTACATTTCACCTTCCTCGGAGTCATGGCTTGACTCTCTTAGAAGGAGATCTCCTACTGCTTTTACCAATTCCCTATTGGTGGTATCCTTCAGCCCCCCCCCC
>JGI26058J51888_1000151_pt1 | contig 48524 bp, 56 predicted proteins | sample HigsolmetaSP110D_FD_51888 | JGI IMG/M metagenome (IMG submission 51888) | reverse complement strand
ACTAGGGTCAGCTGCCCAAACAGATAGGCAATTATTTTATGTGTATATAGCTTCAATTTAGGGGTGTTGTGGTGAGATAACTAGATATTTAATATAATAGGCGTTGGTTACGTGGCCCGCTCGGTGTCCGATTACGTTAGAAATTCTTCTCTCAAACAAGAAATTTCTGAATCCATAGACTAATGGTATATAAGCTTGATATTAATAGCAAGGTAGTCAGAAGAATTTTTGATACCTTTGGCACAGGGTAATCCCTATTACAGTAGTTCAAAATGGATGTGGAGAGATTTTTGAAGGTACATGTATGGAGTAGTTGCGGTAGGAGGGTGGGACCTCCGGAGGAGCTTTATGACTTAAATCGCGCTAGTGATGTTGACAGCCGTGTCCTGTGCGCGCATCGAGGCGCTTGACCGCTACAAACAACAGCCACCAAGATCCATCATCTAATACAATCTGATGGGAGATAGCATGCCTACAGACGCTCCACCAGCTCCACCAGCTGCTCCTCAAGGTTTGTTTGCCTTTTTTATCCTTGAACTCCTTTCTGATAGTTTCGAACCAGACGCGAAATTGAAGAACAAGAGCGCAGTGAAACCCCAGCCAAATGACAGCGAGAACAATACCAATGACCTCACAGAAGACGCGATAGAAGGACAACCAGGCTGTGATTCTGAACCTTCAATGCCCACGGTGAGTGGCTACCCCGAATGTTCTCGAGCTAATCCTTTACTGATCTTTGGGCAATAGGACACGCATCACCATTTGGTCAATGGGAGGGCGGTGAACCAGACAGCAGAGTTAGGTGTCGATTTAGAAAATCGAAATAATGATGCCGCAGACTATACCAAGGCGAACAAGTTTTCTGGCGATGGAGACAAAAAAGCTGTCGCCCTCAAAGCCGGGGCTCTCAACTCTGAATCATCTACCTCCACTGAGCTTGAGTCTAAGGACCTATTTGATGCGCTTGTTCGAGATCGAGATTCTTTGAGAGCGGAAGTAATAGCAATGCGGAAGTCATTGGAGGAGATACAGTCTAAGCACCGTGAGGAGATGGAGGTTCTGCAACGAAAGCTGGAGGATTCAGAGAGCAAGAAGGAGCATGCAGAGAATCAGTTCCAGAAATTGCTGGAAAGGGTCAACACAATTAAGTCGCAGCTTGGAGAGAGGTTAAAGGAGGATGCTGTATGTCTCCGCAGTTTTTAGCGGCTGAGACCTTTGCTAAATCCTCACATAGGAAGAACTGGCTCAGGCAAGAGCCAGGATCGAGGAGCTGGAAGATCAGAACTCGAGCTTGAAGACAGAGCTTGAAGCCAAGGTTTCTGAGATCGCGGCACTGTCAGAAGAGGCTGAGAAAAGATCGACAGAGCTTTCTACTCTGCGGGATCGAGCAAATCTATCACAGCAAAACTGGCTCAAGGAGAAAGAGGAGTTAGTCGAAGAACAAGAGTACATTCGATCCGAATTCGAGGAAGCTAAACAGGCTATGCATAACTGGGAGGTTCTTGCCATGGAGGAGCGATCTATTAGGGAGAGCCTCGAAGAGAGAGTGATAGACCTTGAGGAACAGCTCTCGGGTCTCAAAGATGCATATGAAAAGGTCACAACTGAACGTGACAGCCAAGCAGTGACAATAGATGGTCTACAGAGGGCCCTAGAAGAAATCCAGTCAGGTAATTTTTACGTTGAATTAGATCGCGAATATAACAGCTGACGACTATTTCCAGCACGGAAGAAGGAACTGCGTGAGCTCGTTGAGAGCTCCGATGCTCAACTTGAGGAGTTAAGGCAAGCTCTTCGTGACGCAGAGAAAAGGGCTTCTGAAGCAAACGCTGCACTCCAAGCCGCTGAGAAAGAGCTGGAGAGGGCATTGCCATTCGAAAAAGAAGTGAAGGAAAAGAATCTTCTCATAGGAAAGCTAAGACATGAAGCCGTGACTCTCAATGACCATCTGACGAAAGCTTTGAGATACCTGAAAAAAGGAAAGCCAGAAGACAATGTTGACCGGTATGTCGCAGTCCTAACACGCTGACTGTCGTTCTGACTAAGCTTCCAGACACATCGTCACCAACCATTTACTGCATTTTCTTGCTCTCGACCGCTCGGATCCGAAGAAGTTCCAGATATTGCAGCTCATTGCAGCACTCTTGGGATGGACTGACGGTAAGCGTAGATGTGCCCACCCAAAATTGCAGAATTGGACTGACAACCGTAACAGAACAGCGGGAGCAGGCCGGCCTTGCGCGTCCTGGAACATCCACTATGGCTGGCAGACTTAGAGTCCCAAACACCTCTATTCATCGAACGCCTAGCACCCCATCGCTGGCAACCGAATTTCTAGATAACGGAGGTACTAGTAAGGAATCGCTAGCAGAGCTCTGGTCCAACTTCCTGGAACAGGAAGCACAATCTGGAAGCGAGAATACACCTAGTAGTGCACCTCAACAAGGAGCCGCAAAATCCCCTTAATTTACGTTTATGAATGGCATCTTGGCGTAAAGGTACTATCGGTTATGGAGTATCAATTTAGCAGAGACACCCGAACGGGCGTCTAGCTGTGTCATGATTTCAGGGTTGTTCGGGTTTTCAGTGTCCTGTATGATAACCAAAGTTTGTTACTTTTCGCAGATTCATGTCGGTTTAAGTAAGGAGATCTTCTAATTACACATGGAGAAGAGCATACGTGCGTACTCTGTCCATGGGTAGTACTAAAGTACCTAAGAGATACAATTGGATTATTTGGTTGGTTGGGCAACTTGAACCTTCACCGCCTGTAGTTCTGCCAGGAGCCTTCGAGAACGCTGGAGGTGCACTTCTTCCCAGAGTTTGAGCATTCCTCAATCCATGTATAGCCTGCCGAGATTTCATACTGCTCTCTCCCAACTCTGTAAATCTCTTGCCATTTCTCACCGTTGTTCTGCGTCGACCATGGCTACCAGTGCTGGTGCGAAATTTTGCATTGTATACCACCCTGTTCAACCCCTCAGGAACTCACTAGCATTACAGTCCAGAAATTCCGCCCCGTGGTGGTATCAGGGCCTTCTGGAGCCGGCAAGTCGACTGTCTTGAAGAGACTATTTGCTGAATTCCCTGATACCTTTGGATTCTCGGTTTCTCGTAAAGCCCCCCGTCACACCTTGCAATTCCATGCATTTTCGTCGACTCTAACTGCTCTCCGTCGACCAGACACGACGCGCGCGCCTCGGCCTGGGGAACAAGATGGACGGGAATACCACTTTACCACGAAGGAGGAGTTTTTGAAGCTTGTGAGCGAAGGTGGATTCATTGAACACGCCGAATTCGGTGGGAATTACTACGGCACCAGTGTCAAGGCAGTTGAAGACATCGCTAAGCAGGGGAAGATATGTATCCTGGATATTGAGATGGAGGTACGAATGTCGCTGTATAAGTATCACACGACACAGCCTCAAAGTGCATCGCTAACCGCTCGTTAACATGACCAGGGCGTCAAGCAAGTGAAGCGGACCGATCTCAATGCTCGTTTTTTGTTCCTTGCACCGCCGTCGCTTGAGGAGCTGGAGAGAAGGCTGCGCGGCAGAGGCACGGAGTCTGAAGAGAGTTTGAAAAAGAGATTAGCACAGGCGAAAATTGAATTGGAGTACTCCAAGCAGCCTGGCGCGCACGACAAGATTGTGGTGAATGATGACTTGGACAAGGCTTACAGGGAAATGAGAGATTGGATCGTGGATGGAGGGAAGTTTGGAGCACAGCAATGATGCTCATTTAAATGGGTCAGTCTTTACAATTGCCTTGTTCCATTTCGTGGCTTCATGGACATGCCGAGCTTCACGCAAGCTAGACCATTTGTACAGGACTTGTCATGACGTCTTGATAGCTGTTATGGTAATAGATGGAGCATAATATTCTTGAACTTGTTTTGGATAAGATTCTCATTGGGAATTAATTAGTCGAAATAAATAAATACATGAAACAAGAAAGAGATCACTTGCGCTTTCGACGCCAGCTCCCTTTTCCTTCTGCAAGCAACAAGTCGTAGGAAACAAGCAATAGTCGAGTCATTCTCCAATTGGAGAGGGAGAGAAAAATAAAGATACTCGCAAAGAAACACGTAGTTAAATGGATATCAGTAAGAGCCTGTCGGCGGAAAGTTGGGTAGACCCTCAAGGACTGCCTTTCTGTTGCTCATCTCTTTCGCATCCTCTTCTTTTAAGGTTAATATTCAATACTTTGTGACAACCACGTCCAAGAAGACTTTCAAGTATACCTCGTTTAGCACAACTAGTAGCCATTCATGGTAACTCTCTGCGAGTTACGGCTGAGCTCGCGGTCTGCTGAGGGGCTGATCGGCCGGCTACCAGAGTGACCGCCCCCGGCACTGCTCTCCTTCAAAGCCAGAAGCTGCTTTGCACGGAAGGTCTCGTAGTGGATTTGGCTAGTCGTTTCGATGAGATCCTGGAGATGAGTGCGGGTAAGGAAGTTTCGCAGATACACGAACTCGCAGTGGTTCTCATCCTCAACGTTAATAACACCCCAGCGATTCTGGCGGCCTCGGACCTCCTTGCCATCGACGATGATGTTCTTTTCGCTGCCAACAACAGCGAACGGAATGATATCCTACGTAATTGTTAGCCAATATCTTCGAGAACACTCCTAACCATTAGGATATGAGAATACCTTGATCTGCGCATTGATGGCGCGCTCTTCATCATCAAGCTCATCGTTATCGTAGGGGTACATCTTTATGTTGTGGAAAGCAAATTCCTCCTTGATCCTTTGCTTGAATGCCTGCCGCTCTTCGAGGGTCAAGGAATCAGCCTTTGCAATGACAGGAACAACGTTGACGACATCAGATAGCTTCTTGAGAACAACGATGTCAATGGGTTTCAGACTGCAACTCCATGGTCAGTACTGTCTGCGTGACACATCATGCAAGCAATACTTACGCGTGACCAGATGGCTGAATGAAGAACAAGCAGCAATGGATTCGGGTATCTTGAATGTAGCGTTCTCGCTGAGCAGTAAGCTCCTTTCGAAGATATGCCGAATGTTGGTCCTTGATGTACTTCACTATCGGATCCCAGCTAAGCAGAAATTAGCCCACTTCTTTCGAGATCTCTAGATGCTGAGGGGTTACCATCTGTCATTGTTGACCTGGTCACCATAGCCGGGAGTATCAACAATGTTGAGTCGCAGACGCACACCGTTCTCCTCAATGACTTGCGATAGCCATCAGTAACACTTCCGCGATCCAACGGTTTGGCGGACATACTGTGAGACACGGTCTGGATTTCCGTGGTCGAGCGCACCGGTTCGTTTGGCGTCAGACGACCCTTGGAGTCGATCAGGTGCGAGGCAAAGATGGTGTTGATAAGAGTTGATTTGCCCAGGCCGGTTTGACCTGAAGGTTGGAGAGCAGTCAGTAGATATCGGGAATAGATATCCATTAGTCAGCGCAATTGGCAACATACCAACAACCATAACATTGAACTGGAAACCACGCTTCAACAGCTTTCGCTCGATCTGGGACGTGATGCTGTCGAAACCGACGTGGCTGCGAGGGAAGACCACATTCTGCGGCGCAGGAGTTGTCGTTGAGCTTGCGGAGGTGGCCATCGTGGACGCGAGTCGAGATTTACGGGACTAGAGCTGGGCTGGAGACACAGGGAAGGGGGAATCTGGAAGAAGAACCCACGGGGTGATCGAGCGAAGACACAGACCAGGAAGATCGAACGGGGTGTTCTTCTGTAATCCCCAAGCTGCTGAGCTAGAGGTCAGGTCGGCGGCCGCTCGCCCCTTATTGCTGTCGCGGGTCAGGGGGGGGAGCGAAATGCCCTAAGCCGCGTTGGGTCTAGTGTCCAGAATCGTCTCCAGACCCAATCCAGATAGTTGAAACCTTCATCTGGGCATAGAGAAAGCCGCAGGTCGCGCTTTGGACTGGCTCAGCAGACTGACTGGGCTTCTTTCCAGCCACGACCGGCGCGAATCGACCGCAGAGAAGCCGCCGCTTCTTCTCCTCCACATTCCCTTCCTCGGTCGCACTGCAGCAGCCATGGCATTGCGTGCCCTCTCGACTCCTGCTTTCCCGCAGTTGCTCCCGCGGCTCTTCCTGCCCACTCTGACGTCGCTCTCCTCGTCGCCCGCAGCGCCATGGACTCAAGATTCTCAGAGATTCTCTGTTCTCTTCGATACTATCCTGAGACCGGTCACGCTATCCTTGAGCCTTCCCGCATTGCTTTCTGACATCTGGGAGTCCGTTTTACGCGCCGCTCCCAAGAAGAAAACATCCCATATGAAGAAACGACACAGGCAGATGGCAGGAAAGGCCCTGAAGGATGTAAAGAGCCTAACCACTTGTCCTGGATGTGGCCAGATCAAACGCGCACATGTCCTATGCCCGGACTGTGTCAAAGGTATGTGCTTGTGGCCAAATGACTACGGTGCTCGCCGCTGACGGACATACACGGCTAGATATCAAAGAGCAATGGAAGCAAGCCTATAAGGAAAATCTCAGAAAACAAATGTAGCATATAGGTTACTGGGGGACATTGTACTTGTAAAGGGTATGGATACACCCAGAAATGGCTGCATGGCACACGGCGTCTGGTTACAATGGGCAAGTTTGTGTGTGTGCTCTTCTATCTCGTTTGTATGTATGTAGACTCAACGGATCAGTTTGCAACCCATATTCGCCCGAGATGTCCATTTAATTGTAGAAGTGGCGTTAGACGAGACAGTTGTAGTAGATTGGGGTCCCCCTGGCTCCTCGTTGAGCAGCAAATTTGGTCCATGATCCCACCGACCTCCAAGATCTTACCTCGCCAACCGTATATGGGCCTACCCCACGATAGGTACTAGTGTAATTGAACCAACGCAACAGCCGAGTGTACCTATCCCTCAGCGACACCCCACCATTGAAGGAGCCATCAAATATGGTAAGAACCAGGTTCATTCTCCAGTCTAGCTACTAACCTAAAATTTCCAAAAGTCAAAACAATATCTATCCTGGAGCTCTGCCGATAATGGTGCGTTCTAAGACACCTTGCTGTCGCCTGTATATGCTCTCCAGAGGACTCTCCTACTAAGGCATACACCAGCCCATCCAATCGATATTTTCTCGTTGGCAGTGACAGATACGCAGATACTTTCGGCATCTGGTGCCTCCTCCCTGAAGGTTCATTCCACCACAGAGTCGGATTTTCCACTAGCGCAGATTATCGATGGAGCACACAAGGTCGGATGCCATCATGTGGTGACCAGTGGCAATGGCGTAAGAGCCGCAAGTGTCGGTTTCGGAGGAGAGACGAAGATCTGGTCATTCAAAGATGGAAGATGGGTTGAAGATGAGAAACTCTCAAGTACTCCTTGCTCGTTCTCATGGTCGCCTTTTCGATCTTTTCACTGACGTGTGTGTAGCCCTTGCTGGAGGAAGCTCAGAGGTCTGGGCAATCACCTTATCAGAAGATGGACGATATCTCGCTGGGACTACCCATGATGGCCACATCAAAGTGTGGGATTTGCATGCCAACGGCGAGCAGATACGTGACTTCGAAACTAAAGGCAGCTTTGGCACAAGCATAGATCTGGTAATCATCAAAGCCTCTGTATTCTTTCTACATATGCTAATATGGCCACTCTTAGTCTGCAGATGGGCGATTCATAGCCAGTGGCCATGAAAGTGGCAGTATCTACATGTTCAGCACTGAAACCGGTCGCATGCCATTCTCGCTGTCAGGTGAGCCTAGCGACCACTGACTGAAAGCCCAGTAGGCCGCAATGCACAAGTACATGGGCTGATAACACACAGGTTTGGTGAAGCCAGTCCGTGCTGTAGCGTTTTCTCCCGGTGGAAAGCTTCTGGCTGCTGCTGGAGACTCTAAGGTGATTGTCTTGTATGACACATCCTCTGGGGAGCAGGTAGCCAATCTATCGGGACACTCGGCGTGGATATTATCCCTTGACTGGAGCCACACAGGAGAGTATCTGCTTAGTGGGTAAGTTAATCTATGTGCTGCTTTTTCTTATTGACCATCTCTGGCGAAGTGTTCGTGGACTAACATGGTTAAAGGTCCTTTGATGGAAAGGTCAAAGTATGGTCCATCGAGCGGAGAGCTTGCGTTGCAACCCACTCCGAGACAGACAAAGCGATTTGGAGTGTAAAATGGCTGCCAAAGATCGGAAAGACGGAGGGATTTGCTACGGCAGGGGCAAATCGCAGAATATCATTTTACCGGGAGGCTACTGGTGGATGATTTTCATCTATTCTTTAGCAGAACCATGGAAGGGCCTTGGCAACGTAAAAGACTTTCCGAATCGCAACCTGTTATTGTGTTTATCGCTGTATTTCCCCCTATGCCTTGTTTATTTTGGCCCACTAATATTCTTTTAATACTTCTCTCGAAGTCACCCCTCACTTCCTCTCAAGTCATTGATATCTTCGTCTTTTGAGTCTAAGCAAATACATGGCATTTGTGAAACTTACAGGTTGGATATGGTCGACATGGAGAACGGATGTCAACAATTCCAATGAGAGCAGTCTCACGTCTACCCCGGGCTGAAATGGCCTCGCCTTTGTTGATAGAACACTGAGATGTCAGCATGAGATTTTCACCATGAATGAAAAAGATTGAGGCTATCTGTTTTCTCAAAGGGCTGCTTTCTATTTATAACACTGTGGTAATGGGGAACTTATTGTTAAAGGAATTGACGTCGACAGTTAGGTATTGGAAGGCTTTAATAAAGGACAGATCGTAGCATCTATTATTCATATCTATTCAATTGACAATATTATTTCATGGTCTCCACAAATAGTCTGCGCATCCTCTTGAGGAATGCACCGAAATCACGATCTTCGTTAACAATTTCCAGCTCTCGTTCGATAGCAGCCCTCTCGAGTTTAGGGCGGGTGTGGAATATCTCATAATCACGGCTGGCCGTCCCAAGCTCAAACCATGCCTCCCTTTCCCAATCTTTCTCCAGCAAATGACTGAAAACGAACTTCAAACGGTCTTCCCTGCCAGCGCCTTCGATCCTGAGGCATAGGAAATCCTGCCAGAATTCCAACTCGGGAGCATTCAGACGCGCCTGGGCATCAAGGTGACGGGCATGAGCCTTCTGCGCTTCCAGTCTCTGATTAATCGCCTTCTGTGTTTCGCTGATTTGCTGCTTTAGGCGATCGCGCTTTGCAAGGCGAGAATCACGTTCCAATGTTAACGCGGAGACGGCGGCGTGCATTTCAGCAGCCTCAGCGGTCTCCTTCTGAAGAGTCTGCGCGTGAGTCTGTGACTTGAGAGTGAGAATCTCAATATCCTTCTGTTTCATCCGCTGGTCCTCTTGGTATCAGTCAGCGCGCCGTTCCAACGTGTAGGATTGAGCTATGTACCCTCTAGCTCCGCGAGATTGATCCGAAACTGGTTACGCTCTTCCAACACTTGCTTTCTCCCTCGTTCAATGAACGCGTCAAATTTAGCTGTAAACTGAGCCATGCGATTTCGGAGATCATCAAATCCGAAATTGATACTGGGAAGGGAGTCTGCCATAGATGGTGCGTCTGCGGATGCAAGCGGTGGCCGCATCCCACTTGTGGAGAGAGACGGCTCAAAAGAGGCTGACATAGTGTAAGACTTGATTGTTGTTTATTATCGCAGGAGCATTAAGTGAGAGCTATTGTTGATTATTGCGCGCGATAGGGATATAACCAAAAAGGTGATCCTTGCTTAAAGCCGACATGTATCCTGACAGGACGCGCGATCACTAGGTACATGTTCACGGCGGGCGCTAACTTTCGGTTGTTGCGGCGCAACGAGGACGCCCAGCACAAAAGCTGCAGGAACTCGCCCCACTCCGATTAGATAAAGCTCTCTCTCGCCAAGCCCGCTTAAAAAAAGGATGCATGGAGATGAAAGTCGTGAATTTTTCTAGCTTGAGGTGCAGATGAGGCTTCTTGCGCTTTCCTGCCGATGCTCGTTGCCAGTTCGCGACTATCACCGCTTGCAGCAGAACCGCAGATAAGATCTTCTCTCAATCTTATCGACATGGTGGCCCCGCTAGACGTTGGACATAGATCATACAGCAGACAGAAGCCAGATGGATGAACATCGCACAGATGCCCTACAATACGGACACTTAGGGACGGCCGTATACCTCCCAGAGGTTCAATCTTGGAGGTTCTCTCGCAATCCTACAAGACGTAAGTTCTTCAATGTTGCGAAAGAAGAAAAAAAAAGGCCACCCATTGACTCGTATCAAGCGTCTCCCCTTTGTTACGTTGGCAAGACGAGAATGACAGTTTCCCCATCCTCGAAACTAGTCTCTCCAAATTCTTCAGAGCATAGAAACAAGAACTTGCTGCTGAAAGTTCACCCGGAGCTCGCCGCCGGCTCATTTCTCAACCGGACTGAGACGTTATCCCGCACCATCATAGCCGCAGAGACGTGCGATCCTCGGGTGTCCACCCTTATCGACGTGGGACATGCAGTCGACCTCGAAAATGATGCATCTGGAAATCGAACTGTTCCGATCGCCGTGGTTGCGTCCGGAGAATGTGGCGACTCCATTTCCTTCTTGAAAATCGAAGACGAGGTGGCTGAATGGAGGCAACAGAAATTATTTAGGGCGCGCATTCCGTCTATAGGGAACACAGAGGCTACTAGATGGGTTGGCTGTGGTACTCCTGTACGTCAGATATGTTTTGCGCAGACGGCAGAAGAAAAGGCCACATGGATGGCTGCCCGGTTCTCACTGTCAACGACGATATTTCGGCCTCTATACCACAGGATTCCTGTCTCTGCGCATTGTGGTAGGAATGACGACCAAAGTGCCCCCGCGCCCTTGCGCAATTCACGCCTAGATGCAAATCCATTGATTACTATTTCCAGTTCCCAGACCGGAGGACATCCTCATGCTGATGTAGCTTTTAATCCGTGGTATCAGAAACAAGTTGCCATTGTTGATGAATGTGGAAATTGGAGCATATGGAATTTATCGGGTAGGCAAAGACGGAGCAAAAGCAATTGGCTTGCAGAATGCGTCAAGTCCGGCTCTCTACCTTGGATAGGTTCTAGTGAGAGCGAAGATTGCAGTGAACAACCACAACATGATGGTTGGGCGGCTATTGAATGGGTTGGAGATGTCAACAGCTTGGTCGTGTGTGACCGGCGTCGCATTATTCTCTATCGACTTGAAGGTGATTCTGTCTGCTCACATCCTATTGAACTCGGGTTGAAGCGAAAATCCGAGTGGATATTAGACGTCAAGCGAAGTTCATCCAATATGTCTCATGCGTTCATCTTAACAAGTTCCCGAATTTTGCTGCTTGATACTTCCACTATTGTTTCGGCTAGTGGAAGAGATAGCAATCCTTCACTCTCCCCTCGGCTATCGTGGTGTCATTTCCGAGATCCGGAGGATACAACATTGCGTTTGGCTTCATTGCAGATGGGTGATGGTATGGTCCACATATATAGGAGCTCTAAGATGCTTACTGATATTTTCTTAGATTTCTTTGTGGTACTTTACTCCCGCCTGAATGACTTAGCGCAAGCCTTTCATTTCCCGCTTTGGCCTGAGGAACAGGGCACACCCGTGTCTGCTCCTGATCCCTTCATAGTGCAAATTCCCTCAAGTTCTGGAAAGTCGATTGAACCACGAAGTCCTCTGCATGAACCACGGTTTATAACCATCGTTTTTAAGGAACTGGAACACGCACCGTCTGGGAGCAGGGACTTCTATGACCCAACCCTCAGGCTTATAAAGCTCTTTGCCCTGGATCCATGCTATTCCGTCCTTGAGTCACTGTACGTCGGGTCCAGTAGTGATCACCACTTGCAAGAACCAGATGTATCGCAGCCGCGGGATATCCTACGGTTAAAGAAGAGAACTCTAGGAGTGCGGAAGAGCAAAAGAGTAGCCGGAGAAGATGATGACTTTGTTGTTGATGACTGGGACGAGCCCACATCTACTGTACTGAAACTCGCAAACGCGCGGAACTTTCCTGCACTGAGTCCCATAGTTTCGCAATGGACTGTTGACTACTCCTCGATATACTCGATTGCTATTGGGAAAACAATAACAAATGCGAGACTCAATTTCGAGCAGCTTCCAGAGAAAGGACTCGACGAGTGCCTAGAGGAATTACAGAACGAACTCCCCAACACAATGTTTAGCGACTCAGCTACATCTCAGACAATGTAAGTTATGTTGGCTTTCTTGTGTAATTCTTAATTAACAAAGTTCAAGGCTCGAAGTAGTCGGATGCAATCCTCTTTTGGATGACATCGATAGAAACTCTGAGCGTTTCAGGCACCTCACGGCAGTCCTCACTGAGCGAGATTTAGATCATCAAAACCGAAGCCGACCATACATTCTACCGTCGTGCCTCTCTTTTCAACTGGGTGGACAAACCTCGTACCGGGGCGGATTCTCTCCACAATTAGATATAATAGAGGCGTACGATGATTTAATCCGTGATTGGCTGTCTATTTTACCACGCGATATACCAGGTCGGGCTCGAATTATGAAGGAAAGAATCATCAGAAATGTTGCGGCCGAGCTGTCTTTGGCCAGGGTTAATCTGATTCGATATACTGAAAATTTTGCTGATGGTCCTAGCGACGATGAAAGACTCACTGATTGCAACGAAGCGGAGCTCCCCGTTCGATCGAAGAGCATGGGAGAATCTCAAGGAGCAAAGGGCGGCAAACGCGCTCGCTTGCTGTCGAGCATTTATCCAAGTCAGAGATTAGAGAAGACTGATCGAGCTCCAGACCACGGTCAAGATGCACTAGCTGCCTGTGATGTAGTGTCCGTGCTGCAACAGCAGAGGGATAAGGGCGGGCTTGTCTACGCTGGTCTATATTCCTTAACCACCATTAAGGATCAGGGGGCAGTTCCAAATAAAGTCGCCAATATCCTCTCCCATTGGCTTCCCGGAAGCGATCCCACTACTTATGACTGGCAGAGGGCAGTGCAGGAACAGGAAAGAGAGAAATCAAGAGTCGGTGCCAGGTCCACAACACCTAAACGCAGGACACGAAAGCGCGAAGCCCAGAGTCTCAGCCAGGATGCGTCTATGTTTATTCCCTCGTCGCCAGCGGTTCCTGTCGTCCGGCAGTGGGGCAGTCAACCACAAGACGAACTGCCAAGGGCCAAGCTGCAGAGCAGTCAAGTCGGAGAGGAAGATTTCCCAATGACGCAAGTAGAACGCGGTGTCTTCGGCGGGCGGGAAGCAGGAAAGAAGAACGTTGCAAAGGCGAGGAAGAAGAAGAGGGCTGCCGGGTTTTGACTTGCAGGTGGAGAATCCCCCTATTTTAAAGAGGAGTCATAATTGATATATCTGGAGGGCAGAGCAGAGAGCACTCGTACTTACCTCTTGCATAATGCATAGAATGTGATACACGAGACGGCGCCTCTATTTTCCTTAGATCACAAACATGATGTCAGGCTTTCGTAGGAGAAAATCGCACATCTTAAGTCCTCTTGTTTGTTGATATAGCTTGAGAGGCGCCCGTCCACAAGAGTATGGTGGTCCATGGTCGAAGAAAACCTCAGACAGGATGAAAAAGGCTGCTGTTATTGTGACACCAGATTACTCATCTTGCAAAAGGCTATTATTTTGGAGTTGCAGCATGCGCAGTTACTGCGTGAGCATACTGGAAGGTGTCAAAAACAAATCCTCCCTAGGATGGGCAAGAGAGGCTCCGCGCACAAATCCACTAGAGGCTTAATATATGATCATTCGGGCCAAGAGACCGAACAAAAGATGAACAGCAATATCCATATGTGCCGCAGTCGTGCTGTATTGAGAAGCCATCGAGGTTCTTTGCAAAGGAAGGCCTAGGCAGATGGGGCTGGTAATAGTTAGTTTCGATTACTGGGCCCTCAATCTAGGGGACGAGCACAGCCATTCTGGACAGCGGAGGTCGCTTGGTTTCTCTTATAGATACGACAGAAGATATGTCTGAGATGGCGAGTCTGCGGCAAATCGCTGTCGCAAATTGTCTGGAAATGCACGGGCCGCTCGCAGCCGCAGGATGGCCCTTGTTCACGCCAGGAGTTGAGGCTGGACGATGTTATTCCACACTCTGAGGGGAATCATGCCGGTGATCTACATGACGAAAAGAGGGGGAAAAGAGCAAAATAGAATAAAAGGCTTGCTCCTGGATGTGACTGTGCCAGCGGCCATGTTATTCCCTGCGCCGGGTGTGCGGACTACCAATAGCAATTGCGAAACGCCAGATCGTCGCAGCCAAGTCCACTCTCGGAAAGATGAGATCAGCCAGTATCGGCGTTACATGAGTACTTATAAACTCCATCCGCCCTTCCTCAGCTGCAGACGATATACCCATCGATTACTTCCCTTCGTCACGTCCTCTCTCAAACAGGACCGAAATCCTACTGCTTCAACTAGCTGCAGGCCGCACATACAACCCCGCAACCCCGCTCTGAAACTCGACTCGGGCCACTTGAGTTTCGATTTGACATCTCCAGAGAACACAATGGCCGACCATCAATACAAGTTCAATATCTCCATGAGCTGCGGCGGCTGCTCTGGCGCAGTAGAACGGGTTCTGAAGAAGCTCGAGGGTACGCAGACCTTTCCTGTATGGCCTGAACTCCGGTTCCTATTCTCACGTTGGTTCTGAACTACGGCGTGTGCTAATATTCTGTTCTGTCTCAGGTGTGAAGTCCTACGAGGTCAGCCTTGAGAACCAAACTGCCACCGTTGTCACCGACTCCTCAGTCACTTACGATACAGTCCTGGCCACGATCAAGAAGACGGGCAAGACCGTGAACAGCGGCGAAGCCGACGGCCAGGCTATGAGTGTCTGAAGAGGCATTCAAGCGTCAGCCTAAGGACCAAAGGAAGGAGAAATGATGACCTATGGATTGGCAATAGTGGGTGGGATCGCGTTTCTTCAGCCAGCAGTCCAGGCCAGTGGGAAACGGATAACGCTATCACATAGATTTGGTACTGACTGGTTTGTGTTTCTCATGACGATCTCTGATACCATAAGATGTGTCCCTGATTAAAATCGTCGAGTGACGAGTACGTCTCGTAAGGATCAAAGTGTCCAACGAAACATGGACCATGTCCAATCTACATCTGTAGGATTTGCTTGTGTCGAGGTTGTTTAATTAGTAGACGCTTTTGATTCTACACGAGGCTAGAATGCCTGAAACCCTTTTCCCCCCTGAATTTCCGCCTTGCAGTGGCAAAAGCTATTGTTCTATTTGCATGGCCAAAAACCACTTTCGGATTTGGGGCATACGGAAGAATAGGTCAAGAAGCACACGATGGGTATCATCCATATAGGCTCTTCCTATAACAGCCAGATACACTTTCACCCATCCATGGGATCCAGAACACATCTCGTAATCGCTGACAATGGTAGAATGCCAACATCGCAAAACATAAACCAGTACAAGAAACCAAGCTCACTCAATCGGCAAGTACAAGAGCACTCTCTCTGTCTGAAATGTGACGATATTGTTGCTCTACTCTCCTTGGGTAGACCGGGAGAGTTTGCTCGACTATTCGAAGCGGGTGCTGAATCCTTGAAGGGTACTTACAGTCAGCATTTGAATCGACGCGCTTTAAGAGATCTTAAACAGGATCACGTTGGAATCTCTCCAACTGGGACAGCTGCAACTTGTAGCCATACCGTGCAGAATCCAATGGACCGTCACGCCGTGTCTCGTAGCAACCAGTGGTAGATGAAGCATGAAGTGTCCTGCTACTATCCTGGTATGGAGCGTATTGAGAAGCATGAGGATTGCCGTCCAACGCGGGAGGTGGCACTCGAGAGCTCAAGGGTTGATGTCGTGGTGTGGGAGAGAGACGTGGATCGGACCTAGGTGCCATTCTACTAGACCACCTGTCTTTATCTGGATCAGAAGGCATCGGGATATATCTGGTCCGACGGGAAGATATTTGCTCATCTTGTTCATCCTGTAAATGCGGACGCTGCATCACATGATGCGAAAGCATCCCAGGATCATGCAAGTCAACAGGATGGACGAAGTCATGAGAGTAAGTACTTCTGCTTTGGAAATCGTCATTTGAGACGTACACACGTCTATTATAGTCGCCTCGCCACACAGACATGCTTTGACCTGCCTCTTGGAATGGTCTTGTACCCTCGAGGCTGGAAAAAGCACGATTTCCATTATAGATATGATGCGATTGTGGACTGACGAAATGGGAAAATTGGTCAGGTTTGGCTGAACTGCCATCTCTCCTGACATAGCCCGTACCAGAAAAGGTAGGACGAAGCGACGAATTGTGACTGGAATCAACATCATACTGATGGCGATCTGAAGAAACTGGGGGTCCCTGAGGGAACATGCAGGCACGATCAGAGGGACGAGCTGTATCGGACTTGGAATGCATGGTGAGAAAAGGGGAAGCCCTGTTAACCGTAATTCTATCCGGATGACGTCCTATCATTCGACGTCGGTCAACAGAAGGAATCTGCTCACTATGGAAGCGAGCATCATCTTGAATTGTCTTGTATCCGGATCCAGGGGATATCAAAGGGATGCATCGCTCTTCTTCGTAGGGGCCCTTATCAAAGGTGGGAGCAAATGATCCTGCATCTCTTGGCAGATATTCAGGGTGGAAAATGTCACGAGTATGCTCATGATACTCAATTCGTCTTTTCTTCAAGGTGTCACCTCTATCGTCAGTTATATCAATAACATCGACCCTGCGAGACAAATCGTCAACAGGCCGGCGTAGTGGTGTCACATGACGAGCTGGAAATGCACCTGACCTCCCTCCGGTTAAGGGGCCTGATCCAGCGACCTCTGGACGTCTGAGCGTTGGGGGTGGAGTCTGCGGATCCTCAATAGAGGGCAATACGTGATTTTGTGGATTCACCATCCTCTCACGATAAGCGACGGGAGCTCTAGAAGGGCGTTCGAATTGTCTCCTGCGATCCAAAAATGCTTCAGGTCCCCTGACAAAAACAGGAGCATTTTCAGGCTCAAGCGATTGAGTCGCTATTTTCTCTCCCACGGAAACCGGAACTCGTTCAATGATAGAACCGTTTTTTAACTGCATAACGTCGGTAGGTGGCCGGTGAGAAGATTGGAGCTCATGTGGCTCGACAGAAGTCAGCTTGAAAGCTTCCGCAGGAGCTACATTTGCTGGGGACGGAAGAAAATTAGTGAGAGAGTCTATCATATATTCGGCACTCACACGATGATCTATTTCTGTATTTCGACTGTGCGTATCAGGTCGATTGTTGAGACTATCGGAATGACGAAGATGTCCTTGGCTAATCGTGTCAATTGCAGCGACAGGAACGTGTCGCGCAACTGCTACCTGGGAGCTGTGTATGGGCTCAAGAGTTTCATGGACCGTTTTAGCTGATTCACGGGGTGGTCGCTGCAAGGAATAGGGAAGTGCCTGGCTCTCTATTGAATTGCCATGAAAATTAGCCTGATCAGTTGCAAATGTCTTCTTGACCCGATATCTATCCCTGGCACGCTCCCAAGCTTGATATCGGCTGAAACCTCGTCGGTCAATTTTCTCTTTGCCGGCCTTGGTTTCTTTCGTAACTTCTGGTACGAAACGAAAGCCAGGAGGTGCTTCATCGTCAGACGGATCCCGAAACGGCTCCCTGGAGATGCTCGCATAATTGACTTGCTCTGTTTGCACTTCCCCAGCCAGCGCATTACTCGACACGATTTCAACGCTAGAATCACGATCAACAGACGCGTGATCACTATCCTGCTCTGTATCACTGTCTTCGTCGTCAGATATGACGATGACCTCTCGGAACACATCCTCGAGAACGGTCTTCCCATTCTCATCGTCTCCTCGCCATTCAACCAGCTTCGCTAGAGTAGGCTCCTCTACGAGGCTTCTGGCTTCCTGAAAGGAAGTCACTTTCAGAAGACGGTCGTAATTCGTATAGACATGTCGAATATGAGCGACAACCGCTAATTGTGCTCGACGTGCCAGCGGTAACTCAACTGCAGTACCCACTTTCCGTTGGCCCTACAATGAAGTCAGCAACCGCAAACCCCAACTCGATCAAAGTACCTTTTGAAAAGCGGTCGATATAATTTGGTTCAAATCCTTTTCTGGTATATTTGGGAAAAGATCCCGAATGACATCTCTCGCTTCCGTGTTGATAGTGGTTTGAGACACCTCCGAGTCAGCACGTCTGTTGAATCCGTTATTTCCGGCGCTCTGGAAGGGCATCACCTTTCCAGTCGACGTGAGATATAGGCCGAGTTCCATGCACACTGTTGCCACGACGGAACTCGGGAAATGATACCCAATTCTGTGTACCTGTTGAGAAAGGTCATGTACATGTTGATGGGGAGTTGTCTAAGACGGCTGTGAGCGGAGAACGTACAACGAGCTGGGGTTCGAGAAAGCTGCGTTAACGAACCGTGACAGCAAACACCTTGAGACCATCCTTCCGACACATTTCCTTACACGCATTGGTGAGCTGGGGATTACCCGCAGGGATGAACGTATAACCTCGCGGTGCCTTCGTTTCGAACGAGATCTGGAACAGATGTCAAGATCGTTCCTCGCATTATGCATGATAGTCAAGACGACAACATACGACGCTCCGTAGCTTCTTCTTCTCTTGTGTAATGCTCTCCATGATAACCTTGTGTTTTCGAGTCTTCGTCTTAGCGGCTTTACTTGGAGCGCGCGTGGTATGAGCCGACGCGGCCCTCCGGAGTACTCGTGTCATGATTCCTGCAGTAGTCTTGTCAAGACTGTGATTCCAATGGCAGTCTTAACGTTGCTCAACACATCCTCTTCAAGTAGCAGTAGGTTGCAAATTCTGCTATGAGAGAGGCTGCTAAAAACATATTTTCAGCAGGGAGTATAATGAATGTTAAAGAAAGCCTCGCTTGTTAGTAAAACATTCCTACTGAGACCCTCGAAACTGAAGCGCAGATCTCAGCTTCAGGCGGGAGAAAATCCAATGGAACAAGACCAAAACGGTTGCTGAGCTTATGAAAGCTCTTGACCCTTACACAGGGAGGAAGAGAGGATAAGACAATAGAGCTCCACGTTTTGATGTCACGCCACACGTCGGGAGAACATCCATAGATCGCTGGGTGGTTTCTAGGGATGGTGAGGTGGAGAGGATAACGAGGGACGCAGAGATGGCGGCCCAACCCACTGAGTACGCGGTAGAGCGCCGGTGGGCGGTGAGCAGGTGGCCGGTCCACCCAGACCATCGGCCCGCCGTTCACACGACCCTCTCTGGTGGTCTCCTTCCGAGTCTCTTTGCCTCTCTTCAGGCTTAGTGGCGCTGGTTGCCAGCGAGTCAGCGACTACAAGCACAGAGCGTTTCAGATCTCCGTCGTCTTCGGTGCCTCGCCTGAAGGAACTGAAACTCCAAGGAGGTCGTTTCCCTCTACGGAGTACACTCCGAGTGAGGCCAATGCAAGCTTCTTGAAGTTGTATGATTTTTCCGATTCTCTCTATTCAGCCCCTCGCTTGCTTCTAAGCATGAGCGCTACGGGGCAGAGGCTGACAAAGGCCGTCGATCAGCGAGCCATAGTCCTTGCCTATCGACACCTCTATCGACAGGGCCTGAAGCTGGTCAATTACTCTGCACCTGCGCGACATGTAATTCTCCGGATCTTGCGCTCTTCATTTCGATCGGCCTCTCGCGACGACTTTGATCCCGAGAGAATTTCCAATACTCTGCATTTTCTCCAGCGCGCGTCGGAATATAGGGGCCTAGAGCACAAGATTGTGAAGAATTTAATCATGGTTAGATACTGGGAGCAGCCTCAGGTCAAGAAGGATGTTAGAATGTGAGTTACTCGGTAAATCAGCAGGACGGAGCTTTGTCTGACTATATGCTAGGGTCAAAGGACAAGATAAAAAGGAGATCCATCTTCGAAAGAACGCAAATAGTCATTTTAACGCGACTCTGATGCTCTTGAACGAAAGCTTGGGCACCTGCCTCAGATGACTTGTGCTTCGAAGATCGAGTCCTTAAGTTTGTCACGCCCGGGCTATATCGCGTGATGTAGACCCAAATTTTAGTTCGCGAAGAAGTCTCATGAACGCAAAACACTCCCGTTAGACTCTTCCCGTTATGGGAATGTCAACATCTCATGTGAGCTTATGCTGGCATTGAACTCCCAAAAGTTTCTGAAGCGCCCAATTTCTCAGATTCCATGGTCCCGAATTTTTATTTCTCAAATGCCACAATAATTTCTTGGCAGTCCTGCCCGTTTTGTGACTGTATCTGGGGACCCAACAGCTTTATATGACAAAACCTTTGGGGATCTGTCTTTCCTTTCTGGTTTGATGTAACCCATATTTGGCTTCATCTAAACAGTCTGCATGGCAGCCTATATAGCAGTCCATATAGCAGCTCATGTTGCAGGCCCATATTTGAGCTCACGATGAGGAGAATGCTTCCATTTGCATGTGCCAGCCAGTTTATAAAGAATCTCCAGAATTTGGGCCTGAAGGAAGGGGGAGAGGGGGAGAAAGGATTAGTGATAATGACCCAAAGAGGTATTTCAGACACAATCTAGATATCTATTTTGGTGGCAGTGAGGTCAGATCTATTATTTTTGTTAGTTGGACTAATCAAACCTACTGTACAATAACCGCTTATTTATCCTAAAATCACGAATAAAATACCTGTGGCATATGAGAAATTAAAATTCGGAACCGTAGTATCCCAGCAATTGGACTTTTTTGAAGCTCAGTAGTATTGAACATGATCTCCTGTAGGCATACTAAGAATGATGCTGAGACCCAACTTGGATCTTGAACAAATAGCATCCACAAGCAAGACCGAGTCATCTTATTTGCAAGCCCTATCGCTAGTGAATTGGCTTATCAACAACATGCACATACTATTTTATTCCCCTATAAACAAGATGAGAAGAATCTGAGCTAAATTGTGGGCATGTGCTGCTTCTGTTTAAGAGCCCGCTCACAAATGTCGATGAGCGCGGTTTTGGCAGTTTAGCGACGAACTACACAGTAAGCCGAGGACAAAAACGACTGTACATCATCCAGTACTTCTGAGATTGGCAATGATTTTTTTTTGAATTTGGCTGTTATTATATTTATTTATTTTATTGGGCGTGTATTTGTTCTAATATCTGGCACCATGATCATAGGCAAACCCGTTTTGGGAACTGCCAGTGCCCAGTCCAGGTGACAGCAAGTCACATGCAAGCTACCTACTTAGGTAGGTAGCCAGAGGCACGTCACATGCGCCCAGCTCCGCTGCTGTGTCAGCAGGACCAGCAGCGGTCTCATCGCCGTGACCGGCTCTCTCTCAACCCTGCTCGCGATAAATGTCTCCTTCTATATCAAATGAGTGGATTAATTTCTTCTCTTATTATCGAACCTGTCTTTAGACAAGCCCGCCGTTTCTCTCGTCATACAGGCCCGGAATTTTCACCTTCGCCTTCCGATGACGGCCGAGCAGATGTACACTCCAGCGGACCAAGCAGCGTCTCCTACTCTTCGCCTTCCGAAGCTGATAATAATAATGGAGCCTTCGTAGCAGACGCTCAAGAGAACTTTGAACGGAGGGCGAGAAGCAGACAAGAAGGGTCCTCCGACAATGGTGAGCGATATCCGGACATTGATGCATCTCTACAAATGAGTAGAGAGCGACCAGTCTCCGAGCCGAAAGCACCATCTAACTGTGATGCTCCAATGGAACCGGTTAATTATAACGATTTCACTCTCGAATCTAATATATCTTCGCAAGAGTCTGGGTCTAGACGGCCCACGGATTCGTCACATGAGCAGGGCTCTATCCAAGGAAGTCACCTCGCGCCAGAAGATGCACGGCCACTTGGGCAGTCTTTTAACTGGGACGAGCTGGGGCAATCCCCATTACCCGAAGATGATGGGATGGGTGTTTTAAGAAGAAAGATTCATGCAATAAGGGATACAGAAGCTTCAAACGCTGAGAAGGCGCGTTTGATCCATAATTTGATGACAGAGGGCTACAATTCCTCTCAAAGCAGCTTGAACAACCAATCATCCTCAATGGCACGTTCTCCATCGAGCCTTCGGAGCCTAGAACGATCTTGCACTCCAGCATCCCATCGCAGTCGACAGTCTTTCGATCGATTGTCGATAACATCGGCCTCAACAGTGTCGGTGACGCATGCCACAAATCCGTACAATATAACCCCGGAAGATCTAAAGCCAACATTTGTTCCCAAGGAAGATCCACAGATTTCATTATCAAGCCACTCCTCGCTACCAGAAGACATAGATGAAGACGAATCATTAGAAGAGGAAGAAGAAGCTGCTCTTGGTTGTCGGCATTATAAAAGGAACGTTAAATTACAATGCTATGACTGCAAGAGGTGGTACACCTGTCGATTCTGTCACGATGAGGTTGAAGATCATTCTCTGAACCGACGGAAGACAGAAAATATGCTGTGTATGCTCTGCGGACGTGCTCAGCCTGCTGCGCAGTGGTGTAAAGGATGCGGTGAGCAGGCCGCTCGGTATTATTGTACTATTTGCAAGCTTTGGGATGATGACAACAAGAAGAGCATATATCACTGCAATGACTGCGGAATTTGCCGTATAGGTCAAGGGCTTGGAAAAGACTTTTTTCACTGCAAGGTAAAAGTAGATGGAACCTGCCTCTTTTGCCCTTTGCTAATCTAAAGTAGACATGCAGTGTGTGTATGCCCATATCCATTGAGACAACACATCGATGTATTGAGCGTTCCACGCAATGCGATTGCCCAATTTGCGGGGATTACATGTTCACCTCTCCTGAAACGGTTGTTTTCATGAGATGTGGCCACAGTATACACCACAAATGTTTTTCAGAATACTCGAAGACTTCGTATCGTTGTCCGATATGCAGTAAAAGCATAACCAACATGGAGTCTCAATTTAGGAACCTGGATCGCACTATTGAAAGCCAACCGATGCCAGCTGAGTTCAAGGACACAAAGGCATTGATCTATTGCAATGACTGCAGTGCAAAATCTGCAGTGCCGTATCATTGGTTGGGATTGAAATGTGACTTGTAAGTCGTCCATGTCCAATTGACGCTGAAGTAATAGGCTCATAACATTAGGTGTGAGTCGTACAACACCGTACAAATAAAGCTCCTTCGCTCTGGTTCTGAAATTCCAGGAGAGGGTCATAGAGATGATACAGCCCTCCCAGTAGCGCGACCCAGATCGTCATCCTACTTGGGCGACGAAGACACGTGTGCTCATGGATCGGAAACGTCGCGGATGACCTCAAGCTCAGTCCCGGGCACGGATCTATACTTACCGCCAGCAATATCTTCCTCGAACCAAAACACCCAGTCATCTTTTAGAATCCAGCAATCTCGAGCCCATCATGCTGTTTCACCTATAATAAGCAATTACTTTGGGCTTCCTCGACAGCAAGATTCCGCAAAGTCATCCTCGATGGTTTCGGGGTCACTGAACGGCAGTCACAATGATAGCGGTGATGATCTCGATTTCTGGGGTGACAGTCGCCTAGGATATAAGTACGGCTTCCTCAGCAATGAGACGGAGTCAACCGATGAGCAAACTGAAGCGGATGAGGATGATTGCGACGAATATGCCACTGAAGACTCTGAAGAGGAAGAGGAGGAGGATGATGACGTTGACAGTATTGAGATTTTTGGGCATCGGTGAAACTTAAGGCGGCGAATAACTCATTCCTAGCAACGTGCTATTTCGACAGAATATCGAGATTGGCTCCAGCTTCGATATCTTCCTGACAGAGTCTCATGCAAAGCTGTCCCATGAACAGAACTTGTGCCGTTTGAGCAGCTGTTTTGATATTTGCGTTTTGCAGCAGCCAGACGCAAGTCTAGCCTTGGTATGGACTCTCTCGCAGCTCCAACAGTGATGAGACCCATCCGGATCTGCCGCCGCTGCAAGCAGACTTTCTTCATTGCGGATGGCAAAAGCACCTTGTCAAAGAGATCGATGAAAAATCTATCCTCTTCTGGTAGAAGGATGAGGAGACTTTTGGGAATGTGAAGGGGAAGATATGAATACTGAGGTCTGAAGTAACTAGTAATGTTGGTATTAAACCCTGGATTCTCGAACCGTTCCGTAATAACGTCGATGAGTGCTAAGAATCCGATAATTAGCGCGCGCCTCAGAGATGAGAACTGAACCTAACATCAACATAGAACAATCTTCTAGGAAATCGACAACAGGTATCAGGGTGCAGGAAAGTGTCCGCTGAAAAGCTTGCAGGGTTGAGACTAAGATGCCAGAAACTGGCAGGCACAAGCAGGACACCAGTACCATGAAACTGAATTGTGGGATCAATCACAAGTCTGTAGCCTGGTCAACCTGTAGGACTATCGTTTGTAGCACGTTTGTCATAGAAGTACAGCAGGCCATTTTGAGAAACGTCCTTGAAGTCGTGATTAAGCAGGATAGAGTGTACTTCATGAAGCTGCTCATCTGCAACAGCAAGGAACAAGTCACTGACAGTAAGGGGATACCCCAGGATTCCGGCAACGGCATCACTGCAGAAGCATAAAATTCAGGCAACAAGCATGAATCCTGTAGACGATCTGGTGCTCTATAGTCCTCCATAAAGCTGGAGTACAGAGTAGTCTTGCTATGTCGTACTTCGAAGGCTCAGGTCGATGAAAATGAAGTCACGAACTGTTCTGGCTGGCTACTCCCCTCCGACGCTATAACCATATTGGGTCAGCGTTTTCCATCCATGGATGGAATGAGGTCGGGAGATCCATTTTCCATAGGTACTACCAGGTACTTAATACCTGAGTCATCGAGGGAATTCGGATCTCCACCTTGATTGCTGCTCTGAATGTCATCTTCACCCCCGATACGATACCACGTTGGCGAATTCAAACCACTCAAAGCTGTCTCATGAGCAGAACTTATGTCGTTTTGCTACCCATGGTTCAAGTCGAAAACAGAACGGCTTAAAGTGATGCTGTTGTCATTATCATACTAAGAATTCCGACCCTAAAAGAATGCAATAGATCATCTTGACATATTCATCCGCTTGGAGAAATGACCCGGAAACTAGCAATAATACGTATATCACGAGTTTCCCACACCGTAGAATCCTGGATATAGGTGTCCTGATGGGTGAGGCTAATACTGCGAAGTTCTATGCTAGCTCGGAAATTCATTCCCCAGATAGTACACAACCACAAATTGTTTGTAGAAGAAATATTGAAATGTGGGAGCCTCAGGACTCCTTCGCTGCAGCAAATCGAGATAGTTATAAGGGTAACTATGGCATCGGTTAGGATGCTCTTCTGTCAGAGAAAAATACCGCTCTGCTACAAAAAAGAGGCCATGACGCTAATTGCAGTCAGGACTAGTATTTTCTGGTCAACATCTTCATAGCTAGACTGCTGCCGGAGACAGAAAAGCAATTCACTGGAGCATATTTATGATTAAAGACAGACGGTATACGACTCAATAAGTACTATGAGAAATCCAGGGCCTCTGATGAACAAAGTCTGCACCTCTGGGTCGCCACTCCTTCTCATAAGCATGCGCCAGTCCGCTGGATATCAATACATGCATTTATGCATTGACAATATTATCTACTCAAACAGGAGACCTGTCTGGAAGCCCGGCGAGCGGAGCAACTGCCTTTTCCTTTTGAACATCTTCAACATGAGAAGTTGGATTTTCCTTTGACTCATCGGCCGTTCCTGCAAATACAGCTTGGGCTTCGACTTTCCTAGACACAGACTCCTGCTCTCCGGCCTCAACAAAGTCCGGACCGCCGAAAATCTTCTCCATGCGCTCGAGTGAGATGTTCTTTGTCTCAGGGAGAACGAAGAAGACGGATAGCTGTTAGACAAGAAATATCAGCGAACCAGGTTTGGAAGATGAGGGGCCATCGGAAAAACAGGGACAAGTGAAAGGAGGGACTTACCCCTGCAGCGACATTGAGACCGAAGAGCAGCCAATAGCTACGCCCACCTACTTTGCTGTTGAACTTGGGCCAGGGTTGGGTCAGAAGGAGTAGCCACGTGGTTTGCCCTAGCATGGACAGACCGAATCCCTAGAGCAAAGCATTGATAATTAGCAAGCATTACTTTGACAATTTATTGCGTGCTCTCATACCTTATCTCTGACATGCTGCGGGAAGATCTCTGACACTACAGTGGCAGCAATGGGGCCATTGGACCAGCAGTATGTCAATCCAACGATGAAGAGCATGGCGACCTCAACCACCGCGGCAGGCTTATTGTTGTTGTCTGGAAAAGCTGTGGTAAGGCAAGATAGGACCAAAAGAGCAACAGATTGTATCCCGAAGCCAGCAAGGAGCAGCGACCTACGCCCGAATCGGTCCACTGTGAATGTATTCACCAAAACGATGAGCAATTGGAGCACCGCTTGGATTCCGTTGATAGCCAACGCCTGAGAGCCAGAGTCCCATCCCAAACTTTGGTAGATCAATGTGGCGTACATTGTGAGGGCAGCAATCCCTCCACACTGAAAGTGATCTAGTTTAGTAGCTGTAGGTCCACCGCGAAATCTGCGAATGGCTCACCTGCTGGAGACCTGCGGCATAGAATCCATAGAGAAGCCGCTTTCGCATGGCTTTGTCCTTAAAGAGGCCTATGTATCCCGGATCGTAACGGCGGCGATATTCTCGAGAGGCAACCAGTTCATGAAACTCACTACGGATCGCATCATCAGTGGGTGATCCCGATCTCAGCCTGGCCAGAACCTGGAGAGCGCGCTCAGGAGCGTCTGGATGTCTTTCAAGCAGATGGCGAGGGCTCTCTGGATAGAAGAAAGACACGATAATAACTGCAAGGCCAATTGGGATTTGTATCACATTTGAGACCCTCCATGCGATATTGTAAGGAGATGTACGGAAAGACATCCCATATCCAGCCCAGAAAGCGATAAGAGTGCCCAGCTGGTAACCAAACTGGGCCACAGTCCCAACGAAGCTTCCGCGAAGTCTAGTAGGAGAGCATTCAGCAACATAGAGATTCGTTGCAATATAGACGCAGCCAAATCCAAGGCCACTAGAAGGGCCATTAGCATGACTCATTAAAGCATGCAGCAAGAAGTGTGAGATAAGACATACGTTAGAAGTCTTCCAAGAAGTAATACTCCAAATGTGTTTGGGATCACCTGTACAACTCTGAGTTTATGTTAGCACTGTATACGGTCTCTAGTCCAGGTAGAGAGGCTGGCTCTTACACTCCTATGATCATGATGGAAATAGAGACACGAAGCGCCCAGAGACGCCCCAGCAAGCTGGCAAGGGTACCTCCGAGATACACCTGGGCAAGACCTAAAAATAAGAAATTCAGCCCAATGGTTCCCTCGAGGCGAAATTGGATGCACACTCACCAGTCATGGCCCAGGGTATTGTAGCAACAAGACCCCGTCTATCATCATCGATGTTATAGTACTCTGTAAACCGCTTGTCTGCCAGAATAACTGTCATTATTCCGGCATCATATCCATTGAAACAGGTCGAAAACACCATTCCATACAAAAGTAAGGCCGCATAGCTTTGGAAGACTGGTTAGCTCAAGCGCCCTCTCTTTAGATTGGCGATGGACAGAAGATACCGGTCATTCTTCGGAAGAAAAGTCTCGATGAACCCCATTTTCACTCTCAGGATGGTGCGACCTCCAAACTACAGATCAGACTCCATTACTCACTTCCTTGCCATTATATACTTAGATAATCGTGTAAAGGAACGGAACCCCACATTCCAAGCCCGGGCCTCGTGGGCAGGTCTGGGGCTTTCCCCCGAAGACAGACTCTCATCCCGCACGTCTGCCACAATATGCGACCTGCCGACGAAAGTACGACAAAAGTACCGCCTCTTCCAGGAGGGCTAAATGCCGTATGAAAAGGAAACTTGCCCGACGCGGAGAGCGGGAAGTCCTCCACTCCGCACTGGCGACGGGGGGATGCCCCGCCGGAGACTTGCCTCTCTGGATCAAGGCATCGGGGAGATCCTCCACAAGTCGGCTGCGGCGGTGGAGATTTTTGTGTATCTGCCAGGAGACTGGTTGCTCTTGTCCTCGTTTGGATGACTCCGTTCAAGCTCTCGACGAGATAAGGAGCGGGTGGCTGCTGAGGCCATGTCACGGACTTCGAAGATGCAGCACCGACATGCTGCTTTCCCTTCGCTAGGTGACTACATACATAAAAGGGGGCCCCCAATTGAGCCAAAGTGTACGACAGAAGTATATTCCAGAGTGTTTTACCGGCTGGAAAGTCCCCCTTTGGTTGTACACACTGGACATCTCTTCAAGCCTTCTTGGTAGCCATCTTATAACGGTCCAGCGCGCGGGGAAGATCTGGTGACAGTTAGAGTCGAAATATTTCAGATCGGATAAGTTGGCCCGTCTTCAATCTCGCCCCATGGAATATCCCCAGGAAAGCTTCCACGCAACGACGTTCGCACCGGGCTCCTTCTGGGCCCGCCGTCGTCTGGTGGTTCGGTCGAACACTCTTCGACATCAGCTGCAGATGCTGAAAAGAACTGGACGATACGAAGCATTTAAACTGAAATGGCATCCGAGCTATTCAGATCCGCCAACCATTTGGCCAATTCCCAATCATCTATTCTGGGACTCAGACGTGGCCAAGTGGATCGAGGGAGCCTGCTATTTCCTGATGGACCAACAGGACGACGAAATTGACGCAGCGGTCAGGGAATTGGTGCAGATGATCCGGGGAGCTCAGATGGAAGACGGCTACCTCAATATCCATTATACCGTTGTTGAGCCAGGAAAGAGATTCACGAATCTGAAAGACATGCACGAATTGTAGGTTCCATGCCACTTCCGTAGGGACAACTGCTAAATGATTGTCCGGTCACCAGATATAATGCAGGGCATCTTATCGAGGCGGCAATTGCGCATCAGCGACACTACGGAGATGACTCCCTCATGTCACCTATCCTCAAGTATGTAGATTTATTAGCTGCAACTTTTGGAGGTGAACCTGGCCAGAAGCGCGGCTATCCTGGACATCCTGAGATTGAATTGGCCCTCCTACGATTGTATAAAGTGACAAGAGATCAGAAACATCTGCAACTGGCTCGCTTTTTTATTGAAGAGCGAGGCAATCCAAAAGGTGGGAGGGGAGGGCGCCATTATTATGACGTCGAGGCGGAGGAGAGGGGTGAGCCAGAAAAAGAGATCCCGGATTACTATCCGACTCGAAGAAGCTATTGGTAAAGTTCCTTGTTTCGTTCCTCTTAACCTGAGTTGTCGGTCATGTCGGATTTCTGACCTGCGGACAGGTATCATCAGGCCCATGTGCCGATCACAGAGCAAGAGACGATCGAAGGGCACTCGGTACGGGCGATGTATCTCCTTACCGCCGTCGCGGACTTAGTGCGCATATTTGATCCCGAAAGTCATATTGGGACTAAATATATGCCTGCGGTGAAGCGACTCTGGTCAAACATGATTGAGAAGAAGACATATGTAACTGGCGGGATTGGCGCAATAAAACAGTGGGAAGGATTTGGAATCGACTACTTCCTGCCTCAAGGAACTGACGAAGGCGGCTGCTATGCGGAGACTTGTGCTGCGATTGGGGTGATGATGTTTGCTGAAAGACTTTTGCAGGTGAGTCTACCACATAGATCTCGCACCCCCTGTTGCCGCACAGAAGACCAATACTGAAAGATTTCTTTAGATCGATCTAGACAGCCATTTTGGAGATATTTTAGAGCTCTGTCTATATAACGCGGTATTGACTGGAATGAGCCTAGACGGGAAAGCGTTTACATATGTAAACCAGCTCGCGTCATCAGATCATGATCTGTCCCAGCGCCGTGGGTGGTTTGAGGTTTCATGCTGCCCTCCAAACGTCACTCGTACTCTTGGATGTCTTGGAGGGTATGTTTGGAGTTCCACTGTTGACAAGCGAAGAGCAACGATAAACGTACATCTATATACCTCTGCAACTCTCAGACTTGAGGTGTCCAGCTCAACGCTTGAGATAAACCAGACTACAGATTGGCCTTGGGACGGAAATGTGACCTTCAATATCACAGTCAATGGGTCGCCTGTTGATATAAATCTGAGACTAAGAATCCCCGGGTGGGCTCCATCATGCGAGGTAGGTATAGGTCAATATAATGCCCATAGGATCTCAAGGACGAAAACTGAAAGTCGCCTAGCTGACGCCTAGACCGGATAACCTTGACATCCGGAATGGGTATCTGTTTCTAAGCCCATCATGGGTCCAGGAAAACCTGCAATTCAGCGTTAACTTTCCAATGCGCCCCAGGATTGTGCGGCCAAATCCTCTCACTATGCAATCGGTCGCCTACGTGTGTCGAGGACCAATAGTATATTGCGTCGAGGACGCAGATCATCCGTGGGAAAGAAATCATTTCAAGGTAATGCTGCCGTAACAGTGACCATGGTTCAAAAATAGTTTGGGCATCGTTAATGCATGAACAGACGACGGTTTTTGATACCCGCGCTCCCCTGCGCAAAGAAAAGCGATTTGAGCCAGATACATATATCGCCATAATTGCAGAAAAAGGATTGAAAAGGGAACTGGACCTCTCGCCCTGGAAGGGACAAATTGTGGCGGAGTCTAGCTACGTGGTAGAGAACTGTAGCAACCACGCTGTCCGTAACGACGTCAGTGGTGTTGCTGACGGAAATACAGTGGACGAGCAAAAGAGAAGAGATCTGTGCTTCATCCCTTATTACCTGCGTGCTAATAGAGGTGGTAAGGGCCATATGAGAGTGGGACTTCGTGTAGAGTAAGTAGGTAGGTATTTAGATAGAAGATAGACGCCTACAGCGATCGACTATATTGTCTGATAGCCTAGAATCCTGTTTGCCGATAATGTGTTCAAAACAGAGCCTACTGACACAATAGAGCATGAAACTATTTGAAGACACATCTGCCAGTGCAGTAAGACAAAAAAGCTTTCGTTATATTTTAAATGGGTTGTGACCAAAAGAAGATAATCTCCTTGGGATAGGATTAGTAGTCATAAGACTGAACTGATAGATGGAGGACTGATATCATATCACCTTTCTTATCGATACTCCCATCATGGTGGAAGGGGCTATATGGCTTAGCTAAGCGACATTCCGCAGCGGCACGCGTGACGTTTGTGTCAGAGTTGTGTCAGGAGGCTTGCCACAACCGGGATCGGCGGGCATCATCTCCCCCTCGTCTCCTTGCCTTCCTATCCCTTCGCTTCTGCCTCTTCCATTCTGCCTCTGTACCTCTTCAATAAAATTTCCGACCGGTCCTACTTTGCGCTGGCCTGTGGCCACTGGGGTGAAACTGTCAATCTGCATTCGCCCAGATTCCTTGTTATCTTACTCCATTGGCTTGAAAAGAGCACGGCTCTCTAGCAGCCCCGGCCTCAGACCTGGAGATGTCACAACTGTGAGACCGAAGGGGAGTGCTTCTCTTTTATCTGGCCGAGTCAAATCCCTATTTGCTTCATTTTTATTCACATTGACCGAACGCGCTTCATCATTTTCGTTTCGCAGTCCTGGCGTTTCAGCTCCCCCACGTCCCGAACATGATCCGCCGCAATTCCGACATCGAAATCCAGCTACCTGATGCCGGCCCAACCACGTCAACCGACTCTCCCAATGAGCGGGATGTGGAGATGCTGTCGGATGGACAGACAAAATCGCTGACTTTACCGCCTCATATTGCAGCCCGTTTCTACAGAAAGTCGAGTAAAGGCAGGCGCGCTTCTTCCACATCCTCCCGTCGCAGCTCGATATCCTCCTTGCATTCTCATCATTCGAACGTTTCTTCTCATGGCGGACCGCAAAGTGATCATGTCGCACAACACCTCCGACGAGCGTCGATTATCGAAAGTCGTAAGGCGCGACTTGCAGATAGAGCGGCGCATGCTGAAAAAGTGAGACTGCGTGCTGCGCTTGCGAAGGCTGCCACTAGGAACTTGCGAAGAGAGGAGAGAGCGCTGGCTGCGCAGCAAACCCGTGAGCGACTTCTTGCAGAGATCGCCGCTAAGTGCGAGGAGGAGGTAAGGCGGGCAAAGAAGAAGGCTGAAGATAACAAGGAGAGGAAGGCTGCGGAGCATGCTCGACTTCGGTTGGTGATGGCTGAGAAGTTTGCGGAAGCCGAGAAGAGGAGGCTACTGTATCAACAGAATCAGCGACGGCATCGCACTTCTAGCTTACATGCAGCGGAGGAGAAGAAGATGGTGAAAACAGTTGTCAAGTCTCTTACCCGAGATGCCGCCGCGAAGATAATACAGAAAGCCTGGAGAAACCATCATTTAAGGGTAGTCATGAACAACTTCCGTGCGCTCAATCTCTCCCTCGAACGTATCCGAACGATGATATTCGATGAGGTTGGAGCTTTTTTGTCACAGGAAAATGTATTGGACACTATGGCAAAGGTCCTTAGGTTGTTCGGGCTTCAGGATATGGAGGGCGGCACTATGGGTGAACGAGGTGCTGTCCGCACTTTTCTCAGCAGCTACTTGATTTTGGCACATCCAACTCAAGTCTTCAGTAGTAATGGGGAGCAAGAGCAGGATCTGATCGCGAAAGCACAGGACTTACTGGTGGCCTTTGAACAAGTTACTACCCAGGTGTCATCTGGACGTTGCTCCCCTGCATCGAATTCAACAGAGCTCCAAGCTCTGCGCGAGTCGTATAACGTCTTTTTCTCTGCTTTTCATGCGTGGAAGGCGCATGATTCTACTGTGCTGATTGAAATCATGTTAGCCCAGTTCATCGAATTGGAGCTCATTTGGCAGGCTGTGAAAGATGACCGTGATGGAGGAGTTGCGGACGATTACCAACAAGGCATTAGGCAAAACCAAATTCTCCTGCTGGCAAAGCTAAAACGTCTTGCGGGCCCTGAAAAGGCGCTGCAGATGGTCAGAGAAGCTTTGAGGAAAGCCAAGCGGGAGAAGAAACGTACTGCGTCTTCCAAGCAAGCCATCCCACGCTCCGTCGAAGTTCCATCCTCATCGACTGAGCTCCCTCCAGAAAGTGCGCCTTCTCCTATCAGTGAGTCCTTCAACAAGGTCGACAGTGCCGTCCTTCAAGAGCTGGACAAGCAAAGGAACTCTCCACATGAGCAGTTTACCAAAGCCTTGACCGCTCTACCTGAAAACCGTGTTTTAGTGCATGAACTTCTGATTAATAAGGAGTTTAAAATCGATCAGGAGTCCTACACGGAGCCACGGAAACGGATCATGAAACATATGTGCGACATGATGAGGAGGGATGTTGATGCTGGACTAGGCACCAACTGGACTGTTGCGATGGCCACAGTTATTCAAGACAGACTGTTACGTTCTCTCAGACCAGGGAACTCACTGCATGTCCTTATAAGTGAAGTCATTGATCCCAAACTAATCGAAAACCAATGTAAAACTGGGACGTTTTCCTACGATGCGTTCTTCGATTTTATGAGCACTATTTTACCTAAACTTTGCGCACCTTGTCGTGACCCCGAGGTCAAAGCCTTCGCCGAAGACAAATCTGGTGATGCAATTGATCGTCTTGAGAGATTAATGGGAATCATTGATTTGTTGTCATTGGATCATACGAACTTCATGATTCAGGTCGCGGCTCCTCAGCTCATTCAAGAAGCGCCAGGGTATGAACAGAGAGCGTTTGATAGAGGTGTTCAGGCCGGATCGATAGGACTAGCAAAGACTAGACGGTTTTGGCGAACTAATCGGAAAATTGTAATCGATGAGCTGAAGAAGCGTGACCCTGAGAATGCAAACGTCGAACCTCAGCCATCAGCAGCCAAGATCTATGCACAAGGGCTTGTCGACCTCGTTTTTAGTAATGCGCCTGTTTCAGAAGATCTCATTCCGGAGACATTGGATCTCGACCGTCGAAGATTGGAGAGACTCCATTCAGAGGCGTTCAAGATTGTTGCGACAGCTTCAATTCTGCTAACTGCTAAGAACCTCCTTAAGCGTGATGTCAGGTCGCAGTGGAAAGCTGAAGCAGACCACATTGTCTCACTTGACTTCAAAGATATCAAGCCAGATCGAGTGCAATCTATTCTCGAATCGACACATCCTATGCCGGCCGCCGCAAGATCACAGCTTGCAGCGACTATTAGGCGTGTTCTTCCTCCTGCAGCTGCTGCCTCCCGTGTAGCCGCTTCTTCAGTGTCAGGCCAGCCATCTGTTGAAATTTTTACAGAAACAGCACCACAAACTTCGTCTTCGGCGGAGTCGTCCGCTTCGTCCTCCAACGAATCTTCATCCTGTCCAGCAACCTTTACTGATCCAGTTGCTCGTCTCATCCTTTCTCGCTTGCGTGCCCACGTTCTTGCCCGCCTCGGCGCTTCCAGTGCAAGTGAGAGGGTGCGGACTACTACGACCGCTAGCCAGAGTTTGGCAGCAGCAGGAATGCCAGAGTTTGTGAACCAGGTTGGGAAGCTGGTTGAAGAGCTCGAAAAAGTGAGGGAAGTCGACTGGCTTTGCCACGGTATGGTTTACGAACGGGTGTGGAATGAAGTGACCCCTCAAGGACAGAAGTGATCGGGCAGTCGGTTGTTGTCGTTATATTGTTTATGTTTTCTCTTGCCTGGTGATTACGTTTATATATCGGGTTTCGCTTTTTGAAAGAGATAACGGACTGCATGAGGTAATGGAAGGATAATTTAGCACTGGAACAGGATGCACCCATGGGGATTTCCAGCAGGATGTTAAGCAAGTTCAGGGAGTTCCTAGGATGGATGGACGGCTTAGGCCTTTCTCATAGGGAAACCTCTGGTATAGTCTGTTTTTACGTCGCTATTCATGAACCAATCCACGTATCGTTATTTCACCGCGTTGGCGATTGATCGCTCTCAGTGTTTTGCTTTTAATGGCATTCATCCTTGGCCCTCGCTGCAGGTTCCGTTGATCTCTCGGAGTTGCTTGACCTTCGTCCTATCTGCCACTCGCTTCGTGAATACCTAGGTAGATACAGTAGATACAGGCACCGTACAGCAGCGTACACCCTACCTCAATCGCCACAGTCTGGTAATTCCACGGCCAGAAGAGACAACTTCTTGCCCGACTACCAATGCGATTACATCGAACTGATGCAGCCGTAAAATAATAGACCAGATAGCAGGTAATATTCGTCGTTTGAGATGTCTACCTGGAGCTTTTTTGAGAAATGAACAATGTGCTTTTGCTTTTTCCTTAAAGAAAACCATATTCCTATGTCGATGCCAGTATATGAGAATAATAATATGAAATTCATAGGATACAGACTTAAGAGGGTGTGTTACCTATCAACAATACGTGATTGGACCAGCAGCCGGTGTGTCCCACCAACCAGGTGATGTCACCGTCGGATGCCGCAGCACCGAAAATCTACGGCCATCGAATATCCAATCCACCTGGACGCTTCATTAATAATTGGGCGGCGCAAGCAAACAGGTATCAGGAGCTTTCTTTTTGGGGACATGAACTTGTTCAGATAGTTCAGGGGAAGGCGAAACAAAATTAATTCCCCGCCACTCGTGTGCCGTGTGCCTCCACGTCCCTTGTTCGCTCGCCCACTTTTTCTTTTGAAGACAGACCTCCATGCCTATTTCTTGATTTGCGCATACTACCTAGGTACTTACCTACCTTAGGTACCTACCTAGGGGGATACCTCTACTGGGGGGGGCACATACGGATATTGTCTCTTTCTTAGCTCCCTCATCGAAATTATTCAAGAGAAAATACCTAACCTTCTACACGTTCAGAGAAAGCAAGCGGACTGGATCTTCTTTTCAAATAACCCGCCCGGGGTTGCTTATCTAGGTACCTAATCAATTCATCAACCAACTTCACAAGGCAGAAGGGAAGGAGGAAAAGAGAACCCCGGCTCATCGGCATACCAACCTAACGGCTGCGACAAAAGCCGGAGCGCAGTGAAAGCCGCGCAAGCCATGGCTGCGAAGACCGCCACACTCTCCTTCCTCTCCGACCTTACGCCTCCTTCCCTCGAGCGGACCTGGCTCACGGCTCCGCACCCGAGTCTCCCCATCGTCGCGACATGCAGCTCCGACAAGACGGTGCGAATCTATTCCCTGACCAATTTCAACCTCCTCTCGACGGTGTCCGGCGGGCACAAGCGCAGCGTCCGGAGCTGCGCCTGGAAGCCAAACGTCAAGGGGGAAAGCGTTCTCGCGACGGGCAGCTTCGACGCGACTGTGGGCATCTGGCGGCGGTGGGACAGCTACGGGAGGGCGGAGGGCGGAGGGGAGGACTGGGGCCTTGGTGACGACTCCCCTTCGAACGGGCACGGCCCGCATGACGACGGTGACGACGACGAAGAGGAGTGGCGGTTCGCGGTGCTTCTTGACGGCCACGATAGCGAAGTGAAATCCGTCTCGTGGTCGCCGTCCGGGACGTTGCTCGCGACGTGCTCCCGTGACAAGTCGATATGGATCTGGGAAGATCTCGAAGACGGGGACAATAACTTCGAGACGGTTGCAGTGCTCCAGCAGCACTCCGGTGACGTCAAGTGCGTGGCGTGGCATCCGGTTGAGGAGTGCCTTGCCAGTGCGAGCTACGACGACACGATACGACTGTGGAGGGAAGATATCGATGACTGGGGCCAGGTGGCATGTCTGAAGGGCCACGAGGGGACCGTCTGGACCGTCGACTGGGAAGGGGCAGACAATGTGCCATCCACACAGTCAGTTGAAGACGGGGAAGAGGCTTCTTCGCTACCGACCAGATGGAGAGAGCAGCACGCCCTCTCAGGTCCACGGCTCATCTCCTGCTCTGATGACCGGACAGTCCGTGTATGGCGCCGGCAGCCAAAACAGCAACCATCGTCAAGCTGCTCCTCCGGGATCCCGAGCATCATCCGTCCCGTCGGCACCGACGAGACCTGGAACGAAGAAGCCGTGCTGCCGCGCGCGCACGACCTTTCCATCTACGCCGTTGCGTGGAGCAAGCGGACCGGCCGCGTTGCATCCACGGGCGCAGATGGCAGAATCGTGGTATATGAGGAGCGATTCGTTCCCGCGACTGCCTCCACCGCAGGCAGCGGTGACGCCGACAAAATGGAGATGGACGCAGAACCCACCAGCGCCAGCAGTGACGGACCACTCCGGACGGAATGGACCATTCTTGCGACGGTGGAAGCCGCGCACGGTATTTACGAGATCAACCACATCTGCTGGGCGAAGCGTGCGGACCGCCGAAGGCACCAGGAGCGGCAGGACACCGACTCCTCCGGCAGAGAGGAGGAAGTCCTAATCACGACGGCGGACGACGGTACTATCAAGGTCTGGACGGTGGAGCAGTAGCGGGGAATTTCAAACATACGAATAACCATAAGAGAAAAATAAGGATAGATCTGAAGAACGAATGAACTGAACTTTCCAATATGCCCTACGATGCATGCATAATTCATGATTGATTGATCTGTTTGGTGTATACCTAGGTATGTATATAGCTCTACTTCCTGGTACGAGTGGGATGCGAAGAGGAAAAGATGATAGATAGATGCCCATTTCATGAGACGAATGAACATACATACATACATACGGACAGTACATAATCATATATTATCTAGATCCAAATACCAGATACCTAACCAGCCAGCGCGAATTGTGTTCCATTTCTGTTCTGCCCTGAAAAGGTAATAATAAAAGTCATTGCGAGAGAAATATTAATATTGATGAACGCAACGTTGAGCGATAATAATATCTATGGGTAATCATTGTCAACATTGCCCGAAACTCGACCCTCGAACAGAACTGCAGAAAACAGCATAAGACAAAAAAAGACGCCCTTCCGCGGATCGTATCGTAAGAGGCAGGCCTCGCGTGATATCTAGCTATCCTATCCATATCCTAGGTAGGTACCTCGTATATACAAAAGACACCCGAAAACAACCCGATATAAGTAAAGAAATAAGGGGGAAAGAGCCACTCATCTCCGATCCTGTCTGCCAGGCTCGTCCGCTGGCTTGCGAGTCTCACTTTGCTGGTCTTGATCCTCCTCGTCGCTGTTGTCTTCTCCAATCGAATAGCGCTCGCGCTCCGTTTCCGGAGGATGCAGACGGTCAAGCTCCGACTCGTCGAAGTCCCCGGCTTCAATATCGGTAGCCTCAGACCGCTTGTTGCGGAAACGGTCCAGAACAGAGCGGCTGTTGGCGCTGCCATTCTGATAGACCTCGCGGTAACGGCGGTTACGACGGCGGCTACGCCAGATAAGGAACCCCCAGAGAGACACCCCGACAATAACGACGAGAAGCGCTGTCTCCCCGGACTTGGCATATGCCTTCCATTCTGCCTGCTTCAGCTTCTCCTTTTCCTGCTGCTCGACGGCAGTGCTATTGGGATGACCGCCCACGGAGGTCTGAGGCAGCTTCTCACCATCTATGCGCGATTCCGCAGGCTGACCGCCGATACTGGCGATATCCACTTTGATGAAACGATCAAACATATCACGGCTCCGGCGAGGGACATCATACGGCACCATGTGGCTAGCGTTATAAAAGAGAACGTAGGTCAGGTTTCTCGCTTGTTGGTAGATACCGGCCGGCTCTCCTTCGAATGTCCAGTCGCGCCGTGGGGCCCAAACACCGGGCGAGGTCTCAAACCCAGTTCCACCGTTCCATTTCATGTTGGAGATGAGCTCTTCCGTGCCGATATGATTGCAGATGAGATCCTTGTCTCCGCTGAAGAGGAGGACAGGAATTCCGGCCTCGAGCAGTCCCGGCAGCAACTGTATTGAAGGCACCGAATTCTTGGCCCGGAAGGAACTACTCACGGCACCAGAGCATTCCTCCCAGCCGGTTTTCTTGTCCGGATTGATGTTCAAGGCCTTGACAACGTCCGGCCGACGCAGGTACGGAGTGACATATTGCAAGTCTGGGGGCCATTTCATGCCACAAGAAGGATACTCGTCACGGAGACGAACGTCGTACATGTTGTAGCACCGGCCATCTGAATCGACCGTCAACCTGAGCAATTCCTGCAAAATTGACTCACAGTCGGAGATGTCGACTCTGTCTGTTCCACCAGAAGAATCCAGACGAGACAAGCAGACGGATTGCATCGTTTCCAGCTTCTTGGCGATCTGACTACCACCCTGAATAAGGCCTTCCTTATAGGCAAACGTCAAGTAAGCTTGGTACTGCTCCGTCGGTGATATCCAGCCGTTTCCGATCAAGAGACCGCGAACGTTCCATTGTGGTTGACCGGGGGCGAGCTTTTGGTTCCGCTCAAGAATGGCTTTCGCGATGTAGGGAATATGCTGGCCGGCGTAGGATTCCCCAGCGATGTAGATCTGTAAGAGGCGTCAGATAAAGCCCGGTGGTGAAGAGTTATGAGGAAGGGTCTCGCAAAACATACATCATCGCGCTCGTATTCCGGGAACAGCTCAAACCACTTTTCCAAAAACGTGATGAATTGAGATGCCATCTCGGGCAGCTCATGGAGATAGCTGTCCGTATTGACGTAGCTGAAGCCGGTCCCCACCGGCTGATCCACGAAGAGCATGTTGGCAAACTCGTACCACGACCCATTATTGTATTCTAGCGCGTGGTCATCCTTCAGCCTGTAGGGCCCGACCTCCATCAAGGCGCCATCCATAGAACTGCATCCCGGTCCACCATTCAGCCAGATGACGGTGCGCTGCCGGTTGGCTATGTGGTGATTTTGAAAGTGCCAGAAGAAGAGGTTTCCATTGTTTTGGGGATCAACTTCGATGTGTCTGGCAGAGTGAGGTGTCAGTATTTCACTAGCTCTCTGGCCCGGAGCGATAGGGGATCATTGGAAGCGCGCATATGAGGGGGACGTACCCAGCATGCATCTTTAGGAGCGGCTCTGGCGCTCCCGGGAGTGAGCGGACATAGTAATCGGCTGCAGACTTGGCCGCGGCGGAAGTAGAATTGCCTAGGAGGAGTAGCGACAGAGCCCATAGTGATGCGGAGACGAAAGCGCTCTTCTTCCTCCCCCAGCCCCCGCACGAGGGCAATGATAACGAGACCATTTTCCCAAGGGAGCCTGCAATCCGGGGACTGCTAAGAGGGGGAATTGTATGACTAGAAGGCGTCCGTCAAGGACTTGGTGGCCGCCGCTCAAGCCGGCATCGATGCCGCGATGGACCAGGTTCGCTGCGCGCGACAATCGGGGAAGACGGAGGAGTCGGAGGGCAAACGGAGAAAGGGAGGAGAGATGCAAGAAAATGGCTGGAATCCAAACACAATATGAGGCCTTGGGGACAAGAATTAGCCCAGGCCTTTGGAGAAAAGAGAAGGCTATAGGAGCGAGCAGGATGCCCTTAGAGACGAGACTCGTGGCATTCCCGCGAGGCAGCTCCGGACGGCGGTGCGGCGGCGTACGGACTGCGTACGGCGCAGGACAGGGGATCCGGTGGGCGCCGGGCCCGCCTCGGTGCGCCGAGCGGTAACGTGACGGTAACGGACAGCCTCCCGCCGTGGCGCAGCACGAGTGCTGCTGACGACGCCCGGTTTCGAAGCATCCTGTCGATCATAGGCTATCTATATGATATCTCCGCGAGAGTGCAAGAGGTCAGGGACAGTCCGACGAGAGAACCGCCAAGCCCGTGGGCGGACGAGCAACGCATTCGTCCTCCATGTGATCCAGTACTTTAGCAGGCGGTGCCAAGTACTTGTGCTGCTGCACCTCAACTGTCACTCGGTTTCAGCCACAGGCTCCTCCTCGTAGTCCTCAAAAGTGGCCTGGAAGCCCCTGTCCTGGATGGTGGATGACGCAACCCTCCCCTCTCCTTTTTGTGCCGGGACGCGACGTACGGGGTACGGAGTAGGAGTAGTATTATCTCACCTGGATTATCGGTACGGAGTGCAGTGGCATCTGCTCCATATTTCCCAATTCGCCCTGCAGATCTTTGTCCAGTTGTAAGCCTTGGTCCATAGGACTTATCTCTCCGTTCTCAATCTTGTGTTCCTGTCGAGAGGCGTCCGAATTGCACTGCACTACTCTACAGGTTCTCTTCTTCTCTCCTGCCTCAGATTTGCCTACACCAACTCTCTCCCCACTGCAGAGTCGTCGCAGCACTGGAGGTCCATTACGTCGTCACTCGACGGTATCGCAGCCATGCTGCGTTCACGGGAATATCTCGCCTGGGCCTGGAGGTTAATTCTCGAGCCAGGCATCCTGCTTCAGCCTCTCGTCGCTTTTGATGGCCATCTAGTCTTTCATATGGCGATTTCGGAGGGACTACCCCCAACTCTAGGCTGCAGGTCTGCATGAAAATGGACATCTTGCTTGCCAACCCTTTGTGACCGAGGAGTTACTAGACTATTTCTCCTTTAGGGTTCTATGGCTGCTTGAAGACCCCGCTGAAGCTCCTTAAAGTTGTTTCCAACAAGGATTTCTCAGGAGTTCAACTGGCAGATCATGATTTCGAATCATAGTAGTACGTCTCACATGGAATATCATGTATCTACTGTACCGGGCAGGGATCTCATCCCAGCCGCGTTGCTTCCGAACCAGCCAGGATTTGGAACCTAAGTAGGTCTCGGTGCCTTCCAGTGCGCTGCAGCAGCAGAACTCCAGAGCTCACAACTAGCTCGAACACGCAAGGCCGGTTCTGATGGACGGCATATCAGCAGTTTTCTTTGCTGATTAGTTCCGACATCTAGCAGTTCCCTGTTCAATCTTTGAATGCCGATACGGAGTTCAAAGCAGATCGGCGACACCTCTGTCGGCGTCTTTTGCTATCAGATCGACCATTCCCTTTCGTTGCGTCAGCGCAGTTACTAAGGTAGAGACAGCGCACAACGTACCTCCGGCATGATCGCCCGGCCATTACTGTCCTTGACATATCGATAAGGCAGTTCCGTGCTCTCGTGTTTGTTGAACCGCAGCTCAGGGTTGTCGATATATGGGATTTTGTCCAGGGGAACTATGCGTCCATGTAAGTCTACTGATGATCGGATGTGGATCTTCCCAATATCCAGGTACCCGGGGCGTAGCACCTTTCTCCTGTACGACCATGCGTGTCACCCTTACGGCAGTATCTGTGGACATCTGCTTAGGTCCAAGCCGTCTTCCCACATAACCTTTCTTCCGCAGCTCAGAAGTTCGATCTATCCTGGGATTAGCAGGAGCTCCCAACAGAGCGGCCGAGACACGGGGCCACATAAATGTTCAAACGTACCTCGCGGAGGATCATCGCCTGCGCGGAGATCATAAAGTTAGCCCTTTTGAGTTCAACAACCTACCCGTTAAATTGGTAAACGGGACTCAAGATGTTTCGCACCGAGGATGCCACCAAATAAAAAGACCTCGAATTGGTCTCCGTCCGCGGGGCTCAAGTCCGTCTTTGCCGCTGGATCGAGCAGGCAGACCTTGGACTTTCTGTCCGCGAATATCTCCTCGACACTGCGCCGCTCGACTTCAAGGGCCTCTGTCTTGGCCAGATCCTCTGGCACCTGCAGCGAGGCAGGAACGGACGTCAGGAGAAACCTTGCCCCCGCGGCTCGCGACTCCCGAGCAATACAGGCGTACTCGAGGGCGGACCAGGGCCCCAGTTCCGGGTCGAGGTGCTCGACCACATAGGTCACCGGTGTTGGCTTTTCGTCACCCATGACTGAAGGGACAAACGTAAATGCCCGGATCCAGTCGGAGGGAGCACGCGCTTGAAGTTCTCGACGATGATTGATCCGAATGGGCAGGACTGGTATGTTCTGGAAAACACAGGGAAGCAATGGACGTCACGAGAGTCGAGATGACGGCGGAATTGCACCGGTGGCGGACTCTCGTGGCAATTGAAGAACGAAAGACTCAGCTCAACAGGCCCGACGCAAGAGGAGATCAGCCCTGTCTCTGAGCCCGCGTCTGTTGGCGAGTGGCGACACTTGTACGGGGGAGAATGCGCCGTGATAGAGATGGTAATCCAGTGTGGAAAAGAAACACTGCGTAACGCCCTCCGAGGCTGCCCCGACGCCGTGATTGGGCGGGCGGATTTTTGGCAGCGGAGGCCGCTTATAGGCAGACGGTGGACCCCCGTCGAGGGCAGACGAGGAGAGGCGGAGAGGGACCGCAAGAGTTTCAGTCGCTGTGCGGAGGCAAAGGCGCTTCAGATTCACCAAAATCCCGTAGGAGAGAACAGTAGAGCCAAGTACTCGTAGTCCCGGTCCTTCGTCCAGCTCGCACCGCTTGCACCGGAAGCCGTCTGTCGATGATACGCAGCCAGCCAAGAGACCCGACTGTCCTCCCCTCCTCTGCCTGACTCGTCTTTCTGTCAGACAGGCTCGTAAGATCCTCGTTCACTTGAGGTGTGAGGTGGCTCCGGGTGGCCGAGCTCTCGCCTGCTGCACGACGTTGGGAGGGTAAGGCGTTGGTGTCGCTCCCCCGCCCTCCCTCACGCTTGGGCTAACGGCTGCTTTATCGATACCGTCCAGCAACCAATTCCACCTCCTTCAAGCCACCGCCTGCACCACCACCATTCCCCCTCCCCGACGGCCAGGTCAATTATTCTCCTTCTCTCTTGCCCAGATTCTCCTGCGGAGGCTTGCCCTCCTGGCATGTGTACTGCTCTCTCCCCATAGGTTTTCTTTGCCTTGCGGTTCAGTCGTCACTGCTAGTACCAAGGCGACCGGGGTGCCCGCTCTTTGCGCCCAAAAAGCGTCCTGATATTTGACCTGCCGCACACCAGCTCCACTGTTGCACCTTGCTGGCGGACGTGAAAACGTCGATATCCTTCGCTGATCCCTTTTTTGTCGGGTCTCTGTACCTCGCACGTCCCATTTCGTAGCCCTTTATTGCACTCTCGGTACCCAAGACAACAATCTCTTGCGACTTCAGAGTTATTTGAACATCACCGCTCTTCCTCCACCCAGTCACGACCCTTACGAAGTGCGACACGAGCATACGCAGAAACCGTCATCATGAATCCGCATCAGCAGAACAAGGTTGATATCAACGTGAGTGTGCACTCCTCTTTCCCCAATGCGCCAGCCCGGACTGACGTTGTTGCCCCGCCGCAGTCCTTGAGTCCCGAAGAGCAGCGTCTGCTGCGTCTCTATGGCAAGGTGCCAACCAAGAAGGACCTTCTCCAGAACAAGCTGAAGGTGTGTTCCGGTTTCCTCTCACCCTTTGCTCCGCGTTCGCTTCTCCTAACGGCTCTTTTAGGAACGAAAGTACTTCGACTCTGGAGATTACGCGCTGAGCAAGGCCGGCAAGGCTTCGGACGTGGGCGTCACCAACATCGGCTCCCGTCATCCTCTTCCCGAAAACATCCCACATTTGACGGCAACATCCCCCGGCGCGAGTAACCCTGCTGCGAGCAACGGAGCTGGTATTGGTACTCAGGCACAGCCGGTCCCTGGTAGCCTCAGTGGTCACCCTGGATCTATTGGATTCCAGAGCAGGAGCCCCATCAGGGAGAGCAGTTTTCTGCACCGGCAAACCAGCGTGGAGGATTCCGAGACGGCTGATCAGAGCGGCAAAGACAAAGATGCGGAGGATCTGAGCGTCAGCCCGCCGCCCGTGAGGGAGGGCGTTCCAATCCAATGAATTGTCATCATCGGGTCGAGGTCGTTGGTTGATGTGCCTTTCTTTCCATTTTACGGTTGTTGTTCCTAGAGAGATGCCTGGCGCTATGGATTGTCTTCCCATGTGGTTGCGGGCGGTTGAACTACGGGCAGTGTGCGCTGCAGAGCAGAGCAAGACAGAACAGCGAGGAGCGAAAAAAAAGCGTATGACTGAAAGAAAGGGGGAAAAGGTGCAAAAAGTCTGCGAGTCTTGACTTTGATTCTGACACTTCAGGTTCTTCATCCGTCCGTCTTCACACTCTTGAGGCTTCAACAATTTGTACTGGCCAAGCATGCTGCGCTGGTCGAGAGCCCTGTTTCTTTCTCTTTCTCTTTGACTTTACGCACTCTCATCCTCCTGTTGTCTTGTTGCTTTTCCTTCTCGCTCCTCTGTTTTCCTTTTCCTCTTGTCACATATCCGCCCGTCATGTTATCATCTCATGGCATTCCTAAATGTATGAGAGTCTTTTTCATCTTTTTTTCCTCTTTTCCAATTTCATATTCATGTGATGCCATCCCCATCCGGTTCATGTCGTTCAAGTTCATGTTTATTATACCATAGCTGAGCTAGGGCAAGAAATACCTGTTGCATTGCCTTTCAAAAATACGAAACATTGCTCCATTTGATATAGTCCTTGTTTACGCATAACTTGGAATTCTAAACCTACCATCTACTACTCCTGCCTACCTAGGTAGGTAGATACTTGCACTTACTAATGGTGCAACTGGTCTGCGGGTAGTAAATAATGATGTCATCACGGTCCTTGATGGAGGCGAGTTCGACTTCCAGAACAGGAAGGAGAGCCAGATGGAAATGGATCCCACCTGTCAAGACAAAGGCATGCTACTTTAGCCAGCTTCCCTCGGAACGGTACATCCTCTGGCGGCCTATACGGACATGCATATAGGCATGTTACTACTTGGTAGTACGTTACCTACTTCTAGTAAATCATCTTCGTATCCATATCCGCAATTAGCTTCCAAAATCTTGGGATCAAGAGCATCTGTGTATGTACAGTACATTACGTGTAAATTCCATACCGATGTAGGCATAGAGATTTGTCATACAGGTGATAGTCATTATCTCTGCCGAGAGCATTACTAAAGAATCACATAAAAACCAGTTGAATGTGACGGAGATAGATAGCTGCAGCGTAGGTATATAAAGTACTGTACAGGCAACCGGGTAATCCTGACCTTCCGACTTTTTAATTAATTGCCATGCTTTCGCAGCCTACTCCACGAGAACCGCGAAAAAAAATGAACGTGTAAATATCCACAACGTTGAATATGTAGGCATCTCCGCTAAGTAAAAGTACAAGATATAAGAAATTCAGTCCTTGAGACTGCCGCCCCATCCAGGGGGTTTCACGGGGGCGGATTCAGTTCTGCAGGGCGGTAAACCCAGTGAAGGAAATTCGTTGCGGGAGGGCAACGGTGGGTATAATAACGAAGGGGCAGATGAAAAGGTGCATTCCCGATTCGTGCAATAAAGGTAGGGTAGGGGTCGGAGGGGCAGTGTTGGGGAAATTGATGTCATATCTGATGATTCTTGTCCTTCTCAAGCTTCCTGTGTTCTGTATCCAAGATCCTCACTCTATCCCTCTGTTCATTCAGATCGTGCCAACACTTCATTACCAGCCACTGTTGGACAATGTCTGTGTCTCTCCGAGACACGCAACTCCACACTAGTAAATGCAGCAACGTCTGGACAAGTGGATTCGCGATGCAGGGACTCGAAAGGGTGGAATAGGGAATTAAATGCGAACAGGTTCTCTTAGGTACGGACAGAGATCTGGGTATCTTGATCAGACCATAAAGAGCTCCGTATCATGCCTGGCCATGTAGTGGGGATCTTGGGTTTCTTCGGATACAATCTCTGCGAAAGAAATGCCCCCGAACAACGGGACTCCAGGGGTGTTCCCAATGTCGGCTAGGCTGGCATGTCGGATCTAGTCGTTCCGCAGCATCGGCAGTGGGACGATGCGTATTCGGTCAATTCCCTTAAATCGACTGGCACAGTTTCCGCTTGGCGAAACGTGCCCATGGCCCTTTGTCATGCAGGCCAGCGCTGCGTGCCAAGCGACGCAAACACGACGAAAAAGTTATCCGCATTCCCCCAGTTTCCTTTGCCCCCTTCAATCTGTCTTCCAATGGCTTGCTAGTCCCGCATCGATATCATCATCTCTGCTCAGATAGAGTTCGACAGCATACAAGGCCATGGTGCTGGCGAGATTGACCCATTTCCAGAAATTCCCGCCGCCGCCACCTTGATTGCTCCACCATTCCCCGCTGCCTCCCATCGCCTGCGAAGTGGATGCAAAGTGCTGCATCAAAAGACTCGTGTAAACTGCGATGAGAATGGAGGGGTAAAACCAGCTGAGGAGGCCCAAAAACTGCCCCGCGGCGTCGGAATCATCCAGTGACGCTTCTTGTGACAAAGCCCGGGCTCCAGACTCTCGAACGGCAGGTATTATTCGCGTTGCAGCGTAAAGGACGAAAAGGCGGTAGGCAAGCGATATGAGAACGGAAGGCGTCACAGCGCTAAATGCTGCTGTGATGACATTGAAGGCCGCATGGATTATAGAAGGCAGGAGGGATAGAGCGTGCATAATGGTGGTGTATGACGCCATGATTATTGGCGGGAGCGGAGGGAAGTCCGCGGCTTGGGACGGAGGAGGAGTCTGTTCGACCGGGTGCGATGGCTGATAGTCGGTGAAGATCTGGTAGATGCAGAGCACAATGTAGGCAAACAGAAGAGAGCTCTCCACCGGGTTCCCGCGGCCGCTGCCAATTCCCCAGGCACACAAGATCACAGCGCAAGTGATGGCTACGCCAATCAAGGCGGAGTCGACGTTGGATATCTCGGGGAACTGAAGGACACGCCAGAGGAAGTAGACGGAGCTGGATATGATCGACGCGGAAAGCACAAGGAGTCCAATCTGGCATGAAATTAGCATCCTTTAGGCGGGGTGTTTCAGAGATATGTAAAGGGGATATACCATCCAGCTATCACTTCGTCCACCTCGGTTGACGAGCCATCGAGTGATCTGCCCCGCTGCCTGGATGACCAACAGGCTACAGAATCCTTCCACCAGCTGGAATACCGGAGTCGACCACCTCAACAGCTTATCCCAGCTCCCGATGGTCAAGGTTTCTATCAGGCCATCCGGACCGAAGATCCAGTCATGGACCGAAGTATCCTGCGCCCTCTTCCCGCTGAAGGTCCGTTCCACCCATCCACTGTCGTTGTCCGTGTCGATCGAGAATCGATTCAGTGACCAAATGAGCAACGACGGGACAATGAGCCACTGGGTCGACCGGATGAGGACGATCAGGGCGGAACGGACCCATGATCGTTCCGGTGTTGTAAGCTTCAGCAGCGAGAAGAGGAAATAGAACGTCGCGAGGGACAGAGAAAAGGCGAGTCCGCACGTCCGGCCACCGACATCGAAGGCGAGAGGAATGGAGACGACGATGACGGCGAGGAAGATGGCGGAGGAGAGGACTCGAAAAAGCCACATCGACGCGGCTTGGATGGCGAGAACGTGCTGGCACAGCGCAGGACGATGACAGAGGCAGACACAGGACGCAGAAACAAACACCACCGCGCAGACACGCCGCTGAAGCAGGAAGAAATTTGTTAAGTTCACTGTGGACCTTCAGGAGAGAGAGGGCGCACCGAGGGCGTTGGTTTTCGAAAGCACGCGATCTGGCGGCGCTGGATCTTATCTGCAGGCGGGACCGGTGATATCTTCACGTGGAACGCTGCTCGACGCAGCAGGGCAGACGCGCGCACCGGACAGACGAACAGGGAGCCCTGCTCTGTTTTCCCAAACAGCAACGGCTGTCTGACGAGCTCAGTTTCTGGCAGGCTCGGAGTGAGGATTGTTGTGGAAAAATTTTGGCGTTGTGGTTTAGAGCGTCAAGGGACGCGGTGCTTACAGGGTGCAGCGTGCAGGGGAGTCCGGCCTTGAGCCGTTGACCGCACAAGTGCGGGCACCGACGCGGAGGACGGTCAGAGGGAGTGGAGAAAAAAAAGAAAAAAAGGAAAAAAAAAAGAAAAAG
>JGI26058J51888_1000145_pt1 | contig 49310 bp, 56 predicted proteins | sample HigsolmetaSP110D_FD_51888 | JGI IMG/M metagenome (IMG submission 51888) | reverse complement strand
GGAACTGGACAGCACCAACCGGAAGAACTCCCAGAAGGATAAGCCCAAACAGTCCGACAAGAAGCCTCGAGGACCCAACCCCAACTGGACTGAGGAGCAAAGGAAACGCTATGAGCAAAAACTATGCATCCATTGTGGAAAGAATGACCACATGGGATGGAAATGCCCCAACAAGCCCAAGAAGGAAGAAAAGAAGCAAGCCGCCTCCACTCAGAAAAAGGAGGAGGATCATGCCGCCTACCATTGGACCGCCTGTTACGATGATGACTGCAGTATCCATCGATCAGAAAAGGACGCCACAGGCTGGTATCCAAAGCCACCAAAGTCAAAAAACTTGCTAGTAACACAGGTCTATTCTTGCTATTATATTGCTCACCCCCTTGTTTCTTGTCTTCAAGATAAACCAACGACCCCTTTAGGTCTAGTCATCTAGGCCTGTCGTTACACAAACATCCTAATTATCCTAATCCTGACCTGAGGGACAAAACAAAATAGAAAACAAAACACATGCAATCAAAGCCCCTCTCTCTCTCTCTCTCTCAAATATGAAAAAAAATGAAAGGGTATTCACGTCACTGTACTGCATGTACATACATATGCAAGTGTAAGTAAGTGTTACACCAATCATCAATCACCGATCCCAATCGAGCGTCTTCTGTCTAATTTCGTAGCGTAAGTACATTACGTTAGGAAGATATTCAGTGTAGAGCAGAGCAGAGCAAGCAGAACAGCAGTCCCGTTCACCATCATGATGATTATGATATGTATTATCATCATCACCTCTTCAGCGCCGCAAACCTCCTCGCCAGCTCGTCCATCTCGGGGATCTTCTTCGGAGCCGGAGGGGCCGGAGCCGCAGTCGCGCTCGGGTTGATCTCGCTCTCTTCTCGGTCCACAGCAGCAGCAGCGGTATCCGAGACGCCAGGGATCTTGAGTTTCGGGTTGGGATTGTCGCTCCGGGGCCCTGGCGGCGCCACGATGACGGGACTCCGTCCGGTGGCATCGTGAGGGCCGATATCGCGCGGCGGGGTGGCCTTGCTGAGGGCCTCCTCCGCCGGGTTGGTAGCCTTGAGCTGGGTCTTGGGCTGGGGTGTCGATGGGAGGTCCCCATCACCGTACCCGGGGGCATCGTGGTCATTATATCCAGGTGGAGGACTGCCCAGGAACTCTGCCGCCGCCTGCTCGTCTGCCTGTTTCTGCTCCTGCAGTTGCTGTTCCTCCTTCGGCCACGCAACGCCATACGCCTTGGCGATCTCCCGGAGATAGCTCTCGACGAGCTCCTTCGGGGGCGGACGGATTTGCAATCCCCTGACGAGCCGCTCGGGCACCTTGACCGCGGCCCTGTTGTCCTGGGCCAGCGCAGCAAAGTCCTTCCCCCACCGCTCGATCAGGAGCGCGCGCAGCGTCGCCAGCTCGCGCACCTCGCGGGGAAAACGGGGGCAGGCGTAGAAGATGGCGGCGGCGGCTTCGTCGAGGCCCGGGTCGATGTAGCTGTCTTCCTCTTCGTTCCCTTCTCCTTCTTCCTTACCACCACCTTCGCTGGTCTTTGTTGTCGTGGACGGCTCATCCTGCTTCCTCCCACCAAACGGCATCGGGAACCCAGCAAACCCCCGACTGCCAGTACTGCTGCTATCCGCCCTTCCTGCTTGTTGCTGCTCTCTCAGCGCATTCCTCGCCTTGTTCCGCGCGCGGGCCCCGCGCTCCGCGAACGCGATCTGGTCCAGCACCGCCGCGCGCGCGAGCAGCAGCTCGCAGTACAGCTCGACCATCTCCATCACCTCGACGGCGATGTCGGTGGCGATGACGTTCTCGGCGCGGATGCGGGCGGACGCCTCGCGGCCATCCTCGAGGAGGCGGGCCAGCTCGCGGCGCTGGGCGACCGAGGACGCGGTGTCCTTCTTCTGGAGGAGGCGGAGGCGCGGGATGAGGAGGCGGAGGGTGGATTGGAGTTTTGTCTGCGAAAGTTAAGCGATATCAGCAGGCGATTTGATTAGCTTTTTGATCTGTTGAGACTGTGCATCCGTCTCGATAAATACAGGTACCTAGGCATATGCCTGCCTAGGCAAGCTGGAGACGCGAGAGAGGGGTCGCGGCGTGAACGCGGGGTAGCGGGGAGCAGGAAGAGGACGGGACTCGTCCTTGGGAATGAGGATCAAGGGCCTGCCGATGCATGTGTAGGTTCGAGGAAATGGAGTACTCACCGTCTGCGCCGAGGGCCGCATGTTGCGGAGATTTGGTCGTGTCTGGGTGGCTGAATGTTCTGGGGTGACGTCGCGAGGCCCGCGGGGAAAGACGCCCGTCTCGCGGCGCATTGACTACTCTGCAAGCTACGAAGGCATCGACTACAAAGTCTGTCTGCACACAACGCAAGCTGACATCCAAAGCAGACAGGGGGACAGGCCCTCAATTGGCTCAACGATAATGGCTACGTACATACAATGATTGTTCCAAGAGGCATCATATTCACGAATCGGGTCCCTCCATCCAACCACATTGGTATGTACATCGCCCCTCGTCCTCAGCTTGCCAGGGCCTTCAAAGGTGACTCAAGTACTGTACAAACCAATGTCAAGCGTGATCCAATTCAATCCAATCATCCATAGACAGTACAGAAATGTACAATCAAACCACCTATGACCGTCGACAGCGTACGTGAAATCCATTCCTCACTCGTCCGGGAATGAAGCAATCAGCGCCCGAAGCAAGTCGATAAGAGGCGCCAGGTCGAAGATTGATTAAAAGGTAGTACGGAGAAAGCCAAAAGTTACAAACGTCGGCATAATCGAAGGGCAGGTCAAACGTCGTTAAGAACAATCGCGGATGCATATCTCTCTCTCTCTCTCTCTCTCTCTCTCTCTCTCTCTCTCTCTCTCTCGTCGAAGTGAAGCGGTCCCTGACGGAACGAAGATCGAAGGGTTCTCAGATCAAAAGAAACTGCCTGGCTGAGGTAAATAGACACAGTCGAAGCTGGAATGTGTGGTAGGACGCTGTCAGTTGGACGAAAATGTGGCGAATTTTGATAACTTTTTTTTGAACATGTATTACAACTTAGAAGTTCAGCAGGGCGCCAGCGATCAAAACGCTCAGCGTAAGGCCGAGGATCGAGGCCGTGGTGGTGGTGGCAGCGCCGACCGCCTTCGAGGTTTCCACAGCTGTTGGAGAGGCCGCCGCCGCCGTTACAGCCATCGGAGTAAACGTCGCCGTGGTGTTTTCGACGAACACATGAGGAAGGTATGAGTATGCTGCCCGTGACGAGCTCGAGCTCTTGGTCGTCTTGCTGCTTGAAGGCGTCACCTTCGAGCTGGACGTCTTGCTTGCCGAGCTGGAGCTGGAGGTTGAGCTGGAGCTGGATTTAGAGCTTGAAGTCGAGGTACTGGTCGCGGTGCTGGTCGAGGTGCTGCTGGTTTTCGAGGACGAAGTCGACGTCGAGGTAGACGTGGAACTGCTTGAGCTGGAGGTGGAGCTCGGGGTCGGGGTCGGGGTGGAAGAAATGCTCGAGCTGCGGCTTCCGGCCTTCTCGAACACGTTGATCTTGGCCTTCCCGCCTGGAGGAACAGTCACAACACAGAACTTGCCGCCACCAGCACCGGCGCCGCCGCTGGAACCCGTCACCTCATTGACACCGTTCTCCGCAGGGTCGATCTTGCAAGGGAGGCCATTGCAACCGCCGCCTTCACACTCGATCTCGACACCGTAGTCCGGCATCACGTCGCGGAAGGGGGTTGAAGGCTCGAGATAGACGGGGTTCCAACCAAGCTTGACGAAAGTGTTCCCATCGCCATCGGTGTTGGCTCCAGCAACGTAGGGGGCCCAGTTGCCCCAGCTGTTTGCAGAGGTTCCCCACGCGCAGGCAGTTTCGGGGCCGATTCCTGGTGGGTTGATGTAGAAACTAGAACAGTATCAGCATGTGTTGAGCGGATCGACATGAAACAGAGCAACTTACTGAGCCGCCGCTTCACACCAGTAGCTAGTGTCCGGGACTGCGAGCTGGCTAACGTCTTGGACCAAGGTGGGAATCAACATAGCCTCATTTCCAGGCAGCACGGTCTGGCAGAAAGAGACCTGACCGCTGCACTTGTTCACGGCCGTCACGGCACCGGTTCCATCCTTGCAGTACGGCCTATCGGGGAAAGGCTTCTGGATATTTCCGTCCTCATCGCAGTAAAGACCGCCATTCTGTACAAGTTAGACGGTGTCACGTCCGGCGCAAATCAAGGCGACGATCCTGGAAAAAAAAAAAAGGACTCATACCATTGACATCGGGTAGCTGTACGAAGTGGCCTTCGGGTCCCATTGCATGGACAGCTGTCCTGGAGGACAGGCGTACGGGCAGTAATGGCCGGGCAAGCACTCCTGATCCGGGCTCATGGCCCATCCGGCATTCTTCTCATTTGGAGTAATGGCAACCAAGCCCGCGTCGGTTGGGAACTGGCATTGTCCGCTCCTCTTCTCGAGTGTCTTGCCGGCTTCAGCGTCGGAATGGTTGCCACCGTGCTGATGCCTGCGCTGGTGGAAATGGCCGTGCTTGGAGGCCTCAACGGTTGCGATGAGCAAAAGGAGTGCCGCGGCGCGCGACGCAAAGGCCTTTGACTTCATGGCTGGTACAGAGGGTCCGATGATGGCCAGGGCCAACCGTGTATATAGAGTAATATATATACAAACTCTGCAGAAAGACAAAGAGTGCTTTCTTGGTCAATTGCTGTGGACGCGTCCAGGAGTTGTCAAACAGCACTGGTGCCAAACGAAACCGAATCCCAATGGCATCCAACTGAGGTTGGTCTGCGGATTCAGGGGCTCGCCAGGCAGATATCAGATAAATCAGAAAAACTTGGCGCAAAACGAGAGACTGTGGTCAGGAATGAAGTAAACGAGCGCACGTCAACCACCTGCACGCACCACACGCACGGCCAGAAGACAATAGTTGACGCGCAAGAGAGAGACAAGAGAGAAAAAAAGGAGTATCGGCGGAGGAAAACCGTCGAGAGAAAAAGGACCAGTCTGGACCTCTGGCCCACTGCGAACCACCGGGGAAGGCGACATCCCGGGTGGAAGGGCAGGAGAAGACACCCATATCGGGCGATGGGTCGCAGAGCCCAAACGCTCGAGCGAGCTCCTGGCGTTCAGCCGGAGGATGGGTCTGGAGAAGGGGGAGTCGATTGGGGCGCGCTGCACCCCAGGGGAGAGATAGAGTGTGCTAGGGGAGGCCTAGCTTGCTGCTAGCGCCAGGGGCCCAGATGATTGACATCAGCGTTTTTTGTTCCAATAGTCGCTCTCACAAGCCGCGCTGCATGTCCTGCTGCCGGCCATCCGGGCCAAAGGAGTCGTCCTTTACGGAATATATCAGCCTGTGCATCCTGGCGTCTGGGGTGCAGGTCCTCACGATCCCACGTGAGATGGAGCAGCACCTTCACGGACGATGCGACACCAGCATCGTTTCTGTCCGCTCGAGTCTGCTGTCTCGGGCATGTGGATTGCACCTGCATGTGTTAGATAGTCTGTTAGCCAGGCCCTCCGTGGGTTTTGCAACCATAGCAGTGCTCGAACTTGATCAAACAATGGTCCAGCCTGCGGGGTAGACGGTCAGGGACCACATATTATTCTGCGAAGCTCGAGCGCGAACTAACATCGTGCGCAAGCTAGAGGGAAGTCCCTAGGTGTTTATTATTGGAAGCGCAGGGCCAGATCCCTCGGTCACTCGGGCGAAGATCGCGCCTTGACTTCAGCACCTGGGGAATTGCTGCTCGTCATCGCGGCTGAGGTTCAGCGGAGAAATGCGGGATCAGCGCCTATATCCCCACCGCGGCTGAAAAGAGGGAGAAAAGCTCTCGCGCGTATAACCGTGCGCTCATCGTCAGGTTTCCACTAGCATGTCGAGTGGGTGGATCTGTCAGCCAGAGAGCGCGGTTTAGAAACCTCGGCGGCGAGGATGCTTGGCCTCAGGAGACATCCCGCGGATGCTTCCCAATTTGGTAGTTGGTGTACTTCCAGCTGGTACCTGTCGACAGCTATGAAAACAACATCCACTCAGTTCCTTTCGCCCTGACCTTCGAAGAGGTTGTTTAGCCTCTCGCAGAACTTCTCCAGAACATTTTGCTTCTTCGATCACGACTGGGATATCAAATATCTGAAGCTTTGACATGCAGCGCGAGTATCCTCTCCCCACAGTAGCAATCGGCGCAGATCTTTACTATACATACTCATGGAGTAGGTACTGTACCTGCATAAACGGAATGACTCGCTTGACGATGAAGTGGCGTACGACGCATGAGCCTTCTCCTGGCCCAGACAAGCGGTCCCTTGGCAAGAACAAGCTGTCTGATCGCTAGTTACGGTCTGCTTAGAACGGAGTAGGGAAAGAAAGGTACAGAACAACTACGAATGGAATGGATATGTACTGCGTATGCTTTGACAGCATAATGTATAAGTATGACCGTATTATCATGATGTTGGAGAGACCACTACTACGTACATACACACATACATAACATAGACAAGACATGGACAACCAGATGGTTCGAACCACCTCAATCTCCCTGCTGCGCTTCAACGTCCCTCCACGCATCAAAGACCCCATCGTACTCCCCTCCCCGCGCGTCCCTCCACCCCCAAGCGACGCAGTAATGCTGCGCCAGCAGCTTCCACTCCTCCACCTCGTCCAGCATCTCCAGCCCCGCGACCCGCTCCTTCTCCTTCTCGCTGACCCACCGCTCCCAGATGAAGTCCACGTCCGCGGCCCCCTGGCCGCCGTCGAACCCCTGCTCGCGCAGCCGCTGCCGCTGCGCGCCCAGCGTCGCGTACTGGTGCAGCGTCTGCAGGTGGATGCCGCGCGCGGCGAGGTTTGAGACCATGGTCCTGCCGAAGGGGTCGTCTGGCCGGATGGGCTCGTAGAGGATCAGACCGAGGGGCACGGTGGCCGGTGGGGCAGGCGTCGATGATGGTGCTGGCGGCGTCGCTGGTGAGGGTGAGGCCTGGATTGGCGTTGGAGGGGTGGCAGGTGGTGGTGCTGGTGCGGCGGGAGAAGGGGGGAAGAGGGTCCTCGTGAAGTATGTGACGACGTCCGCGGCCTCTGTCGGGGAGAGGTAGACCAGACAGCATTCCGAGATGAGCAGGGTCGGGAGTGTAGTGTCCACGCCTGTTAGCGGAGAGGACGTCTCCGTGGGCGCAGAAGAGTCGGACGAAGTCGCGGGTCTGGGAAGGGTGCGCAGGTCAATGGGATGGATATGGTAGGAGGGGGTATGCAATGCATCGCCTTCGGGGGAGATCGTCAAGTCCTCCTGTTTCTCTATGCGCAATGTCTTCTGCAGGAGCGGCGTCGAGCGGATGGCCTTGATCTTGGCCGCCGTGTTGACGGGGAAGTCGATCTCATGGTAGACAAGCTCCAGGGATGGCCTGGAGGAGAGCAGCCGGAAGACGCGGGTATCTGAGCCCGCGCCCAGCGAGATGATCTGTTTCTTCCTCGGGGGCTGTCCATCGGGCTCGAGGAAGCGGTAGACGAGGTTATCGATAGCGGTGGTTCGGACGTAGGTTCCTGTTATCACCAGCTCCGTCAGTATGGGTTATGTTCCCGTCGCGGGGCTCATCACACGCGGCACATACCTCTGTTGATGATCGGGAACCTCCTCGTCCCGGGGCCAGCGGCCGTCAGGGCCCTGGCGAATGGGTCATCGAGGTATCCCAGCTCGACGGCGCTCAGGCGGGAGACGCTGGCGTCGTTGTCGGTGCCCTGCACGACCCTGTCCCTGGCCGCGGCGCCGTCGCTCGAGGGCCCGGCGCCCGCAGCGCCGCGGCCTCTGGGGCGGCCTCTGCCACCGCCCCGACGAAGCGTGTTGAGGTTGGGGATCTGGGAGGCGGACATGAAGAGAGGGGAGGAAGAAGACGGAGAACGGACGCTGCGAGCTGCGGGGGGCGTGGTGGGGTTGGCCGCGCTGGGAGTTACCATGAATGTTAACGATGATGACACGGCAGCCGGAGCTGGCGAGAGTTACGCGCTCAGATGGCGTCGGCATCTTTATAAACCTCCAGGGCTGCAGTTTGGTATTGGCTTCAATTTTGTCATATTGTTCATCTTCATACTCTATGTCAATTGAGGACTAACAATCAAACAATAGCTACTGTACAGCTACTCCTCGTCTCCATCCAGCAAACCAATTGCCCTGACAGACCACAAAATCTAAACATAGACGAAGTTGTTCCGGCACAGAGGGCATGTGCTCTGGTTGCTGCTCTTGAACCACCGGAACAGACAGACAGAATGGAACGTGTTCTTGCAGGTCGCGCATCTCTTGTTCGGCGTCTGCATGTCGGTGGAGATGACCGAGTAGCAGATCGCGCACTCGCTCTGGCCCTTCAGCGCCCCCTGCACGTTTTTCCTGAACGCCAGCAAGCCATCCACGAGGTTGCCGTTCGAGAACATGATGACGCCCTGGATGGTCAGCACCCAGCTCTTCCACTTCTTCTCGTCGACCAGCACCCGACTCCGGCCCGTGACCATGGCCGGCTGAAGAGGGAACGCCGGAGGGAGGGAAATCGAGATTGCGACAGGGGGCGACTCTTCGTCAACAGGGATGCTGGCGACAAGTTCTGCCGTCTTCGGGGACACCTTTACCGACAGGGCACGCTCTTCATCCGGGTCTTGCGTTGCAATCCAGTCAGAGACACTCTTCAGCGAATCCTCAATGATCGAGGGTGATATCTTCATCATTGTTAGTATGGCACTCAAAACAGGCGTCATCTCTAGGCCAATCTTACGTATTTCTCTGTCCACGTCTCCACCACTCCCTTGATGCGCTTCTTGCTATCAATCCACCAGGTCTTGGTGAGATTCGATAGATATTTCAGAGACAAAAAGTATAGGTGGATCAGGAGCCACTGCGTCTCCTTCTCAGGCGATTCGGATTGTTCGGGTTCAAAGGAGCGAATGTCGAACTTGGACGCATCGACAAGCTTCCCGTGGGACTTCTGGAGGAAATCGAACGCAAACTCCAGCAGCGGACTCAGAATCTCATTTTCCTTGATGTGCGATGCGTAGTTTTCTTGGACGGGGAGAGACTGGTACCTCACTCGTTAGAAGAGAACCTTGTTAAAAAAGTGACGTGGGACCGGCAGCTTACCGCGTTAGAGAAGTGATCAAACACCACTTTCCAGCTCAAGAGGTAGGATCGCAAGCGAGTCCACGTCTTTTCTTCACCAAGTGAAGAAGATATCGATTCCATCGTCGGGGCTTCACGGAGAAGAGAGAGAAGCTTATCTGGAAGCCGGGCAGTGGATTTGTTCAAGGCCACATCGAAAGACACTTGTTCCTGTGCTTTCGGGATATACCGGTGTAGGGTCTCGTAGGCAGCTCGCTGAATACCTCGGGTCTGAGCCGTTAGAAGGGGGAATATCTCGCTCACGTTTTCTAGGCTTTCAACTGGTATACTGGTGATCAAGCGACATAGGAGATCAGCGGTCACATCGCGAGGCTGGTGGAAGGCGGTTGAAGAATCTGAAGCTTCTGTCAGTCACGTCATTTGACAATTTGGTGTGTGGTCAACTGACCAATTTTACGAAGAGTCGAGATCAGGTTCCTGACGAGATCATTCTTTGATTCGGACCATGCATCTTCAAAATCATCATTGCTTTCGCCGTTTGCTATTAATCTCAAACGTCCAAAGAGCTTGAAGGATGCATATAGCAGGGTCAGGGCTTCATCGCCACCGCTAGTCTCTTTCCAGGTCGAGTTTAAGATCTCCATAGCATCCGCCCAGTGTGAACCGTAAATTTCTGTAAGCTTCGGAAGGACAACAGACAGCAGCTTGATGACCTCGGCTTTGACATTCAGAGATTCAATCCCGGACTGGAAACATTGGATCAGGTGTTTTACAAGGAAGACTAGCCTCTGTGTTTGAGCGGACGCGGCGACAATATCATCTCCTTCAGCGAGGAGATTGAGGAGCGATAGGTTTCGAAGACCTGGTATGTGTAAGCAGCATAAACTAGATAATATGTTGGTATAACAAACCCTCGCTCTGCTTGTTCTTGGGATCCAGCCCAGTAACATCGGAAATCAACTCATTGCATAGTCGTGTTCCAGCAGGAATGGAGACTAACGAAGGCCGTAAGACTGCGATCCAAGCGGCTGAGCGGAAAACGTTCGATGTTCGGATTTGTTTTGAGACGTCTGTCAGGAAATCCGCAGATTTGTTCGTACTCAACGAGTCTCTCTCCGACATGATCCTGACGAAAGCTTCTGCAACTCGGTAACTCTCTGGAGAAGTGTCTTCCAACGCCTCCAGTTTCTGTTCCCAAAATGTGGACATCGCTTCACCGAGAGATACGCCGTTCTCTTTATCGACGAGAGTTTTTGACCGGATCCAGTCATTCACAAGGGATCGACCCTGACTGACGATTTCCGTGTACTCCTCTCGTTCCTCAGACATCTCCAAACCCGTTATTCCATTACAACCCTCGATGCTTAGATCGTCGTCTATCAACCGGATGACCAGAGGGAGATAGTAGAATAGGATGTTTCGCTCCTCTGGACGCAGGGACTCGACGATGTTAGACGAAGAGAGGATCTTTGTGACATAAGAAGCGAGTCGAAATGCGGAGGAACAGCGATCAGAATCCCGCGGGACACTGTCTAATCTCTGCCGGGATGAGTCGGATGGTTCACGATCGACAAGATAGACGACACCACCCAAGACACCTGTAATAGCGGTCGATGGTCTCGGAGGTAGTCCTAGGAACGGCTCCAGAGCAGTCTTCCAAGACTCCTGACTGGGCAAAATACTAGCAGCTACCTGGGGCCGTTCTTCGGGGGCAGCGTTCTGTAACAGATCTTCTGCAATATTGACCAAAGATTCGACCCTGTGGGCAGATAATCAGCAATTTAATAACCTAGGAACCCAGCAGCGAGCACTTACGAAAGCGATTCCGTGCTGACTTCACTGAAGCTATGCTGAAGGATTTCCACATTAGACTTTGTACTCGTATCTTTAGCCACCATACCCTTGATTTTCTTCTCCAGAGATTCCGCGAGATTTGCAATCTCGTCCGTGGGGGACTCTGTAAGATAGAGCAATTTGGCCAGCAACTTCGAGCCGTGAACTCCACTTCGGAAGCGTTGTAATGCAGTTTGACCCCGGGGCACAATCTGTGAAAGGCCGTGGAGTGCTTCTAAAGCAGTCTTATCTTCGGACAGCGAATCGACCAGCGAAAGGAAGATACGATCCGACAATTCGCCGTGAGAAGTCGGATTCTCGACGACAGCAGCGACGATCGGCCAGTGCAGCCTGCTCCCTTCACAGGCCCTCTTCAAACTCTGCATTATCTTTGATTCAAGGCCAGAGATGTCTTTAACCTCTTTGAAGTCAATGGCAGATAGCAGCTTCTCGAGAAAGGGAATGTTTGACTCATCTGCTTCTGTTTCGACCACTTTCTCGACCGACTTTTCGAAACTCGACTCGAAACCGGCCCAGCGGCGACACTCTAACATGATTGCCATGAGCCTATCAGCAGAAGGTGAAAATAGGAGGTCAGGAATGTCATCTCGGATAAAAGCTGCCAGCCCCGTTGAGCCTTTAGCGACTTGCGGCATATTGCGAATCGCTTCTTCGACCACCGCCGCTGCACCATATGGTTTACCATTCCGTGACCGCAACACATGTAGGGAGTTTTCAAGCAGCGGTAGACCAGGCTTTTCGAAAATCTCCCTAACCCGAGGCTCAATTTCTGAACCAGACAGCCGCCTAACCACAGCCTCCTGCAGAGTGAACAGATGGCGTGCTTGAGTGCAGATTGAGTCCTGGGACGTCTTGAAATCGCGGGACTGTTCAGGAGACGATAGCTTCACGGCTTGAAGCAGCTTGTCAGTTAGTATCATCCACAAGGATTGCAAAGTTGCCTCATGGCCATTCTCGGCCAGCAAGACAAAACAATCCCTGCATATCGTCTCAGCGTCTGGGGTTGGAAGCGTCCACTGAGGCTGGTCTTTGTTCATCAATATGTATTGCTCAATTAGCGGAGACATCTGTGCTTGGATGAATTTCTCTCTATCCTCTTCAGGGAGTAAAGTCAATAACCAATTTCCAGTTTCGATATAAGATGTCCAGCCGGCCATCAGGTTTTGCCGGGGTTCGTCCCTGGAATTCAGCCCGTCCCGGAACGCTTCCATTAAGGATGTAGCTTCTGAGAAGCTTATACCCCCGCCAGCAGTTACCCGTGTAATATCCCCTGCGAGGACTTCTCGAGGAACAGTTCGCAACAGTTGGTTGAGGTTTGACCAATAAGAGCTAGAAGCTCCCTGGGATCCCCTTTGGATATATTGACGCAATAGCTTAGAAACAGGAGACTTTCCAGAGTAATCCACTGTCCATATTTTGGGGCGAAACTGGGTTAACTGCAGAAGTACTTCAGAGAGGTCAGATGCTGACCCTATCTGAGCGATGGGCAGAGATTTTCCAATCACTGCCGTGCTTATTACCTTCCAGTCGAGCGCTTGCGGCTCTTTCGAGATCGCAGCACGCAGAAGGCTATAAGTAGCGCGGCGTACAAAAGGGTCTTCATGATACGCGAATGCCCACAGCGATGCGCTGCTAAGCAATGTCTCAATCATGGGAAGGTCCTTTTTCAGATCCTCTGGAGAAGAGGTGCCTGCGAAAGACTGTCAGTCAGTCCTTGAACAGCTTCAGAACGGTAGATAGACAGACTCAAAATCCGGTTAAACAATAGGATTGCAGTCGCTGCTACGCGAGCGTATTTCGCTTCAGCGTCATCGCGGTTGACCGTCCGTTCATCACTCAATGTCAAGGCGGTCTGTTGGAGAGTGACATCATCCACAAACTCGAGGATGGAAGTCTGGTAGATCTTCCAGACACTGTTTCTCTTTTCTTCTGTTGGAAAGACACGGGTGAGTGATTCTTGAGCAGACCGAAGAACTGGTCTGTCATTGTCGTAAAGACCTGCAAGCCAAGCTCCGACGACCTTAGGAAGGTGGCGGGCTATCCGCTTTCCTGCCAGTGAGGCAATGTATCCTTGAATAAAATGGGCCAGCTGTCGAACTCTGCGTGAAATTTCTATCGACATACGTGGGTATATTTTGATCTGCAGAAAAACAAAGAAAATGTCACCACCTCGCTCCAAATTCCAATTTGGCCATGCAGAGCGAGAAGACCTACCCAAGCCTCCAGTAAACCATCGTCCACAGTTCCATTACGACTTTCGACGGATAATATGTAGTCTTTCAAATCTTCTAATGCTTTGGCTTTTGTGATGTCGTCCCTCTTCAGGAGATTTTTGAAAGCAACGACCAACTGCGGCTCCGCTATCCGGGAGAGATCCGGAGGCTCAGCAACATATGTCAGGGAAGATACGGCAGCTTCCTCTGACAAAGATCCTAGAGAACTAGAAAATCCAAAGCCACTGGCAGCCGCACGACTGCTGGATGCCCGGGACTTGAATTTCTTACTCATAGTGTGGGGTTCAATGATGTCAGGCGAATCTGCGCACAGTGAATGGCTTGATAAAGAAACGAAGATGAAGGAGAGTCTGAACTCAAGGGTTCCAAATCGAGAAATCTAGAAAACGCATCACACGCCCACCCAAAGAACACACAACGTCCTCAATATCATCCGCTTCTGCGCGGGAAGGCCGTATGCACTGCGGGCGCGGCCTTCGTCATAATGGCTACGTCACGTGACATGTGTCGCTCGTGAGGGTTGATGGAACGAACTTGGACGCGCTCGGCGGCCTGGCCGAGCCCGGAGCGCGAGGAGAGCTCCATCAGCGGGCTGGACGGTGACGCTCTGCAACTGCGCCAGTCCTCACCATGAAGTTCTTTATTGAGTAGGTATCCTCCCGTGCCTTTCTTCAGTTCGATCTTTGCTAATTTGCTTTTTTTCCTGCGCAACCAGCGATCTCCCCGTCCTCTTCCCGTACCCGCGAATATACCCCGAGCAATATGCCTACATGTGCGATCTCAAGAAGACCCTTGATGCCGGGGGTCACTGCGTCCTTGAGATGCCTTCTGGCACGGGAAAGACTATTTCTCTCTTGTCCTTGATTATTGCTTACCAACAGCACTATCCCGAACACAGGAAGCTTATCTACTGCTCGCGAACAATGTCCGAAATCGAGAAAGCTCTTACGGAGCTGAAGGCCTTGATGAAATATCGGGCCCAACAACTAGGATACACAGAAGATTTTAGAGCTATGGGGCTGACCAGTCGGAAGAACTTGTGTCTGCACCCATCGGTCAGGAGAGAAAAAAGCGGCACGGTTGTCGATGCCCGATGCAGGAGCTTGACGGCTAGCTTCGTCAAGGAAAAGAAAGAAAGGGGCGAGGATGTTGAACTTTGCATATATCATGAAGTTTGTCAACCCGTTCAACCGTTTCGAGTACGTTCTAACCGTCGTAGAACCTTGACCTCCTCGAGCCCCATAATCTCGTTCCACCTGGAGTCTGGACTCTTGACGGGCTCATAAAATATGGAGAGCAACATAAGCAATGCCCGTATTTCTCGGCCCGGCGAATGGTAACTTGATCTAAACTTGGTCTGTAATTGCTTTCTAATGGGTGACCAGATGCCTTTTTGCAACGTCATAATTTACTCCTACCACTACCTCCTCGACCCGAAAATCGCGGAAAGGGTGTCCAGAGAGCTGGCCAAGGATTGCATTGTTGTCTTCGACGAGGCGCATAATATCGACAACGTCTGCATCGAGTCGCTAAGCATCGATCTGACGGAAGACTCGTTACGAAAAGCCACAAGAGGAGCGAGCAATCTTGAGCGCAAAATTAATGAGATGAAGCGCTCGGACGCGGAGAAATTGCAAAACGAATACGCAAAGCTGGTTGAAGGCCTGCGGGAAGCAGAGAAAGCTAGAGAGGAGGACCAATTCATAGCAAATCCCGCTCTCCCGGATGACCTGCTCAAGGAAGCCGTCCCGGGGAATATTCGCAGAGCGGAACATTTTGTTTCCTTCCTGAAGAGGTTCATCGAGTACCTCAAGACTCGGATGAAAGTCACACATACTATATCTGAAACTCCGCCATCTTTCTTAGCTCACTTGAAAGAGTTGACCTTCATTGAACGAAAGCCTTTACGGTTTTGTGCTGAGCGCCTGACCTCTCTGGTGCGGACGTTGGAACTTATCAACATAGAGGATTACCAGCCTCTCCAAGAGGTCGCGACATTTGCCACTCTGGTTGCAACATACGACAAGGGCTTTCTGCTCATTCTTGAACCGTATGAATCCGAAACAGCAACGGTGCCGAATCCTGTACTGCATTTCACCTGCTTGGATGCAGCTATCGCAATAAAACCAGTGTTTGATCGATTCAGCTCCGTCATCATCACCTCTGGAACGTTGTCACCCCTTGAGATGTACCCTAAGATGCTAGGGTTCACCGCTGTGCTCCAGGAATCCTACAGCATGACGCTCGCTCGTCGCTCCTTCTTGCCCATGATTGTCACTCGTGGTTCGGATCAGGCGCAGATCTCATCTTCGTTCCAAATCCGAAACGATCCAGGCGTCGTGCGAAATTACGGAAATCTACTTCTCGAGTTCTCCCGCATCACCCCGGACGGAATCGTTGTCTTCTTCCCCTCCTACCTCTATATGGAGTCGATCATCAGCATGTGGCAAGGAATGGGGATCCTGGACCAGATTTGGAACTACAAGTTGATACTCGTGGAGACACCTGATTCCCAGGAATCGGCTCTCGCTCTGGAGACATATCGGACGGCTTGCTGCAACGGACGGGGAGCTATCATGCTCTGTGTCGCCCGAGGAAAGGTCTCGGAAGGTATCGATTTCGACCATCACTACGGCCGTGCCGTGATCTGCATCGGTGTGCCGTTCCAGTACACTGAGTCCCGCATACTGAAGGCTCGTCTCGAATTCCTCCGCGAGAACTACCGCATCCGGGAGAACGACTTCTTGTCCTTCGACGCCATGAGACACGCGGCACAGTGTCTGGGCCGCGTGCTCCGTGGAAAGGACGATTACGGAATAATGGTCCTGGCCGACCGCCGCTTTCAGAAGAAGCGCTCGCAGCTTCCCAAGTGGATCAGCCAGGCGATACTCGAGAGCGAGACAAATCTCAGTACGGATATGGCCGTCGCCACCGCGAAGAACTTCCTCCGCAGCATGGCGCAGCCATTCAAAGCGAAGGATCAGGAGGGCATTTCGACGTGGAGCCTGGCAGACCTAGAGCGACATGTCGAGAAGCAGAGACTGGAACAGGAGAAGCTCAGGCAAGACGCGCTTGCCAATGGGCAAGTAGGCAACGTTGCCAAAGGTGCCAACGGTACCAATGGCGGTGTCAAGAGACCTATTTCCGAGGTCGATGAGTTCGATGACGATATCGATGAAGACCTAATGGCATTGGATGCGAAGTAAATACGTAATTCTTTTGTGTGCTGATGGAGTTCTTTTTCTGCAAGCATTTCCAGGCGTTTTGGCTTTTTGCCCATTATCGGAGCTAAGATACCATAACCTAGGTAGCGGTCAGGGAGTTCTGGGGGAAAAAAGAAATTGGAAATTTTTCTAGGGCATTATCACATTGATTCTATGTTCATCAAAACCCTACTATGCACAAGACAAAGAGCACCTTTCCTCCGCTGGCGGCAACGCTTTTGTAAGATAGAATAACATCATATCGTGGGACACGTAAAGAAAAGAGTATACACATAATCAAACATGGACTGCAAAACAAAGCACCCGGATACATACACTTAGGCCACAGGAGCAAGGACATCGAAGCAGCCTGTTCCGACAGAGTTGATACGACCAGCAACGATCCTGCTGCTCGGACTCTTCAGGTCATCCCAGTCCCGTTCCAACACGGCCTCCTTGAGGAACCCGACCGTGGTCTCGAAACTCATCTTCGCCAGCGGCGAGCTGCCATCCTTGACCAGACCGTTGCGGTTGAAGGCCCGGAAGCCGCCGCTGTGCGTCATGACGTCGGCGATGAGGTTCAGGTGACGGTTATCGACCGAGATACTGTGGCCCTTGAAGACGGTGTCCATCTCGCGGACGATGGAGGCGCGCGCAGCTTCGACACCGTAGAAGACGAGCATGTGGTGGATCGAGTTCGTGTAGAGCGAGTGAGGCTTGATGATGTCCTGGTAGTCGCGCATGGCAAGCAGGTTCACACCCTCCGTGACGACGTGGGCTGGCTCGCCCTTAAGCGGGTCCGCCTTCACGTATGTGCACTGGCCGAGGCCGGGGATGGACTGGATGACGGCGCTGCGGGCGGCATCTTCGACGAGTGGGAGGAGAAGGAGCTTGGGCGTGGAGATGTCGTATGTCAACTGGATGGTACACGACGTGCCCTTCTTCGGGTTGAACTTGAACTGGGTGATTTCGCCGAATTTGCCCTTGACGTCCTCCTCGCGGAGCCTGGCGTCCTTCGTCTCTCCATCGTCGGAATCGCCATCAGCATCAGCCATCTCCACGTCACGCGTGCGGCGCAACTTGTCCTCTCCGTCCTCGTCCTCAGAATCTGATTCTGGGGTCTGTTGTCGTTTAATGATTGCTTGCTCGTCCTCGTCGGGGGCTTCGTAGGACACCTGGTTCGTCCGATTCAGGGCGCTTCGAGCCCGCTTGGCGTCGTCCTCGTCAGCTTCGTCGTCATCATCACCACGCTGATCACCGTCCTCCGCGCCTCTTGGACCCTCTTCAATTGTGCCGACAGACACTCCGATCTCAGGCTGAGCAGTCGAGTAGCTCTTAAGGGTCCTCTCATCTTGTCTCTTCTTCAGCTCTGCTCTAGTGAGCTTCACGAGCCTGGGTATGAACTTGGTCTGCAGCGCGTTCTGGACATCCTTGATCTGAATGGCGTATTCCTTGGTGTACTCCTCAGCCGGGAAGAATTCGATGTGGATGTCGTATACTTTGGCCCTTGAATTGTTCTCTCCTACCGAAATTCGTTCCTTGACCTGCAGCTTATCGATGACCTCCGCGATGGTGAGCTTGCTGATGGCCTTCGCGAACTTCTCGCAGTCCTCTTCGGAGAGTTCTTCGTTCAACATCAGCGTCATAGTGGGAGTCATGATATTGGCGCTAGCAGTCATGACGATTTCTCTCAGTCGAGGAATACCCAGCGTCACGTTCTTCGCAGAGTGACCAGCTAAGTGGAACGTGTTCAAGGTCATTTGAGTAGAAGGCTCGCCAATGGACTGGCCCGCGACAATTCCAACAGCTTCACCAGGATCGATAACTGACTTCATGTACTTCATGTTCATCAGGGTTTCGAAGGCTTTCTTGCTGAGAACTCCCTCGATACCAGCTTTTTTGTCCCTCAACAACTTGTCCGCATTGGCCTCCTCATACTACAACATCATTGTTAGCATTGTACTTTTCCCATGCTCGCGTGAAGGCGTTCACATACCTTCTTCAGTGCCTGTGCAAAGGCCTCCGATGTGCTGCCAAGGTTTCCTCCAGGAGGGTAATGGGCAAGGACTGGGTCCATAGCATCAATTTTACCTGTCTTCCGGACCTTCTTCATGGCATTTTTATGCCATTCTACGACCTCTGGTTTTTCCAGATTATGGAAGTCGCTCGTCAAATTAACTTGGGCCATGATTGAAACGTAGTTCGAAGCTAGGAAGCTGAAATCCTGAAGGTGGACTTGCTTCGTGATATCAAGACCGTCCTCTCCGTACAGGAACTGAATGACGGAGCCGTCAGAGGTTTCGCGGACTGAGCTGTCGTACTCAGCCTTCAATCCTTCCATTCCCTTGATCAAGCAACGTTGGAGGTAACCAGATCGCGAAGTCTTGACTGCAGTATCAATGAGACCTTCACGACCAGCCATGGCGTGGAAGAAATACTCTTGAGGTTTGATACCGGTCAAGAAACGACCAGTGACATAACCTGACGCCATGGGGTTCGTGTCAAAAGGCCTAAATGATGGCAAAGTCTTGCCGCTTACCATCACGGGAACTCGTCGACCTTCCAAAACCTGCTGACCAAGATTGCAAGAGATTAGATTGGCATTGACGCTTGAGCCCTTCGCTCCGGACGTTGTCATCGACTGCATTTGATTCCACGGGAACGGTTTGGCCAGACAATGTGGAAGACACGCAGCAGTGATTTCTGAAGAGAGCTTCGCCGTTCGAGCGTTCGACACGCTATCCAGACCGGCTTGCTTTTCATCATCTCGGAGCACGTCTTCCAATCGCCGCCGCAGCTCGGCGTCCAGATCAGGCACAGGATTCTGGTCGAGAGTCACGTACTTCAACGCAACCTCACGGCCGATCTTCTCAGCTTCATTGAGCTTTTCCCTACGTCTGCGATCGCCCTCCTTTGTTAACCGAAGGTCATCGATACCACAAGTAAAGGCACGCATGTGCAGGTATCTCGTGAGCAGTCGTCCGAGGATACCGATTAGCTTTCCTGCTATGGTATGTCCGTAAACCTCGTGGACGGCATCGATGACACCACCAGCGCTAGGTCCAAGCTGCTTTTTGTCGAGAATACCACACAGAAGTTCGCCATCTTTGAAGATGACGTTTCCTTCTTCATTCTTTTCACCCCACCGGTCTCCCGGAGTGGACGATTTGCCCTTGAGATTCAAACCCTGTCGTCCTGGAGGAGTGATATTTTTCAGGATTGTAGTGATTACCTGCTTTCCAGTCCAGAGACGTTTTGGCCGAAGGATTGCTGGCTCGACGAGCTGAATCCTTTCAGAGACTGTGTGAGAATTCTCGGGCCGCAAGCAGCTGTACAGCAACTGGTGGTAGTCTTCCTCATCAAAGAAAGTGTCCCGGCTTGTGAACCAGGTTCCCATAGAGATATGATCTTGGATAAGACCTCTCAGTGGTTTACCGGAAGTTGCAACCAGGTACTGGTGATCGGTGTCAGCAAGCATCATTGCCTCTGCTCTGGCAAGCTCGTTCTGGGGAAAGTGCAGATTCATCTCGTCACCGTCGAAGTCAGCATTGTAAGTGTTACAGTTGGCGTAGTGCATTCGAATTGTTCTTTCGTTGGGAAGGACGCGAGCCTTGTGACCCATGATAGACGGCTTGTGGAGGGTCGGCTGGCGGTTCATCAACACGATATCGCCGGTAGTGAGATGTCGGTAGACTTTCTTGTTCCGCGATCCTTTCATCCGCAAGTTCGATGGTGCCAGGAGCTGGTTCGCGAGAGCAGTCCTTTCGTCCAGGCTCTTAAACTTGAGACTGATCACCTGTCCCATCTCGTTCTCGATTGCTGCGGCACCGGGATATTTGTCAGGCCCATTGATCACTGCTTGTTTCATCTCCCAGAAGTTGTGGTTGGTTACAGGCTCCGGGTAGGTCAGCTTTTTGGCAAAAACGAGTGGTACTCCGATTTCATTTGTCTCGATGTTCGGGTCAGGAGATATGACACTTCGAGCAGCGAAGTTCACTCGTTTACCCATCATGTTCTTCCTAAACAGACCTTCTTTCTTTTCCAAAATCTGCTTGATGCCATTGGCAGCCTGAGCCCCCGCCGGTCCGGCGAGAGAGCTCCGATCACGGTCAATGAGACTGTTGACTGTGTCTTGAAGCTGGACGATGGCATGAAGAAGGTCGCGATAATCTCGGACCCTAGTTGCGGAGTCTGCGCCACTACTCTGCCTTTCCTTGCTGATTTGGTTGATAATGTCACAGTTCTTCAAAATCTGCGTAAAAGGCGCATTCTGTTGAGATTCGACAATCTCCCTTGGTCCCTGGGCGGCAGCCGGACGATATTTGTTCGGCGGCACAAGGATGTTCCTGATAAAGAACATGTCAGCGCTGACAGGGGAAGCCTTCTTTGAAGTAGGCCGAGAATTGTAGATCAAATTCAGGATTTCTGCCTCCTTCTCAAACAGGAGTGTCATTGCAGCATGAACCTCCGGCGAAGGCATATACTGTTGGCCATCTCCTGCTGCCTGTTTCTTCGTTGACCTGCTTTCCTCTACCACAGCATTTCCACGGGCAACCTCTTCTTCTGCTCCGTGTAATTCTGTAACGACGCTTCCACTATCACCATCGGTCACGCCGGTCGTAAATTCTTCCTTGTGCTTGCTGGACAACTTCTTCGCTTGCTGGAGGAGGACCAAGGAGTTTGGCGCCTTAAAGCCAGCCTGTTGCATGGCCAGTCTGGCTTTCTCAGGCAAAGCTTTCCTGAAAATCTTGGAGTACCTATCTCTCCGATAACCCGGAGAGATTCTTTTTTTTTCATTGTCAGCTTGGTCAAAAATAAAATAAAAAAAAATAGAGACCGCACAATACCTACCCGCTGCAGCTTGTGCACTTTTTAACGCTCGCAATGTCCCTGAAGAATTCCTTGACCACCTCTCGTCGCCGCTCAGCAGCGATTGGACTCTTGGAGCCGGTCACGAAACCTTGGACTCTGCCTTCCATCTGCGCTTTGCGGATACAGCGCTTGACGTATGCATTTCTGCGTTCCATCAAGTCATCTGCATCCTCCTCCTCGGAGCCGGAGTCTTCGTCGCCCTTCTTCGATTTTCCGGTCCCCCTTCCAGATCCGATCGTGTCTATGGCATCCACTTCCTCGACTAACCCGTATTGCAAGAGTCGCAGTTTACATACGTAGGCATTGATCTGAACTCGGGACATCTGGAAGCGATGGCAGTAGACGCATTGCGCCTTGAGGAGCCGGAACATCTGATCGAAGAAGGTGACATTGTAGACATGTACGGGCAGCTCGATATGACCAGGGTGGCCGGCGCAAGACCAAGAGTTCAAGCGACAAGTAGTGCAGCTAAGATGCCGTCAGCCTGCGGAAAATCCGAAGTTCACAAACCCCATTCGAGCGCTTACACATGATCACCCCATGCGCCAAGCGCTGGATCGTACAGACCACCGGGAACGGGGTTGTTGAAAGAATCGAGCGTCGGCGTATTGTGGATTCGCTTCACAGAAATAGCTTTGATCTCCTCGTCGGTGAGGACACCGAAGTCGATGCCTCTGATGGAGGAGGCAACAGGCCGAGCGAAATTCGCCATGTTCCAATGCAGCTCCTCGAGCCCACTGAACACGCTCGCCTGTTGCAGAAGTGCTGTGGTCCGTCCCCAAGGACACAGCGGAGCGGGATGCTTCTTGGACGAACTTTTTTGGCGGAGCAACTTTTTCTGCCGCGCCACACCGCCTCCACCTGGCCACGGCGCCCGACGTCTGCGCTCTTCCGCGTCACCTCCCCAGCGCGCATCAACGGCCTCTGTCCACCGTCATCCAGGCCCAGACCCCGCAGCAGGTTCGGTCTTCGTGGGTGAGTCGACCATCTCCCGCGCCTCAGTCATGGCAGACGTGTCTGGCAACATGCTGAAACGGCCTCATCCCGAGGACGAAGACGATAATGCGCAGAAAAGGTCTCGTTCCAACAATGGCTCTCCTATGCCACCCTCCAGCGGTGGCCCTGCCCCTGGCAAGGTTGACATCGAGAAGATGATTGCTGAAGCACGGGCGAAGGCGGAAGCCGTGAGAGCTAGGCTCCAGGCCGCGAAGGGAGCAACTCCCACCTCATCGACACCGTCTCCCAGTCCAGCTCCTTCCGCTGCCAGCCCTGCCATGTCGAGGCTGGAGCAGATGAAAGCGAGAGTTGCAGCTGCGACTGGAAGAGTCAATGCGGCGGCTCAGCAACGAGCTGCTGCTCCTCCGGCTCCGACTTATCGGACTCCGCAGTATGATGACGAAAGCTCCACGAAAGCCCGCGGCGGCTTGGATGTTGGACTGCATCCAGCTCTGCTTGGGGACATAGGTCAGGATGTGCGCGGCGCAAATGGACGACAGGCAATGCAGCCTAAATTTGCTACGACCATGGCAAACCGCAAGTCCGAGTCTCCCGCCGCAGAACCAAAGAAACCGCAGCTGGATCTGTCGGGACCTTCGATAGAGGAATTGAAGAAGGACCCCTATTTCGACCCCAATATCGGTAGCAAGAACACAATCCCGAAGCCCCGCCATTCGCGACAGCTTATTTTCAACCAGAAGGGCAAATATATACAGCAGGCCGCCGCCCTGCGGCGTCAAGCCCAGCTGGAGGAGATGAAGAAACGGATCGCAGAGCGAGCCCGTCAAGCAGGTATTGACGAGGACTTGGATGTGGAGAAGGCATTCCTTGTCCCTGCTCCTCCAGCTATCGAGTGGTGGGACGAAGGCTTGGTCAATGGCACCGACTATTCTGCCATTGACGACCCAAAGAATCTCAAGATCGACACACCCGATTCCATAATCACCATCTACATCCAGCATCCGGTCCTCCTTGATCCCCCTCAGGATAAACATATTCCACCGCAGAAACCGATGTATCTCACGCCCAAGGAGCAGGCCAAGATTCGTCGCCAGCGACGAATGGCAGACCTCAAGGAACAGCAGGCGAAGATCAGGCTGGGTCTCGTGCCGGCACCACCACCCAAAGTTAAGAAGTCCAACATCATGCGCGTTCTCGGTGAAGAGGCCGTCAAGGATCCTACCGCGGTGGAAGCACGCGTGAACAGGGAGATTGCAGAACGCAGGGCCAAGCACGAAGCCATGAACGAGGAACGGAAGTTGACCAAGGAGCAACGTCGCGAGAAGCTCGCGAGTCAGCAGGAGAAGGATGCTGAGAGAGGCATCTACATGTCCGTTTACCGAATCGACAGCCTGGCCAACGGGCGTCATCGGTTCAAGATCAGCAAGAATGCGGAGCAGCATGCGCTCACCGGCGTGTGCATCATGCATCCGCGCCTCAACCTCGTGATCGTGGAGGGAGGTGCCCACTCGATCAACGCCTACAAGAAGCTCATGCTCAATCGGATCGATTGGACGGAGAACGCGGGTCCAAGCACTTCGTCCGACGGCGCCCCCCAAACGCTGGCGTCATGGCTATCCGCCGAGGACGAGAAGGGTGAGCTGAAGGATCTCAGCCAGAACACGTGCGTTCTGCTGTGGGAAGGTCAGGAGAAGGCCAGAGCCTTCAAGAGGTGGCTTGGCGCAAGGGTATGTGAGACGGACGCACAAGCGAAGGATACTTTGGCCAAGGCTAAGATGGAGAACTTTTGGATTTTGGCGAAGAGTTCAAAACAGGCCACCTCGTGAATTTACGCCGACTGCGTTCCAGGCTTGTACAAGCCAGGAGATGTGTATGGGCAGGTAGAATGTCACCTATTGGTCGCGCTCACCCTTGGCTCCGGGGAGACTTTTACGGAGATAATGAACAGTGAACCTTTGTATACTACATCATATTCTTTTCTATTATTCATACAATACATGCCTTTCGAGGCGGATATTCGGTGTAGATAAATAATCCGACAGGCGAGGATAGATCGCACAAATAAGCAATAATGAGAAGTACAACTTTTTGGTCCCCACGCCAACTCCTTGAACATACATCTCTATGCAGAGCATCTCACAAGAACAGATCACAGAAATGACCACAAGCAACGGTCTATATAATTCACGACATTACGTAGAACCTGATCCTCCTTGACCTTGGCCGCCTTGAGGTTGAGCGGCACCGCTTAGCTGTCTCAGGATATCTAGCTGTGCCTTCACTTGGTCGAAAGTGGACGCTGGATTCTGAGCCTGGCTCTGAGGAGGGACGGCAGACGAGTATTGTTGCTGCTGCATGGATTGTTGCAACTGCGGTAGCAGTTGCAGGAGCTGCTGTTGTTGCGGTTGCTGCTGCTGCTGTTGTTGTTGCAGCGCAGCCCAGAACGCTGGATTGATGTGCGAGCCTGGTGGAAGATTGGCATATTGGTTCTGCTGATATTGCTGATATTGTTGCAATTGTTGCAGATACTGCATTTGGAATGGAAGCTGTGCCGCGGCCGCTGCGAGCTGAGCGTATTGCTGCTGATAGAACTGGTAGGGAGCATATTGCTGCTGAGGAGCGCCGTAGAAAGGCTGCTGCTGCTGAGTTTGGGGATAGAGGGCTGGAGCTGGCTGCGGTTGCTGGGGTTGCTGCTGTGTGGACGACGGTGGGTAGGCAGGGGTTGGTTGAGCATTTGCTTGGGCATTTTGATGATTACGATCCTGAGGACGCTGTCGGCGATCATCCTGCGAGTTCTGACGTTGATGGCGCGACTCCCAAGAGCCACCACCACCCCTGCCCCGGCCGCCTCCTGCTCCTCCTCTGTTTCGCCCCGATCCTCGATCAGGGCCTGTGCCTCGTCCTCTGCCTCCCCTGGGTCCTCCTCGAGAATGGTCGCTTCCCTCAACAGGAGCCTCCTTGTTCCCCATCATCTCATGGAGATTGTCAGGACGCTGGAGCGGGGTGTAACCATCCTCACCGCCCTCATCGTCATAGTTGAGTTCTTGCGACAGTTTCGAAGGACCGGGGGGTTCCTTTTTCGGTCTCCCGAAGCCACCATGTTCATTCTTCGCTTCCTTCTTCTCCTGCCGCTTTTGTTTCTGCTTCCGTTTGTATTCGGCTTCGGCTTCGTCGTCCGAGAAGTCGAGCTCATCCTCTCCAACTTCCTCATCGTGGAAATTCGATGCATCACTACCCTTCATCCCTCTGAGCGGCTGTGTAAAGACGAAGGTCGAGTGGCTCGGAACATAGAATACGGATTTCCCTTTGGAAATGCCGCGCTCGGCGACGGACGCGGGACTCTCGTATCTAACAGCGTACAACGGTTGCTCAACTCTACCAAGAGTCTCGGACACCACTCCCATGACGGTCCTGTCTTCAAAGCAGAGCAGTGACCCAGACTCGAGCACCTGATACTCTCCAGATACGCTGCCTTTGATCAAAACAGTGTTCTCAACTATCGTCTCGACCTGTCCGAGAAATTCAATCTTCATCTCAGGAGTGATGGTGATATCGGGAATCGGAAGAATTTCCTCTGGCTGTTCGTTCGCGGTCTTGACATAACCTCCCTTCCCCTTGGCTTCTGCTTCATCATCAGAGCCAGCCTCCGCCTGCATCAAGATTCGCGCTTGTTCTTCCGGGGTGAGTATAGGATAGTCTGCGTCCTCGTCGCTATCATCCGAGGAACTTTCAGAAGATGACATGATAGGTGAGGAGTCTGTCTCCCATTCTGGGTGCTCATCCTCTTCCTCTTCCTCTTCTTCGTCCGAGGAATCCTCCGAGGAATCGTCCGAAGAATCATCCGAAGTATCTGAAGTATCCGAGGTACTAGCCGCGTCTGATTTTTGCAGCATTTCTTTTCCAGAATCTTGCACATCCCCGTTCAAGGTATTTGTTGCCTGCTCTGCTGTGGTTCCGTCTTGCCCGACAGTTTGCTCCGTCTCTGTAGTGGACTCAACTACTGGTGCTGGCTCCTGCACGTCGGTAGCCTTCGTCTCTGAGGCAGAAGCAGCTGCATAGTTATCATTTTTCTGTTCATCGTGTGTAGGCTCTGTGTTAAATTGTGTAGGCTCTGCGCTTGTCTCGAGTTTCGGTCCCACAGAAGCGCCCCCATCATCAGTCTTCTGAGGAGAGCTTATAGAGCCGTTTTCTGGTTGGGAAGCTTTAAGGCTGTCATTAAAGAGACTTAATCCTGGTATTAGTGGAGCAGCTTTCGGAGGCGTAGAAGGCTCATTATTGTCAGCAGATGAAGCACCATTCACTGCATTATTGACTGGTGTTCCAGCTCCTCCCAAGGGAGTGTTGTAGAAGTCGCTGCCATCGTCCACCGGCGTTATGGCAACGTCTGGGACAGCAGAGGGTGGCACATCATTTAGACATGGTCGTTTTGCAGGAGGCTCCACAACAGCCTCCCCTAGGCCTCCAGGTAGCTGACCGTTAGGCAGCTGGTCACTCATAACGGCTTCTGAAGGAGGCTTTCGACGTGGCAGAACAGAGCAGTTCAGCCGCGAGTTCTGTCTGGACTCGAGTCTTTTCGCGCGACGCGGAACTTTTTTTTTCTTGGAGATGCGCAGGTGGCGGCTGCGGCTCGCCGTAAAAGCTCCCCTCGCACGCCGCGTCGGAACGGCCAGCGCACGGCCGCGTCTTTGGGCTATTATACAGATCTGCTGGATTCCAACGACTCCGATCCAAGATGGCGGCTTCGAGGAGGAGAGCCGTGGACGTCCCGGAGGTCGCCGCCCAAGGGGCGTCTCGCTCGAACCCACAGTACGGCTCATATACCCTTAGATCCCTCCTGTTCCCCAGCTGACGGAAGCTCAATCCAGGCCAGCACCACCGCGATTCTACCTTCCGCTGAACGTGACATTCTACGTCTGTCTTATTTCCAATGGTATAGCGGCGGCCTATGCTCCTATCCAGGATTGCGACGAGGTCTTCAATTATTGGGAGCCTGCGCATTATCTTAATCATGGGTATGGATTGCAGACGTGGGAGTATTCCCCCGAGTATTCCATACGGAGTTGGCTCTACATCTGCCTGCATGCGCTGGTTGGAAAAGTAAGCTCCTGGTTTTCGGAGAGCAAGACAGTTGATTTCTACACCATTCGATTCGCACTCGCCTTTATGTGCGCAGCCTGCGAGACGAGACTGTACTCGGCTATTTGCCGGACACTGAACCCGAGAATCGGACTCCTGTTCCTCATGATCGTAGCATTCAGCCCTGGCATGTTTCATGCTTCTGCCTCTTTCCTTCCGTCCAGCTTTGCAATGTACACGTCCATGCTAGGCCTCACGGCCTTCCTGGATTGGAGGGGCGGACAGAAGACAGCCCAGGGGATAATGTGGTTCGGGATCGGTGCCATTGTGGGCTGGCCATTTGCCGGAGCATTGGTTATACCTCTTCTGCTTGAAGAAATCATCATTGCCTTCATCGCTGGTAGCATGAAAACAATCCTCTACAGTATCGCTGATGGGATGCTGAGATGTCTGTTGACTTTGGTAGGCTTGCACTTTGACTTCCGTGGCAAATACCCATGGTGTACTAATTTCCTCAGGGAGTGACAATCGGAATTGATTCGTTGTTCTTTGGCAAGCTCGCCATCGTGCCGTGGAACATCGTGTCGTACAATGTCTTCGGGGGCAAAGGTCGGGGCCCCGATATCTTCGGCACGGAGCCTTGGACCTTCTATATCCGAAATTTGCTGCTGAACTTCAATGCTTGGTTCATCTTGGCAGTATCTTCTGCGCCACTGCTTGTTCTGCAGGCTCTCTTTCGATCCCATGCCACTTCCAAACAGACATTGCTTCGGACAATTACCTTTGTCGCTCCGTTTTACACTTGGCTGGCTATCTTCACCCTTCAGCCTCACAAGGAGGAGAGATTCATGTATCCCGCGTACCCTTTTCTCGCATTGAACGCGGCCATCTCCTTCCATATGATTCTTTCGTACATTGGTTCAAGTAACCGGCAAGAATTGATTGGACGAATCCCAGCGAAGATTAAACTTGCTGTGGTGATGTCTTTCATTCTCCTCGCGGTCAATGCTGGCTTGCTGCGAATTTTCGGGATGATCACCGCCTACAACGCTCCCCTCAAGATCTATGAGCGCCTGGAGGGCCAGGATGTCGGCAAACCCGGTGACTTTGTGTGTCTTGGGAAGGAATGGTATCGTTTCCCTTCGTCGTTCTTCCTGCCAAAGGATATGCGGGCCAAGTTTGTGAAGAGTGAGTTTCGAGGGCTGCTCCCTGGGGAATTTCCTGATGCGAAAAGCATTCAAGCTCTCTTGAATGGCACATCGGAAATTCCACGGGGCATGAACGATCGCAATCAAGGGGATCCTGGGAAATACGTAAGTATACGTCCCCCACCTCTTGCTTCGTGGTGAGATGTGCTGATTGAATTAGACGGATATCTCTCAGTGCTCGTTCTTGGTCGATTCATATTTCCCTGGAAGCACACCGACTACTTCGGAACCACATTACATCCATGATGAAGAGACCTGGGAAAAGATCTCATGCAGGAGCTTTCTTGACGCTTCTCGGACCAGTCTTCTCGGCCGTGTTGCATGGATCCCGGACTTGCCTTTCCTGCCCGATCGCTACCGCCGTAAATGGGGTGAATACTGTCTTCTCAAACGTCGTGACACGGGCAGCGGATAGGCCATGCGGAGGTTCCTCAGAAAATCCTCCTGTATTTGTTTACCAGATGCGATCTGGACCCCGCGACCGCCAGGTCGACGTCCCGCCTTACCCGATCGGGATAAGAAATCCGTCGGCGCAGCCAACGGTCGTGATACGCAGCAGCGAGAGATAAGAGCTCCAGCAAATGGCGGTCATCGTTGCCCGTGTCCCCTCACGGCTGTTGGAGATTATCGCAGGCTGCAGCAGGCCCGTGCCTGGATATACTCGTCGAAATGGGTACAGCGTGGATCCGCTCTGTAACGCATGGAATAGCCATAATGACAGCTGGAGATCGCTTGCATGCTTATCGAGTATCATCTGGACTTTTATGAATATGGATGTCTCGTGCATTCTGCCTTCTCCAGGTCTCATTTCTTTCTCTTGTACCTAGCAAGTGACGCTCGCAGCCAGCCGCCGCGTCTCAATATGGAGAATTTGATCGCTCTCGTACCCCAACATGTGAGCAATTACCATATCAAAGATGTAGCTCTAGTGCTGCTCATAATAAATTCTTGTCTCTGGCTTGTGATTACCGTTTTCAAGAAACTGGAATCTCGAAAACGTCCCAGACCATCGACCCCAGACCTCGAAAAGCCTGCCTCGCCGGTGAAAACCAAATCCAAGATCGACAGAAAGCCTGGAGGTATGAATGACTTCGGGAAACCATCTATATCTATTTTGCTGACCGCAATCTATTAAGAATGGATACCGTCCGACTTCAAGAGACCCCGTGCCGCTCCGTACCCGAATTGGGATATTCACACCACCAAGCCCATTCCTTATCGACCTTTCAGATATGGCCCGTAAGTCGATTTTAGATTCTCATGTCAACAATAGCTGAATGACGATAGGAAATACTTTGTCACCATGGGCTTGAGGAGTATGAAGTGGGACGAGTGGATAGGTACGCCAGCTCTTCATTACCATCTTCGCTACTTCGTCCAGATATCTAAACTGAAGTATAGAGCTCGACAACCAGTACCCGCGATACCACGCCGACAAAGCTCGTCGGATCAAGGAGCGCGGCGACAAGTGTTGCAAGACGGCCCCAGAGGCGATGGACGGTGCAATTGAGCTTTTAGAGGAGCTGTGCGTATAGACCTCCCCCGAATGATCTGCGATCATGCTAATAATGATATCTCCCCGTAGCTGCTCGTACCTCCCCGAGCGATACCCCTCCATGTTCAAGAAGACCGACGTCGGCATCGACAACCTCTTCACGGGGGAGTCCTTCAACATCGTCCAACGGCCCCTGCCGGAAGACCCCATGATGACGGCCGCCCGCCTCGTCCAGGACGACCTCGCGCTCATGATCGAAAAGGAAGACGGGCAGTACTACCTCCTCGCGGGGGCGATCCTCCTGCCGGGGTTCTGGCGCCTCGAGGACAAATTCGGCATGGCCCTCTCGGAGATCCACACCTCGGGCTCCGTGCCCCAGTACAAGGAGAAACTGGAAAAGGGGATGATGAACCTCTTCCGCCGCCTGCGGCCCGAGGACCCCGTCCTCCGCAACAACTACTTCATCCAGGTCGACGACGACCTGGCGTGGTCGCACAGCATCGGGCCCGAGGACTCGCCCCCCCATGCCATCAGCTGGAACACGGCGCAGAAGAACCGCGCCATCGAGCACCACTACTTCCGCTCGGAGCGGCAGTCGCTGCGGCGCCTGCCCCGCTCGGGCGCCATCGCCTTCACCGTCCGCACGTACTTCGAGCCCATCACGGAGATCGTCAAGGAGCCGTACGTGCCCGGGAGACTGGCGTCCGCGATCCGCAGCTGGGGCGGGGACGTGGCGCGGTACAAGGGGCGGGAGAAGTACGAGGAGGTGCTGCTGGAGTACCTGGACCGGAAGCATCGGGAGCAGCTCGAGGCCGGGCTGGATCTGGAGAGGGAGGATGAGGTGCGGAGGTATCCGTATTGACCCGAGCCTGAGCCTGGGCCTGCGTGGAGTCGAGACCGGGTCACTGGAACTTTTTTTTCCTTTTCTTTTTTTGTTCAGATCCATTTACTTTTTTTATGTTGACCTTTCTAGATGATACGATGGATCTAAGTAAAGACGCGACGTGACGACTCTCTACTCTGTGTCTACAATCACCATGGTGATACCTACACAACTGTTCATGTGCATATACTTCATTCTCTGGAAAATAAAATAAAATTAGATCTCTGTTAGCGTTCGCCCTTCTTCCTTCATTCTCTGGAAAATAAAATAAAATTAGATCTCTGTTAGCGTTCGCCCTTCTTCCTTCAGAAGGAGAATTCCCTTCCAGTTCCAACGCCAACATCAGAAAACATCATAACACAAACATACAACCGATAGACGAATGCGACCCTGGAAAAGTCCTTTACTGATCGGGAACTCCTACTACACCGTCGTCGTCCCCTCTTCCTCCTTACTGTCTCCGGCCCCATCCACATCCACATCCCCATCTGCGCCCTCCTCCTCCTTCAACAAGCCCTTCGCCTTCCTCCGCTCCGCGAGCGCCCGCTCCTTCTCCTCGCGCCAGGAACACTCGTCCCGGAACTCGCAGATGCGGCACTTCCACGCGTCCATGACCTCGACGCCGCGCGGGGCGCGGGTCCCGCGCCACCAGAGCATCTGGTCCTGGACGTAGGCCGTGAGCACGGCCGGGTCGAAGAGGAAGGATCTGCTTCCCAGGAGTTCCGGGGACGTGTCATCCTCGGTGTTGGTGACGGAGGAGAGGTACTTTGCAGTTAAAAGAGGGGAGAGGACGGTCGGGTAGGGTTCGAGAATGCGGGGCTGGGAGCGGGCGGGGATGGAGGGGGCGATGGAGCCGGTCGTTTCGGGCGGAGGGAGGAAGGTGAGGCGGAGTTGCTCCTTCATGAAGGCCCAGAGGCTGGAGAGATTGTTGTGCGCGAGGAGGATGCTGGTCGAGTCCTGGCTTGCGGATGGTGGTGGGATCGATGGTGGCGACGATGACGGCTCCTCCGGCGAGGACAGGACGTCGAAGAACTGGTCGTTCAGGCCTCCCACTTCGAGGATGAAGTGGTCGGTGAAGGGCCGTTCCGGGTCCAGGGAATAGCGCCCCGCGAGCGCCTCGATGGTGACGTCGTGGCTGGTGGTGAGCCGGTTGAGCATGTGGTAGTAGATCTGCAGCTGGAGGAGCGTAGGGCGAAAGGACGTGCTCGACAGCGTGGGGACGGAACGGCTGCCGCGCGTCTTGATGTCCGTCATGTATATCCTCGGGATCCTGAACTTCTCCCGAATATCAGTGGGAGACGGTTGCTGCTGCTCCGCGGGTGCTTTTTCAGGCTCGGGCTCGGGCTCAGCCCAAGCAAGATCAGAGAGTCTCTTCCCACCTCGAGCTGGAGAGAGCAGGTAGTCCGACAGGGACATCTGATACTCGGGCAGCGCGGCCCTGGCGGCTTCAGCGTTCGCATAGTACGCCGCAGCGGCCGCCTCCAGTTCCGGGTCGGGACACTCGTAGGACAGCTGGTCGATGACGCCGTTGACGATCTCGCCGTCGATCAGGCCCCAGATCTCCAGCTCCCTCGTGATGCCGACCTCGCGCAGCGTGCGGAGGCCCTGGATGACGTTCCATATGCGCAGCGCCCAGGCGTCCTCCTTGGTCCTGATCTCGACGGCCACCGTCGTGTGGACCTCGTCCTCGAGCGTCTTGTGCACCGCCTTGCCCTTCTTCATCGCGGGCGTCCGTCGCTTGCGCCCATGCTTCGTCAGGGTGTACCAGTACTGCAGCTCGCACCACGCGGGCGAGACGAGGTCCGTGACGGAGAGCGCCTTTTTCGGGGGCTGTCGGAAGCGTTCGAGCGGCGACCGGACATCTTCCTTTGCTTCTGCTTCTGAGGAATCCTTAGACTTCTTGTTCTTCTTTTTCCTACGGGTACTCTGCGTCCACTCGCGCTCGCGTGCGCGATCCCGCTCCCACTCTACGTATCGCCCTTCGGTCGAGTTGGGGTGTTCAACTAGACGCTTGACCGTCAGGCCGTCAGCTCTTCCTTCAAATACAGCCCCACATCAATGGTAATAACGGGAGGAGAAAACTGTACCAGTCGCGGTGCGAGGGTCGCCTGCGACCTGGCTCGCGGAAATCTGTTGTAGCTGTAGCAGTGGCGCGGTCTGCTGCGTCCCACGAGTCCAGGGGGGAGGAGGAGTCCATTTCTCCCTGCCCAGCACCTTAGGAGCGCGGGCAGCCTTGGGCTCTCCATGGTCCTCGATGTCTCTGACGAGCAGAGTCGGCTGGAGGTTTTTGTGTTCCTGTGAGTGGTTCGCAGGCTCGACGACGACGGGCGCGGTGGAGCAGCTCCGCGCAGCAGGAGTGGCGACGTGCTGTGCGGCGACCTTGGCGAGCAGCTCGTTCAGGAGCTCCTCTTCCTCCGGGGTGAAGTCAGATCCGTAGTCGCTGCTGTCGTCGCATCCATGCCCGGTCTGACTCTGGATGTGGGGAGAGTGGCAGGGCATGCCTGCTGTCGGCGGGACTGGGCTATAACATGACCGCGTTGCAGAGAAGCGTTGTCGGTCTCGTTCTGCAACGCGTTGTCGGTCTCGTCCGGATCGAGAAACACGTCATCCGCAGCCTTACGCATAGCCATCACACCGGTCGTTTTAACAATCACGGAACAATGCTCTATACATTTCTATAAATAAATCTATAGGTAACTAACTTGAACCGCGATTAAGTAGGTATATACAAATAGAGTCTAAACCGACACTGAAACGCCTGCCACGAGCAATCCAACCAGGCTCTATGCTATCGAGTATCCCCATTGATCCAGTCTATCGAACCCAACTCCCATTATTTACGTCTTCAGGACAGCCTGCGAAGAAGCCATTTCGCTCCCCGCAGTCAACCCACTCGGTGCCAGTGCCTGCGTGAGCTGAGCGGCCTCCGCAGCCCTGACTTCCCGCGCGGCCTTCTGGTTCAGCCAGCTCAGATACGTCTGCCAGCCGACGGCAACGGTGCCCCCGAACACGCTGCGGAAGTGCGGCGGCACGTACATGAAGCTGAACGCCGTGACGGCGGGCCACAGCTTGATGCTGTTCTTGATGCTCGTCGGGACGGCCTTCTTCAGCCGCTCCCAGGTCTCCTCCAGGCTCGCGCCGGCCAAGAGGGAGTGCATGCTGAAGAAGTAGGTGTTGAAGACGGGGGTGAAGCAGGCCTGCTGCACGGAGACCTTGGTGAGTATGGAAAGGAACTTGGATCCGTAGTTGAAGTTGTGGTGCAGGAACATGAACCTCATTATTGGTAATTCCATCAGCATGTAATTATTTACTTCGTTTCAGCGCCCATGCAAGGCACATCTCATCTCTACCGCGCAAGCCCGGAGATAGAGAGAGAGAGAGAGAACAGAACTCTCAAGCATAAATGGAAGACTCCCATCCGACTGGCTTACCACTTATACGACGGGATGCTGGACACGAGTCCCACCGTCAGATGCCTAAGAGTCCTCAGAGGATCATACCCCCCGCGCTTCTCCTCGGCCTGCTGCGCTTCTTCTCCGTGCTGTCCAGGATCAGACTCTAAGCTCTTCTGCCCAGAGCTGGCTTCCTTTCCCTCGTCCGAAGGAAACAACAGCTGCGCGCTCAAGTCTCCGCACAGGTACACCACGAGCGAGCTGCACAGCTGCGTCACGTAGGGCCGTTTCTCCTGCGCGCGACCGTACAGTCTCCCCAGCTTCCCGATCGGACTCGATTCGACCATCTGGCGCAGCGACCGGCTTGCGGGGATAGTCACCGGGTGCGTGGGCGCTCCAGCAGCGGATGCATGTCCATTACCCGCAGACTCTGCACGCGACTCTTTCTCTTTCTCCGAATGGGCGGTCGTCGAGTTCTGCCTCCGCTGCGTCGTCCTATTGATATTATGCACACGATACCTATACCTCGACGAAACTGTTGACCGTCTGACCGAGACGCAGGGACTGTATCCAATGTTCCTGCTACCCGCGATGACTCTCATCTCCAGTACTAGTAGTGGGATATATCCTCTGCCGACCTGAACCGCCGTCCGATTTATTATTAATCGTTAGTAGTATCAGATCCCTGCAGGAGATAATGCTATTTATCTCCGATACAATCCAGATCCCGCGATAGCAAACCAACCACAATCAAAGCCGTGCAATGAATGGAAAGAGAGACGCAGAGAAAAGGATATCACCGCAACACAACAGCCCGGAAAAGTCAAAAACGAAATCTATAATGTCAAGCGAAAAAAAAGGAGTGGGGAGTGTCTTCTGGCAGGAAGAAAAGGAATGGAAGGGAAAGAGAGAGACGTTTTGCTGTCCGGCGCAACAGCGCAACTCGACCCCGTACATAAGATACGCGTACGGACCTGCCGATCCGGAGTTTCCCGGCCCCGGCTCGGACTTAAGACCGCATGTCCGAGGTCACGTGGAGTTGGCTGATCATAACTTTGTACAAATCAAGAGCCATTTCATAACCATATCACATTATCGCATTATGATCACGTCTATCTATGTATCTATCTATCAGGTAGACACTTTTGGTATGCATGCATGCATACATGCATGTATGTATTGTGCCCAATCGATGCTCAAGCATCTCAATAAACAGAAGATCGATGGTATCTGAATCAAAATCCAAGCACATGCATAGCAAACCAGGCAGACACTCGTGACGCATGGACCAAAAAAAGAAACTTTTTTTCATGACACAAAACATAAGAATGAAATGCAATGCAATGCAGGACATTCTCTTTATAAAGCAAATGATGAAACAAGCGACTTCTATAGCAGACGCCTGCGCGGAGAAAAAAAAGGCACTAAGGCTCGAGATGTAAGCGACGCAAGTGGGCAGAAATCTGTACCGTCAAGTATTATTTATACATGGTATAGGCGTGATATGCAGCCCGCGGCCAAAGCCAGAGCCCAGCTGAAGTGTTTATTTCAGACTGAAGTCCGACTGCCGCGTATTCACCCGGTCGATATCATACGGGTTGCCCTCGTACTCGCTCCTCTGGCGCCGCAGCGTGCTACCCGTCCGGGTCGACGTCGTCGAGTACGCGCGGCTGCGGGTCCGGCGCGCAGAGGGAAGCTCCCCGACGCCCGAGGTGACGTCGCTCTCTTCTTCCTTTTCGGCCACGGGGAACGGCGCGGGCGCCTCGGTGCGGTCGAACGCCGGCTCCTGCTCCTGCTTCTTCATCTCCTCCTCCTCCTTGGGTGCCTCCACGGTCTGCTGCTGCAGCTTGCGCATGAACGCGTCGGACTGAGCGGCGAATTTGCATTTAGCGCGGATCGCTGGGCCGTACTTGTAGAAGAGGAACGGAAAAGGGACGCACGCGACGGCCAAGAAGGCCGGGATCGACGACGCCCAGTGGATGCCCAGGTTCTGGTACATGTAGGTGGTGAACAGGGGGAAGGCGGCGCCGAACAGGGACCGCAGGACCGAGTTTGCAGCCAGGACGGACGCGGCGAAGATGGTGTACGAGTCGATCAGGTAGTTCATGACACTGAGGAAGACGAGGACCATGCCGAAGCCGAAGGGGACGCCGGCCGCGATGCTGGCCATCCAGTGGATGGACGGGTAGTTGGTCCAGGCGAACCAGAACAGGCCGACGGGAATGGCAATCGATGCAATCAGGCAGGGTGGGAGGCGGGCCTCGGGCGGCGCGAACCCGCCGTGCTCGGCCTGCGTCCGGATGTAGCGCTTGTTGTCGGGGATGGTGTACGCGATGGCGAAGAGCATGCCGACCATGATGCCCAGGAAGGAGAGACCCCCGACGCCTTGGTTCCACCCGCGGTCCAGCTGGTATACGATCGGGAACGCGGCGAAGAGCATGTAGAGCGTTCCGTAGATGATGGCCATGTAGATGGAAAGGAGCAGGACAATGGGCTCCCTGAGGAGGAGAATCCACGGGCGTGACAGGGCCGTGCGGAAGGCCTCCTTCAGAGACACCTTGCCCCGGTCGATATCGAGCTTGCTCCGGTACACCTTGCCGGTCATCTTGGACAGCCGCTCCGCACGGCGCCGGAGGAGCACCGGCGCGTACGTCTCCGGGACGGTCAGGGTGCCCAGAATCCAGAGCGCGCCGGAGAAGATGCCCAGGAAGCCTTCCACCCATCGCCAGCCCGCGTTCATCCCGAGGAACCCCCCGATGATGGGGCCGAGAACCGGGCCCAGGAAGGGAGCCGCCGCGAAGATGCTCATGGCAAGGCCCCGCTGCGATGCGGGGAACATATCCGCGATGACACCGCCCGCGTTGGTCAGCGGGGACGACCCGAAGGCGCCCGCGAAGAAACGCAGGATGATGAGCGTCTGGATGTTGTGGGAGCCCGCGCTGCCAGCGTTGAACGCGGTCAGGGCGCAGTACGTACCGATGAAGAGCAGCTGGCGTCCGAAGAGCTCACTCAATGGCGCCCACAGCAGCGGCCCGATGGCGAAGCCCAGGACGAAGAGCGAGACGCCCAGCGTCGCGACCTCGGAGCCCATGTGGAACTCGGCCATGATCTCGCGAATACCACCCGTGTAGGCCGACGAGACGAGCGCGACGGCCAGCGTTGCGAAGGCAACAATCATGGTGATGGTCCATTTCTTCACGGTGCCGAACAGCATGGGATTGCGGGGGTCATTGGGGATCCATTGGACGACGTACGGGTCCTCTTCCGTGCCGGAGCCCGCGTAGGGGTAGTTGAGGATCTCCGGAGTGACGACGCCCTGGTCCGCGACCAGGCGCCAGTAGGGGATGCGCTTCGGCCTGGGGGGTTCGATGTGGTCGACCCCGTGGTCCGCCATGGCGGCGCTGGCTGTGTATCCGTCTCTCCTAGAGCCCTATTCGTTTAGTCCCGCGAGATGGAAAGGGTAAGATGAGCAAAAAACAAGCGGAGAGGTCAGAACACACCGGGAGAGGAGCGCGCAGGGAAACAGACGGGCCTCCAAGAGCTTCTCCCGCATCCCGAAAAGGAAGACGGGGTGCCTGTACTTATAGGCCTGAGGTCATGGCCCCGTCAGCGGATCCATCGCGCTGGACCCGCCCGGCAAAGGGCAGCATCCGCATCCTGGTCAAGCTGTTCACTCGGCAGCTTCTAGTTCGATGCACCGGTGGAGACGGAGATAGGCGTGGTAAAGCCCGCGGACTCGCAAAAACTGCCGGAGAGGGAGTGAAGGGGATCTTGGCGGCGGCGGCCCCGGTGCTAAACGCCGGCCGTTCGAGATCGCCTGCGTCATCGCGCGCCCGGGCCGAGGCCCGCGAGTTATGCATCACGTGACTCAGCTGGCGCGCCGCGGGGAAGCGTGCACAACGGGCCCGCGTGGTTGCTGACTAAGTGATCCGGGGTCTTGTGCACGGCATAAGCCCTGCATCCGGCACGGTCCCAGAGGCCAACCTGCGCAGTCCTCCGTCCGGTCGGGGTCCGCCTGCCGACCTGCCGACTCGTCGATGCAGACGAACCTGAGTACGCAGTCAGCATCGACTCACCGTCGCCAAGATGTCCCGCTTACCAGTTCCGCAGGTGAGAAGAAGAGGAATGTGAGAATTCCTCGCAGACAAGAAATCAGGTACGGAACACTCCGCAGATAACCGCGGTCTGGGACCGGTCAGATGCAAACCACACTCAGCCCGGCGACGGAGACCACCGTTCCTCCGACCGTCGCCACCAGGCTGAGGTGGGCCCGTCCTCGAGTCTCGACTCCCTCTGTCGAACAGACGGGCTTGCATAAGATCTGAGCATACGGCATCTCTCAAGGTATCCATGATTATCAAGCAATGCAGTGTGGCTAATCGTGTGGAGACCTGCTAGCGATGCACCTGCAGGTACCGCGCCGAGCTTATCTAATCCCGTCTGTGCCCTGGCGCTTACCGGCATCGCTTCCGGACCGGCGTCGAGACCTTGATTACTGATACGTAGCCGGCTGATACGTAGTCGGATCCAGTAGTAGCACAATAAAGCACGAGTGCACTTCTTGGTAAAAATACTGCGAATCGATTCTGTATACCTGTCAACGGTACCTGGCAAGTCTTGCCAGGCAGGACTTGCTGTTCTCCATTAATTATCAGATGAAACGGGTGTGGGGTCCTGATATATATAAAAAGCAGGCCCCGCTCCCGCCATCAACGATTAGTATCCATTGCCAAAAGCCACCATTTCGTCAACCTCGTACGAGGGATGAAACACACGTATGTGGATTAGAAATACAAAAGTAGACACCTCTACATTCTGTAGATGTACTGTACTGTGCTTATTGCAAACACAGCACGCTGCCAGCGGTCGACGTGCGACACCACCAGAGCACACAGCATTCATACCAAAGCCACCAAAGCAAATTATATATATCCATGACTGTACACCTTGTTTGTTTTCTCACTCTCCTTATCATCACCACTATCCTCAAAGAACTCGTCGATTCTTATTGTTATCGTTATCAGAGAATCAGTGAACTGCGTTCATCACCTGAATCTTCTGCCTACGCAGCAGTTGGGCCTACGAGTCCGGTGAGAAAAGCTGCTCGCGCGAGGTCGACCTCCCGGGGGACCTGTCAGTAGAACCCAAAAAGCGAACCCCCGCACAACCGCGTAGCGTGTCCCTTCGGAGGCAGCGAGGCATTGGAAGCCAAGGAGGAAAGAATCCTGGCATTAATAACAATAACGACATACGAAAGTAGACAGAGCATATAGATCGCTGTCGTAGAAAGTTAGTAAGGAAGCTGCCTAGGTAGACGACTTGGCTCTTCGGTATGGAGAGCATCTCTCCTGCGCGGATAGATACGATGCCCTTTGGACACTGTCCGCTGCTAAATAGGTGTGTTAGCCGACCCGGGCCTACACCTGCGCATGACTCGGTAAGTCAGCCATGACATCGTCCATCTTCTCCCATCTTCCAATTAATAATTTATCCAGCGTCTACCTATCATGCCTAGGCAGGATGATGTTTGGGGGTCTACTGCATCGAGAAAGCTTTCCATAGCTTTATCAGCTACATTAGATGACTCAACTGTACAGTATGTATGACTGATATATTATGACAGACGTCAGATCGGACTAACACTACACTGCACCAAAGATCCCATCCTCCATCCCTCACCTGCACCTGCACTAAAGCTGATGTCAGATCTCATACTTTTACTTTGCTCTGCTCTACTTAATGACAGACCGTCAATCGATTAATAGCTGCTGTGGGCGTTGACGCGTGCCTGCGTGGATGACTCTGAGTCACACTCCTCCCGGTTCGGTCGCTCGGAGATGGCATGGATTGTTAACCCGACGGGCCTGCCCTGAGTCGAGTTGAGAAGTCTACTGCGTCTAATCCACCGAGTAATCTACAGCGAGGCATGGATTGCTACTGTCATTATGAGATGCTGGGCTTGTTGACGATGCACCATCGCTGAAGGGAGGGACCAACCAAGGTAGGGGATGTGAGACGACGCGTAACACCCGCATCACCCCCTCGCGCGACCGTGGCGCTTCGGCCAAGAGGCCAACCGCGAGGACGCGAATCCTCCTACGAAACACTACACAAAAGAGCAGAGGAAATCAGATGAAGCGTTAGAACTGGGTTGAATTCTCAAGACGTAGAAACTCGCATTTCTGCGTCTATGTCATGAGGACCGGCTATGACACCGAAGAGCTTCCGCTAATGTACATGCTTGGGATACGCCCATGACCAAACCACCCAGCCATTTCTTAGTAGTAGCTCAGAGAAAAACTAGACAACCCTGTGATAACCCATTTGTTATGAAAAGCAGAACCCGTCATTTCTCGCCAGTAGTCATAAAAAATGAAAGAAACCCCGAATCGCCAACCCAGAAAAGATTAAGAGCCCAACCGAAATAAGTCGCAGCGACTCATCAAGTTAGGATATGGAATTTAAGAACGCTCGCCACGGAGACGGCGGGCAAGCTGGATGTCCTTGGACTGGATGGTGACACGCTTGGCGTGGATGGCGCACAGGTTGGTGTCCTCGAAGAGGGAGACGAGGTAGGCCTCGACGGACTCCTGGAGGGCACCGATGGCGGAGGACTGGAAGCGCAGGTCCGACTTGAAGTCCTGAGCGATTTCACGGACCAGACGCTGGAAGGGGAGCTTGCGGATCAGAAGCTCGGTGGACTTCTGGTAGCGACGGATTTCACGCAGAGCGACGGTACCTAGTACAGTCAGCAACATGTCACAAGGTAATAAGGACTTGGATGCCTAGACATACCAGGCTTGTAGCGGTGAGGCTTCTTGACACCTCCGGTGGAGGGAGCGGCCTTGCGAGCAGCCTTGGAGGCGAGCTGCTTACGAGGGGCCTTGCCACCAGTGGACTTGCCTGTTGTGCGATGTTAGTGAGGATGTTCAGAGACGCGTTGTGTTGCCGGTCGCGGGCGGCGATACGACGCGACCGCAAGCGACGGCGAGGTCGACGGTGAGGTTGTACTTACGGGCTGTCTGCTTGGTTCTAGCCATTGTGGCGGTGTTTATTTGATGGAATTAGGTGGTTTTGGTGATGGAAAAGTGATGGTTGTGATGAAAGTCGATGGGCGAGAAGCTCGATGGGTGGATGTGGATGGAGGAGTGAGTTGTAGGAAGGACGGAGGAAGCGGGTGGGGGGAGGTATTTGTAGGGGCGGACGCGGGCGGGTGATCTGGGTGCGCTGCCTGCGAGTTGGGTGGTCTTAGCGCGGTTGCTTTTTGATCAGAAAAGCGGCCGGAAAGCAGTGCGCCATAAGCCGTGATTTTGGAACGCAACTTTGGCTGGGGAAAATCAAAGGGCTGCGGGCGCGATGCCTCAGGCTCCCTCCCTCCCGGGCGCTAAGCGAGATGGCTCCCGCCAGCCAATGGGAGCGCAGGATCACAGATCTAGAATGCCCCCCAACCCCCTCTTGATCCTAACCACGACGCAGTTATGTAGCTGTACCAAGGGAATCAGGATGATGTGCATAGTCAGTAAAGCCACGCCTGAGCATCCCACGATCGTGATCCGCGTCGTGATGGGCCTTCTGGCCAGGATCATGGTGTCCCAGCGGAATCAGGGCCTCTCGGCGCAGTCACGGGAGATCAGACGAGCCGTTGGGCCCGCGGGCGCTGATTGGCGGGCCTGCCTGCTAGCGCGTGATCTCCAACGACCCCCCGCGCTCTGCCCTTCGCTATACAAATATCTCCCGCCCCAGCTACCAGACAGTCCTCTTCCTCCTCTCCATCCCACTTCCAGCGCTTCTTCGATCCCACGAGCTTTTATCTTGAGATCTCCACGTCTTAACCAACAAACTTTAAAACTTAATCCTCTGAACCACTTATCACAATGACCGGACGTAAGTAGCTTCCACTCTGGTCGCATCTATAGATGCGATGGTCTTGTCGACAATCATTTACTGACGCGTCCTGAATAGGCGGCAAGGGTGGAAAGGGTCTCGGCAAGGGCGGTGCTAAGCGTCACCGCAAGATCTTGCGTGACAACATCCAGGGTATCACCAAGCCCGCTATCCGTCGTCTTGCCCGCCGTGGTGGTGTCAAGCGTATCTCCGCCATGATCTACGAGGAGACTCGTGGTGTCCTGAAGTCCTTCCTCGAGGGTGTCATCCGCGACGCTGTCACCTACACTGAGCACGCCAAGCGGAAGACCGTCACCTCTCTCGATGTCGTCTATGCCCTCAAGCGGCAAGGACGTAAGTCTTATCCTTCCTGTTTTCATCTTGACGCGTCTAACCTGTTTCCCCCCACAGGCACCCTCTACGGTTTCGGTGGTTAAACGTCTTTTTTCTTGTTTCGAAATAGCCATCCTGCGCGGTCGACGCGTCTGTTGTCTCGCCGCAGCAGGGACGCGACGGTTTGCTTTCTCGGGCTGGTTCACGGTATGACTGGGACGTTGGGGTGTTTTCTTAGTGTTTATTACAATATCATGGGTCTGGGTCTTGTGTTTTCTACCGCATTTGTTTTACCAACACTATCCACTAGTTGGTCGGTTGGTGGTCGTGGGTCCTAAATTCCTGTATCATAGCGGCCTTTTATTCATGCAGCTGGTACTATGGGCCGGAGTTTTCAGATCACGCACTCGGATTACGAGAACGCGGTTCGATATGAATATGAATAGTTAAAACTTCACTTTGCTTCTGTGTGCGTTTCGCGTAGAGTGTAATTTGCTTGTGGGCTCTGAATACTGGGTTGGGCTCATCATGAGCCCTGATGAGGCCTATCTTGGTAGGCTACAAAGGGATGGGTAAGCCTCTCACATTGTTTATACAGTACTTTGTTCGTCAAGTGTGTCGTCCATCATATGTTTCAGGCCCTTGGGGCGTCGAGTAGATGGTTTTGACCTACTGTGGTGGTTCTCATCGCCGTCCGCCATACACATTCTCCCAACGTCCCGCCCGTATGAGCCGAAGTACTCAATCAGCACTCCCGTAGTTTTCTCCTGATCTTTCCTTCAGCAATGCTTTATTGACTTATATTGTTGGTTCCACGTGATCTTCAGTGGGAGATAATTCTTTGAGCGTGTCGGTGTTGCGGCTCGTGCTGAGGTACTCCGAGGACGGTGTTTGGCGACGATATGTATGATCCCAGAAGTGACTTTGCTGCTTTAGGGTTAAATCTGATTTCTTATAGGCTATATATTTTTGTCCAATTCTAAGAAGATCGGTGTTTGTAGCTTTGGACGATGTTAAGTCAGAAGATGGTACACGTCCTATGGTGGTCCGCATAGGATATTCTGGGAAATATATAAAATCAATGTCCGGCAACATCGGCCTTTTAGATTTTTGCCTGATCTACCCACAAATATACATTATACAGACCCAAAACCATGTTACACAATAATATACGCGTAACATCTCCATTATTCCATAAGTATAACCTCAAATTAGCCGTGAGTGTTGGCGTAGAGCGGAGCGTCGTCATCGCACACCGGAATGCGTTCGGATGACGGACCTCTAGGAAGCCGAGTGCGAAGACGTGTTTTCCAATAGAGATTAAGACACGATACACAGTATAATTATTGCTTATATACATTGTCTCCTAATACCACAAAGGAAGGAAATGATGGAAAAAAAGTACTGCTGCTTTCTTTCATTGTCATGGCTGCTCTCAGAGCGACTGAACGAGATCGTCCTTCACTACCTAGGATGGGATCGGGCACTCCAAATTGCTTGCGGATTATTGTCTTAACCGGAAGCAAAGCAAGATACAGAGACTCCAGCACAGAAATTAGTCATTACCCAAAGAGTTAATCCATGCCATGGCGTGTTACCATGAGTTTTGATGGAATACACATCACGTCCCACGACACGCGAGACCGATTTCCGCCTCAGGCCCTCAGGTGTCGTCGAGCAAGACACCCAACGCAGACGTATACAGAAAGCGGAGATGGCGAAACATCTATCTAGTATTCGGTCGCGCGTCACTAATATGACGCAGAAAGAATATGCCCAATACGTGTTTCATTTTATAGACACAGGACTAGGTTGGGGCTACCAGGGCATTCATTGTTCTGGAAAACGCGACCTGAGCGGGAGCGGGAGCGTACCGCACCGCGACATTATTATTCTACCAATCTACCATCATCGACTCCTCCTGCAAAGAATAAGGGTCATGAAGTCTACCGCTAAACATGCCGTCACGGCGAGCAGCAACGCGACCAAGTCACCGCCCACGGGATCTAGGCATCGCAAAGGATGGCAAAATTGCATTTAGGTGGGCACCTATCGCGTCGCGACCTCGACCGCGTTTTAGGTTACTGATCCGGAACGGAGATGTCGAACCTAGGCCGATTCTAGCTTGGTTCAATGGATGGAGCATCCCCAGAGTGACAATCTCTGAAAGTCGAGAGAGAGAGAATTTATGCAGTTATCACTGAATCCGTTCACAATGCACGGAGACCGCAATGTGAGAACACGCGTTGCAAACTTTATTTCATTCGGCCATTCTGATGTGGAGATTTCCCCTGTTATCTCTGGACCTTCACGGATCTACCCACCCCCCAAGTCCGGACAGTGAGCAGAGAAGCATCTTACTTAATTCTATTACAGATCTAGACACAACCTTACCGAGCCTCTGATTGTTTTTGAAAAAGGTCGCAGCGGTTCTGTCAGAAACTCAGAGCGACGTCTCTACGAGGTTATCGGACCATCAGCATGACCGCTGTGATTTGCCTGTCCCCGTTATTGGCGCGTCCGCTCATCGAGGAAATTTGACATTTTTGAAAACCAGCTGCCCTGATGACCGTACTCCGCGTTCGAGATGATAGTTCGCATCTGAGACGTGTGAGCAATAAACAATGACTTGATGCGGAGGCCATTGCACAGTGGAGACAAGGGTACAGGGGTAGAGAGGTTTACCTCCAAAGGGGGCTCTGCTCAGTTCTTGGGACGCCTCCCTCTAGAGAGAGTGGTGAAACAAAGGCTGGTGCAGAGCGGAGACAAGACATCTATAAAGGCGAGAGCATCCATACATGTATTGTACCTGGTAGCTTTTTTGCCGCCCAGGAATCATTCACGCGATATATCGATGCCGTTAGCCTGCCTCTTGGGCCAGCAGCAGGAGCTCTCTTTCCAACGTCACTACCCACATGCTACTAATGCGCAGTGTCCAGGTTTCCTTTGGTCGGGGTTCCATGTATACCTTGCGGAGACTCCCTGTCAGCGGATTCATCGTCATATTTTGAATCCTCGCGAATGTGCCGATTAATCTGATGACTGAGGGAGTGGTTGCTACTCAGTAGGTTGATGGCTGGGCTGGATTGTACTGTACAGAGGACCTCGCAATTTCAGAGTGATCACCGAAGTCACTGCAATCTATTTTGTTAACTGATTTTATAGTACCCTATAACTGTGGGGTAATAATAATTCAACCTGATCATTGTAGCCGAAAAAAGTAGATGATGCATTACCATGACCCGGCTATTTCTATTGGGCAGTCTCGCGCTGCTCCACTTAGTCCAAGTGCTAGAATTGCTTGGTCTCTAGCATCATGGCCATTCTCGATTCTCGAAATTCATAGCGCTACGGGGTAGAGCGCATCTCCAGCGTGTGCGGCACTGCGTGCTGTTCAGGTGATGCGATACTACTATGCTTATCGTCTGCAAGTAAGGGAAAGGAGCAGCCACAGCCACAATGCTATATTCCTTGTACGCTTTTGCCGGTCGGGAATTCTTCATGCAATATGCCTAATGCCGTTAACCGGCTGCTTGGGCCGGCAGTAGCTTTGTCTCAAACGTCAGTACTAATTTGCAGACGTCCAGCAGGGTTTGGCTTTCCTCGATCAGAGTTCTGAACTCTCCAGCCAACCCAGCTGGCATTCGTCTGCCGGAGAGCATGTCAAATTTCGTCGCTGAATCCTTGAAAAGGTGCCAATGACAGCTGGAGGAATGGTTCAGTTGGCTGGCCTGGGTTGGAATTAGTATTGACCCGACTTGTCCCGCCGTCGTGTGCATGGGAAGAACTGTCGAGTCGCTTCACCTTTCTGTTGTTCCAGTCCCAGCGCGCGCGACCAGAGCTGGACGAGTCTCTTTTGACCTTGTTTATGCCGACTCCAGAGATGTCCTACTACTGTGCGCCGTACACTCTTCCAGCCATGGGAACGTCGTGGGGGCCATGCAGGCCCTACCCTTAGGGCTTAGGTAAGTGCCCCGTACTTCACCATCCGAAAGGCTGTCTAACAAAATGTGCGAGCCATCCTGTTCTCGAACTTTGCCCTGACCGGCCCCATCATTGCTCTCCGTACGGATTGCAATTTCCCAGAGCTTCGACGGGGCAGAATAGTGAAAGCTATTCGGCTGTGGCGTTTGCCAGGTCGACGGCTGAAGAAGAGCTGCGGCCAATGTATGCAGTAGCTGCAATGCCTTGCCAGCACCGAGCAGTTTCGACATCGTCCATCTGCCAATTGTCGGCCAACATAGGGACTAACAGTGAACGATCCCACATGTTGCGAGCTCTTCTTTTACCAGAACCAGGCGGGCTGGTGTGAAGAAGAAGCGATTTCTTCCACCTCTTGACACTGGCTGAGCGTCCACCCTAACACCTGCTCCGTCCGACTGTTGATGCCTGTGCACATGCTTATTTGCACCGACCTTGGAGATGTACAGACTAGATCGAGTCTAGAAAACGCTCATGGCTCGTGTCAGACAAGCTTGGCCTCTGACTGGTTTGAGCAGCTCAACCATGGAGCCTCCGGCTGACGATGGAGAAACAGCTGCCTTCTCGACAAGCTGCTTAGTGCTCTCCACAACTGCAGTGTACTTGCTGCGGGGAACAGGTCGGGCACTACTAGGTAGTGCTTTTTTGCTCGCGGTCGGCCTTCTCTCAATTTCCCAGGTTCCCTTTTCTGTGAACTCTGGCGTTCCCTGTTGGTCTTCGCGTCCTGTGTGTTGCAATTATCTTGTTTCCCTCTACTTTTCCATGTTCAGGATGCTATGATGCCTGCAGCGGTGGTCGCGGTCTTTCTATTTCTGGCTTCGGTCGTATTAGGGGCCTCTAATGCTTCTAACCTCGACCCAGTCAAAAATCTTTGCAAGAGAATTAGCCATCAATGTAAACGCGCCGTCCATTCCTGCTGTCGTCGCAGAGCTGGCTGGGACAGCAACCGTAAAAAAAGGCACTCTGTACATCGATGGCGGCATAGAGGTATTCGTCGATGAAAACAACAATGGCGCGCCGATCGGAAACAAGACAATCGGATATAGTCAGTCGTCCTCTTTACTCGACTCCGATTTGACCTGACGCTGACGGCATGCAGATATGTACCCGTTGGAAGTTGACATGATGACCTCTTGGGACTGGAGGAACAACATAACTGTCATTGCAGTTAACAAAACAGCAAACCTTCAGACGGGGACCGCACCTCCTCTTGTCGTTAATGCTGCTCTCTATCCTGGAGCTTCCAATGACACGAATATCTACCTCTACAGGGGAACGGTGTCTTTTGTGAACACAAGCTTTCCTGGATTCGAATGGCCGGAGTCGGAACAATACTCCCTGTGGTCCTACGATACTGTTGGTAAAACCTGGAGCCAATATGATGTCACCCTGAATGCCCCCAACCGTCCTTCCTCGGGAGCATATGCTGAAGCGCCAGAGCTGGGACTCGCCTTCTGGCTGAATGGTAAGATTGACACAGGAACCTCGAATATCTTGCAGAATTTGTCCGGTTTTGAGCGCTACCTCGATGGACTCATTGTCATCAATACCAGTACCCAGACAGCCAGAAATTTGTCTACCGCGTCTCTCGCCTCCTTTCCCAGGATCGGGGGCAGTATGGTCTACATACAGGGAATTGGCTCCAAAGGAATTCTTGTTGCGGTTGGCGGCACCACCAAGAGCGTTCACGACAGCAGCGACCTGACCACTGGAACTTATGTATGCCCTATGACCGCCTCTATATTTCTTACTTATTTGGCCACCAGCTGACCGCTTTAACTACAGGTGACTTTCGACAAAATTGACTTCTTTGACGTCGCGTCTCTTGATGACGGAAGCCAAAACGGGACCTGGTACTTGCAAAAGGATACAGGAGACATACCCCCGCCCAGGAAGGAATTCTGCTTGGTCGCTGCTTCAGCGCCGGACAACTCGAGCCACAATATCTATCTGTATGGCGGTCGAGATGAAACCCAGCAGTTTGACGACATATATACGCTGTCACTCCCGTCGTTCACGTGGACGAAGATCTATGAGGGTCAGTCTCCTCGGTACGGCCACACCTGTCACCTCGTCGGGAACAGACAGATGATCACGGTTGGTGGCGTCGACAGCCCCGAACTCCAGCGTGGCTGCGACTGGGAAACGAAGAGCGTCGCGATATATGACCTGAGTTTGCTGGTCTGGGGAAGTGTGTACAATGCCTTTGCTCCGCCGTACGAAGTCCCGGGTCCGATCTATCGCGTGGTTGGCGGCAGGTAAGCAGTCCATTTCTGTTTGAAGTCGATACCTGTCTGCTGACTTTTGTCCCTTGCCGCAGCGCACAAGGTGGTGCATCTATGAAGGCTCCCTCGGGTGGGTTCAGCACGCCGCAGATTGCCCAACTGTTCGGATATTCTGCGAGTAACAACAGCACCAACAACACATCTCCGAACGCGACAACAGCAGAAGGCCACGGCGGGCTGAGCGGCGGCGCCATTGCTGGAGTGATGATTGGATCCGTCGCGGGCGCTTTCATCCTCGCAGGTCTGGCATTCTTCCTCATACGCCGTCGAAGACGACGAGATGCTGCGGATCACCCACCAGAATACAGCCCCGAGGAGCAGAAGCCTGAAGCTGGTAATAATGACGACGCCTATGGCGGGGTGATTGCTCGAAATCGCCCAGGTGTGACAGCGGAGTTGTCCTCACCGCCGCCTGCACAGGAACTTTTGCCTAGCAGTGTGGTGCACGAGATCGACACTGACCCGAACAGACAAATTGCTGTGGAACTCGACAGCCAGCCTCGGAAGGCTTAGTGCAGTAGTGTTTTTTTTTTTTTTTTTTTTTTTTTTTTTTTTTTTTTTTTT
>JGI26058J51888_1000142_pt1 | contig 49683 bp, 61 predicted proteins | sample HigsolmetaSP110D_FD_51888 | JGI IMG/M metagenome (IMG submission 51888) | reverse complement strand
GGGGGGGGGGGGGGATGGGGATGTGGAGGTAGGTAGTATAGTAGTTAGTAGTAGTACTATAAATAGGCCATGATATTGATAGTAATACATATATCAATAATGCCGATGATATTGATACTATTCCGACCCTTACTGACCCTGAGACAGTGGGACAAGACAACCCCGCATCGGTTGATTGCCCCTAATATAGAAGGCGTCATGTGATATGGCGTAGCACAAGTCATGGCCCATACATAAGCAGGGGCAGATCAGTAGTTTTCAGGGTCTTGTTCGAGATCGGGGACGCAGGGCCTGGTCGTCGACTGTGGCTGTGGCTATGTGAGACAAGTGATGGAGTACATGTGATTCGTAGGTCGGGTGGTTTCCAATGTGCGAGTCTATAAGGCAGTACTCGTACACGGTATACAACTATACAACTACCGCGGCAAAGACATCGGATAGCACGGATAACCCAAAGCAAAGCAGCATTACCAGAACTCCGACTGTCTGCAAGAAAAGTACACACAAAAATCCATAGGACTTCCAACAAAGGAAAGCAAACAAACCTCAGGTTCCAATGGATCTATCCGGGTATCTCCCAAGCCCTAAACGCCTCGACAAAACCGAGCCCTGAATCCGTCTCCTCACGTCCAAATCCAAACCCACCCTGCACATCATGCAACAGGCCGAAACTTTTGTCTGATGCATCAGCGGCAGCCGACTGGAGATCCAAAATGGGAATCATCGACGGCCGTCCATGCGCGCACTGAAACGGAAAAACACACCGAGCCAGACGGGAGATGAGGCTCCGGCACTCGTCGACGGTCAAGACGTCGTTGAACATGATCGCGCTCCTGCAGGCGCGGGAGTTGAGGAGGTCGATGATGCCCTGGGGACAGTCATCTATGCGCTCGACCCAGGAGGGACGTGTGTGGACGCCCTCCGGCTGGTCAAGAGACTGCGGTTGAATTGGTCTCTTCGTAGGATGCGGGCCCCTGCCGCTCTCTTCACGCTTCCATATCTCCCCACGGAGCAGATCGATGGCCAGGTTTGGCTCCGTCCTGCAGCGTTCTGCGATGACGGTTGGTAGCGCGCCTACAAGCACCGTGCCGCCTGCGGCTCCGGGTTTCTGAATGACCTCGTAGTGGCAGCCCCAGGAAGAGAAAAATTCAGAATACGTCCTGAACAGTCCAACTTCGTGTGCCGCGACATCAAACACGATGGACGGCGAGAGAGCAGTCGTCTGGACCTCGACGGATGGACACTGACTGTCTGTAAACATGTCTTCAAAAAGCTGTTCGATGCGACATCTCTCGTCAGCTGCATGCTGATCAACAATGGCCAGGATGCTTCCGGGATTTCCACGGTCATCAACGGTATCCGCGGCCATTTTGATAAGAATAAACTTGCAGTCAACCTGCGCAATGATATCGGCCTGTTCAAGACCGCGCCTGGACAGTTTCCCACTGAACTTGGTAAAACGGGCCGCTTCCAGACAAGACAGAATCGAGGAACAGTGATGCTTGCCAAATGTGAACTTGTCCTCAGCATCTTCACGGCTGGCAGGATCAATTGACGGTATTGGCTTCTCTAGACGGCCAAAAGTTGGGTTGTCCCATCTCTTCATGATACTATCTAGCCAGAAACCTTGCGTCCTCGGGAGAGCTGACCTCGGACGCCTAGCACTTTGCACATTTCGAACGGTTTCGAGAGCGCCGGCGGAACGGGGTCTCGCGATAGACTTTAAATCAGACATCGAGCGATTGGGAGGCACAACTTGGCCCGTTCGCGCGTTAATCAAGACAACGGCCTTTGTGAAGGGGTCCGTCCAAGAAATAATGTCATCCGTTCTATGAATACTCTCCCTACCAGCTATTTTATCGCTTCTTAGCTCTTGCGGCGATTCTGAATAAGCTGGATTTGTGGCCTTGGACGCTAGGGCTTTTGTTACTTCATTTTCCGCTGTATCCTGACAGGGTTCCTGAACCGGTTGATGGGGTAGGGCCGTTTGCCTAGACGATTCCGACCTCCCACGAGGCAGACCGGCACAGATTGCATCTAGTGTACTCTCCTTCCCACTCTTGACTCTTGACCAGTTGCCAAAGTCCTGGGTGCAGCAGGTCAACGACCTATTTTGAAACCGCGGAATCCTGATCCGCCTATCCAGAGTCTCCTCCGTGCTGGGAAGGGAACCATGCGCTTTGTGTAATCGAGCAGACGGTGAGCCATGGCTCGGGGTGTCTTCCACCTTCTTGGATACCTGTCGACTCTTCCTATCCGGTTCCGGAGACATCTCTGCTGCCTTTCTTTTGCGCCTTCCGGATCGCGGACGAAAACCATGTTGCTGCAGGAACTGATGGATCATCTCTCCAAGTACGTCGAGGATGCGTTGAATAGACTTTTCAGACTCGGGTGCACCATCCTCGTCGGCCAGTCCTCGTGAATGCCCTGCGGTTATGCGGATGTAGAACATGGGCCATCGATTAACGACCTTGCCCGCGCCTTTGATATTTGTACTGGTGTGTCTTTTTGACGGGCTCGTAGATTGTGGATGGTCCGTCGAGCCTGCGGACTCAGCAGTACCGAAGTCTGAAGCAGCAAACATCCGATTAACCTCATTGTGAAGAACGTTCGCATTGTTGTGCGCAAAGACAGGTTCGATCCCCATGGAAATGAACTGGACCTGTTTCGTGGGACTGGGGACCAGCGAGATAGCCGAATGGATGGAGATCTCCCGGGTGCGAGCAGAGACGGTAGTCCAGAATCTGAGGTCCTGCAGCGAGATAAACCCAGCCTGTGCGAGAATCGATCCTGTTCGCGTGATATCAACGGCGGCCGTGGCAGGATCTGAGCTCGAATGGGACGAGGTTCTGTCCTGAATTGTGAGTTTCCTGCTCTTGTCTGCATCCGAGACGACCACTTTGACGGGTCTCGCGATTGCCAGAAGCACAGCAGTCAGCATTCGCCTGAGATCATCCCACTCTCTGCCCACCTCGTCCGGTTTCTGGAGGGCCAGAGCGCGGCTCTTGACGCGGACAGGCATGTTGCCAAAAAGATCGTTGACGGTGACGCGGGTGCCATGGCTGAACTCCAGGGTCTGCTGTGGTGGAGCGGGGATCAGCCTGGCGACCGGTTTCGAGTGGTGGAAGATGACCGTGCTGGTTGTCCCGTGTAGCGTGTGACGGGAGGTGACGGTCATCAACGACAGGGCTGCCAGGGACGCGAGGAACAGGCCCTTGCGGCCATAGACCTCTTCCCTTGCATGCAGCTTCGAAGTATCTGTAGATTGCGTAAGTGACAAGGCTGGTCAAAAGCTAGATATCGACGACATACGGTGCGGCTTCCCGAGACCCCCGCCCTGCCCGAACTCGGCGGGCGGAATCCCATGACCGTCATCTTCGACGACACAGCCGCCTCGTCGGTAGTCGATGGTGATGTGGATTGTGTGAGCGTCGGCGTCCAGGGCGTTCTTGACCAGCTCCACGACGACCCCGTTGAGATGCGTGACGGAGATGGAGGATTTGATCTTGGCCGCCACGTCCGCGGGGAGGGGCTGGATGGCCGCATCCTGCGACGTCATGGCCGAACTCTAGCAGTTTTGGTGATCTCTCATTCCGGGATCTCCAAGTCCCACATGGTCCTGTCAAGTGTCTACGGGCAGGCTGCCACTCCGTCATGGCAGGCGGACCTGCAGGATTTGGAGGTCAGGGCCTGGAGAAACCAGATGAGCTTAACTGCCGGTACTCGACGTCGCTGTAGGTGCCTACCGATGATAGAGGGTATCCTCAGGTGGAGGGAGATCGGCGGTCCATCGCAGAGAAGATCTCGAGGCGATCATGATGCGTGCCTGGACGTCGAGATGATCGCACGTGATAAGCCCCACAGCCAATCGGAAGGCACGTGCGCTATCGATAGCGCCGTGCCTGTGACGACAGGCACGACGTTGCTGGAGACAGCCAATGGGACCGCAGCGCCCGGCCTCCGCAGCCGGTGCTAGGTACGGAGGCAAAAAGAAGCGATCTGTAGCTCGTCCAGGACCCACGTGCGATAACTCTCTTTCAACAACGATCCGTCAAGCTGCCTGCGAGACTGGGCATTGGACCAGACAGACAAACGGCCGTCAGGACGAATTGCAGGGCGCATGCCGGCACTCAGGGGTCGTCGAGGGCGAGACGTCAGAAAGGGGCAGCCCGCAGCGACCGCAGGCGCGCAGCATCACGTGAGGTCACGCCGAGGGAGCCGCGGCCCCGGGCGGGACGCCGACGCCTCAACGCCGCGACGCTCAGAGGCTCTTTATCCACGCCCCTGTCCGCCGCTGCGTTTGCCATCATCCAGCCAGATCCCAAGCCTCACGTCTGTCTCCATAGCCCTCTGCTCCCGTCGTCACAATCCCTCTCCGTCTGGCCCTCGACTCCTGGACCGGCTGGCTTCGTCGCGGAGGAAGGAGGAACAGTCGATACGTCCGGATCCCCGAACAGGGAGAACCCAAGATGGCTACCACGGAGGGGCCTGCCAGGGCTCACGGTACGCTCTTCCCTGCTGCTATAGAGGCATGTCTGTTGACGAAGAGTGAGTGAATAGACCGCCATGGCCGCCGCCGCCCCTTTGCCAACTGGATGAAGCGCCTCGCGAACCTCAAGAACTCCAACTCGAGCTCGTCGAGCCCTGCCGGTACGTCCTCATCAAGCAGCAATAAGCGTGGCGGCGCCAGCAGCAAGAAGAACTCCAAATTGAACAACCCCTATCCGCTCTCCGGCACCGTGAGGGAGGCCAGCCATCATCATACATCGAGTAGGAATGACCAGGACTCGCTTTCAGGAGCTCACGGCCGCCCCCAGAGCCCGGATCCGTCCCTGACGGACCTTTCGGCCTACGACAACCAGGTGCCCCCCGCGACGAGCGCAAAGTCGACCGCCCCGACGCTCTCTACCACCGGAGAAACGGCACTCTCCGACGCGGCATACTCCAAGGCAGGGACAATGGCGACGACGGCGGGCGGCGGCATCAGCTCCGCCGGCGGCGGGGAGGGCAGCACCTTCTCCTCCCCCGCGCCCTCGGTGCGGTCGTTGACGACGACCCTGACGACGGTGCAGTCGACTGCTCCTTCAGCCCACATCTACGGCACACACAATAACAACAATGCCCACCACCACGGACTGTCGCACGTCAACTCCACCCACAGCGCCGCCAGCCAGCAAACGGGCGTTCAGTTCACCCACCAGTTCCCCTCGTCCCCCGTGAGCGCCGTGCCATCCCATCTGGCCCCGCACGGCCACCCCATGACCTACAGCACCGCGACGGCGAACAACCTGCTGACCGACAACGCCTCCATCCTGACGCTGGCCTCGTCGTCGAAGCGCCGCCGCAGAAACTCGCTCGACACGAACGCGTCCATCCGCGCCCTGGCGCCTTCGTCCATCTTCGGCGGCAGCCGCGAGAGCCTGCCGCTGAGCGTGCTCAGCGGGAACGTCGGAGGCGACAACCGTGGCCTCGCCAGCGCGGAGCGCAGCAGCGTCTACTCGTCGACCGGCGGCGGCGCGGCCGGGACCGGGCTGAGCAGCAGCGCGGGCGGCGACCGCGGCAGCTTCTACGCCGCGAACAGCATCAACAATATCATCGATAATAAGAGCTCTGGGGGAGGAGGTGCGGCAACAGCAACAACAGACGGCAGCAGCGTCCGGTCATCGTCGCACGTCCGCAACGACAGCGCCGGCGGGAGCATCGCGGGAAACGCGGCCGGACCGCCGAGCGCGACGACGGGCCGGGCCAGCAGCCGCCGGAACTCGGGATGGGGCGAACAGACTGCGGTTGACGACTCCGATGGGGAGCTGGAGGGCGAGACCAACCATGATAAACGACACTAAGTCCGGAATATTCGATAATGAACATTCAGGAAACGAAGCTTGGATTCGAATTCGAATCCTGAACACTTTGAAACGAACGGCGGGACTGGACAGTACGCGATCCGCCTCGATCGATAATCTCAGATGAACGTACCGTACCGTACCATGGCAGTGTATGTGCTGTACGGCGTATGTACATTTTTTTTTCTCTTTCTGTATGACGGACTGGAATGCAACTGGAAACTGGAAACTGGGACTAGGGACTGGAGCTAGGTGGATCAAGTACGGAAATGAATTGTCTCTTTTCTGTCTTCTTTCACGGGCAACTGCCCTAGGTATTAACTACTTACTTGCTTACTACTGCAGTGTGGAGGGGAGTTCCGGTTCAGTTTGTTTTTTTATCGACTTTATGCTGTTGCGTTGCTTTGCTTTTCGTTCCCCTGGCTTGGCTCGGCTTTGCCTAATGATTACTTGATTGATAGCTCGATTGATATCCCGCGCGGCAGTTGTGCTTGCTTGCAAGTCATTTTTATTCTTATGCTAGCTACCACATAAGGTAGATAGATGGCTATGCTATGCTATGGAGCCTTTTTTTTCTTAACTCTGTACACCACATGCTATGATCAAAACCTATATCTACAAATCATCCTATCAAGTAAGCAGCAGCGAGAGATGAAGCCGTAAATAACATCAGTTTCGTTCGATTCATCCATTGCCAGCCCATACTGTTCATCTGGAGTCTGGTCAAATAGAATACATAAAAAGCACATTTACGACATGCAGTCAACCAACCCATTTCATTTCCCTCATCCATTTCATTTTCATCAGATCAGATCAGACCAAGTCGTTTGCGCTCCACAGCTCCGTCCGCCCCCTTCCCCCGCACCCCGCCACCCCCGCCTGCCCCATATACGCCTACCGCCAGCCTGGCTGCTGTTGTCATAATCCCATTCCCATTCCAATACATGATGAATCTGGATATGGACCCCTAGGCAGGTATGACAACTCCGGCCACGCCAATACCGGACTGGCGGATTGTATTAAGAAAGATAAAAGGCACAAAGACCACCCGTGGGAACCCTTAAAACCAACCACCCGCCGGTAACTCGATGGTAGCCCCCGGATAATATGCGGGTTAAGACGAAAGAAATATGCACGATAATGTAAAAAGGTGAACTGGAAAAAAAATGCCGCGCGTAACTTTTTCAGCCCGCTTTAAAAGGAGAAAAAAAAAGAATTGACAAGAATGGAAATGTTAAAAAAAAACACCGATTTTGCTTTCTTTTCCAGCTCACGCGCTCGTCCCGACGCCTTGCTTGGACTGTGAAGCATTCCGCTCGCTCTCGGCCTTCTGCTGCGTGGCCAGGAACTTCTTGAACAGCTGCGCAATCTCCTCCTTATCGGCCTCGGAGGAGGTGCCGCCGTTCTTCTCCGTGATCAGGTTCTTCAGCCACTGGTTCTCCAGCTCCAGCTGCGAAACGCGGGCCTCCAGCGCGGCGTTCTTCTCGGTCGTCTCCTTGACGGTGCGCTCGAGCGCCTGCTCGCGCAGCTTCTTCTTGATGCGGAAGCGGGCGCTGGCGGCGGTGTTGCGCCGGCGCTTGTCCTCCTCGGCCGCCAGACGGGCGGCCTCCTCCGGGGTCAGGGGACCGTCGTGCTGGGGAGGCTGCTTGCGCTTGGTTCCCGCCACCGGAGCCGGGGTGGGCGCGGCGGTGCGGGCGGGAGCCGGGCCCGCAGGAGCCTGGGAGGTGATCGGGGTCGACCGAGTCGACTGGCCCGTGGGAGACGAGGTGCCGTTGTTGCTGATGGGGCCACTAGGAACTTGCGGAACGGGCGTGAAGGCAGAGCCCTGCATGTGCAGCATCTGCGGGTCGGAGGGGTTGAAGTCGGCGGACGAGTAGTCGGGGAGGTTGCTGAAATCTGCTGCACGCGCACAGTTAGAGACACCGCTCACACCGGACACGACCAGTTCAGCCATGGAGGCGAGCACGTCGAGGGCGCCCCGCGAGACAGGAGAGAGAGACATGGAAGTGCGACCGGCCCGGACGACCGCCACACCAACGAACGCAACGGACAGAGATAAAGGAGCGAGATAATCCTGGGAACACACAGCGCGGCCCCGGTGCATCGAGATAAGAGCAGCGCTTGGCCGCGGGCACGCTGGACAACATGGCAGGTCACGTGCAATGGCGCAATAGAGCACGCCGGGCACGTGTGACGGCGCCAATCGCGATCGATCCAGCACGCACCAATGGCACGACGGGGTCGCGGCCGGCTCGTGCGAGGCCGACGAGAGACCGCGCTGGCGTTTCTGCGGGAGGGAACAGGAGAAAAAAAGGGAGAAAACGATACATGGACATGCACAGAGACGTGGAAGACGGGCCCCACGTAGGCTGGGGAAAAGAACGAGCATGCAGAAAGATACACACGAAAGAGGAAATATAGGCAAGTAGATCGCTCCGTGCAGCCGAGTCTCCAGCCGGAAGCATGCGGACAACCGAGGCCATGTCTCACAAGAGGAACAGAAAAACATATATAGTATAAAACGTATAAAAGTACAACATTCCTACTCACCATTCAACAGATCCAGGTACTTGAACTCCTTGTCCTCCGCGCCGGCAGCGCCGTGATGATCCTGCTGCTGTTGCTGCTGCTGGTGCTGGTCCTCATACTTGAGCGGCGGCACGTTCATGTCGCCGAAGCCGCCGCCGTTGTCGAAGCTGTCAAAGTCGAGGAACTCGGCATTGGTGAAGAGGGCGAGCTCCGCATCGAGGTTGAACGAGTCCTGCTGCTGCTGCAGGGCCTGGTCGTAGGGCGAGGGGATGGCGTTGAGGTCCTCGAGGTACTGGGAGAAATTGGGCGCGCGGCGCCCGTTGTAGCCGGACATGGTGGTCGTGCGATGTCCTTTCTCTAATCGACCGAATTATCGTTCCTCACAGAGCAATTAATCAAGAGGACGTCTTGTCCGGCGTGTCTGGTGGGAAACGGTACGGTGTTGGATGACCGCAGTCGGTGGCCGGAAACGACAGGAAGAGACACCCCGCACGACCGAGGGACGGCAGCTGGCGATGGGCTGGCCGTCAAGGGAGCGTCCGCACACTTGCTCTCGGGATCAGCCAGCAAGCGCGCGCGAGAGTCGAAGGAGGTCTGGAGGGGACAAGAGGTCAAGAGAGAGAGAGGAAGAAAGAGAGATGGGATGGTGGAGAGAGGCAGAGAAAACCGGGCGGCGCCGGGGCCCGGGCGAGTCTGCGGCGCTGACGGTGGGGGTCGGCGCTGCTCCTCCCGCGCCGTGACTAACACGATCGTGTCAGCGCAGTCGGTCCTCTACCTGACCTAGATCTCTGGGATCTCGGTAGGTACAGTATATCGCACAGTAATTATTATTTGCATCTGACAGACAGACTGCTCAGGATCTTTCTGTCCTTCTCGTGTCCTCCACGACCGCTTGAGATACTGTACTTGCCACATATGACATCGACCCGCGCCCGCGGCTCGCACAGCCGATGTTCGGCGCCCGACAGCCGCGGCCAGATCCCGACGTCGATGTGATGTCGTCTGCCAGATCCCTAGTCTGACATCACATTTTTTTTCCACCATACTACACACTTTATATTCTTCTTCTTCTTCTTCCTCTTGTCCCTTTTTTTTACAAACCTAGGACATCCACGCACAGCTGTTCTCCGTTCCGTACAGAAGGAACACGAATAACCGTGGCAAACTACCCGGGCTGCCTTTTCCGGTGGGCTACGATACGATACGAGACGAGCCTTTTCCCACGGATCGCCTGCTCGCCAGGGGCGGCTGCTGATTAATTCCCCCTGTCCGACACCCCTCCCTTTTCAGGATTTAAGCGCGATCTCGTGCAGCGCCGCTAGACCGCGTCCGGCGTAGTTGCTCCGTAAGCTCTCGCACGGCCCCTCGCGCGCACAACGGTCGGGGTTGAGGTTAGGCCGCTGAGCTGCAAAAAAAGAGCAAGGGCCACGCTGGATTTGTAAGCTCTGCTTACGGTCTACACCGCAGTGTCGCCGACTCTTGTTCAGCAGTACTTCACGCAGTAGATGTCGTGCATCGATCTAGATGGCAGCAGGACGGGCAGGCTGGACCCGACGTCGCTCTCGTATCCCTCGTATCCCGCCCGAGGTCTTGTCTATGTCCGTTGTGGGATGCCTGGGGTGGCCAGGTCCATTGTCGACATTGGCCGACCGATGCTGTGTGATCCCTGCACCGTCCACTCCACTCCCACCAGAGTGGGGGTGGGGAAGGCGTTCAGTAATCAAGATTATTAATGTGCTCCCTGCGGATGCGGGATAGCAAGCATTCTATACGTACATAGGTGTGTATTAATCATTCCCCGAAATGGTATGACATCAGCACGAGTAGCGTGCAAGTAACGGTAGATGTACGGTACAAAGCTCTCAAGACAAGACAACATACACAACTTGCTACCTCCGTCGCTCCTCTCGGATCATGTCCGCCGCCTTCTCCGCCACGGCATACACGCTCGTCTGGATGTTCCCCCGCGGCAGCAGCGGGAAGACGCTGGCGTCCACCACCCGCAGGTTCGCCGTCCCGTACACCCTCAGCCGGCTGTCGACGACGCCCCCTTCCTCCCGCGACATCATCGCCGCCGTGCCCGCGACATGGTAGTGCGCGACGATCCGCTCCCGCGTCAGCTTGCGCGCCGTGCCCAGGTCGTCGACGCGCCGCTCGCTGTGCAGCCGGCGCCCGCCTGGCTTGAGCAGCAAGGCCATCGGCTCCGTCCACGCCAGCGTCTCCAGCCACCGCGTGTGTCGTGCGTGCAGCTCCAGGTCCAGCGGGTGCGAGAGCAGCCGCGGGTCAAAGGTCGGGTTCGCGTACGGGTCCCTGGAGGCCAGGTGGACGCTGCCGCGCGAGAAGGGCCGGTTCAGCACGGACACGATGCTCATATAGCTGCCCGGCTCGCTCATGGCGTAGATGCCCTTCGGGTTGGGGCCCTTCTCGGGAGTGATCTGGAAGGGCGCCAGGGTGTACTGCCCCGTGGGCTCGTTCTCGTCCTCCAGGATCCGCCGCAGGACGCGGTACTGCGCCTCCTGGCCCGGGAAGTTGCTGGGGTATTTGTACTCGTCCAGGTACTTGCGGATGAGGCCCTGGAGCTCCCCATCCTGGATCTCGGGCAGCGGCATGTAGCTCGAGGCAATGGCACACAGGCCCAGCGGCCCGGCGCCAGAGTGCTGCTGCCAGGCCGCCATCGCAGCCTGTGCGACTTCCGGGGCGCGCAGGGCGTCGCCGGACTGTTGGTCGTCGGCGATCTCCCAGCTGAACGGGACGAACCCGTGCTCCTGGAGGTTCTCCCCGACGCCGGGATTGTCGATCACCACCTCGATTCCCTGCGATTGAAGGAGCGCCGATTGTCCAATGCCAGAGAGCTCCAGCAGATGCGGCGTCTTGATGGCCCCCGCAGCGAGGATGACCTCCTCCCGGGCAGAGATGGTCCTCTGCACCCCGTCCTTCGCGGTGAACTGGACGCCGGTAGCCTGCACTTGGCCGTCATCTCCTGTCCTCAGGACAATCTTCTCCACCATCGCCTCCGTGACCACGCGGAGGTTGGTGCGTTTCGCAACCTCCGGGTTGTAGTACGCCACTCCGGCATGACTCCGTGCTCTGGTTTTGGGGTCGATCGTTCCCGGATTGCAGAAAGCTCCCTTTGCGACACCGGACATGGGATCGCTAGTCAGCTTGCACTTCAGGTTCTCAAACACTTTGGGCCAGGCCGCGTTGAACGCGGGGAACGGGCCATCGCCAAAGGAGACTTGGATCGGGCCGCTGCTGCCCTGGACCGTCTCATCCAGATAGTCCAGGGAGAGCTGGTTGCGGATCTCAGGTTTCGGGGGCGTGAAGGTCTCCGACTTGCGGAGATAGTGAGATAGGGACTCCCAGTTCCAGCCCGGGTTCCCCAGCTGTTCCCAAGCATCGAAATCCTTTCTACTCGGGTAGACGACCATGCCCAGGTTGATGGCTGACGAACCTCCCAACGTCCGACCTTTGGGTTCGGCGAGCACCCGTTCATTGAGACTCTCCTGTTGACCAATTGCTCGTCAGCAATCACATCAAGGTCTATTTTCGAACCATGCCGTACAAACCTGCGGCGTGCTCGAAAAGCACCAGTCAAAGTCAGGATCAAAGTACGTGCTGGCCGCCAGGCCAGGGATCATAATTCGCGGGTCATTGACACGGTTGCTCCCAGCCTCGAGGACGAGGACACTGGTCTCAGGATCTTCCGTCAAGCGACTGGCTACCACTAACCCGGCCGTCCCGCCTCCGACGACGATGAAATCAAAAGGCTGCTGCTCGAGGCCAGTAGTTGAGGATGTATCCGCTGAAGCCATAATCTTTCAGTACATACAGCTTTCGGAAGGTCTAATGGAAGGGGGGAATACAGTTTTTAGAGTCTGGTCGGCATGAGCCCCCACGCCTCTCCCTAAGTAGTACAGAGTGTAACCCCTGAAACCCGTGGCGTAGCGACTCGGATTGGAAAGGCTTGGGCGAGTTGTCGGTCTCGAATCTCGATCAGTTCAACTCGATGCACCCTGTTGGCCGTGCTCGGTGGCATGGACCATTGATAACCCGCTATCGGAGGTACACACGGCTTGTGGTACGTGCTCTTGACTGTTTCATCCTCCGGTATGGAGGAACTCATCGTTAGAAATATAGACCTTCCTCCACAGTGGGGGGCGAACGCGGCAACGGCCCGTTGTCGTTGAGTTGTCTTTGAAAGAAGAGCAACTGAAAACCTGCTACGGCGCGGACGGCTTCAACCTTTGGAACTTAGGAGTCACGGAACGGCATCCGAGAAGAAAGCCATTTAGATAAGGCACGGAGAAACCGACCGTTCCTATTTTATTTGCCAGCTGCCTCTTTGGGTAAGTAAACCGTCAGGCCCCAGATAGCAAATTCGGCCCCTAATGAGAAAGTCATCTCAGCAGCTGTTTATAATTGACACTGATCGTCGCCAATATATGCAGTCCTGACAGAAGTTTTGCGTCCTTTCTCCCAGCCTCATTATGACATACCTCATAGTACTCCGTATATACCCTCCAGTGCCAGCCATGTAATTTAGGTAGCCGGTTCCGAACGCACCCTTCCTGGCGTGACACTGCATGAAAAAATAAAAAAGTTTGCTGAAACCTTAATATACCTCGGGCTCTTCGATATTTAGCAGCCCACGCGTATAAACTTCGGATTCCGTAAAACGCTTCGAACGCGAGTGGTGCCTCATGCATGACCTGTCAGCGAGTCCAACGATCAACGATGGGTCTGTGTCTGGATCAACATTTCTGCAGATAAGAAGACCGGAGCTAAGCACCCATGACATGAACTGCGCCGCAGCGTTGCAATAATCCATAGCTCCCGCGCTTTAGTGGCATGAGTCGAGAATATGTAACTTGCAAGAAGAAGAGAAAAAAAACTTCTGTCGTCCTGAGACAAAGACACACGTGCCACTAACGTCCAACACGGCATAATATCGTTGGCAGAGCTATAGTCGTGTGATCAATGATGATTCATCAATTAGCGAGGTAATAAAAAAGATGTCAAGAAGTTGAAACCCGTTGAGCGCCGAGAAGAAAGCTAGACCCCACAATCGTCTGCTGCACGACATGGACTTTGCAAGTCTTGCATCTATCTGAACGGCGCGGCTTCATCATCCTCGGCAGGCTCACTTGACCCTTGCCCAACTGGAGAATTTGGACACAGATCTGTATGGAGTAGAGAATGATATAATCCCGCCCCCCAGTTCCCACCTAAGACTATCTCTTCCTTTTTCGTTTATAACAAACAGTCGTGTCAGACAAAACCGCCATGCGGCATCATCACCTTCAGCCGTCATGGTGGTAGTGTACGATCTGGATGTGCCGCTGGTGCGGGACCCGGTCATCGTGGTCACGGTGTTTGGCACTCTGGCCTCCATAATGACCGGGCTTCGGGTGTATGCATTGAGGTTGAGAAATATCCCAATCGGACTTCCTGAGTACATGATCTTCGGGGCGTTGGTAAGCTATTTGTTTCCAGTGTATGAATCAAATTTCTAGATTGACGACTATTTCAGCTGACAGAGGTATTGTGTGCGCGTGTTTGTAGTTCATAGTATACATCGATATTTCGATTCAATATATCTTTACGGTTGTTGACATCTTCTGGAGATTATACTGCTTGACACGACACTGATTTGGTTCCTTGGAGTATTAATTTTGGGAGGTGCTGGTCGACATGCGAGTGATGTTGATCCTGACTCTGTTGTCATTACGCTCAAGGTTCGTACTACCATTGGATTCAATTTTGATACTAAACTGTCATTTCCAGGGGTATACTGACGAGACACAAAGACAATCTTGCCCTTGGAAACCCTGTACGGGATCTGCATGGGATCCATCAAAACCTCGCTCATGCTGTTCTACACTCGGATCTTTGGCAAGAAGCGGTCCTTCAGAATCAGCACTATCGTCGTGATGATCATCGTCTGGCTGTGGGCAATCAGTGTCATACTGGAGACTTTTCTCCTTTGCCGTCCGCTGGCGTACAACTTGGACATCACGATTGACGGGGTGTGCGGTGAACGAAACGCGACTTATGTGGTTGCAGGTACTCTCAATTTGGTGACGGACCTGATGGTCATGGCTCTCCCGATTACACATATCTGGAAGCTGCAGCTGTCCATACCGAAAAAGTTGGCGTTGTCACTTGTCTTTTGCATGGGTCTTCTGTTGAGTTTTACCCTTTTTCCTGTATATGGTTCGCAACTAACGGAGGCCTTTTGTTGTCAGACAGTGTCTCGTGATCAGTGTCGTCGTCCGCCTAGCATCCCTAATGGCTATCGACTTCAACGACATTACGTATTCAGTCTATATTGGGCGTGCTCTGGACGGTCCTGGAGCCCGAACTAGCCATCATCTGCGCGAACATGCCTGTTCTGAAACCGGTGCTGTCCAAGGTCTTCCCCAGTCTGCTCCCGGCCTGAGCAATAAACGGTCCTACGGCGTCTTCGACCCGCAGACGTTCGAGCGACTCGAGGGACAGGCCATCTATCCCCTCGGAGAGGTTACCCGCGATCACAGGGCGGAGGTCTCCAGCGGCGACGACTGCAATCATCAGACGAGGAACCAGCATTCTGCGAGGAGCATTGATGAGGAATCGAACGAGTCGGAACAGATCCTTCCTAAGAATGCCAGTCATCCGGGTGGTATCATGGTCAGGCAGGACTTTCAATTGCGTTATTGATAGACGGGTCGTTGTCTCCTGTTTTCTTAACGTCTCTTGAAAGCAATGTGACTCCTGGAATCAACAAGATACAATTAATAATTGTGACTCAGAAACGCTTTTAGTCTCTTTCATCCTTGCATAAGGTATGCCTATGCGCCCAATGATTGTGTTTCCATACGTACAACATTCTGAACACAAATTGCTAAAGAGACATTGTATCATGTCTCGGAATGATCATAACGCCTACACTGACCGAAGGTAGGTAGGGAGAGTAACGTTAGCATCTCAGTCAGAGAAGTATCTGTTCATCTCATGATGTGGCCGACTTTTCGGCAGTGCCACACTCGTGTGCACATATCGTTCGTCTGCGGATCGGTCGTCACGGTGAAGGATATCCTGTCCTGGTTGTTGGGGCGCAGATGCTGATTTAAACGCATGCACAGTGGATGTACTAACTCAACCTCTTCCCCGCTGACCAGTTCCCATGGACCAAACGTCTTAGACTCTACACAACCAATGCTGTCGCTCAAAGAGAAAACTAGGACAACTACTGCGCGGCATCGGAGCTCTCTCCATTATGCGCAACAGCCGCAGCCGAGCCTCCATCACCGCCTTCTCCCAGTCCGACAAGCGCTTCGCCCTCCCCCTCGGCAGCCCCGGCGAGATAGAAGTCAAGCGCGCTTGGACCACCTTGCGAGTTCTGCTCGTTCTCCGCGAGCTGCTCGAGCAGACTGAGGAAAGGGTCCTTCTCGGAGGATCCGTTGTCACTACTAGCGGTGGTTGCATGCGAACCGCTCGCCTGCGACTGCGCACCGGGAGTGAGAGCCGCGGTCCCGATGGTAACGCCACCCGACTGGGATTGGGATGTGCTCATATGCGACTGATGTGCAGCGTCAAACGGGAAGGTCGCGTACTGCGGGTTCAAGGATGGCGTTGGAGCAATATTAAGCGTGGTATCAGACGGGAATGCTGATGGCGAGAGCCCGAACGCTGATGGTGAAAAGGTGCTCTGCGCAGCGGGGCCTTCTTGAGACGGCGAAAATGTGATATCAACGCTCGAAGCGGTGATCATTGGAGGTTGTTGCTGAAGACGGAAGTTGGTAGTTGGTGAAGAGAGAGAAGGATCCGTATTCTTAAAGTGCTGTGTGTTGGAGCGATCCATAGTGGGATCCTGCAACGAAACCGGCGTCGAGGGCGGCATCTGATGCTGCTGATTGTCCTGGTACAAACCAGGCTGTGACTGCAGAGGTGCGACTATAGCTCGATTGACATAAAGATTGTGACCATTAAGGGGATGCATCGGCATACTAGTACGGTCAGTATGCAAGGGCAATAAACATCGGATGCACCAAAGAAACATACTTCTCATTGAAATCAGGTACCACATCCACCAGTCTCATATACGACCCATCAACCGTCAGACCCGGATATCGATCAAAGAAATCCTCGAGGTGGAATACGGGCGAAAACCGCATTGGGCTGCTGGAAAGCGTCCTCACGAGTTCCGAGTGACAGGTGTAGATGGTCTGCAGCATTTCTCTCTGATGCTGTACACCGGCCCAGAAGTTTCGCAACCACGACAGCTGCTGCATCTCCTTGGCAAGAAAGTCGGCGCTGGAGGAAAATACTTCCCCTTCGCGGCCCTTGTAGTGCACGCCATGGACGTGAACGGTCCCAGCGGTGCACACGCAGAATCCCACAAACGCGGGCCACTCGATTAGTGGAGAGTTCCTCCCTAGCTCCACAAGCTCTGCGATGGCGTTCGAATGCGAGAAACACAAGTTGGTCGCTTCGATCTGCCATGACTGGTGCTGTCCAGTGCCGCGGAGTTCCACCAGGTCCACGGGCAGAAAAGGTCTATATATCAGGCAGTGAATTAGATGATAGATCAGCTTGCTCAACAATAGCGTTGTGCTCTCGGGATGTCCGAACAGCACATCAATTGAAGAGAATATATCCTCCGTTCTAGCTGCCCAGATGTCAAGCTGCTGACGGATCTTGGAAAGGTTTGACAGAGAATGCCATGGAAAATGAGAGTCACCCTTCACGCCTCCAGCCGCCAGGTACTTATTGGTGATGCCCAAGATCCTCGTAATATCGATCAGCAGAGAAGCCGCTCCTTGGCCTCTCCTGCGGGAATCGGATGAATACTGCACGTTAGGCCCAGCGTTAAACATCTCACCTTCCATGTGTAACCCATTCACATGGGGCGACCAAGATGGCAGACGTAGAACGATAGAATTATCCGAAACAAGGCACGGCCGCTTCGAACCGCATGCCGTAAACCTATCCATCATGTAACATGTCCAAAACAGCCGTCGCCTCATTTCTCGTTCGGAAGCAGAGAGATTCACTTTTGGAGACACCTCTCGGTACAGGTCCAAGGCGATTACCATAGCAACACAATTTGCTGTAGATTCCAGTCAGCTTGCGGTATCCTTTCCACGCCTAGTATAGCACGGACAGTCCGTACATAAAGTCATGTATGCCTTCTTACCCAGGCCATGGGCAAAGAAGGTCATCGAAAGTAACAATAACGTCTGAAGGCCTTCAATGGAAGGATTGTCGACGTCCACTGCGCGCCTTGCTTGCAGGGCGTACTCTAAACCTACGCGCAGAGATGGCTCGGGCGTTCCGGCGCTTGCATATCTGTAAGTTCGTAAGCGTCAGCAAACGTATCTACCCAGGTTTATTCTTGGAAATCTACCTCGTGGTAATCGCATAAATGGCCATGGACAGGTAAGGAGGCAGCTGTCCAAGTTGATGCCTTTGCCGCGTCGTCTGCTCATCAAGAATATAAAACGGCTTCCCATGTATTCTCGTGAAGAATGTATCCAGCACGGAGTCTGGGAGAATGACATTGTGCGAGGGCGACTGCTGTTGCTGCGTAATCGGGGAGAATTCAGGGAGACCATCGTATCGACCCTGAAACGACTCCCTTTGTGACAGGGTAGCGGACGGCGGTAAGCGCGCTGAAGTTGGTGAGTACGGGATCGAAGCAAAATCAACCGTGCCTTTGGAGGCGTCCAGACTGCCAGCTGGAGGAGTCTCGTTCTCGGTCTTCTTGACGGGCGACGTTTCCACAGTTGGGGAGATCGGGTGTTTCTCGTCCTGCAGCCGCTTTTCCAATCCATCTACCCGTTTGAGCAACGCCTCCAGAACGTCCGTCTTGGGACCTCGCTTCTTGGGGATTGCATCTTCGTATAGTTTCATCACTTGTCAGTCACTGCTGCCATAAATATAGAGACGCCATTGATATTCCAATGGATCGAAGGTCTCGAGGGGAGCGCTACCATATATACAGGGACATTGAAATATTTTACATGCATCACAGCTTGGGCGCATGCGATTGCACTTGATCTAGAGATCTCCGCATCTTCAATCAGAACATTGATCCTAGCACTCCATCGGAAAGAATGTAGCAGCTGCAGAATTGGTCCTGTGGGTGAACTGGAAACCGGTTGACTGTGCAGAAGAACAGACCTTTCTCTTCCGACAAGACTTGCAGTTCATCGACTCGCGAGGCTCCGAAGTCACGCGCCGTGGCGTGATACGGTCGATGCTGACCTGCGGACGAGACATGGCGGAGATTTGAAATCACATCGACGTGTGTCAGGCTGGATAGCAGTCTTCGTACAAAGCACCCCGACGGAAAAACGGTGCACTGGCTGAGGTCATGACACAGACACAGCGCACAGAGAGATGGGCATGTAAGCCTCGGGAGGAGATGACACAGAGACAAGCAGAGGGAGGGAGAGGGGGAGAGAGAGACAGACTGAGGCGGCAGAAAGGAGAGATTGCTGAGCACATGGCCGTGGCGTGCCTCCACGGGCTCGGACTGCCGCTCAGGAAGCTGGAGATGCCAGAATAGGCCTACCTAAACGACCGCGTGCTCCGCCATAGACTACGACGTCGCCAGCGAAACTGTAATGGAGACGAGCCACTGGATGAGAGCCATGGCGGGAGCGGCGCCGTGCCCGGTTGAACCCCCGGCCGGAGGAGTTGCCGAGTCGGGGGAGAATGCGGGGGAAAAGATGGGGATACATTTGACCTGGAGATGGATCGATCAGGGTTGCATTAGACCGTCGCTGGCCGTCATTCTGTACGGAGGGCCTAGGTATGGTAATGACTCTCTCCACCAAACGCATCCCCCGGAGCATGATCCTTGATACAGGAACAATCAAGTCTCGAGGCTCCCTGTGGCCACGAGGCCGTCAAAGTTTTACGGGCCATGCATGCCATCTCACGGAAGACAGCCTCCCGCTGGTCCACGGTCTGGACTGCTCACTGTCGGCCTTATGCCCCGAACGCCGACCATGCTGGATGCCCCAGGTTCCTCAGCAAGAAACCGAGGCACAGCGTCATCGAGTTGGGATATTTCATTCCTGAACCAGAAGAAACAAGGCATAACCATCCATCGTGACCACGTCCCTTACTAGCAGTTGCAGGGGCGGCAAGGTACTCCGCACTCCATTCTGCATAAAGAAAAACTCCGGAGAGCAGACATTTCCCGAACAAGCAGTTGATCAAGTCTCGCAGAAACCCCAGACGGCCCGCTGATCGTTGCTCCAAGGGCTCCATGACTCAGGACTCGAGCGCCGCGGGGGCCGGCGGTTAAAGTCCGAGACCCACACGGGCCAACCCAGCCAGCCAGAGTGCCGGGGAAGATGTAACTTGGCCAGCGTCCAATCGCAATATTCTCTGCGGCATGCGGGGAAGCCGTCGTGGTATAGAAGCACGGAGTATATGCCTCACGGTGCAGACGGAGTGGCGGGCCGGCTGTTGGTTAAGCCTCGTGGCTGCATACCACCTAGGAGCGGCAAACGAGGACTGAAAGCGATGAGGTCTGTCATACAACCTACAGGTAAGCTTGGCACTGTGTAGACAGTCTCTCAGCAGTCAGCTTACCGGACAGAACGCCATGCCAAGAGCCTGTATAGAGGATGAACATGCAACTTGCTGTATGTAAGATGGTCGGAAATCATTGAACGCCGACGGCACGGGGCAGAGGAGAACAACGCGGGTTCCGAAATACGAAAGGTCTGAGTGGGACGGGCTTTTGCTGAGGCTGCAGACTCGAGTTCTGCCCAATGCTCTTTGATGCCTGACCTCTCGGGTATCCAGATATTAGGTACTGAAAGGCGGTCTCTTCGGGAGACTGGTTCCATAAGGAGTACGATAAACGGCACAATATTGGCTGGACCTGGATAGTTCAATCATGGTTCAACTGATGACCTGACGTAGGAATAGTAGTGAAGGTGATGGATCAATGCGAAGGGGGAAGTGAATGTATAAGGGAGGGCGGTAATGGATCGTTCCTTCCCGATAAGTCAGGTCAACCTCCAGGGCTCACGGTGGCCTAGATGTTATGGCAGGCAATCACGCTTAACAGCCTGAGTACCTTAGGTACCTAGGTACAGTACATAGATAGGTAGGTCGGTATATCCTTATTAACACTGCCAAATCTTAGGTTCTACAATCAAGCATGAATCCCAACCTCTATAAGGCAACCGCGCAAACACTTCTCTCGATATACCCCAGATAATGGCCCAATCAGCGGCCCTGAATCATATTAGATACTATCTGCTTTCTATCTTATAATAGATAATCAGAAGAACGGTTTATTCTAATAGACAGTAAATCTATCGAAAAATTAGGAAGATTCAGACTTCAACCTTCGATGTCGCCTTCAGTTTGCCCCGAAGCCCCATCATCGTTATCATCATCTTCTTTTCCTGCCTCCTGAAGAAACAAAGCCTTTATTTCTCTCAAAATCCGAAACACCCGCTGCCGGTTCAGCAGCTCATGGGAGCACGTGAGCAACCTCCCCATCCCCAAACAGACAAATTGCCAGTCACAATCGATCATCTCCGTGTCCCCTTCATCATTTTCCATATTCTTCGTCTTAAGATCAAGATTGAGATTGAGATTGAGATCATCCAACCCAAAGAGCAGCAGATCCCTGCACCTCTTCTTCAGTCTCGCGAACCAGTACTCGTCCGGAATCTGCGAGCACCACCCAAAGGCAACAAGAACATTCGGAATATCTTCCCAGCCCAGCCGGTCCAGGATCAGATACTTTGTATCGAGAGGCACGGGACGGGAGGTCGTGAGATGCTCGATGGGCAGAAGAAGAGACGGAGAAGGGCGCCGTTATCTTCTCGTCCTCCGCCTCACCTGTTCCCTGCGTCTGCGGCGGAAGCCCTGGTCAACGAGTTCTCGGAGGGCAGGGATCTTGATGGGATCCCGGGACGCGAAGAGCTTCTCCTTGGCGCATATAGTTGATGCATCTCCTCTCAATTCCTCCAGCTCAAGCCAGCTATCGTCGAGATAGGAATTATTGAATCAGGACGATTCACCCATCTCTGACGGAGAAGGCGGATTAAGATTTCCAGCTGATGGCTGCTAGTACTACTACCAGTACTCTCTCCAGTGGATGGACCAAAAACCCGTTCGATCAGATCCCAGCAATCGCGCATGGATCGGGTAGCCGTGCGGATACGGCACTAGAGTCTCGAGCTCAAGAAACCTGGCAGCGTGGACCCTGATGATCTTTTTCGATCGACGATCCCCATAGTGGGCATGTCCGATAACCGCATGGTCCCTGTCCCGAGGCACGTCGAAGACAACTTGACTGAAGTTACACTGACACACCCCTGAAAGCTGGTACTGCAGCTTGTTCAGGTCTTCTTCTTCTTCCTTGGTGACAATGACTGTTTTTTACTCTATTATCAGGATCGTGGGCAAGCGGGCAGATATGGTGTGTCATCGAGGATCACCCTTCAGTAGATACTGTACTTACCGACTCGAATGAAACTAGTCCACACCAACGGATTGCTGAAGAAGGTCTTGTTGAAATCGGACACGCTGCAGTGGATTCTCCAAGCGTAATTACACGTTAGGGACGCCGGCAGGTCGATTTCCCAATCCTCATTGCCATCGTGAGCTAGGAGGTCATTCCTCTCCACTGCGAGCTCTGTCCCGCGGGCGCAGCAGTAGTCAGCCACCACAATCTTTTTTTCTCCTTTCGACCAATGGTGTAAACCCTATAAGCTTCTTAGATAAGATAAAGGAGAGGATATTGACTCGTTTGTTCGTCTGCTCGCAGGGAGATTAGAATAATGCGTGAGTATCATTTCTGAGCCGACAGTGTTTTTCATATGTCGCCTTTTTTTCACTCTTTCTCAGTAGGTGACGTACGCATTAGCGTGTCCATTTTATTTCAAACTCATCCGTGATTTAATAAGGTACAGTGCAGAACCAGGGGAGATTGACAGCTCATAGACTTTCGAGAAGCGTCATTCCAACCCATTCCCGCCCATGGTCCCGTCAGCCATTAGTGGTGATCTTTAATGTACTTTACGGTGACACATTGTCTCCCTGTGTGCAATGGCTTTGTGTGCCCTCGGAGCGTATCCAGGGTCCTTGTGTTGCGATCATACTCGAACAACTGAACATATCGCCCCACCGCGATGGCCCAATAATGCGATATCTTTTGCTCCTGCGACTTGCTCCCTCAAGATATCCCCTTAGTTTGTTTCTTTCCTTGTCCTAGACACTGTCTGTGCCCTCATAATACTTCGGGGCTTTGCATTAGATGATCATAGAGTGGCGCGCCCGATGGCCGTTTTGTCCTCTTGGAACGCAGTGCGTAACATGAAGGTCGGCAAACCCTGCTCTGTTCTTTTGCTCTGGTGTGATCTGGTACCTTTGGGTTCTAGGGAAGTACCATTCGAGAATAGGTGGTATTCCAGATGCCGGCCACAGTGCCCTCTCTGTCATTTTTTCCCTCTCCTTTTTTATTCTGTTGTACGCGATTCTGATTCCTGGCACGTCATAGAAACTAGGATAAGTCAGCTACTACACCTTAGTATGTACTGTACTTAGATTCTTCAACCATGGTCAGTCAATTCATACTGTATTCCTAGAATTCTGCTGCCGATGAAGTCGATATTGAGCCATATTCAAGTCATGCTGGGGGCCACCTGCACATTCAACGCCAGGCTATCGCTGTCGCTGTCAGAGAATAGTAAGTACAAGTGCAAGATCCACAAGACATAAGAAACCATTTGCCAAGATGCTCTGATATACAAGACGATCAGCCATACCGCTCGGGAAAAGGCAAAGCGTCGGAAGGCCACCGTAGAGACATTCCCAGGCGTTTATGATATGACAATTATACCAGTTGAGAGAAAGTAAATCGATACCGGTGAAGCGTGCACAACTCTATATAGATATTCACTCTTCGAGAGTGTGAACTGATGTTGTTATGAGACCTCTCTCCCGCCCTCTAGCTTAGTACAACCCACGACCAGATGCCATGCGCACGAAATCGAACGGAACATTCTGACCGACCAGTAACCGTATCGTCTCAACTGTCGTCCACGCATTCACGTCTTCAATCCCGTACGCAGTCCAGCCAGCGCTGGCGGCGACAGCGAGAGGATCACCCTTCCGCGGCCCGCTGGTCAAGTCGAGGTACACCTTCCCTCTCGTGGAAGGAGGCGATGACCGGCCGTTGCTCCTGTAATGTCGCAATAACGGCTGCACCAGCAGTGACTTCTCTGGCGGCAAGGCAGAGACGATGACGAACGGCTGCTCGACCAGTTTGACTGATTGGATGGAGGTGAAGGGTTCCAAGCCTGGGGCCAGAGGTCCGCTGGCTTTGAACCCGACTGTGTAGATGGGCTCAACGTCCAGGCTGCGTAGGGCGAAAATGGCAGCAGACGCGTCGCTCTCCGAGCTCGAGAGGATGATGGCAGCACGTCCGCGATAGGCAGACGGGACGTAATCCTGCGTCAGAGTGGCACGGATGCCCTTCCATGCTGCATTCTCACCAACAAACTTGTGCTGACCGTCAGAACTGTCGACAGTGATTGTATCGATAAGGCCGATAGCACGTGCGGCGGCGCTCATGGTGGGAATGTATGGGGCAGAGCTCGAGAGCGGTGGGTTGACGTAGGCACCACCGAAATTTGGTTGCATGATAACGGCTTCGATCGATCCCTTCGGCCCCCGATCGAGGGTTCTGAAGTTGTGAGGGAGACTAAGCTCGTTGAAACACTTCTCCATGAACATCGACTGAGGCGTGGGTCGAAACGAGCCGATGGCGTAGATGTCACGCTTGGGCAGCTGGCCCATGATATGAAGCGCCTCATTGATCTCAGCTGCCGTGAGCTGACCGGGGGCTGCTATGATCGGTAGCAAAGGATGCGTTATGGGCGAGAAAACCGTATTAAGAACACGAGATAGCTGGCCCATCTGACCCATGTTAACGGCGGACAATAACGGATAGGAGTACTTCGCCTTGATGGTGGACCGGAAATACTCCAGTTCGTAGTTCTCCTCGATGGTATTCACCATGGCGATCATCTTCACGATATCTGCGTATTTGGCGCCCTCCTTGAACAACCTGTGCGCCTCGGGCGAGGTCCATTTCCAGGTGCCCGAGAAGTCGTGGAAGGCAGACATGATGATGCTATTGCCCTTGATCTCAGCGAGGCGTCTTCTGATCTCTTCAGGGAGCCACAGTTCGACGTCGATGTACTCGATGCCCCATTGGATCGCCCGACGTAAGTACTTGTAGAACAGATATGGATCGTCCATCGGGAATCTGCCGTTCTCCTTTATGCATCTCGTGGTGAAGATGATAGGAAGCTCGGTACGCTGCCGCAGCAGCATGACCTGCTGTCCGACGTACTTCAGGCTTGGAACGGAGCTGGAGGTACCATCAGGCAACGGCTCCTCGAGCAGATCAACCCTGAGCTCAACGGCATCGGCCCCCACCGACAGAATGTCGAGGTTCGACAACGCCGCACGAACGTCCGGGAAGGTTGTCGAGATGAAATTTGTCCGCTTCTTGGTCGCAAGTTGCTCATGAGGCCTTGTCTGCCCCAGTATCAGGGACAGGAATCGGGTCAGGTCCCGACGGAAGAAAGGACTCCGTGAATACAGAAACTCGTAGTGACAGCTGTCGGTGAGGTTCTCATCTGGGAAGGAGCCGTCGTCGATGCAGTGCGTGTTGACGAGGACCAGGGAGGATCTGTCGCAGCCTCCCAGACTGCTCTTCAGATCCTCTGCCAGGATACCAACTACGACCGCATCGCTTCCTCCGACCAAGGTCGACAGCGAGGTCACGGTCGTCCAGGGCTTCCCGAGGACTTCCGCGACGACCTGGACTATGCCCTCCTGCCCCGGCCCGAACACAATGACAACAGTCCCCGGGGGGTTCGCGGAAGCAGCGGATACGGCGTTTTGAGAGCCATCTAGGACGGGTTGTGAGGGTGTTGGGACACCCTGAGGTTGTGTAGCCATCGATCCATGGAGAACAGCCTGCATCATCGTGCGGCGGTTCTCCGCTGTCTCATTCTTGAAAGAAAGTGACCCGGCAATCCGACTATATAGCTCCACAGGACATGCAACGATGGGGAAAGGTAGAGAAGCTCAGAAGAACTCCCTCGAAATGGCCATTGACAGTCTAAATAAGAAGAAAAAGAAGAAGAAGGGAGATAGCGGGATGATAACTGGTCCAGTCACGCAGAGAGTAAAACGACTCGGACGTCAGCGCTTAAGATGAGCAGCAGCGCACGCCCGCTGCGGACGTGGAGTGGATTGCAGCAGCAAAGGTAACGACAAATAAGACGCACGCGACGGGCTGGAGGAAGTCATCTGCAGCCTTCCTGCAGCAAATTGGCTGGGATGATGAGCTTGATAGATAAGCCATGAGCCTGGGGATCCTCCCAAGGGAAAGACGACGGGGCTCTGCGGCGACACGGAGTTGGACCGTTCGAGGTGGGCTTCCGGGCGACGCTCCAGCCCGTGGACGGGCGGGCTGCGTTCCTCCGCCGCGAGGGAAAGCAGATTGCGCGTAAGGAATCTGGGCCCGAAGAGCGCACGACGGTCCGAACGGCGAGAGCGAGAGATGGAGCTGAGGCGGGACGGGAAATGATCATATGTGGGATTTGGAGGGCAATTCCCCCGGGCCCCAGATCGCCGCGCGCCCGGCCGCATTTCTCCGCCAATGGCAGCGTCTGGGGTACGGAGATGTTCTCGAACACGGCATCCTCGTTGCCGATGTTCTGTGGCATCGTATGTCGCGTACTCTCTCTACTTGCTAGCTTAAGGATACAGACGGCGAGCAGCACGGTATCCGCAGTCTCTCCATGCCTCATGCTCCAGGAACAGCCTGCTTTACCCTGATTCTCACGTTGTCTAGTTGTCTATATTTTTGCTCTTGTTACCACTGCCAGGCGACAACATCACCGGCTTTTTCAGCCGGCTTCCGATATGCCAACGGAGCAAGGCTGGTCTTGACAGGGAACGATATGACGCAAGACTCCTGATTGGGTAGATCCGCAGCTCAGGGCTTCCTGGTCGTCAATCAAGCCAATGATCATATTATAAAGATTTAATAGGAGATCCTATCGTAAGATGGCGTGCTGATAATACATGGTATTGTTAGTACTATCGGGCCTTCGGGCTTTCTCCTTCTCAACAGGCTAGGTAGGGAGCTCCTCATATCAGAACAACTCTCGCATCATATGGATAAGTCCGCAGGCCACGTTAATAACGCCGTACAGGTCACACAGATTGATGGATAAACGGATAAAATCCGTCCTGTTACTCGCAGAGAGTTCTCCCCGGTTGGTTTTCTCTCACAGAGGTGGAGTGTCCGCAAACGTATTGGCCATGGCGCTGGGATAGTCAGTCAGTATATACTACGTACGCTGATAAACTATCTCAAGAACGGGTTTACTTACGCCTCCGGGTACCTCGTCCCAAAGACCTCCGCACTCTCCACCGCCTTCCTGATCTTCGCATTCTCCTCCGGCGTCAACTTGATGCTCAAGGCTGCGACGTTCAAGTGCAGATTCTCGGGCTTGGTCGTGCCGGGGATGGGGATGATGTCGTCTCCCTGAGCCATGAGCCACGCCAGCGTCAGGCTGCTGACGTGCACGCCCTTCTCCTTGGCGATCTCGTTCAGGACGTCCAGCAGCTTGAGGTTCTTGGGGAAGTTCTCCGCAGAGAACCGGGGCACCAGCCTGCGGAAGTCGCCTTCCGGGAAGTCGTCGGGGGACCGGTATCGACCGGTCAGAAAACCACGACCCAGGGGGGAGTAGGCGACGACCGCGACGCCGAGCTCACGGCAGGTCTGGAGAAGCGGGCCCGTTCGGGGGTCCTCGATGTCCATGCTGAAGGGGCTGTACTCCATCTGGACGGCCGCGATGTGGTGGACCTTGCATCTGGAGAATCATATCAGCACCCACCCTTCCCTGATAATAATATGTGACAGAGATAGGCCAAACTCACGCCCTCCGAAGCGTCTCAGCCGAACACTCCGACAGCCCCAGATACCGGATCTTGCCCTCCTTCTTCAACTGGGCCATCGCCTCGACCGTCTTCTCGATGGGCGTGACGCCGTCCATGCGGTGGCAGTAGTACAGGTCGATCGTGTCCACGCCCAACCGCTTCAGGCTCCGCTCGCAGGCCTCGCGCACGTACTCCGGGTCCGCCCGCAGCCCGCGGCTGCCGTCCGCGTTGGTCGTGACGCCGAACTTGGTCGCCAGGAAGATGTCGTTGCGCTTGCCGGACCGGGCAAACCACTTGCCGAGCAGCTCCTCGCTGTCGCCATACAGGTCGGACGTGTCCCAGTGCGTCACGCCCGTCGAGTACACGTAGTCGAGGAACTTGAGGCGCTCCTCGTCCGGCGGGCGCGGGTAGTAGAAGGCGGAGAGGCCCATGGAGCCCCAGCCCAGGGCTGTGACCTCGGGGCCGTCCTTGCCTAGCCGACGGGTGGGCAGTTTGGGAACCATTTCTTCAAATTTGCGACAAACTGAGTTCAGATATATTCGATTGATTCAGTTAAAACAGCGTGGTAAGTACGCCTCTAGTCTAGTCGAGTCTAGACGAGACAAAGACTGGACCCCAGTATGGCAAGAGAAGAAGACAAAAGAACGACGCGGTATGTATATATTACTGTACTCCGTACCATGAATGACGTCGACCGTCTTCTGTTCTGTTCCATACTTCGCCCATCGGCGTTATGGCCTCTATCTCCACACTCGCCACTTGCCGGGAAAACACCTCGGAGGACGGACGCCATAAAATAAATCCCATTCATAACTCCATGTGAATAATACATGAGTATGCATAGCTATACTCCCCCCTCTTTTTTTCCCTTTTCTTTTCTGTTCTGTTCTGTTCTGTTCTGTCCTGTATTTCAAAGCATTCTCCACCCGAGTACACGGAGTTAGGTAGTAGTACTACACAATCATGTAGGACAAAAAGAAAACGAACCTCGGAAAAGGTCAAGGAGCCCGGAGGACCCAATCAGATTAGCTCCATCCATCCCATGGCATGACATGACGGCCCTTGGCACGGCACCTATGAACCTACATACATAGGAACCCGGGGGTGGTGCCCACTGTGTATCCACAGTCGCTGTGCCTTGGACATGACATGGTACGGGTAACGGAACAGAAGTCAAAAAAAAGAACCCAAAAATAAAATTGAGATTATAGAAGTTCCCAGAACCAGAACCAGAACCTGCAGACTCCCAGAGCCGGGCCAAGTCGCGAGTCGTGAACAGTCTGTGGATCAGTAGTAGTAGTAGTACAGTAGTGGGCCTGGCCTGTCAAGATTATTCAAGAATCTTCGCGGAACCAAACACAAACACAACTAACCTTGGATCGACCTTTGGTCCTGTACCCGGTCCCAGGGAGACCCGCTCGACGCGAACCATAACCATACAAACACCCGCGGCCGGAGTTTAGACATCGGAGATTTTGGCTGGCTCCGCCGCTCCGGGCTGGAGATATCATCTACTCCGCACGTATAAATCCTCCAAGACGCAGATGCAATTTTTTTAATAATACGCATACAAGTCAAATAATAAATAATAACGGCTTTCCCGTCATGCGCGGCCCCTACGAGTACCCTGGTACAGTACAAGTACTAGTACCTGGGTAGCCTTAAGGTTGACAAAGTAAGCCAACCCCCATCACCATTGGAAGCTCCGTCTAAAGACCTCATTCCAATTCACTACATATCTGCCCCAGGATGAAACAAGGATATTTACCCACCTAGGCAGGTAATTTTACACACTGCTGCTGCATACGAGAAGGGACCAGGACATCTCCAAACATATCCCAAGTCAATAAACAATATCTAATTACCGGCTTACTATTAACAACATCATTCTCGTTCTTCATCTTCCTCCGGCTGCAGGGAGGTAGGGCAACCTAAGGGGAGTGAGTGCGAGGAAATCACCAACGGGGCAATGGGACAGAACAAATGATGATGATGATGATGATGATGATGACGACGACGACGATGGGAGACAGCACGCTGGACAAGCTGATTGGTGGGTATTAAACAAGAAAAGGAAAGGGGAAAAGAAAATACAATAAGATAGAAAGAAAATACGGTAATGTACTGAGCGGAGAACAAACCAGGTGGAATAAAAAAAGAGAGGTATGGAAAGGAACAGGAGTCAAAGCCAAAAAGGGAAAAACAATCCGCTCAAGATGTTCGAAACAATATCAAGATTGTCAAAACTCTGCCTGCCTGGGTAGTCCGTGGTCCTTCACCTCAACCTGGCAAATCATTCAAGAGATAGATAGATGCTGCCTGTCAATGCATCGGTAGGTATTTGGGTATGTACTTTCCGCAATTAATAAATCTCTTCGATCCACCGCGCCTTTTTGCATGTACTTGAAGTCAACATGAAAAAGGGCTCTCTTCTTTAAATAGAACCAATTATTATAAGAAAAGAAAAGAAAAAGAAAATCAACTTGCAAGTCTCGTCTGCCGCATCATTCCATTATCCGCATGCCATGCCGACGCTATGTCACGCTGCGCGCAGATCCAAACCGAGAATCTGATAGTGATAGTATTAATCCAAGTACGGTTAGGGAAACTTGACATCCCTGTTCTGTCCGCGGTGCGGGCGAACGTTCCTGTCGTGTACTCCATTGTCTGGCTTCCTGGTGGCGGTTGCCCCACAGCGGATCTGCATGCAGCTGAAGATCCCGTCGGGAAAGATAAAACAGCCAGAATGGTTAACAAAATACCTCGGAGGACGGCTCGCCGAGGAGAGAGCTCTCGCTTCGTGGTAGTCAGAAAACATCCCGTTCCCTCCATATCCATAGACACCATAGTCACAAGCGTAAAGTCTCAAGGCATAATCAAAGAGCATACAATTTGATATGCGCGAAAATCATGTGGCCATTCCATCTTATCACCCTTATCTGATTGCCTCACATGCATACCAATATCCCTTTACTGCAATCGTGGCTTTCGATGATTCCGCGTCATGTGTATATTTCGAGACGTTCGGGGGCCTTCACTTCGTCCGAGACTCGTTACGTGGAAAGGCGAACGGTGAATAGTCCGACATCATCGTCCCATGCTGAGGAGCGGCGTGTCAATCCGGCGATATTGATAGCCCGTTCATGAGCTTTGGTAGCGGTTTCCTGCGAGTATTGTTCGCTGTCTTCGATATCCGAGGCACACCTTGGACCATACGAGGTTCTCTCATCAGATTTGCGTCAAGTTTGGCGGGAGCTATACGACGTTGAGACATGGGTCAGCTCAAGTTGCCATTGAAAGATCGGGTCTGGGCCGTAGTGGACTGGGTTTCCTCGTTGTGGGTTGAAAGTGGTACGTGAACCTACTTCGCGAGACACCGCTATTGTGATCGCCAGACAGATTCTGCTGGCTCCTGATAGAAGGGAAAGTCGTTGCGGCTGCTGACCGCCAAAGATGGCAAGACGTGTCCGACAGGAAGTCCGTCATCATGCGACCGGAGAAGATGGAGGTGCGACCACGGTTTCGTTTTGACAGGATTATCTCATCAAACAGTGCTATTCTCGGGTCTCTCGATTTCGGATTCGCTCTCTCGCGTTCACCGATGAACTCGTTGAAACCTACGAAGGCATCATTAACATTTAAATCGGGGGAGGGAAAAAAAAGGCTATTGGGAAACATACTTTGTGTGTTCTGCAACACGGCCATATATTCAGCGTGTTCATGTGGTAGGCTCTTGAGGAAGGCCTCCATATTGAAGCTGTATGTCAACCCAGCCTTCTTCTTATCGCCGGTTGCCGGTTGAAGGAACTTCTTGTACGTATAGAACAAGCTGGCAAAGCATCGCACAAACGCGGCTCGAACCTGTTCAGGGTGGAAGGCAGCGGGGCAGACCACGTAGATCTGAGGAGCACACCGGCTGTGCACAATGGTCCTGCAACCAGAACACTTGTACATCCCATCCTCTGCCCTTTCATCACACACTGAACAGACAGACTTGTCATCCCATGGTTGTAGCTGGAGACAGTGTCCTTCAACCCACCAAGTGCTCTCGTTGCTGTTAACGGGCTGCGGTGTGGCTTGAGGAACGATCGTTGAAGCAGCAATGGTAGATGGAGCATATACCGATGGAGCATAGCTGGAGGAACTGCCATAGTCCGTGTTGAGGGTCGTGACCGAGAGGTTAGAGGTGTGGCCAAGGAACGGTACGCTGGGTCTCCTAGGCACTCCTTGCCTACGGTCCACACCAAAGGACGAGCTCCTGCGCGACGCAGAGTCGAAATGGCCGGATCTCTTCTCCCGCAGAGACGCCTGTAAGGATAGACCCGAGTCGGTTCGGGAGGCAGATGTTGACGGGATAGGCGGGAAATTACTTGAGGTCGGTGAAGTATCTCGCGGTGAGGGTGGGGATCCAGTCTTCGACGTTGAGCTCGTGCTTGGTCGGTCGTATCCCCTTGAATACCCTCTTGAGACCGCGGGATCATTCCCGGCGTGCAGGAAGGCATTAAAAATGAGTGGCTTCGACGCTGCCAAAGCCGCAGAGTCCTGACTGAATGCATTCGAGTTGAGACTGACGTATTTCGCGAGATGGGTCGACTGTGCTTTTGGAGTAAAGATCGCAGGATTCTCCGCAGCGAAAGAGTCGAACGGGAATGTCTCGATAGCGTAAGCTGGCGGGCCGGGTTTCACACCGTACCTGATATGATGGGGAGCCGCCTGCTGAAGGAGTGACAGAAGCTTCCTACGTTGGTGACGGGGCAAGGGAGTTGGTTTGACAGTGCTTTCAATCTCATTCGAATCGAGATCCACCAGAACGAAGTCGTCCGACGGCAACTCGACGTTCTCGTATCTCCGCTCGATCCCAACGATGTAGGGGCAGGGAGCCTCGAGAGCCTGGATCAAACGAGCAGGAAGCACGGGAATGAGCACACCCGTCCACTGAAGAGGGAACAGAAGATCAACAAGTGCCCTGCTGGCGAGATATAGCATCGACGTGTGAGAGGACAGGAAAATGATCCGTGATTCCACCAGAGCGTACTGTTTGGCGATGTTTGGTCAGCTCGCGTGCTTGCCCTATAGGCGGAACATAAAATGCCGAAAACGGAGAACTTGCCTCGAACAGAACGACGATATTAGATATGGAAAGCGCTCGGAACAAGGCATAAAGATCGGTCTGCGAACATGAATTAGTCGGAGCCGTGACCCCTTAAGATGGAAAGAACGACATACGTTTCGAGAACCTGGAAGCTCGTTGGGCGCCTCCTTCCGGGCAAAGAGACGCAGCTCCCTGACGGCGATTTCAACCTGTGTCTTGGATGATATTGGGCTAAATGCTTCGGTGCAGAGATTCATGACATATCGTTCCAAGGGCTGCCAGAAACCCACTCGGGGCGAGCAGGGCGGCACCCTCTGTACCGCTCCGTCGGTCATAGGTACGGTGATCGCTCTTAGCCACTCTTTCCAGAAGCTCGTCATGGACGGATCCTTGCCCAGAATACCGTAGGCACGAGGGATCCAGAATCCAGTATCCCCATCGGTAAGCCCCTCGATCTTGGATGCTGCTGCGTGTCGGACCGGTCGTAGAAGGTCCGCCATCAACCCGATTTTCTCTTCCACGGCGCTGATCTCATCCTCCAGCTCTTCTCTGGCTTGGGAGCCCGATGGCACCGTCGGAAGTTGCGCCAGCAGCCGGGAAAGCTTCGCTCGCTCTGCTGCCAGCCTTTCGCCGAGACTGGCTGCCAATTCCCTCTCCTCGTCCGTCATGTTGTCCTTCCGCCATTCCTCGCAGCGCTTCTCCAATTCTTCTGCAGCACGTTGGTTGAGCGGGATCCATATGATGATGCATATTCCATGCAGCTTGGATCCATCACCTGTTGTCATGACGAACCCATGCCACGTCGATCGCGGTCGCTGGTCCGAGGAGACGATGCTGATATCGTTCGGAAAGGCGAACATGGGCACGTAGTCCGGGAAGCTAGCTCGACCCTGCACCTCATCCGGCATGCCCCTCTGCGGGTACCTGTCGAGCAGAACCGGCTCGAATCTGCGTTTTAGAGGATGCATGGTCGGAGAAGTCTCCAAAGGCTGCGGGGCAGGGATCACCGAATTGTAGTTGCTGAGACGTCTAGAGGTCCGAATGGACGCTGCAGAGTGATGGAATTAGCAACTGGGAAACACCGCTGAACGCGTGACCACGAAAAGGCAACACCTCACCTTGACGAGCAACGGAGGGCTGCCTCCTCACACTGCTCATATCCCTGAATGACATGTGCCTGCGTACACTTCCAATACCGGACTTCAGGGGATTCGTCGGCGTAGATACTTCCTCTGGGATGATTTTCTGCGTCCGCGGCCTCGGTTTCGGGCGTGGAGGCGCAGTGGTGGTGGTGCTGCTGCTAGTGATGACCCCGGCGCTGAGGTTCAGATCCGTCAGGAAAGACTCCCTCTCCGCGGCAAATTTGCGCAGAGCTTTATCGAAGTCGAAATCACTCAGCTGAGAGGACCTGCTCGGAGATGCGGCAGCCCTTATCGTCGTGATGCTGCTTCGATTGCTGTTGGACCCTGCCGACCGCATCGCCTCGCTGGACAGCCTCGAGAGATGCTGGTATGAACCATTCCTCGAGCCTGGCCTGGAAGACTCGGTCAGAGAACCACGTTCGGCTTCCGCATCCTCCTCTGCATCCTCCTCGATCGTATCCGCGAGAGCGGGACCGGGAGCACTCGCTGCATGATGCGCGTGGTACTCGTCCCCCAGTTTCACGAATGTGTTGTAGATGTCCGAGCCGTCGACGCCGGCTATCCAGAAGAAGTCCGCAAGAGGTGCGGGGGGCACCTCTGGGGTCGAAGCTGGAGGAGGCATGTTGGCGATGTGCAGCCCGCGGGGGGTGCTATGAGCGTCGACAGCAACGTATCATGAAAACCCTCATCCACCTGGATCATAACATCCGGTTGGGTCTTCCACGCAGTCACATCAATTGGGACCGGGTCTGCGTTTCAAGGCCGTGCGGGAGGAGAATTGCGGAGGGATCACGTCGAAGTGGGTGGTTTTCACGGCGTTCAGACCGCCGCTGGTGCCCTTCCAGCGACCGTTCGGGCAGGGGGGGGAAGGCCGACAGAGACAGGAGACCTGCAACAACGGGGAGCCGTCGGGATTGCACTCTGCCTCTGGCACACTGCCAAAGCTCTTTTTTCTTGCTGGCGACGCGGGCCAGAAGAAGCACAAGATGCGGAAGGCTGCGTAGCCGTCCGAAAAGGAAAGATGGAGGAACAAGAGAGCGCCAACGCAGGCTATCTGTACGCGGGCACGCACACAAGCCGTACCACCAGGGAGGCGGCAGGGGGATGCGCGCAGCACGGGGTAGGCCAGGCGGGCCACCAGGGGGGCCGCTATCGGGCTCAGGGCGCGCGCGTGCCTGGGCCGACGGCTCGCTGGCAGCTCCCAGGGTTCACACCACCTTGGCCGCTTCGGGCCTAGCCGCGCTGCGTCGGGTGGAGCCGGCGATGTCGTGCGTGTGCACGGTGGCGGCCAGCTCCAGCTTATAGGAGTTAGTGCCTGCGAGATCCCGGGGATGCGACGGCAGGGGATGAGGTGTCCGCAACGACACGGCCGGTCGTGACGCTCTGAGTCTGGGTGCTTTTGTCGCGGCTGAGATGCTGCTGCAAACCGAGGTCTGCAGATGCCAGCGGCCGTGGTGACGCTGTTGCCCGGTGGAAGAAGGGCTCGATCGACCGTTCTTCCAGAAAACGACCGGAGCTCACCAGTGGCAAGGCACACGGGCTTGCTCTGAAATTTGGGTGATAAGAGATATGCGCGTGCAACGCTCAGCAACGGCCACGCATGTAAGCAGCACTAAGGAAGCACACTGCGAAGAGGATCATCCTGGAAGGGCGGACAGGAAGTTCTACCCCTCTTCTCCGGCTCTGCTTGGCCTGCGGGACTCGTGGATGCCGACATAAACCGCCACGGAACGTTGCTCATGCTCCATCCCTCTCAAGCTGCAACTGTCAGTGTCAGAGACAGTGTGGGTATGATCAGACCCTGGTTCTGTCCAGGAAGCCGTAGCGATCGAAGGAGTACGCAGTCCTACCGTTGAACCAAGTACCACTACCGCTATCCCTGTACCACCCGTGTCAACAGGATAGATAGAGCATTGATGCCTGCAACTACGTCGACGTTTGCAACACAGCGTGAGCTGTCCATCCCACAGAGGAGAATATATTTGCATCCCGCATGGGACAACAGATGCAGGTACCGCGTCCCCATGCCGCTCGAGGGACGAGGCCTTTGTCAGGCCAGCAGCTACGCTATGTTCTCCGCGGCCAAGGAACAGACCTTAGCAGACTTTTTGCAGCCTGTCAGACCACCACAGCAGCCCTGGCTGCTAATTCAGGAACAGAGACTGGCTCACGATTCCTATGAGGCCTGGAAGCCTGGAACGAATTCCTTGCTGTTTCTTGGACATCCGTGCATCTGGAGGAGCTCTCTCTTTTAGGCTTGGTACGGTGTACGGGGTGGCCCTTGCGGAGATCGCTGCTCGACTAAGCATACTGCTATTACTTCTCCGTACGAGAATCATACACCGAATATCATTCCTGAGAACGAACGATTAAGGTAAAAGACACACTGCTCCACCCAGAAACGGTACAACCGTATAACCACACACGCCTCGGCATTCGAAGCGACCGCTCAGATCGACAGCCGGGGCTCTCTCCTCATGCTGATAGTTCTCGAACCTAAGGTTAGGGCGCACATATAGTATGGAGACGCGCCTGATTTGTTTCAGGGCTTGTTTCGTGATGCGCACCATTAGCCACCCATGGCGGCCGCAGAAGCTGGTCTTTTGGTCGATTGTCGAGACTCCAGAAATAGCCGCGTTCCTTTTCCCCTGCTCCGTACCTAGGGTACGCGGGACATCCCAGGCTAAACTAGCGGATCGCGCCGTGGCAACCTTGACAGGCGAGCCCACCGCAATTCTGCAAGACCAAGTGCGGTCCCCTGCCTAAGTGGATACAGCAGCGTCGACTGCTCCGTACAGGACCCTGTCTGACAGGTTACAACTCTTGTTTTCCTGTCTCACTCTGAGGTCGAGTCACGGTCGTGGGGACGGCACATGTCAACCATGAGTGGTTCCAAGATCCCCCAGTCGTTCTATACATAGTACTGTACTCTATACTTTTACAGTTGTGCAACCCTCAGATTAGACGGTCGTGCTATGTCCAAAACGGCTATGCAGAGCACGGACGGTTTGACTCATGACCCGCCGATCCAACCAGAATTGGCTGCGGAGATGGAGATCCTTCTGAAACAACCGAAAACTTGACCGGTTCTTGCCAGGGACCAGGGGCGTCAAGCTGCAAGAACGGATCAACTCATCAACGGTTTACGAAGCGTGAGGCCAAGATGTTGATCGGGTACTCTGTATTATGGAAGAGAGAGAGTGAAGACACTTTTTAAAGTTGTCTGACTGAAGAACCGCACAACCAAATATCATTAGAAGGACTCCAGTACCTAACCGTTAGCGATTCCGACATACTCGTAAAAGCAAACGCGTCGCCACTTGCGTTATTCGCTATCGTTTTCTGGTCAGTAGGTTACCGGTCGTCAGGAAACCTTTATCGCCCATGGCACTACGCCATTCGATCGACAGCTGCCCGAGCGTCGCTCGACCGTCTCGCTTCATGTCTTTTGTTAGAGCTTCAAGACCGTCCTGCTGGCCAGGCTCTTGTTCAACCAGAAACGCAACCTGCAGAACATCTCGCGGATTCAAGGTTGGCGGCTTAGGCTTCAGCGAGTCTGGTCGCGGAAAGTCCCAGTTCAACGACCGGGCCCTGAATGGGGGTCTGGGGTTTAATATGGTTTGCTGAACAGGAGTTAACGAGATTCCTATTGTCCTGTGCACAATGCCCAGTCGACCGGTGCGGAAAACCCACCTCGACAAGGACAGCTTCGTCGCCGACATTCTCCAGCTGTGCCTCGAGAGCAAAGCGGAGCAGCCGCGTCTTCCCATAGGGCCCTAGAGCTTTGTTCTCAACCTCCAATGGTGGCAATTCAGAAGCCTTGGTTCTGACACTCAGGCATGGCTGGGCCATGAACTGATACAGCTTGCGGAAGGTCCTGACTCTCCCGCTCGCTGCTTGGGCATTCTCCGCCATCAATGTCTCTGTGTAGCTGACGCTGACAGCCAGTATATGATTTCCTTCTTCCTTGAGATCGAACCGCACGATCTTCTGGAGGGATTGCCCCTTTCCTAGGCCATCTGTCTGGGCCCCGTCGCCTCCTGGTGACAGCTGCAACGCCACCACCTGCGATGGGGTCTGCATCTCCGCAAAAATGCGGACGGAAGTGACGACGCGCGAAGTATCGTCCTCCGGGAGCTCATTGTTTACGCACAGGGAACAAGTAAATGTTTCTCCAACATACGCAGATCCGAAGGCGGGAGGAAGTGTGAGCTTCGTTACCGGTTAGAACTCGTAAGACGGACAAGGGATATGGCAATGATGTTGCGCACATTAGGACTGAGTATGAACTGGCCATCGGACTCGTCGGACGGGTAGCTCAAGGACGCCTTGGGAGAGATCTTCGTGTTCTCCGCTGGAAGGGGATATTGGTAGGAGAAGGTAGGCCGGGATAACCTGGAGCAGTCAATACCGCAAAGGAGGTGATATCCGGATGCACTTCTGGGCTTACCGTAAGACTGGATCTCAATCAGCCAGGCCGCGCGTTAGCTGTCCATAGATGCGTACCTTTGAGAGAGACCGCATGAGGCTCCTTCGGGCCGTCAGCGCCCGAATGGGCACGAGGTCGCGCCATGAATAAGTATCTGCTCTCAATTTCTCTTTGCGACTTCAAATGTCGAAAAAACAAAACCGCTGTGGTCGTTGGAAGCAGTCCTAGGTACTCCGTACCTACCCAGGGCTCGTTATCGGGCTATCCATGATGCATCACGGATTGCTTCAGGCGGGCGGAGATGGTGGCAAACAAGCAAACATTCCAAACCGTACAAACATCCACCACCTTGACTTCGGGAACGTGAGAGCCAGCGGCCGTTGTACCCTGACGCGTTCGAAAATATCCGTGGATATAATAATATATCTGATTATCTTTTCATTGAGTGGATTTGTCTCATTCATCTAATTGGCCTCTTTCAAGATCGCTGACTAGTGTTGCTGTCGCGGGGCCATTAATAGCTGCATTTCACTCTTCCGGCCAGTCATATTGGCCGACAGCGCTTGTTGACATTACTATCCTCGTTCAACGCCACCTGGAAGGAATCTTTCTCAGCCATCTAAACTGTTCATATCTTTGTTTACTTTATTCCTTCTTTTTAAACTGGTCCTGTACGATGGGCGCCATAAGAACACCATCATCATCCAGGGCGCCGGCTGGCACGAGTTCCTCGTCGCCACCGACGCGTACTCTGAACGCCTCCTATATGGAAAGCGCAGAAGTCGTCTCCACAGCGAAGAGAAAGCGAGCCGCAGACGACGGACTCGAAGCTGTGAAGTCCGCAAAGAGAAAGAAGAACGTTGCGACCGCCACCTCAGGTCTGGTCGATGTGGTTAACCTCACGGGCGGTTCATCGCCCGTGGACACTACCACTACTGCCACTCCAAAGAAGCGCAAATCGAAGAGCACTACGTCGCCTGGCGCTCAACTTCCTGAGCGCAGGGCCCGAGTGTTTCGCAAACACCCGCCTAGAAGTTATCTGGAGAAACTGGCGCGGGCGACGAGTCAAAGGTACGAGATATATCAATTATTCCAAGTCTCGGTCTTGGTATCTCTCTAACTGGTGTTTTAGGATGTATGTCATTGGCCGCACGAGGGGAGGCAGCGAAGAATGCCCCGAGGAAAGGGTCGACATCGTCGGCACCACAGGCAACATCTACCATGTTTTTGTCGGGAAGGAGCCGACCTGCACCTGTCCTGATGCGCGAAAAGGCAATCAGTGCAAGCACATCATCTACGTAAGTTTGTGTCGTTTTTATCTTTCTATTATTATTGTCATCATCTCTAGGGCATCATTTGCTGATGGCCCATCAGGTCCTAGTGAACGTCCTCAAAGCACCAGAGCATCTCCAGTACCAGCTTGCGTTTCTGACCTCGGTAAGTAAACATGTCCTCCTTGGACACTTTGCTGCTAGATATCGAATCTAACCGCGGGATAGGAACTGCGAGAGATCTTCCAACGAGCTCCTGTAAACCCTAAGGATAACGCGTCGTCCGATGACAACTCCAGCAAGCGAAAGCCGATCGAGGGCGACTGCCCGATCTGCTTCATGGAATTCGATCCCAAGACTGAGGACATCGTCTGGTGCAAAGCCGCTTGTGGGAACAATGTCCATAAGACGTGCTTCCAGCGGTGGGCGGAGACCCAGCGCGCGAGCGGAGTCCGCTGTGTATACTGGTGAGTGATATAACACGCAGTGCAATCCAGACATACAGATACAGTCCCACTGACCGTTTTTATCCATTAGTCGCTCACCATGGCAATCTGACGAGAACGAGCTCAATCTCGAGCGACTTCTCAGGGAGGGACAGGTCAACGAGGAGGGATACGTCAATGTCGCTGCGCAGCTTGGCCTTTCTGGCGAAAGGGGTACGAGACCGTCCTTGTATTTAGCCCGTTTTCAAGAACCCGTGCTTTTTTCTTCTGAGCTGAATTGCTGACTCGTGCGTCCTGTTTTTTTTTCTACAGACTATTCAACGTACTATCAGCCCTGGGTGCGCCGACGATTCTATTACTATGGCTGAGCAGCGTGAGTTGAACGGTGCTCGACACATCCGCTCCAGAGGGCTGCATTTGTTGGATCGGATTGGAACCTTCTGGGAATTCCGAGTTTGGTTTCGATCATCTCTGAGATGGATGGTCAACGACATGGCCAATGGGAAGGAAAGATGGCGTTGGGCTATAGACTGAGAGTGACTGGTCGATTAAAAGATTGATACCCCTTCGATTGTAATTTTCGGCTGTGGGCTTCTTTTTTTTTTTCCCTCGGTTTGCTTTTCTTGGGATTGAAGACATTACTGCACGATAGAGTGTGCTGTACCATAGATTGAGGGACGGGAGAGCTCTTTCGGGACTGTATATGTACTGTATACCTTTCGAACGTCGGTCAAGCCAAACGTGTAATAATATCATTGTGACGAGAATCACCTTTCCTGACCTCAGAATGACCGGGTATCCAAAACCATTTACTCCGTACACATATATATACATATACTGTCACATCACGCCAATAACGCACACCCTTTCTCGATATGCTAACAGAACAAAGGGGGAAAAAGACACATTGAAAAAAGAGCTAACCTAAAAAGAAACGATGCTTCACCCTCCACCTGGATTCTCCGCAACTACCCTCCTCCCGCGCCTGACGGTAGCAACGCTCACGCCCTCCTCGCCCGTCATCCACGAGGGCATGCGCCCCGGATCGACGATGCCCAGCTCAGCGAGCTTCCGCAGGCCCGCGACGACGTCCGTCCCGGAGAACGTGAGCGTCATGGTTGGCTGGCGAGTTTCTGGGTCGTCGTCAACGTCGCCTTCGGCCTGTTCAACGGGAGGATCAAGAAGTCGGATATCGAGCCGGTCAAGGCGGGCCGCCGAGGCCGGGGTCCCGGCGGTGCCGAAGCGCGAACAGACGGCGAGTTTGCGTCTCTTGGACGTCTCGGGATCAGGGTCGGGATCGAGGTCCGTTGGGCGGAGACGGGATTTGGTCCCCCGGTGTCTTTGTTGTTGTTGTTGTTGTTGTTGTTGATCTGTTGAACTTGTCGTCGCCGGGATCTCTTTCTCTTGCCCTTCTTCCTCTTGGCCTTCGGCACCAGCACCAGTATACTCCTTCCGATACTCTTCTGGAGAAACCGTATCCGCTGGTCTCGGATCCAGCGGGCTCCCCTCGACGACGGCGTCAGCGAAGATGCTGAATGCGCCGTTCGCGGCGTTCGTCCTCCCGGCGCCGCGTAGCGCCAACAGCGCGTGGAGGCTCTTCGCCGTCAGCGAGGTCCCCTGCAGCATGTACCGCTCGTGCGGTCGGGAGAGCGCCTTGGGAATTGCATCGCGGACGATGTGTCGGAGAGTGCGGGTGTCTGTTGCTGCTCCCGCAGCGCCTTTGGTCCCCGTCGTCGTTGTTGACGGGGAGGACGAAATCGATGTGTATATAAACGGACAGCTGTCCGGGAAGGCGACGTAGACGACCCTTGAGCTGTCTGTGAATGTCTCGGAGGATTGGCGCGGATATTGGTAGGGGGAGTTGGTGACGAAGATGCGGAGAAAGGACAGGGGCAGGGACTGGGACCGCGAGAAGTGGTAATGGGCTTTTACCAGCGGGGAGATCTCGCGCTGTAGGTTCTTCAGGAAGGTCGAGGCGTGGAGGCGCGGCAGACAGGCAGATAGGTCTTTCTCGTCCGTCACGGTCTTGCTGCCGCTGCCCCTGCCAACCCGGGTGAGCTGTAACGCCGTCCACTTGTGGCTGCTCGTCGGGTGGTCCTCGATGTAGCGGATATCCGCCATCGCGAGCTGCCGGAGCGTGATCCCATGGCGCCAGTCGCCCTCGAGGATGCGGTCGATGACCTCGCGCTTCCCGCCCTTCCTGTCGCGCATCTCGTGGTAGACCTCGCGGACTTCCTCGACCGTCTGCGCGGCGGGGTAGGGTCGGGTCTCCTCATCATCGTCATCATTACCTTCAGCTCTCTCGGCCTCATCCTGCGCGAGGAAGGGCGGGAACGACTGCACGTTCTTGTCATCGAGCCATTGGAGGGCGAGATCCAATAGCGACTGCCGCGATAGCCTACCTAATGTCTTCACGAGGGATGGGGTCGTCGAGGGAATCCGGAGGCTGTTCGGCAGGCTCGCGGTGGTAGGGGCGCGAACCGTCTTCGGGCGCGCCATTGCCACGCAGGAGCAAAACAATATTGTAATTCCTAGACGCGTCTGGCACGAGGGTTCACATCTCCGGGGAACATAAAGGGTTGGAGAGGGCTCGCATCCGGGGCACGTCCATGCGGCGTCTTGGGCGACGCGAGGAGAGACCGGCGCCAAACACGCTCCGGATAAGGTCACGTGGTGATAAAGACCCGACCATCGCTTTATTGTTAAACAGACGGAGTATGTACGGAGATGAATGGGCAACTAGGGTGCCTGAATGCTGAAATCACAATCTTCTCCTGCGTAATGCGTATATCGTCGCCTATGTAGTATATTTAATACTAACCACGGGTATCCAGTCCACCCATCCCATCCAATCCATAGACTATTATCATGCATGCATGTATGTACTGTACATACAAGAGTCAATCTGACTCCTCAGTCTAGAAACATAGACAGATAATGTAAACCTATAATCTCAGATGCTGTCATCAACATCGTTCCTTTCTACCGTCGTACCCTAGCCAAATTCCGTTCCGTCAAGACTCACGAAAACCGCACGCCATGACTTGGATCCCACTTCACCGACACCTGTCCCCTCCCCTGACCCTGCGAAGGTGCTGCCGGTCCGCCGAACTTGATACCCATTTCTGGTGTCCACAGTCCAGCCGTTGCAACCGGGGGAGGAGCAATCGAAGCGCGGGTGGGTTGGGGCGCCGTGAGAGGCTCTTCAGTTGCAGCAGGTCGTGGCGGAGTTAGTGGTCTTGGCTGCTGCTGCGGCTGCGGCTGCGGCGTTGGCCGTTGTTGAAGCTGGGGTGCAGGAGTTTGGTCGTATGGGGAGGAGTGGTGGCTTGTCGATTGCTGACGGAAATGAGGTTGCGACAGTCTCAGCGAAGCCATCGCGGCCGTGCTGGTGATATCACTAATGTATAACGTTAGCATCGTGCAACACGAGTATGTAGCATGCAAGACGAGTGACATAGGACATACGTTTCCATCTGGCTTGCCTCCATCCGACGCTGGTGGACAAACGCCTTGCAATCGTCTCTGAACCGCCCGACGATCTTCGCCAGGTCGTTGTAGAACTTCCTCCCGACCTCGATGTTCGAGATGATCTCCTTGTATTTCAAATACCCGTTCTCCAGCTCCTGCAACGCCTTCTCCCGCTCCTTTGTGGATGAATCCCCTTTGTGCGCCCTCGTAAAGGCCCGGTTGGCCTCGCGCACCTGGGCGGCGATCTGATCCTGATCGTTTCGCTCCTGGGCGAGCATTTCGAGGTCGGAGTCATAGAGATGCAGCTTTTCTTCGAACAGATCTTCAAATTGACGCGCCTCGATCGGCTGCATTGGAAACTCCCGCTCTAGACGTGCGGTTTCCTTGAGCAGCGCCGGATCTACAAAGCATGAGAAGCTGAACGGTGAGAACACTAGACCAGTTAAGCTTACTGATGTCATCAGACCGAGCCTTATCCTTCAGCTCCTGGATTCTCCGCTTCCTCCTGTTCTCCAGGCGACTAACTTCGTTCAGGCAACTCCTTAATCGACTGGCTTCCTGCTCTACCTGCGGCGGGATCTCGACTCTCCGGCTGCTAGGAACGTACGATTCCAGATCTCTGTTCGTTCCGGTGAGCACACTCAATACCTTCTCATTGTCTCTCAGTTTTCTCTCGATGAGATCGTCACTGCTCTGTGCAGAGGTGAAATAGCCATTAATCTCGCTCGCAGTTGTGTAGATCTTCTGCCCTGCGACCTCCGATGGCTCTCTGGTCCACCGGTCTGTCCCATACTTCGTGCGTGCAGCGTCATCTTCGGCCTTCTCGGCGGCGAGCAGTTCGACACCTTCATTGTAAATAGCCTTGTCATTGGCCCTGACCTTAGCTATATCTTCAAGGGACCGCCGTAAGCGGTTCAACCCGTCCTGTTGCCGCACCTCTTCCGCATGGGACACGAGAGTTGGCGGCAGGCCAAGGGGCTTTTCGAGCGCTTGCAGAGAACCAGGTAAATTCAGAGATTGCAGTAGCCTGTACAGAGAAAATGAGTATTGCGGCATCTGGGAATACGCACAGAAGAAACTTACTCTCTTAGCTTCTCCGTCATCGACTCCAACTCCCCAATGATGGTCTCGTTGACCAATCGATCACGGCGGTCAGAATAGATGCTGGCGGCCACATGGACCGCGTACGGGACCAGCTTGGCCAACAGGGGCGGACCCAACGGCCCGTTCTCGCCAAGCATAGATATGGCATCTGTGACCTGTGTCGGAGCCTTTGCGGCGACCATACATGCGCGGTCGATGCTCTTAAGTTCCGACTTGGGTGGAACAGGCTGCAGATAGATTATATCATTGTCCTTTTCAGCACGCTTCAGGTCTTCGGCGACACGGTTCTTGAGACCGTTCAGGTCGCCAAGCACGATCCGGTTGATCCATCGCGATTCCTTGAGAGCCTCGTTGACACATGTCAGGCTATCCCTCAGCCGCGCCACTTCTTCCCCATACTTGCGCTTGTCCAGACAGTCCAGCGCCTGCCGGTACTGCGCCGCGGCTGCGAAGTGGTGGTGCTTGGCCGTCATGTGATGGATCCAATCCGTGCTGATGGCGTTTGACTTGACAGCGTAGTCGCTAGCGTCCGCGTAGAAATCAGACACCTTGGCCGCCAGTCGGGCGATCGAGGCGTCCTTGAGCCCGTCCTTGACGGCCTTCTGCCAGAAGCATTCCTGCGCCTGCGCGAGCAGGAGCGCCTCCAGGCTCTGGAGAGTCATGTCATCCATGTCCTCTGGCGGAGAGGAACGAAGGTCGGGCAGGATTTCCGTCCGTAGATGTACCAGGACGCCCGCCCCGTGGCAGAAGTAGTTGCATGCCTGCTTGAGCCCGTCGGAAGTTGTCCGGTTCAAGGAGTATGCGAGCTGGGAGTATAGTGCGGCAAGGTTGAACAGGACATTCGCGAGTTCAAAGCGGAGGTTATTCTGCGAGACTGCCACCGGTTCTCCGTCAATAATACGATGCCCCGTCGTCAGGCTGCAAACCGGACTCACCCGCTCTGGAAGTGTTGAATCCAAATGCTGGATACCACGCAAAGTCCACTCCAACCTAGTCAAACTCAGTTGTCAGATCATATCGATCAATATACTATGTTTCTTTCCTCCCAAGGTTCCTTCCACTCACGTCGATCGGAAACTTTCCTCCCAACCACTTCAGCTGCGCCGCATAGGTGACCAGCCGGCTGATACCACTAACGTGAGGCTCCTGAACGTTGACAGCCTCCGAGCGGAGACGGTCGATGATCATGAGATCATCCGCAAACATGTCCGGACGCTGGTCATATTTGGATGAGATGTACTGGGTGATGGCATCGGAGAGCGAAACGGTGTGCGTGCGCCGAAACGGGAGCTGCAGGATATTACTGGGAAGAAACGAGGATTAGCCATGCCCATGTTGCATCTCACGGACAGAATAGATATCAAGGAACACGTACGAGGCCATCTTCCGGGCGTCGGGGAGTGGGATCGCGGACAGGAGACAAGAAGGGCCTCTCCCGGACTTTTTTTGTTGACGGCAGCAGTCTTGAACCCCGGCAACCGCCGTCCGGCATGACGTCGGGTGCGGGCCGCAGCACGCCGTCTCTGGATCTAGATCGCCCGACCAGGAACCCCAGGCAACCCTCCGAAAGACACAAGGATATGCACCGGGTGAAGATGTCCATGCTACATCATCTACACGAGGAGATTCGTCCCGGGTGTTTTATTTTATGCGCATAGATGCAGGTGCCATGCAAATGCTGGTTTCTTCATTCATGGTTCACATGTCTGCTCACTATATGCTGATCGAGAATATATGCTCAAAAATATGTACAATGATAATTTAGAATTGTGTTTCAAGAAACTTTCCAGCACACCCAAGAATCAGCTAGTTCTCTGACTAGCTAGCCCGCCGTGCAAGGGTAAGCTTAAGCCTCCAGCTCGTTGATTTTAACTTTAATGTATTCAAAAAGACTCAGTAGAATCATGTTGTTCAGGCTGGTACGGGCGATCATCACGGACAGACCCTTGTACATGCCCGATTTGGGAACCGCCGCGGACGCCTCTCCGATCTCCTTCGACCTGCCGAGCAGGACGCTCTGCGCGCGCGTCTTCCTGGTGTCAATGGGGTATGTCTGCGCAGGAAGCAGTTAGTCCTGTTTCCAATCCACGGGTCTATTCTTCCTTTCACTTACACAGAGCCATGGAATGCTGCCGCTGAGCGCGCCCGCAACCATCGAAGCCCCGAAAGGGGACGGCTGGCTTCCGGAATACATCGAGATTAGCTGCTTCGCAGTCTCGTACACGCCAAAGTAAAGGCCCGTGCCGATGGTATCCCGCATGGCATGCAGATGGAAGCCGGTGTAGAGACCACGGATGCCGTGACGCTGGATGATCTGCTTGAACGCCTCGATGGTGCCGATACGAGGCACATTGCGTAACGAAGAGCCATTTACAGCATCCAGAGACGCCCGGGCGCGATGAGCCATGAGGACGGAGGTCTGAATTACATTTTTTGCCAATTCAAATGGGCCTATGTAAATCCGCTCAGTGCTACGCCTCGAACCTGCAACACGGGAAACCTACACGCGATGGGTGATGTCGACAGACCCGCAACCATACCACCGAGCGTGAAAGTGAATACCGTGGCGAACGTGGGTGTGCTACCCGGCTGGTTGTAATACACCAACGGGGATACCCCCGTCATCTGGTAGATGACGTCTGAAATAGCATGCTTAGCGCCTTGATAAGAGGTAAAGCTCGCAACACGAACAAACGTGACGCTCGCCAACGGTGGGAGGAAGCCTGAAGGTAAAAATTCCAGTCAACGACCGCATCATCCAGAAATCAAAAGCAGGCGGGAGCCGTGTCAACATACCAGCCGTGTATCCACGGAATCCTTCCATACGCCATAGATATCTTGCGCAGTCGAATACGTTCTTGAAGTTATGCCTGCATGTGGCCAGTCAGCCCTATCTGAACGTGGCTTCCGGATCAGAAAACGTGACGTACATCTGCATACGAGTCTTGAGGTTCTCCAATGGAGTCTGCGGGAGAAGAGACCGGTCAGTCACATCTGCTCTTGTGAAGACTCACCAACACTGGCCCTGGCCAGAAAGTCGACGAGAAGGTCCACGTACCACCGCGAGGGAAGCGCAGACGGTCGACGTCGCCGAGGCCACCTGAGTCCTGTACTTCTTCAGGAGCCTGTTACGAGTCGTCTCATTCATGATCCACGGGTATGGCATTATGGGAGTTGATGGCTGCGAGGATGGAGAGGGGAGAGGCACATGTTCGGAGCGTCCGTTCACAGTCATTCCTAGAGGTGGTTCATCTGGGGCAATTGCTTCTGTTGTTACTTGACCGCCGCTGAGTGGTCGCAGGGACTGTGACAATGCGATTTCAGACCGTGCAATACGATCTGGATGTCCTGCGGGTGGGCTGGGGAACCCTATGGAACGCAAAGCGGTCTCTCAGCATGCGAGCAGACCGTTTGGCGTCCCACAATTGCCCATGAAGCGGTCTGCCGGAGCCTTTCCTGTCCTTGCGCAGCGTCCTTATAGCCCTTTTTTTCACAGCAGTTCTCCTTGAGGAAGCAGAATATCCAGATGTGAGCAGATGCGACGATGATATCACGGCTCCCGAGCGGCGGAGATATCAATTCGAGACTGCACCGGTTTGGTAGGAAGCAATTGGACGGAGAGGGAGAAGAATGTACGAGATTTTCCCAGTATAAAACTGCAGATGCCTCTGAGGGACGCGGGGTATCTCTATCTGATCGAACCCGGGATACTTGAGACAAAAAAAAGACAGCATGAGCCGCAAGCACCGCTAGCGGGGAAGGACAAGACTATAGACAGCAGTTAGTACCCCCACTACGCTTTGCAGAACAAAATACCAGCCGGATGGCAGCGAGGACCTACCTCAGGGGCGGGCGGAGGAAAAACCTGAGGGCGGGCAGCTCGGGAGACCTCAATGGATGGAGTCCGCGGCGGACGGCGGGGCCTGACGGGCGACTGGAGACTCTTGGAGGAGAGCAGAAGAATCCCGCCGACGAGCAGCGCGCGGCAGAGGCTCTCGGGCGAGCACACATGTGGGCCGGCACGGTGGAGCGCCCGCTGGAACGGGTTTAGGGGCTCGACCTGTGACGTCGACATGAGCAGCCCGCCCGCGGTTAAGGTCGCGCAGACGAAGAGCAGAGAAAGGAAGAAAAAGCGCTGAGTCGTCGACGAGATTGATGCTGGGGCCAGGGGCATCAAGAGACTGGCAGAGCGGCCGCCATGGCGGCCACTGGACGTTTGGGTGCACGAGGGCGTGCAGCGCGTTCGACGTCGACCCCGCCGAACTGCATCCCTCCATCCATACAGATGAGCTTCATAACTAAGATATTATACATAATACCCACAGGCATATGCAATCCCTGCAGGCATCGCACGCCCCTGCCACAGGTGAAAGGCCCTAGAATCAATCAGAATGGAGAAGAATTAGCATAGGCGGGTTGCTGGACAGACACCCTCACAAGATCCTGCAAGACTCCAGCTGGGGAAGCAATCAAGCTTCGCAGGGTGCATATCCTGTTTGCGATTGTTTCTGCTGCTGCTGCTGCTGCTAGCGGGTCTCTGGTGCATGGCGGATTGATCTCGCATTGGCTCAAGCTGCAGCGGAGAGAATCGACGAACAGGGTGCGTTCCTAGCAGCGTCGATCGGGACGGCATGATTCATCGACTGTCGACATGGGCTGTCACAGAACCCCAACCAGACCAGGGCGCTTCTGGTGGCTCCAACCCTAATATCAGACCACCGCATTCGTTCTCGGCAGCCTTTACCTACGGCCTGAGCAGGTGCCTATCAGAGGGATACATGTATGTCAGTCGACAACCAATGGGAACAATTCCTCCGGTGTACTGTACTCCGTACGCAGTGTACTGAGAACACTGCGTAATTCTCGGTGATGCGCGGCAAAGAACACACGGTTGAGCTGTCAAAATTCGAGAGAGAGATTTATACTCGAATGTGAACACCTGCGTATTCGATGCTGAAGATGAGTACGAGTGACGCTTTTTAACAGCGTTTTCCACAACCGACCGGAGACTAGGCCTTTCTACGCCTTAAGGCTCTGAATAATATTTCCCGACCACATCGCAGTCAGCTAACTTCTGGTTACTATTTTTTTTATTCTCTCTTTATCTAAACGAATTGCGGAATTAGCTCTTTCAAGTTCAAAACAGACTATCCTTGTAACATTCATTTTAATACGCTGTTTGACTCTGTGTTCTATAAAGATACTTCTGTTCTAGGGCGTGTAGACATTGGAGCCTGCAACTCACTAGTAAACTAACGCCAGCTCCCATCCAAGCCTTCTTAGAGAATCATTGGTGATAGACCTTGGGAGAAGGCATTGTTAGCGAATTAAAAGGGAGGAGAAAGACGACGAGGAAAAAAAAAAAAAAG